>Ga0316205_10000241_pt1 | contig 114939 bp, 117 predicted proteins | sample 3monthpyrite_MG_FD_204941 | JGI IMG/M metagenome (GOLD analysis project Ga0316205, IMG submission 204941) | Microbial mat bacterial communities from mineral coupon in-situ incubated in ocean water Damariscotta River, Maine, United States -... | ecosystem: Environmental > Aquatic > Marine >... | reverse complement strand
CTCAGGCTAAGACACTTAAGAGTTTAAAGTTTGGTAATGATGCTGTTTGGACTTATAAAGATAACACTTGGTTTAATGCTAATAACTATCCTGATTTTGAAGTTGAACGTTATCGTGGGTTTTGGACTCTTGGGGCTAAGCAGGTGACTTCTACCTCTACTACTGCTAATACACAAACATTTGCTTCTATTAATAAGTACCATAAACAGAACATTAATCAGCCTACTACTGTTACTGACATTACTGGGTGGAGTGTTGATGGGAGTTTGCCGGCGACATTAGCATATTCACAATCAATTGTTACTAGCAGTAAAGTTTATTTACTTGGTGGACTTAATAACGGAGTGTATTCAAGTACAGTTTATAGCGCGCCAATTGATGCAAATGGAACTATTGGTGCATGGGTGACTGAAACTAGTTTACCATCGGTACTTGCTTATTCTCAAGCAGTAGTAACAAAAAATAGAGTTTATCTACTAGGTGGATATAATGGTTCAGCATACACAAATGTAGTTTATAGCGCACCAATTGATGCAAATGGAACTATTGGAACATGGGCGACTGAAGCTAGTTTACCATCGGTACTTGCTTATTCTCAAGCAGTCACAACAAAGAATAGAGTTTATCTATTAGGTGGACATAATGGTGTGGCATATACAAATGTAGTTTATAGCGCGCCAATTGATGCAAACGGTACTATTGGTACATGGGCAACTGAAGCTAGTTTACCTGCGGCATTTAGTTATTCACAAGCAGTTGTAACTAAGAGTAAAGTTTATCTCTTTGGTGGACGTAATGGTGGAGCTATAAATACCGTATACAGCGCACCGATTGATATAAACGGAACAATTGGTACATGGTCAACTGAGGCTAATTTACCTGGAATACTTGATGCGTCTCAAGCAGTAATGACAAAAAATAGGGTTCACCTATTAGGAGGAACTGATGGTATAAATTTTTTGAGTACAACATATAGCGCACCAATTGATAACAATGGAACAATTGGTACATGGACAACTGGTACAAGTTTACCATCAGCAATTGGTTATTCACAAGCCGTTGTAACTAAGAGTAAAGTTTATTTACTTGGTGGCAATACTGTTGCTGGCTATACAAATACAATCTACTCAGCACCATTTGCTGATGGCTGGGAGATAACTGGTAATAGTTATTAAAATAGTTCACTTATATTTGAGATAGCTTTTATGCTGTCTCATCTATAACATTCTTCTTCATGATTAAAAAATAAAATATTCTCAAAGATAACAGGTATTTTAGTTTTATACAAAGTGACATAAAAGAAAATTTAGCATAATTTTGATATTATTATCAACTTTTTCAACAAAGGTTGATATGAATGTATGACGTAGTAGAGATTCAAAAAATTCTTCCACATAGATTTCCATTTCTTTTAATTGATCGTGTCACTAAAATAGAGAAAAATGTACAGATTGAGGGTTATAAAAATGTGACTATTGGAGAACATATTTTCCAAGGTCATTTTCCAGATCATCCAATCTATCCTGGTGTAATGATAATAGAAGGTATGGCACAAGCTGGTGGAATTTTAGCTTTTGAGAGTATGAATGAAAATGAGCAAACAGATTCTCAAAATAAAGTTGTTTATTTTATGAGCATAGACAAAGCAAAGTTTCGTTCTCCTGTAACTCCAGGTGACAAATTAGATTATCACCTAAGTGTTATAAAACATAAAGGTACTATTTGGGTATTAAATGGAAAAGCTTATGTTGATGGGAAGTTAGTAGCACAAGCAGAACTTAAAGCAATGATTGTGGATAAATAAAAAATGCAAAGCAATATATCAGATCGTGCAATTATAGAAGATGGGGCGCAAATTGGTGAAAATGTAGAGATTGGTGCAAATGTTTTCATCTCCGGTGAGTCAAAAATTGGTGATGGCACAAAGATAGCCACGGGTGCTTGTATCTATGGCGATACTACAATTGGTAAAAATAATAATATTTTCTCATATGCAATCTTAGGTTCTATTCCACAAGATTTGAAGTTTAATGGTGAAGATGTTGAGTTAATTATTGGTGATAACAATACCATTAGAGAATTTACACTTTTTAATCCAGGGACTGAGGGTGGTGGAAGTAAAACTGTTATAGGTAATGGTAATCTTTTTATGGGTTATACACATGTCGCCCATGACTGTATTATTGGAGACAATGGAATTTTTGCAAATGCTGCAACACTAGCAGGACATGTTATAATTGGCAATAATGCGGTAGTTGGAGGAATGACACCAGTTCATCAATTTGTAACAATTGGAGATTTCGCAATGGTAGCAGGAGCATCAGCACTTTCTCAGGATGTGCCTCCCTTTTGTATGGTAGAGGGTAATCGTGCAGTGCTAAGAGGCTTAAACCTTACAGGACTTAGAAGATGTATGTCTAGGAGTGATATTGATGCTCTAAAGAGTGCCTACAGAGAACTTTTTGAGAGTGGTAAAGCATTGAAAGAAACAGCTCAAGAGATAATGAATATGACAGAAAACAGATATGTAAAACAATTGGCACAATTTGTGCTTAATACTAAGCGAGGAATCGCTTATGAAAGGAAGAACAGATGATACATCGTAATTGTAGCTTTTGTAAAGTAGAAGAGACAGAAGCGAATCCGTTAATTGCAGGAGAAAATGTTTACATATGTAAAAATTGTGTTATATCTGCATATAAAATTCTTTTTGGTGACATAGAGGAAGAGCCTAGCTCTTTAGCGAACAGTGAAGATATGGATTTAATGTCTCCTAGAGAGTTATATAACTTTTTAAATGACTATGTAATTGGTCAAGATAATGCAAAAAAAGTTCTAAGTGTCGCTGTTTATAATCACTATAAGCGAATATTTAAAAAAGTTGAAGAAGATGATACTGAGATTTCAAAATCAAATGTATTATTAATTGGACCAACTGGAAGTGGAAAAACACTTCTTGCACAATCAATTGCTAGAGTACTTCATGTGCCTATTGCAATAGCAGATGCGACTAGTTTAACTGAGGCTGGTTATGTTGGAGAGGATGTTGAAAATATTTTAACGCGTCTTTTGCAATCGGCTGATGGTGATGTTGAAAAAGCTCAAAACGGTATTGTGTTTATCGATGAGATAGATAAGATCTCTCGTTTAAGTGAAAATCGTTCAATTACTCGTGATGTTTCAGGTGAAGGTGTTCAGCAATCACTTTTGAAAATTATTGAGGGTGCTCAGGTAAACATTCCACCAAAAGGCGGACGTAAACATCCAAATCAAGAGTTTACTCAAATAGATACTAGCAATATACTGTTTATTTGTGGTGGTGCTTTTGATGGTATGAAAGAGATTTTACAACGTAAGCTAGGACAGAATATTATGGGCTTTAACCAAGAAGTTAAAGGTAAAAAAGAGCGTGAAGAGGATTTACCTGCGGTTGAACCAGATGATTTAGTTCATTTTGGAATGATTCCAGAACTTGTTGGACGTCTACCTGTTATATCTGCTTTAAACGAAATATCAAAAGATGATATGAAACATATCTTAACAGAGCCTAAAAATTCTCTTGTAAAACAGTATAAAAAGCTTTTTGCAATTGATGGTGTGAACCTTTCATTTGAAGATGATGCACTTGATTCAATAGCACAAAAGTCTTTGGATAGAAAGACGGGAGCGCGTGGATTAAGAGCTATTTTAGAAGAGAGTATGGTAGATATTATGTTTGAATTACCAGAACATGATGGATATGATGTTGTAATAACAAAAGAGGTAATCGAAGATGGAATCACGCCAGTATATGTAAAAAAAACAGCTAGACAAAACAAGAAAAAAAGTGCATAGGGAGCAGTATGTTATTTAACAGATTTATCGGGCTTTTCTCAAATGATTTAGCTATTGATTTAGGAACAGCAAATACCTTAGTTCTTGCAAAAGGTAAGGGCATAATTATTAATGAACCATCAGTTGTTGCTGTAAAGACCGATAAATTTGGTCAATCACATATCTTAGCAGTTGGAAAAGAAGCAAAAGAGATGGTTGGTAAAACACCAGGTAATATTCGTGCTATTCGTCCAATGAAAGATGGTGTTATTGCTGACTTTGATATGACAGAGAAGATGATTAGAAAGTTCATTGAAAAAGCGCATGGTCGTACATCAATGATTAGTCCTAGAATCATTATTTGTGTTCCTTATGGTTTGACTCAAGTTGAACGTAAAGCTGTACGTGAATCAGCAATTAGTGCAGGTGCTCGTGAAGTATTTTTAATTGAAGAGCCAATGGCTGCTGCGATTGGAGCTGGTCTTGATGTACGTGAGCCACAGGGCAACTTAGTTGTTGATATTGGTGGAGGAACAACTGAGATTGGTGTTGTATCTTTAGGTGGTCTTGTAATTAGTAAATCAATCCGTGTAGCTGGTGATAAAATTGATCAATCAATTTCTGATTATGTAAAGAAGAAATACAATCTTCTTATTGGTGAGAGAGTAGCAGAAGATATTAAAATTAAAATTGGTACTGCAATGCCAATGGAAGAAGAACTTATTATGACTGTTAATGGTCGTGATCAAGTTGAGGGGCTACTTAGCTCAATTGAACTCACAAGTGAAGATGCGAGAGATGCTATGCGTGAGCCACTTAAAGAAGTTGGTGAAGCTCTTCGTGATGTATTAGAAAAAATGCCACCTGATTTAGCTGGTGATATTGTAGAACATGGAATTATTTTAACAGGTGGTGGTGCATTGATTCGCCGTTTAGATCAATATCTAGCAGATATGGTAAGAATTCCTGTTTATGTTGCAGATGATCCACTCTTAGCCGTAGCTATAGGAACAGGTAAAGCTCTAGAAGAGATTGACCTACTACAACAGCTTTCGGAAAATGAATAAAGACTTTGTAGCTGTTTTTATTATAACTTCTGCTCTTTTAGTGGGGATTACTAAATATAATAATTTTGTAAGGGGTCAATTTATTGACTTCTTGGGGTCAATTAAAAGTTCATACTGGACAGTTTATGAAAATATAGATACAACTATAAGTCAGCATTTCCATCAAAAAGAGCAGATTAAAAAACTTTCAAACTCACTTTTACAATATAAAAACGATAGATTACTTTTAGAATCAATAGCAGTAGAATTAAATCATATCATGGATGAGTATGATACTTTGTTACTTAAAAAGCAAGATATAGCATTAGCTAGATCACTCTCATATGTTCAGTTTGGAGATTTAAATAAAATATGGTTAGAGATGAAAGATTATAATAGCTCCAAAGTTCATGGAATGCTAGCAGGAGGATATGCCGCTGGAATTGTTGTTGAACGCTATGGAAGAGCTATGGGTCTATTAAATGGCGATATTAAATGCTCGTATGCTGTTAATGTTGGTAAAGTAAAAGCACCAGGAATTGTTAGAGGAAAAGGTAATAGCCAGACAATGGTAGCAGAGTTTATTCCTACTTGGATGCAGATACATACAGGTGATGAAGTGACTACTAGTGGACTTGATAATCTGTTTTTTGAAGGCATTAAAGTTGGAGTTGTGCAATCTGTAGAAAAAATGCAGGGTTATCAAAATGCAATTATAGTGCCATATGCTGACACATTACATGCACATTTTTTTAGTGTATTAAAATAATTTAGATAATCAAAGTAAAGATAGTTATATGAGAATAGGTTTTATTGGAGATATTGTAGGCAGACCAGGTAGGCAGATGCTAAAGACATATTTACCAAATTTAAGAGAAGAGTTTGGCATTGATTATTTGGTTGCAAACTATGAAAATGCTAGTCATGGTTTTGGACTTACGAAAAAAAATGCGAACGAGCTTTACAGTAGTGGTGCAGATTTATTGACTGGTGGAAACCATACATTTGATAAAAAAGATGTACATGAACTTTTTGCTACAAATGCGATTATCCGTCCTCTTAATTACCCACCTGAAGTGAGTGGTAAGGGAGTTTTTATAGCAGAAGTTGCTGGTGAGAAGTTGGCTGTTATAAATGTTATGGGGCAGTTTGGAATGCCACATTCAGATAACCCATTTCGTCTTTTAGAAAGTGCAGTGAAAGAGTTAAAAGAACAAAATATTAAAAATATTTTAATTGATATGCACGCAGAGGCTACAAGTGAAAAACGCGCTACTTTAATTATGCTTCAACGTGAAGTTAGTGCTATTTTTGGTACACATACACATGTTGGCACTGATGATTTGGTTATTCAAAATGGTTGCGCGTATGTTAGTGATGTTGGTCTAACTGGATGTAGGGACAATGTTATTGGAATGGAAGATAGCGCACCAATAGCTAGAATGCTCACAGGCGTTGGAAAACATTATGATGTTCCAGATAAGTGTAAGAAGATATTGCAGATGATAGTTGTAGATATAGAAGATGGAAGTTCAAAAGAGGCTTTTAAAATACGACTTTTTGATGATGGAAGGCGTTTTATACAAGAAGCTTATTTTGAAAATTGACAATAGCTATGAGCTTTATGAGAAACTAAAAGAACTTAATTTAATAGAAGATGCAGATATGCGCTGGTGGCCCAATAGTGGAACTTTTGAAGTTGTTATTGGCGCGATACTTACACAAAATAGTCAATGGAGTAGAGTTGAACTCTCACTTACTAATTTAAGAAAATTTAACTTACTTAATTTAGACTCTTTAAGTGCGAGTGATGTTATTACAGAAGCAATTAAGCCTAGTGGATTGTACCATCAAAAAGCAAAACGATTGAAACTTTTGAGTGAAAATATAAAAGAGACATTTGGTGATTTTGAAACTTTTTGCGCAGAAGTAAGCCGTGAATGGCTTTTAGAACAAAAAGGTATTGGACAAGAGAGTGCTGATTCTATTCTTTGTTATGCGTGTAAAAAAGATGTAATGGTAAGTGATTCATATAGTGCAAAACTTTTAAACCATCTTGGATGGGAGTTTGATTCTTATGATGATGTGCAAAGTTTTTTAAAGAGCGGAATAAATGATTTTTACGATGGAAGAAAAGATTTAAGCATTGTATACGCAGAGTTTCATGGAATGATTGTAGAGTTTTGTAAACGCCATTGTAAGCGAAATAAAATTGATTTAGAACTTTTTTAATTGATATGCAGTAAAGCCATTTGCAAATTTAAGCAATATTTCTTAAAATCAATTTTATAACTTCGCCAATTCAACACATAAGTTTAATTTACTTACAGTTTAAACTGAGCTAGTTTATTTTGTAGATTTAATGTTAAAGAGTTTAGATGTTTTGATGAATCTGCTATCTCTTCCACACTTTTAGCATTATTTGCGGTAATATCATCTAAACCTTTTATCTCATTAGTAATGGTCTCTACCATTAGTCCTGTTTTTTCAAAGTCTGTTACTGTTTTATCACTACTTAGTGCAGCCTTATTCATGATTATAGAGACCTCATTTACACGCTCTTCAACTTTTATAGAAATATTAGCGAGTAGTTGTACGTTAGCTGAATTTTTTATCATTTGCTCACTTGAATCAGATATTCCTTGAACAATAATATTAATCGTTGATTGTATCTCTGATAGACTTTTTTGTGTACGTTCAGCAAGTTTTCTTACTTCATCAGCTACTACTGCGAATCCTCGACCATGTTCACCAGCACGAGATGCTTCAATCGCAGCATTTAGTGCTAATAAGTTTGTTTGTTCTGCAATATCAGAAATAACATTTAAAATTTCTTTAACTTGAACCGCATCACTACTTAATTGATGTATTGACTGGGCCATCTCATCTTCTACTTGTGCGGTTTGTTTTACCTCTTTTGTTAAGTTTACAATCTCTTTACCTACAAGGCTTAAAGTCTCACTCACATTATTTATATCTTTTTTACTTTCAGAGGCATCATTGACAGATATATCGATATCTGACTTCATTTTGCTGATTTTGTCTACACTTTTGTTAGATACTTCTAAAAACTCTTCAACTCTTGTTCCAACACTTTGAGCCGATTGAGATAGCTCTTTAGAGATTAAAGCATTTTCATTTGAGGTCTCTTTTGTAGCAGAAACAAAAGTTTTTAATACATTAATTAATACTCCAAGATTTTTACTAATTTCTGCAATTTCATTGTTCCCATCAATAGTTTTATAATTTGTAAAATCTAATGTTGCCACAACTTTTAAATTATGGTTAATAGTATTAACATAACTTAATATAGAGTAGATAATAGCAGTACCAATTAATAATATGATTATTAATATAGTTGTCATAATCGTTATATTTGTCTCTATGTGAAGAAGTTTTTTTTCTGCTATTTTGTAATTAGCACCACTTTCTGTTATATGCTCATCAATCCATGAATCTGCTAGCGTAGATAGCTTTTTTGCTACGGGTTCAAATTTTATACTCAACTCCTTAACTGCGTTAGCATCTTCATTTAAAAGCTTTTTCCCACCTTCATAATAGGCAATCAAATTCTCTTTAAATGTTCTTAGGTCTTCAACCATTTCTGGCTCACCAAAACCAATGTGTTTTTCAATAGCAAAGTCTAATCTTTTAATAGAAGAGGTATAATCTTTTGTTACATCATTAAAACTTGATGACACATTGTCTGATGATGCGCCTGCAAACCATTTTTGTATTCTAAGGAGTTCAATTTTTAAATCAATAAAATTAAATGTATGTACCATTACTTCTGTTCTATTCTCTATTAAGATATCTTCTGCTTCTTCTAGTGATTTATAATTGATAAATGCACTTGTTATAGCTACTAAAGTAATAATGCCCATTGCTAGTGTTAAAATCTGCTTTATCTTCATATTCCTAAAAACATTCATAATATTTTCTTCGATAATTTATTAATAATTGTGATTGCATATTAGATAATATAATAATATACTTATGTTTATAAACTAATAAATATTTAAAGTATATAATTAAGTAATTGAAAATTATTTTGTAATATCTTACTTTACAGAGTTCTAATTTTTTTACTTCAAGTAGGCAAAGGTTATAGAGAGGGTAATTTATATTAAAGTATGTAATAAACATCCAGTCCCATAAGGCTTACGGGAGTAAAATTCTTTAGCATGGTTAACTATGAGGGCATGGTACTCTTGGTAAACTTTAACGCGGTCTTTTTTTTCAACACAATTTTCTAATGCTTCTTGTATCAAAATTTTCATATCTTTGTATTTTGATTTTTCAGATATAAGATCTAAAGAGAGAAACATTCTTTTAGTGTAAGCATCGATAATGAATTCCTCTTGATTATAACCATAAAGCAATATACTATCGGCAGTTTCTTCTCCTACGCCTAGTACATTAAGAAGTGCTTCTCTAGTTGGAACAGCACCATTTAAATCTTCAAAAAAAGATATAAATCCTAAGATATATTTAGATTTTTGATTAAAGTATCCTGATGGCTTAATAGCAACTTTAAATATCTCTATATCTAAATTTTTAATCCCCTGTGGTGTTAGAGCATCTAAAGCTTTTAGATTATGCAATGATTTTACAACTGATGTAAAGGTGGTGTTTTGTGTTAAAAATGCTCCTATACATATTTCAAATAGCTCTAATTGTGTTCTAGGAAAAGCATAACTACCTATGTGATAACCAGATACATTTCCATTTTTCTTTTCATTAATACCATCATAATCTATAAGAGGCCACCAGCCCTGTTGTCCATAAGTACTATATAAGAGATCATAGATGTTACAAATTTTATTCTTTATCATAATGTGCTCTCTCCCACGAGTGAATTGCGTGTTTTCTAACTATACCCCAATGATAGCCACCTAACTTCCCACTTTGCTGTATTACTCTATGACATGGGATTAAATAAGCCACTGGATTTTGTCCTATAGCCGTGCCAACTGCTCGAAAAGCTCTTGGTTTTCCTATAACACGTGCTATTTCACTATAAGAATTTAAACTTCCAAATGGTAGCTTTAAAAGTGCTTTCCAAACATTTATCTGAAAATTTGTGCCTTTAACAAGGATAGATAGTGGATAATCTTTCCTCTTTTCTATATCAAAAATAGCTTCTATAATATTTTTAGTTTTACTCTCAGAGTAATTTAATATAGCTTTTCCCCACTCAATATTTAATTCATCTAGCTCTTTATTATAATCATTATCTAAAAATGATAACTTACATATACCATGCTTTGTCACAGCAATAAAGGCTTTTCCAAATGGTGTATTATGCACACCATAATCTATTTTTAAACCCACACCTTTTGCTTTATATTCCCCAGGAGTAACTGCCTCAAGATTTACAAAGTGTTCATGTAAGCGTGAGCTACTACTTAAGCCTACTGTCAAAGAGACATCTAATAAAGAGTTTTGTGAACTCAAAAGCTTTTTTGCATGTTCAACTGTAATAGTTTGTAGGTAACGCTTTGGTGTAACACCTGCCCAACGTGAGAACATTCTTTGAAAATGTGCCTCACTTAGGTCGACAGAGTCTGCTATCTCTTTTAAGGTAGGCTGCTCATTCGCATTATTATTGATAAATTCAATAGCTTTTTTTATTCTCTCATAATCTAAGTGCATATCGTTTTCACTTTTATTTTATGTACGGTTAATTGATATACCGCCATCACAAAGTAATGCTGTTCCAGTTGTAAAACTAGACATATCAGAAGCTAAATAGAGCGCAGACTTTGCTATTTCTTGCGGACTTGCCATTCTTTTCATTGCATGTAAACCTTCAACAAAACTTACCGTCTCAGGCGTGTTAGCTACTGAGCGTCCCATTGGTGTATCTGTCCCACCTGGCAATAAAGAGTTCACACGTATATTATTTGTAGCAAATTCTGTAGCAAGTGATTGAGTAAGCCCTATAATACCTGCTTTACTTGCAGCGTATGCTGACATATGTGGCATTCCTACTGTATATCCTACGAATGTAGAAGTAAAAATAATACTTCCTCCACTTTTTTTCATCTCTTCTATCTGAAATTTAGCACCTAAAAATGCACTTGTAAGGTTAGTGTTTATTGTATCATTCCACTCTTTTAATGTCAACTGTGTTGATGAGCCTAGCACACCAAGTGTTCCAGCATTATTGAAAGCAACGTCTAGTGAACCATATTTGTCTACAGCAACTTCTACCAACTTTTTTGCTAAAGCTTCATCTTTAACGTCACCAACTATAGCAATAGCTTCTCCATTATTATTTTGTATATCTTCTACAAGAGCATTGAGCGCTTTTTCATTTCGTGCTGATAAAACAAGCTTTGCCCCCTCTCTTGCAAATAATTTTGCTGTCTCATATCCTATCCCTGAACTAGCTCCAGTGATAATGGCTACTTTATTCTCTAGTAATCTCATAATATATCCTTCTTATTTTTTATATATAGGAGTATATAAATTTATATAGAACTTAAGCAATCCGAATTATGCTATTACACTTGATTCATAAATATAAATTTTAAAAAAAGATGAAATTTAACTTAAGGTACGATTTTATGAATTACTCGATGATAGCAATGAAAAGAATTTATTTAGTCCGCGCTTTGAAGTTGGCGTTATACGATATTTGATTAGTTTTAAGTATGATTTTATCTCTTTAACAGAAATATCATTTTCTAGTGATGCTTTTCGTAGAATATATGTTGGTATTTTTACATTTTTATTTGCAAATCTATTTACTGTTTTTGCAAAATTTTTATTATGTTTATGACAACATAATCTAGCAAATACGAATGGTAATTTATACTTTTTATACCACTCTTGTGCTAGGTCAATATAGTCACTATTTTTAAGCGCATACCTTAGGGCTTTATCTCCAATGATAACCTCTCCGCTAAGACCTAGAATATTAGCTAGTGCATTTGAGCTAGCTGATTCTTTATCTATTTTACTGTCTCCAGGAATTAAAATTACACTTAAAACTTTTTTATTAGCGATAATACCTATATCTTGACACTGTTGTGAACGTGATGCTATGCTAGATATGAATGCAGCATCAATTTTTCTTGTTTTGTAATCTCTGTTTATTTGTGAGGGCACACCTTTTTTGTAATTAAGTGTGGCTAACTCTTTTGAGTGTCTTAATGTACGTTTCATATATACATAAAATGGAAGTAAGTTTAAGTAATCTATTTTGCCAAAAAGCAAAGAACACCTTTTTTTAAATTGTATCCTTATTATTATTTATTTAGTCTTTAAACTCTACACGATTGCGACCATTGGCTTTTGCTTGATATAATGCAATATCCGCTCGTCTTATTAATTTCTTTTTATTATCTAGTGGACGCTCGCTAGCTACTCCTATACTTACTGTTATAACACCAACATTCTCAGTTGTAAAGTTTGAAATTGCAGTACGAATTCTTTGTGCTATCTCAATTGCCTCCTCTTTTGTAGCTTGTGGTAATAATACTATAAACTCTTCACCACCATATCTACCTAATATATCGCCATCACGTAGTTGCAACTCAATAGTTTTTGCGACGCGTCGTAAGACTTCATCGCCGGTTTGATGTCCATGCTGATCATTGACCTTTTTAAAATAGTCTATATCAATCATCATTAGAGAGATTGGCATGCGATACTTATGAGCCATTTTTATAGCTTTTGTACATTCATCTTCAAATTTTTTACGGTTGTATATATTAGTAAGAGAATCAAAGTGAGACGCTTTTTTCCACGCTAGTGATTCCTCTTGTAACTGAGTTATATCTGTAAAAGTGACTAAATAGTGCTTTTTATCTTCATCAAATAGTATTATAGATATATCAAAGTAGTGTTCTTCATTATCTTTTAGCATAATGACTTTGTGTTGTATGTCTTGCTCATTTAGTACTTTATCTATCCAATGGTTCTCGTGATCTGGTTGTAAAAAATGGTTACGTTTTATAAATGCATCACAAATACAAAAATTATTGCGGGTAAGTGCTTTTAAATTCTTTTTATTAAAAAAATTAAGAAGACTTTGATTGCATAGATGAATCTGCTCTTTGCCAACAATTAGTATCATGTTCTTTTGTAAGTCTAGTAACTTTTGCAGATAAAGTTTTTGTTTAATAAGAGCATGCTCTTTTTCAATTAGTTTCCTATAAAATATTATTTTATTAAGTAGTTGCGCATCATCAAAAGGTTTTGCTAAATAATCTATTGCTCCCTTTTCGTAACCTAGTTTAACAAATGCTTCTGTTGTATAGATAGCTGATATAAAGATAATAGGTGTATCTTTTGTTTTTTGATTTTTTTGTATAAAGCTTGCCACTTCAAAACCATCCATTCCTGGCATCTGTACATCAAGTAAAATTAGGTCTACACTCTCTTTTAAGAGTATCTCTAATGCTTTAACACCATCTAAGGCTTGAATAACCTCTATACCATCGAGCTGTTTTAAGACGCTTTCTAGTGTAAAAAGGTTGGCTTCTCTATCATCCACACATAAAATACGAAACTTCATCTATATTACCTTTTGGTAGACTTTAAAGCTACTGTTTACAATTTTGAATAGTTTATCAAATCCATCTATCATAGCAGTTTCACTTTTAGATAGAACTAAAAATCCATCTATCGCTAGAGAGTCATAAAAAAGTTGTAAAGTTTTTATCTGTAGCGAGCGTTCAAAATATATTAGTACATTACGACAAAAAATGAGTTCAAATTGATTAAATCTTGAATCTGTAACTAAGTTATGTGTAAAAAATAGTGTATTTTTATGGAGATTATTTTTTACAGATAAAAAGTTTCCAATTTCATTAAAATATTTTTTTATATTATCTACTCCGCCAGAATTTGTATAGTCCTCTTCTGCATTTTTAACATCTTTAGAAGAGTAAAATGAATTTTTACCAATGTCAATTACATGTTGATTAAAGTCTGTCGCATAAATTAGAGATTTATCTAACATTTTCATCTCTTGTAATAAAATAGCAATAGTGTATGCCTCTTGACCTGTAGAACATCCAGCACTCCATACATTTATATGAGTATAGTTTGAAAGTTCTGTAAGTATATTATCTCTAACAAACTTAAGTGTCTGTGGTTCACGGAAAAAAGAGGTTACATTTATTGAAAGATTTGCAAACAGCTTTTTAAATAGCTGCTTATTATGTAAAACCGTGTTAGTAAAATGGTTATAGTCATTAAAATTATTCTCTTGCATAGTGTTATAGATTCTTCTAGTTACACTATCTTGACTATAGTTGCTAAAATCGTAGCCATATTTAAGCTCAAGTGCTTTTAAAAATGGCAATAGTTCATTAGGTGTATGTATTGTATTAAACCTATTATGTAGATAGAGTATAAGCTCTTGCATAGTAAATTTAAAATCGAAGAATTTTGTTTTTAGAGCCGATTGAACCATTGCTTTAACGCGACACTCCTTTGGGTCTAAAACAGCAACTGTAACTCCACGTTTTGTAATCTCTTTTAGTTTATTACTACCATCAAATCCATTTCCACATAATAAAATAGCCAAAAGTGATGAGCTATACTCGTATGATAGAGATTCAAAAAGAAGATCAATAGATGGTTTAGCATAGGAAAAAGGTGGATTGTCACTTAAAATAAGTGTACCCTTTTTTATGAGTAAATGGTGATTAGGAGGTGCAACATAAATAGTTCCTTTTTCTACTTTTGTACTATGTTGTGCGTAAACTATAGTTTTATTTGTACGTTCAGATAAAAAAGATGCAAGATTAATAAGTGGACTAGGTGCATGATGCAATAGAACAAAAGCAATTTTATTTTCTATTTTAATCTCTAAAAGAATTTCTATTATCTTATCTAAGCTATTTTCAGAGCCACCAATTACAATAACATCATGCATTATATTTGCATGTTTTTGCATTGGTTCAAAAATAGTCCTATGTTTAATGCGTAGTTCATGAAAATATCTAGATAGAAGCTTATCACTTACTCCAATTAAAGAGTCTTTTTCTTTATTTTCAAGAATTCTTACCAATCGCTCAATAACATCGTGTGAAATCATGCTAACTTGCAAAAAATTAATTTTATAGTTTAGTGGTTTGTCCGTTAACTCTAAAAAAAGTTTAGCTCTTTTTTTAGTTAAATTAGTATTTACATCTACCGCGGTATAGATACCATCTTGATATGATTTCATCAAGAGCGTTTATTAATCCATGCATGAATCATATTGACTAATACTCTATGGTTTATAGGTTTAGGTAGGTAATCATCAGCACCAGCATCAATGCAACGTTGGCGTTCTTCTTTCATTGCCTTAGCAGTTACTGCAATAATTGGAATATTCTTTAAGTATTCAACTTCACGTATCTCTGCCATAGCTTCATAACCATCCATTTTAGGCATCATAATATCCATTAAAATTACATCAATATCTCTGTTGTTTTTTGATATTTCAACTGCCTCTTCACCATTTAGAGCATGAAGTGTAGCCGCCCCATACTCTTGTAGCACACTAGATACGGAGAAAATATTGCGTGAATCATCATCAGCAATTAAAATTGTATAACCATCTAGTAAAAGATTATCAATATTTGCATGAGTCTCTCTTTTTATTATTTCAGGCTCTTTAATTTTAGTTAGAGGTATGATAGGTGGGTTTGTTTCAAGATTTGGCTGTTGGTTATTAGGGAGATAAAGGCTAAAGCATGAACCTTGACCCTCTTTACTTGATAGTTTTATTTCACCACCTAGTAGTTTAGCAAAACGCTTAGAGATGCTTAATCCTAAGCCAGTACCACCATATTCTCTACTAATAGAGCCATCTACTTGTTTAAAAGCTTCAAAAATATGTTCATATTTTTCTTTTGGTATACCTATCCCACTATCTTCAACATATATATGTAGAGGAAGATTTTTTAGTTCACTCATCTCAAAGCCTAGAGTGACAGTTCCATTTTTAGTAAATTTAAAAGCATTAGAGAGTAAATTTTTTAAAATTTGAGATAGTTTTTCATCATCAGTATGAATTTGTTTTTTCCAATCATCTTTAATAAGAAATTCTACACTATTATTTTTGGCTAACTCTTCAAATTGGTTCATCATCTGAGTAGCAATATCAGCTGATGGAATATCTTTTAAATTTATTGACATATTTCCTGATTCTATCTTTGATAAATCAAGAATATCATTGATAAGTGATAATAAATCATTACCCGATTGATGAATTACTCTTGCCATTTTATTCTCTTTTTCATCTAAATGTTCAGAAGAGTTTTTAACTAAAAGATTAGATAATAAAATTATTGCATTAAGTGGTGTGCGTAGTTCATGACTCATGTTCGCTAAAAACTCTGATTTGTATTGATTTGTTTTTTTTAGTTTTTTGGCTTGATTATTGAGCTCTTTTTTACTAAGTTCTAGTGATCTATTTTGATTTTTCAAATCAGTTGATTGCTTGGTTAGTTGTTGTTGTTGCTCTTCTAGCTGAATATTACTATTTTGCAGCTCTTCACTTTGAACTTGCAACTCTTCATAACGTCGTTGAGACTCCTCTAAAAGCTCTTTAATTTGTGTATTTTGAGTAGCACTATGTAAAGATGTAGCAATGATAGAAGATGACTTATTTAAATAATCTTGTTGAAGTTGTGAAAAGTCATCATAACTCATTAACTCAATAACTCCAAACAGCTGATTGTCATAAATTAGTGGAAATACAAATATCTCTTTAGGCTTTATAGCAGTTGTTGCACTTTTAAGTTTAATATCTCCTTCAATATTTGTAAGATGAATTGATTTTTTATCAAATGCAACTTGACCAACAGAACCCTCAGATAATTTAAAAATATTTGTATGTCTGTTTAGCGCATATGAGGCTTCAAGAGTAAGCTCTTGTTCATGCACATTATAAAGATATAATGCACCACTAGCACAATTTACATAACGGCTAATGGTAGTAATAATATTCTGAGCTAGCTCATGTGTATCATCAATTCCAGTTAGTCTATCACCTAATTGTCCAATACCATCACTAAACCATAGCTCTTCTTTAATTTTGATACTATTTTTTTGTAACATCTGTGTCATAGTATGCAGTGCGATACCGAGCTTGTCATCGCTTGATTTTGGTTTAATACTATAGGTAAAGTCCTCTTCTGTTATAGCATTAGCCTTTTCTAAAATTTCATTAAGATAGCTAGTCATATCTAAAATAGCATACCCTAAACGATCGGTATCACCTTTTACTTTATGGGTGATATTAAGTTCACCCCTAGAGATAGATTCAGTTACTTTCGTAATCTGTTCTAGGTATTTGACCATATTTATAAGAGCTAGACCCAGTTGATCATCACTACCTCTGGCTACAATTTGAACATTGTAGTCACCAGTAGATATACTTTGAGCTAAAGAAACAATGTCTTTAAGCCGTTTTGTCATGTTTGATATTGCATGACCTAATTGATTATTTTTACTTATGAGAGTTATCTCTTTGGAAAAATCACCCTGTGAGACTGCATTTGCTTGATCTATTGTTTTTTCTATTGCGTCAATTAGCTTACTTGTTGATTTTACAATTTTACCTATCTCATCATTAGCAGGGTAATTAATACTCTCTTTTTTGATTATCCCATTAGATAGTGCTTTTAGCTGATCTGTTACTTTACTAAGTGGCGCTATAACTTTTGAAACATATAAACGCACAATGAAAAAACTACCAAGTAGTACCATTATAAATACTAATATAAAAATAATTTTAAAATTTTGTAGTTTTTCTAGGGCAACATCTATATCGATAGCAGAAATTATATAAAAGTAGTTTTCATTATCTTGTTGTACTAGTGGATGCACTTTATGAAATGAATATATTTTATTATTATGTGTAAATACGCTATTATATTTATTTTTTGTATATTTTTTTAAATTAAAGTAGTCACTATTAAAGTTGGCCCCATTTTTTAGTTGTTCACTCCACATTTTGTTATAATCTTCATGATAGATATAATCACCATTTTCGTTAACTAAATAATATGAGATTTTTTTATTTTTTTGAGTTGATATTTTATTTTTTATTGCTTTTAGTAAAATATCTGCATATACACTAGCAACAAATACTCCAACAAGCTCATTGTTTCTATTGATTATAGGAGTAGAATACAAAATTACAGGTGTATGAGGCTCTTCTATCTTTCCATGCTCCATGTTTAATTTTATGCCAGATATATAGAACTCCTCTTTTTTTAGACTCTTTGGAATTTCAAAGTAATCACTTCCTTTTTCATTTTTAAGCTCTTTTTTTGGTAACAAATTAGCACTCTCATTTTTTTTACTATAATTTGCAACTATAATTTCATTACCATCTAAATCGAATATTCTTATTTTATGGTAAATCTTTTTTGTCTCTAAAAAATCTATCATGGCATCAGAAAATATATGTTTCCATGCTTCTGTTTTTTGAGTAACAGATAGACTTCTCCAAATCATATAATGTTTTAGTGCGTAGAAATTTGTAATGAAAAGTGAATCTTTTGTAACAGGTAGTAATTTCTCTTCCATCTCTAAATGTAAAGTGTTACTGCTTTGGTGGCTAAGTTCATATGCTGAATCAATGTATGCTTTTGAAGCACTTTGAAATCCAACCCAGCCTACTATCGTAATAGAAATTATAATTACGAAAATAAAAATATAGAATATTTTATTTTTAAGAGATAAATTATTCATACTTTTGTACTCCTAAGTTGTTTATTAACAAAATCTTTCGTAAATTCCAGTTCATAAGTTGATTTACATCAGCTGGAGTTTTATTAGTGTATGTGGTTGCAGCTGGTGTAATGTAGTGATTTAATCCAATTTGTGCTTTTATTGTCTGTAATTCTGCTAAAACCATTTGTGTCATGCTAAAAACATCACTAGGTGAGGGATTTTTTTTAATGAATGAAGAGAAGTCTACAGTAGCAATCCCTATACTTTGCTGGAGTAAATTTATTTTACCTAATAGAGTCATAGTAGTGGCAAATGTTTCTGATGGAGTTGTCTGACTGTCTCTTTTTGATGGAATAGTTTTATCTTTAATATTTAGGTGATTTAAAATAGTTGTCAAATCATCATAAATTCGCATTGCCTCACCAAAGACATATGATGGTGTAAAACTACTTTTATTTAGGGTATCTAGAGAGGCTGATATATGATTTAATTCATTAAATACATCTTGAGAGTTTTTATTTTTATATTTTTTTATATTATGTGGTTTATCTTTAATATCTAATCTATACCTTATTATCTTAAGTTCAGTCAACACTCTTTGTGTCTGTTCATACACCATATCTGAAGTTAGTTTTAACATTGGTTCAATATTAATGGGTTCAATTATAGGCATATTATTAGATTTTCTAAATATGTTAATTTTAATCATAATTTCATATGTCTTTTGCCAAGCAGTTCTAGGTTTTAATTCAGTTTTTATATTCGTATTTACAATAATTTTAGAGTGATTATGCGAAAAGTTATGCTTTTTTAGTAAAAAGTGTAACTCATCACTAATAAGCATTACCTGAGCATACACATCATTTGGAGTAATCGTTTTGGCTATTATAAAATTGGTTAGTAAGGTAAATATTATTACAATTTTTAACATAAGAGACCTTTGTAAGTGTGATTAAATTCTACTTATATGTAGATTGATTCTTCCTTAAATGATTTTTTGTGAAAAATATCATCAATTTTATGATTTATCATTATGTAAGTAGTCTATGGATAATATTCTTTAAAATTTATTTTTAGGTTACCATATAATGAAAGCTCTATTTGCACTATTTTTTGTTTTTGCTATTGGGTTAGTACAAGCTTCTGATATTAGCTCTTTTGATGATGAATTTAATGATGATGAACCTACTGTAAATATAATTGACCCTCTTGGTGCATATAATAGAGTTATGACAAAAGTAAATGACTATTTTTACATAAATGCGTTAGAACCAGTTGTAGATGGGTATTCACAAATTTTCTCTCGTGAAGTTCGTTCAAGTTTGCATAATTTTTTCGATAATCTTTATTCGCCTATTAGTATTGTGAATAATCTACTGCAGTTTGAGGTGGCAGATGCTGCTGAAGAGATAGGAAGGTTTGTTTTAAATAGTACTATTGGAATAGGTGGTTTATTTGACCCGGCGAAAGATAAGTTTAATTTAAATCCACATACAGAGGATTTTGGGCAGACGCTTGGTGTTTGGGGTGTTGGTAGTGGTTTTCATATAGTACTTCCGTTTTTTGGACCATCAAACTTACGTGATTCACTTGGTCTGTTTACCGATTATTATATTAACCCTTTAAATCGTATTGAAGCTAGAGGTCATAACATGATTAGTACAGATTTAGAATCGTTTGGCATAAGTTCAGCTAAATTTTTGAGTATAGCATCACAGCATAAGGGGGAATACGCCTCAATGAAAAAAGATGCCATAGATTTATATCCGTTTTTACGTGACATTTATGAACAACACAGAAATAAAGTTATAGGAGAATAAAATGATAATAAATTTTTTTAGAGTAGTTGCATTAGTTGTTTTTATTTCGTCTACCCTATTCGCATATGATGAAGCTCAAGAGTTACGTCTAAAGGTTCAGGGTAAAATTTCTACAGTTATGACACTTTTAAAAGATAATGAGCTAAAAAAAGAGCAGCGTGAGCATAAGATTTTAAGAGAGATTGAGGTTCTTTTCGATTATGAGTTAATTTCACGTCTTGCATTAGGAAAAGAGTGGGAAAAATTAAATTCTAAGAAGCAGGATGAGTTTACAGATCTATTTACTAAAAAATTAAAAGAGTCATATCTTGAAAAATTGAGACTATTTAATGATGAAGAGGTTGTATTTGAATCTTCAAAGAAGACTAAAGAAAATAGAATGCAAATTCTTTCTTACATTATTAATAAAACTGATAAAAAAGAGGTTTTATATAAATTTCATAAATCAAAAGATGGTAGTTGGCTAATTTATGATTTAGAAATAGAGGGTATAAGTATACTAAGAACATATAGGACTCAGTTTGCGACAGAACTTAAAAAGGGAAATATAGATACATTGTTAGAAAAACTAAATGTTTAAGAACTTTTACAAAAACATTATTCTAAAGTATCCAAATAGGATTCTTCTATTAGTATTTATAGTAATTGCATTACTTGCTAACCAAGCTACAAAGCTAGAGATTGATGCATCTGCTGAGACACTACTTCTTCAAGATGATAAAGATTTAGAATTTTTAAGAGATATTGAAAAACGTTATGTGAGCGATGACTTTTTAGTTTTAGCCTTTACCCCTAAACATGGTTTATTAAGTGATGAGACACTAAAGAGTATTAAATCCATAACTAAAGAGTTAAGTCGCTTAAATTCTGTTAAATCAATTAGCTCTATTTTAAATGTACCACTAATGCAGAGTCCACCAATTCCAATTAAAGAGCTATTAGAGCATATTCCAACGATTGAATCATATGGTATAGATTTGAAGTTGGCAAAAAAAGAGTTTTTAAATAGTCCAATATATAAAAATAATCTCATAAGTAGCGATTTTAAGACAACAGCACTATTAATTACTTTACATGAAAATAGCAAGTTAAAAGAGTTAGTTAATAGACGAAATAGTGCAAAAAATGAAGAGTTATCGGCAATTGAATCAGAATTAAAGAACTATAGAGATAAAGCTCGCGAAAGTAACCATCAAAATATAGCCAATATTAGAGCTGTAATGAAGTCTCACGCTAACGAGGGTGAGCTATTTTTAGGTGGCGTTGATATGATAGCTGATGATATGATCAGCTTTATTAGATATGACTTGAAAACTTATGGAACAGTTGTATTGTTACTTTTAATTGTAGTATTATGGGTTATTTTTAGAGGAGTGCGCTGGATAGTGATACCAGTTTTAATTGCTCTTTCTTCTGTAATTGCAAGTGCTGGAATCTTTGGAATGCTTGGGTTTGAGGTGACTGTAATATCTTCTAATTTCATCTCCTTACAGCTTATTATTACAATGTCACTTATTATTCACCTTATTGTTAGGTACAGAGAACTTTTAGATAAAAAACCTAATGCTACTCAAAAAGAGCTTGTACTTGAAGCTGTAATGGATATGAGTAAACCCTGTCTATTTGCTGTCTTAACAACAGTAGCTGGGTTTATCTCTTTAACGTTAGCCGATCTATTGCCAGTTATAAATTTGGGTTGGATGATGAGTGCATCTGTTTTTCTCTCTTTAATAGTCACATTTTTGATTTTTCCAACTATATTAGTTCAACTTAAAATTAGACCTATGCCTAGTGCGTTGTCAAAAAGTGGATTCTCATTTACACGTCCCTTAGCATCATTTGTAAAAAAGCATGCTCTATTTGTGGACTTAGCTGGATTGGTTGCTATCTTATTTAGTCTCTCTGGTGCATCACAATTAATTGTTGAAAACAGTTTTATAGATTATTTTAAAAAAAATACAGAAATTTATAAAGGAATGAAAGTTATTGATCAAAAGTTAGGTGGAACAACACCACTTGATGTTGTAATAGACTTTCCAAAAGAGACTACAGTTGAGCATAGCAAAAAAGATGACTTCGATGATTTTGAAGCAGAATTTTCATCTTCAAAAGACGCAGAGCATTATTGGTTTACTGTAGATAGAATGAAGAAAATTGAGAATATTCATGACTATTTGCAAAATCTTCCTGAAGTTGGCAAAGTGTTATCACTTGGAACGATGTCTAAGATTGGTCGTATGTTAAACGATGGTGAAGACTTAGATAATTTTAAATTAGCACTTATTTATAAAGAGTTGCCAACAGAAATTAGAAAAGTTATTCTTGATCCTTATGTAGATGTTGAGAATTCTCAAACACGTTTTTCAGTACGTGTAGTAGATTCAAGTGAGAATCTGCGACGTAATGAGTTTTTAAAGAAAATAAAAATAGATTTGCATGAAAAGTTTGGTTTAGAAAATAGTCAAATACACCTAACAAATTTATTGGTTTTATACAACAATATTTTACAGAGTCTTTTTAGCTCACAAATTGTTACACTAGGAACAGTTCTAATTATTTTAACCATAATGTTTTTTATTCTCTTTAGGTCTATTAAAATAACAGTTATTGCAATGGCGTCAAATATTGTCCCTGTTGGTGTTGTTTTTGGATTTATGGGTTGGGCAAATATACCACTAGATATGATGACAATTACAATAGCTGCTATTGGAGTTGGTATTGCTGTTGATAATAGTATCCACTATATTATTAGATTTAAACTAGAGTACTCAAAAACAAAAGATTATATAGAATCTATGTATAACTCTCATCAAAGTATTGGTTATGCAATGAGTTATACCTCGATAGCAATAATAATAGGTTTTTCAATTTTAATCTTTTCAAATTTTGTGCCTACAATCTATTTTGGGCTTTTAACAGTACTTGTTATGTTTATATCTTTAGCATCAAATCTCCTACTTCTTCCAAGACTTATAACTTTGATAAAGCCTTTTAAGTGAGATTTGTTTTGCTGTGATATAATCACTAAATTTTTTAAGCAAGGCAGATGTAAATGGTAATAGTAGAATTTTTAGGGCCAATTGGAAAAGCTCCTATTGAAGTTGAAGCTTCAACATTAAACGATATTGCAAAGCATCTACAAGGTGACGTAGAAGTTTCAGATTGGTTAAAAAGCTGTGCAATCGCTGTGAACGATACTATGGTAAATAGCTTAGAATACTCTTTGAAAAGTGGAGATAAAATTTCACTTCTACCTCCTGTTTGTGGTGGCTAAAATATAATGGTTGAGTTATATGACGGGGCGCTTAATGTAAGCTCAATTTTATCGCGATGGCATGAAAATGAAGTTCATAGTAATTATGGAGCTTACATCCCTTTTATAGGTACAGTACGTGATGAAAATGGTATAGATGGGCTTAGTTTTGATGTTTATGAGCCAATTTTATTTAATTGGTTTGATATTTGGCAGAAAAAAGCAGAGAAAAGTGGTGCATTTTTAAAGATGGCACATTCGCGAGGTGATGTACTTTTACATCAATCTTCATATATTGCAGCAGTATTCTCACCAAAGCGAAAAGTTGCACTCTCTATGATTAATGATTTTGTAGAAGATTTTAAAGCGAGTGCGCCAATTTGGAAATATGACCTTAAAAATGGAAAAAGAGTTTACGCAGATGAGCGTTCAACAGCTCTTAAAGGTAGTGGATTATTGTCCTCTTGGCAGTAGCGACTGAAAATATAGTGAGTTTTACTCGCAATGTTTGAGATATTAGTAGGAAATAATGATGTATTTAATGCCATATAGTGAAAGTTTAGAACTTTTAGAAAATCTTGATGTACGTGAGTGTTCTGGTGAAAACTGTTTTGTAGCAGATACACAAAATAGAATTTTGCATGAAGATATAGTCGCTCTTAATAATTATCCAGAGTATCCAACAGCTTCCATGGATGGTTACGCTGTAAAACATTTAGACCTAGATAGTAGTAGATTAAAAGTTTTACAAGATAATCCAGCCGGAAGTGTTACTGAAGTTGAAGTGACACATGGCACTTGTATTAAGACATTTACAGGTTCACTTATGCCCCTTGGAGCAGATACTTTAATTCCGATTGAAAATGTTACAGTAGATGCCAATGAAATTATAATTAATGAAGTTGTACCATTTGGATTTAGCGTACGTCCTGTTGCTGAGAGCTACTCTATAGGTGATGTTTTAATTCAAAAAGGTGTAAATATAGGATTTGCACATATTGGTGTAATGGCTGGATTAAATGTTGTACAAACAAGAGTTAGGGTTAAACCTCGCGTTGCAATACTCTCAACTGGAAGTGAGATTTTAGATGTTGGACAAGAAAGAAGCAACGATGCACAGATTAGAAGTTCAAACCATTTAACACTTGCAGCAATAGCTAAAGAGTATGGTGCTGAACCTGTACAGTTTGGTGTTATTGGTGATGATAAAGAGCAGATAAAGAGTCGTATAGAAGAGGCTCTTAGAGTTAGTGATATTGTTGTTACAACTGGTGGTGTTAGTGTGGGTGATTATGATTTTGTGAAAACAATAGTTCCTGCGATTGGTGCAAAAATTATTTTTCAGCGAGTAAATATTAAACCAGGACGTCATATTCTATTGGCTCAGATTGGTGAAAAGTTTATTGTGGCACTTCCAGGTTTTGCATATTCATCAACTGTGACATTTTTAATTTATGTAGTTCCATTAATAAAAAGAATGCTAGGATTAAAGAGTAACCTTAGAGTGGTTAAGGCTTATTTAGCTCAGGAGTTTAAAAAACGAGGTGATAAAACGGAGTTTACAGCTTGTAATTTATATGAAAAGAGTGGAAAACTCACAGTAGACTTTATTGATAAAAAGGTTGGAAGTAGCGCAATTTTAACTAATCTTCTAGGTCAATCTGCTCTTATGGTAAGCGCAGAGAGCGATAATGAAATATCTATTGGTTCACTTGTAGATGTAATAGTGCTTGATCTATAGTATCAAACTTTTTTGAGGCTATTAGTAGCAAGGCTGCATTTAGTTTTGCTACTGCTTTATACTCTTTGTTTGGATTTTTAATTATATCTGCCATCTCTTCTATACTCATTTTGACTTTTCTATGAACGCTTTTTATGCCAAGTTTATCAAAATCTACATATTGCTCAGTTAGAGTATCACCTTCTAAAATCCAAATTGAGCCACTCTTACTCATTTCAGGGCTTCCCTCATCTCCTTGTACAATCAATAGTCTCTCATAGCGAGCATTTAAGATTTTTTGATACTTTTCTACATATGGTTTATGATGAAGCCCAATAATTGCATATTTTGAGCCACAAGGATTTGTAAGTTTTTCAATTGTATTAAAAACAGTTCTAACTGTTAATTCATTTCTTATAGTCGTAAGTGAACTTAATTCTGGCAGAAAACTTACTCTATTAAGAAGATGAATGTTATCTGCAAATGATACTTTTTTATTTAACTCTAGCGCACTTATTCCACGTTTTGGCTCTAAGGTTTTATCGCTTGAAATAATTAGTTCAATACCATCTTTTAACACATCTTTTGCAGCTAATACATACAAAAAACTATTTTTATTTTTCCCATCATATGGGTAACCAAGCTCTATGCTTTGAGGTAAACTATTTTGTGGTCGTACAAATTTAGTTAGTGCATTAAATGCCGCTTTTAATTCATTGTCTGTTTCATATCTTGCTCTCCATGAAGCTAGGTATGCTCCAATTTGAGCTTGTGTAAATGTTTGTGTTAAAATCTTAGTAATTACATCTTCGCTTTGCGCGATAGTTAACTCGTAATTACCTTTACTACCTGTCGCAACTGCTTTTATATACTCTGAAAAACTCAATTTAACTCCTTAAAAAAGTTATTTACAATATTTGATAACTCTATTTGGCGCTCTTTACCTTTTGGTTTGTTTGCTCTAATATTTTTTAATTTTTGTAACAGATGATCTAAATTATCTGGAATAAACTTTTCTAAATATATTCTCAGAGCGCGAGAAAGAGCAGGTGCGTAAGATGAAGAGCTAACAGCTACTACTAACTCGTCTTTTTTAATATACGATGGAAATATAAAGTCACACCACTGTGGAGAGTCTACTGAGTTTACAAGTACTCTTGATGAGCGTGTATTTTTAAAAATTTGCTTTTGTAAATTTAGGTCATCAACGCATATAATTATCAAATCAAAACCGGTTGCATCAGCTGTTTCATACTTTTTTGTATAACTAGTAAGATTATATTTTAAAGTGAGTGCTTGCATCTTTTCATCTAATTTTAAAGCAATTATTGTAATATCTTTGCTGAAATCTAGAATTTTTTCTGTTTTTTCAGTAGCAATTTTACCACCACCTACAATAAGAATTTTTTTATTATTGAAGTTTAGCATTGCTGGAAAATAACTCAAGCTTACTCTTTATATACATATTCCATAAGAAGCATAAAGATAAAGAGAGTAACTCCCATTGAGATACTCATTTTATATGCTTTATCTGAACGTAAAAACTCTAGTATTTTTTTAACTGTTTGCATAGTACTCTTCCTAATTATTTAAGCCGTTATTATATCTGATTCAGTGTAATAATAAAACAAGCGCCAGTTGTACCGCTTTTTTCTACATTTTTAACATGAAGCATACCGCCTACTTTTTTCAAAATTGTTTTTGACATATCTAATCCTATACCTTCACCATCATTTTCATTTTTTGTAGTAAAGTATGGCTGAAATATCTTTTCTACAATTTCATTTGAAATACCACCGGCGTAATCACTTATTTGGATAATGATTTTTGAATCTTCTAATTTGGTCTTTATATCAATCTGCTTTATTTCTGGTTTGCTATCTGTAATTGCATCGCGGGCATTACTTAAGATTATTAGGATAACTTGTACTAATTCATTTGCATAACCTTCAGTACGTAAACCTACTGTTTCATTTGAATAAATTTTAATACCTTGTGCTTCGTAGGTCTTTCCAATCAACGTAATTGCGCTATTAATTGAGTCATTAACATCATAAAACTCTTTTTTTGATGGTCTAAAAAAGTCTCTAAAATCATTCATGGTGCGTACCATATGGTTTATAACATTGTTAATTTTTTGCATTTCACCATCAATCATATCCATGTTAATTGTCTCTAGTGCAACTTGAACTTTTAGGTTTGAAGCAATTGAGCCTATTGTTCCAAGTGGCTGTTTCCATTGGTGAATTATTGCTCCCATCATTTCACCCATAGCAGATGTTCTAGCTTGTTGAGTAAGTTTTTTCTCTTGGATAATATTTTTAGCAACCTCTTCTTTTATGCGCATTAAAGAGGAGTATGAACGTAAAGATGAGATAATTGTAGTGATTAAGTGCATCTCACTTAGTTCAGACTTTGATTTATAATCATTTATATCATAATCTCTTACAATTTTTTCTTCAGGTGCAACTCCGGGTTGTCCAGTACGTAAAATTATACGTACTGTACTATTTTTTAACTCTTCTCTTATAAATTGCACAAGTTTTAATCCTGAATCTATCTTTTCCATTACAACATCAAGCAAAATTAGTGCTATATTATCTGAAGTTTTTAAAATGTTTTTTGCTTCAGTTGCACTATAAGCGTGTTCAAAATGGATACCTTTATCTTCAAAAGTAAATTTTCTAAAAACCAGCTCTGTAAGATTATGTACCTCTTTATCGTCATCTACAATTAAAACATTCCATTTTTTATCACTTTTAAATTTCTGATTAATCTCTTTTTTAGGCGCAAATTCAAAAGGCATTATTTCTCCTTAATGTTTAATGGTATCTCGATTGTAAAATGCACACCCTCATTCACGTTGCTTTGACACTTAATAGCCCCTTGAAGTGTTGAAGTGATCAGGTTGTAAACAATATGTAGTCCTAACCCACTACCTCCTTTTGCACGAGCAGTAGTGAAAAATGGATCAAAAATCTGTTGTAAATTCTCTTGTTTTATCCCTTTACCACTATCTTTATAGTCAACTATAATCATTTTATTTTCAGTAGTTATGCTAATATCAATAAATCCTACATCATCTTTATCAAATCCATGAAGTAGTGAATTAAGTATTAAGTTTGTAAAAATCTGTGACCAAATCCCAGGATAACTCTTGATAATTAGATGCTCATCACAATTTATATTTAGTGATATTGAACGATTTTTAAAACGATTTTTTAGACTGAGTAATGTCTCATCAATATATTCTGATACATTAAACTCTCTCATTTTTTCACTTAATTGATCAACTGCAACCTGCTTAAAACTTTTTATAAGATTTGCAGCACGTATAAGATTTGCTTCGATAATTGTATGAAACTCTTTTGTATCTTCAAAGTACTCATTAAAGTCATCTTCAGTCATTGTAGAGTTTTTATAAGATGTTAATAGTTTTTTAGATGAGCGTATTACGTGTGTAATACCTGTATAGCTTATTCCAACTGGTGTATTAATCTCATGTGCAACTCCTGCAACAAGGGCGCCTAATGAAGCCATTTTTTCTACTTCTATGAGTTGATTTTGAGCGTGTCTTAGTTCTGTTAATGTTTTTAATACATCTCTTTTTTGTTTACCAAGTGCTTGCATAGCATCTTGTAGTTTTTGTGTTCTAGATTGAACTTTCTCTTCAAGTGTTGCATTAAGTTCATCTAGTTCAACTGTTCTATCTAATATTTTTTTTGATAATATAAAAAATGCAGAGACAATATCTTGTCGTTCATCTTTTGTATTTATATCAAGTAGTGACTCATCAGGGGTAGGATTATTTAGATCAATGTTAAGCATCGCATGAGCAGTTTTTGTAAATGGAAGAAGTAGTAGTTTAAAATATACAAGTGCAATAAACGCTATAAAAATAAGAATAAATGTAAGTAATGAAATAAACTTTCTATAATCTTCTTTATTTTTTAAATAGTTACTAGCATCATAATAAAGAACAAAATGTGTATCGTTTATAAATTTATGTATAGCAAAGTATGGATTTTCAGTATTTTTTGTAAATAGTTCAATGGAATTTTCTTTAAACTTTTTCTTCACATTGAGACTAGAATCTTTATTTTCAAAATATACCACTTTTATATCTGATGACTTATTAGCATTTGATATTATATGTTCAACAGATGCTTGTGAACCAAAATCAAGAGCAGCCTCTATATCGTTCACAATGTAGTTTGCTATTATGGCTATTTTCTGTTTCTCATTTGCTAAAATTGATGGTTGCAAAATCTTAGATGAGTAGTAATTTAAAGATAGAATTATAATACTAATAGATATAAGCGCAGAAAGAGCAATTCTTTTAGTAATTGAAAATTTATTGAGTCTATATGGAATATTTTTAAAAATATGTATTAGGTCCAAAAGTAATCTATTTTTCATTATAGTTCTTTACATATCTAAGAAGTGATGGGTTAAATCCAATATTTGAATCATCTGAAAATTTGCTGTTTAGGTAGATCTTTATTTTTCGTTTTGATTCTATGAAAAATATCGCACCCTTTTTAAACTGTTTTATATTTTTACTAAAAGTTATAATTCTCTTTTTTTGAGCCATATCAATAATTTTTTCTAACTCTTTATCGTCTAAATCACTAAGATATAGAGCCTGAATATTATCAAGTGAGTAGTCACTTTTAGTAATATCTAGAAGTGTAGTTTTTATCTCCACACCTTTTAGTGATTTTGCAATAAGTTTTTTTAGTCTAAGTGCTTTATATAGGGTATCTGGTTTGTATGCAATTGCTATATTTATTGGTTGATTTTCGCTGATAATAGAACTTTGCAAAACTATACGAGGTATCAGTTTTGCGTTAATATCTATTGATGCACTAAAAAGAGGAGTTAGTAGTAATATAATTGTATAGATTACGTGTATAAACAAATACTACTCCTATTAATAGTTATAATAGATGTAGTATATATTGAAAAAAGTTAAATTTATATTAATTAAGCAAAGAATTTCTTAGATTTTCCTCATTTATAAGATTTTTTTGATATTTTACAACTGCCAGCTTTTGTGTATCGTTTATATACCACTCTGCAATTCCATCATGTTCTAGTGAATTTAATTTATCCATATTCACATCAGATAGGTTTAAATATAGATGAGCATGACGTATTGGATTTTTCATTGTTAGTGTCCAAACAAACCAGACAATACCAACTGCTGCAAAAATCCATAAACCACTTTGTGAGCCACCACCACGAAGCAGAGTTCCAGCTAAAACTGCTCCTAAAAATGTACCAATATATGCAAAAGTATTTGCCATTCCAATTGCTGTACCTTTTTGATGTACTTTTGCAACTTTTGAAATCATAGATTGAAGTAGTGGCTCCATCATATTAAAAGCGATAAAAAATATAACAGTTGCAATAACAAACGTTGTAGTACTACTAGCTAGTGCCATAAGTGTAAATGAAAGAGTAAATAGTGCAGTACTGGCTATAAATATTTCACGAGGTTTGTTGTATTTTTCTCCCATAATTGCAGCAGGAGCCATTGCTAGTACTCCAAATGCTAAAGATATTAAATATACTTTCCATAATGATGAATGTTCGTATCCAAATGTATGAGTTAAAACAATTGGGATTGTTACAAATGCAGCAGCCATCATACCTTTTTGAAAAAATGCAGCTACTGCTAAACGTAACAAGTTAGGGTTACGTGCAATATCTTTTAAGGTAGTTGTATTATGATAGACATGAATAATTTTTGGTGGAGTCTGTGCTTTAGTGTAAAGAATTATTGCACCAATTAGTGCAGCACCTGCTGAGATATAAAATAGTAGAGATACATTACCATCAGCTGAGAGTAGAGGCCCTAAAAGCATAGATAGACTAAAAGCAAGACCTATAAAGCCACCCATAACGGCCATAGCTTTTGCACGTTTTTCCTCTTCTACTGTATCACTTATCATCGCTGTTACTACTGAGCCTATAGCTCCTGCACCTTGTAAAAAACGACCAATCATTAAAGTGTATACGTCAGTTGAAAGAGCGCAGGTAATTGATCCAACCATAAAAATTAAAAGACCGGCTAAAATAGCAGGTTTTCTACCTATCTTGTCGCTCAATATTCCAAATGGCATCTGAAATATAGCTTGCGTGAGTGCATAACCACCAACAATGATTCCCACAAGTAGTGGAGTAGAACCCTCTAGGCTCATTGTATATACTGAAAGCACAGGCATAACAAGAAATAGTCCTAAAAATCGTAAGAATAAAATTAAATTTAGGGGCATAATACGTTTTATCATATACATTCCTCGCGAATTTGAGTTAAAATGTCACATTGTACACTTTAAAAGATTAAGGGAATGTATGCACTTAGTTTTAGCTACCTCAAATATAGGTAAAGTTAGAGAAATTAAACGTTATTTTGGTGATATTGATGTTGTAGCTTACACAGATATTACTGAAGCTTTTGATATAGAAGAGAATTCAGATACATTTGCAGGTAATGCTTTAATAAAAGCAAGAGCTGTATATGAGGCGTTAAATGATGAAAGTGCTGTGGTTCTCTCAGATGATAGCGGTATATCACTACCACTTTTAGGAAATGAACCTGGAATTTATAGTGCGCGTTATGCGGGTATTGGTTCAAGTGATAGAGATAATTTGTTAAAGTTAAGGGATTCTGTGGCACTTAAAGGAGTTGATACTACAAAAGCTTTTTATACGGCTGCAATTGCGCTTGTCTCAAATAGAGGCGAACAGATTGTACATGGTTGGATGCATGGAAATGTTATAACACAGATGCGAGGAGAAAATGGTTTTGGCTATGATCCTATTTTTATTCCTGATGGTTACTCTCAGACATTAGGTGAATTAGGTGATGAGGTTAAAGAGAAGATTTCTCATAGAGTTCAAGCTTTAGAACTTGCACATATTTTGTTAAATGGATTAAAATGATAAATAATATTCAAGAGATATATAGTTTAGTTGAAAAAAATGATGCTTTAACACAAGAACTTTTTCAAAAGTTAAAAAATGGTGATGAAGTCTCTATAATTGATGATGAACTTCGTATTATTGGTTTAGCGCTAACAAAAGAGAATAGATACGCTCTTACAACACGTCTATGCTCATTACGTGATGACGCTCTTGTTCAGGTATTAGAGCGTAGCGGACGTAAAGGTGTAGATTTAGAGAAGATAAAGATGGAAGTTTATCATTGGGTTAGTCGTTACTATTTAAATCGACACAAAAATATGCTTGATGAGATTAAAGAAAAATCACTACTTAGCCCTTTTTATATGAATTTATTATATGGCGTTCATAATATTGGTGTAGCTATGACAGATTTTCATGTTAAGTGGTATTGGCACATTATGGTTGAGATAAATCCAGCTTTAAGTTATGAGTTTGGCTCAACGCAGAGCGTAATGCAATATCTAAGAGGTAATAATCTTTTAGACACAGATGAAGAGGGTGAGTTAGCTGATAGATGTTATTCTGTTTTAGTAAAAGTTAATGGTGTCTATAAAAGCGTATCTTATGCAGAAGCATTTGAAAGAGAGATTAGTGCTATTGTAACAGCAATTGCTAAAACGTTAGCAAGTATTGATGAACATGATGATGAAGAGTTTTCTCAAAAAGATTCATACGCAAAATATTTAGCAACATTGATGGGTGCATTTATAGAACGTGATACAACTAAAACATTAAGAGTGTGGGCAGATGTTGATAGAGCTTGGATGGATGTTAGGGGAGTTATTCAAATAGGGCATCCTCTTGAATATTATGAAGATCATTATAGAAAAGCAGTTGCTCCTGAGTGGGATGTACGTCTTGTTAACCCCGCACAACAGAGTAAAAATGTACGCGCAATTTCAATTGAAAAAATGTTTAATACTCTTCATACTGAACTAAAAGCACCAAAAAAGCTAGGTGAGACTGTAATAAACAATATACGACGTACACAGCTATATTTAGGTCGTCCAGCTCTTTATTATGGGGCTGAATTTAATGGATTATTTTCTGCACAAGTTGTTCCAAATGATGAAAATGTATCTGGTGAGCTTGGTAAAAAGATTTTTGCATTTGCAGATATGGTGCTTCAAAGCTCAATTGCTAAACCAGTTATGAAAATTTCCTCTTTAGTCCTTGGAAAAGATTTTGTTAATAGTAGGCGCTCTTTGATGTTTGATAGACCTGAACTTTGGCATCACCTGTATGACATTGAAACTATTGGACATGAATTTGGACACATTTTATGGATAGATGAAAGTAGTGAAGCCACTATGAATTCATCGGCTCAATTTAAAAATGTAGAGGAGTTTAAAGCAACAGCTGGTGGACTTGTTTCATTTTTTTATAGCGAGGAAGAGGCTTTAGCAAAAGAGCTTACAAAAAGTATTATAGCAAGAGCTGTTGGACTTATTGCATGGATGCAAACAGATGAGGTTCAGCCCTATTATTGTGAGGGTCTAATTCATCTAAGCGGACTTTTTGAAAGTGGTGTTTTAGAATTTAGTGATGAAAAATTAAGTTTGAATTTAGAGGCATATGAGAATTTAAAAGAGTGGTATCTTAGTACTTATAGTGAGTTAGCTATTCATTATATAGAAAAAAGAGATTCCAAAGATTTTTTAGATAAGTTTACTATCTATGTAGAAGGAAATTTCATGCCACGAAATGATATTGTTCGTTCATTTGTTCAGTATTACTGGAATCTTCATCAAAAAATTGGTCGTGAGATTGACGAAGATTAGAAAAATTCTAAATCGTCGTCATCATCACTAGCATTTGGATCTTTTTCTACCGGGTGAATTAATAGCTCAATTTGTGAGCAGTTATCTAAAAGTGAGGCATCAAGGTAATGGATGTCTGGTGTATTTTTTTCTATAAAAATAACTTTTTTCCAGTTTGACATATCATCTATAATACCTGTCATATAGTTTTTTAGAGTAGATTGTATGGTTGGGTCAATGTCATCTATATTTACATCATTTAAGACTTCAACTAATGCAGCGATTGAATAAGATAAATCTTTAAATTCAATTGTTTCATTTAAAAATCGCGTGTAGTAGGTAAGCACATTAGCAAAAGAGATTAACATCTCCTGAGTTAATCCCACTTCAGCATATAGTAGGTTTTGAGCTTCATTTTCATTTTCATCTAAATCATCAATTAAGGATTGTTCAACTTCAAATTCTTCTAAAAACTCTGTAGCACTTACCTTTTGATGATCTTCATAATGCATAGTATTTATTATTGATGTATCAACAGTCTTTTTTCTTTTTTCAATTTCTGTATCATTGTTAGTGATTTTAGTTACTTTAGGAATTGATTCCTCCTTTTTAATTGTAGGGGTAAGACCTTTTAAGAGATTTATCTCTTTTTTATAGTAAGAGATTGTTTTCTCAAGTTGAATATTTTTTGCGCTAAGTTCATCTGTTAGAGCTTCTGTATTATTATAATAGTGACTTAGAAATTTATAGTCATTAATCTCTCTACAAACTTTAAAAAGTATATTAATAAATGTCTCATACACAATAGGCTTTAAAATAAAGTAGTCTATATTTATATTGATTAAAGATAACAAGTTGTCTGATTCATTATGCGCTGACATAACAATAATTGCTTGTTCTTTATTAATAGAACGAATATTTTTACATAATTCTACACCGTTCATATTAGGCATGTTTATATCAGCAATAACAATATCAAAATAGGAGTCTGTTTTATTTTTGAGTGATTGATATTTTTTTAGTCCAACTAGACCATCTTCAGCCTCTTCTACTACAGAAAAAAAGTTACTTAAAAATGCTATTACACTTTCACGTAGTTGTGCATCATCTTCAACATATAAAACAGATAAATCATTAGCTTGATCTTTTAATAATTTAACTTTTTTCATTTTAAACCTTTGTTTGTTAATTGAAATAATATTACTATATCATCTTAAACTGTTAATTGTTGAAACTATACGCATAATTGACATTATCTCATGAACAGCGCCAAGTTCAACCGCTCGTTTAGGCATACCATATACTGTACAACTTTTCTCATTTTGTGCGTATGTTTTAGCACCTATATCTTTCATAGCTTTGAGTTTAAGAGCGCCATCATCTCCCATACCAGTTAGAATAAATCCAACACCATTCTTACCAACTTCTTTAGCCATAGAAGCAAATAGTACATTGACACTAGGTTTATGAGAGTTTACTTTAGGATAATCTTTTATTGTAGCAACATATGAAAATCCATTTCTTTTAACCTCTAAATGCTTATTCCCAGGTGCAATTAAAATATGACCTGGCAATAGTGCATCTCCCTCTTGTGCCTCTTTAACTTGTGAGTTTTTCGCAAGCATATTTAATCTTTCTGCAAACGATGCTGTAAAACCTGGTGGCATATGTTGAGTAATTACAATAGCTGGATGATTTGGATTAAGATTTAAAACTATCTCTTCAATAACCTGAACACCACCTGTTGAAGATCCAATAGCGACTATTTTTTTAGATGCTACAAAAGATGACTTAACATCTTTTGTCTCCTTTCTTATTGTATGGTTTTCGCTTGCAATATTAAAATTAAAATGTACTTTTGACTCAGCTGCTGCACGCACACTATCTAAGAATTCATCATTTTTTGCATTAAAAAATTCTTTTAGCCCAGATACTGGTTTTTGAACAATATCAACTGCACCCATTCGCAAAGCATCAATGGCAGCGTTACTTCCTTTTGAAATAAGTGTTGAACACATAATTACAGGAATAGGGCGCTGTTCATTTATCTTCCTTAAAAATGTCAAACCATCCATTTTTGGCATCTCTATATCTAAAATAAAGACATCAGGTAAGCCAACCTTCTTAAAAACATGAAATGCGTCTACTGGATTATTTGCTTTGCCTATTAACTCTATATCTTTAGCTGAACTAAAAATTTTAGTAAAAGCGTTGCGTACGGTAGCAGAGTCATCTATAACAAAAACTTTAATCATCAAAAAACTCTAGTTGACTTGTAACATCTACCTCTTTATTGAATAGATTTTTTAGAAGTTCAACATTTCTTTTTAAAGATAACTGGCACATTGAAATATCAGAAAGTATCTTCTTATCAAAGAGATGCATCATACTAACATTTATATCTTCAATAATATTTGCTAAGTAGTCAAAATATTTTAGGGTAGAGGCTTCTAGTTTGTCAAATTTAATATCTTCTACAAACTCAATTAGTTCTGCAAAGTTTGGTATCAATTTTGAAAAAGATTTATTTAGGGAAAAAATATAAGATATTTTTTTTAAATTTTTTACTATGCTTATTAGCATCTCACGAGAGAGTTCACCATTTTCTAACGCTATGTTAATTTCAGTCAATTGATCAACAATAAATAGTATAGCACCAGATTGTGTGCTTAAAAATGCTTCAATGTCATCTTCTTTATTAATAGCACTTATTTGATGGTTACCAATAGATAAAATAGTGTAGATAATACTCAATACATCAAATAGTTTACCTTTAAACTCTTCTAGTGTAAATGGTGCAAATATTGCCATATCACTATTTCGTGTCATCTCAACGGCATTGAATGCAGTAGTGGCATCTAATATGCTTATAACTAAAATACGAGGATTATGTATCTTAATTTCTTGATAAAACTCTTTTGCTCTTATACTAGAAGATGTTGCATCTAGTAGAATAATATTAATCTTATGGTGTAGTAGGGTGGCATGGATGTTATCTAATTCATCTTGCTGCATGTTATGATGAATTGAGATGGCAAATTTGTCTTTAATGGCATCAAAAGCTGGATATGGATTATCACTTAGAAGTAAAATATTGTTGTTTGATGCTAAAATACTTAAATAATGACTTCGTTGACTTGTAATCATTGGTTAGCCATTCTATCTCTTTTTCGATAAATCGCACTACTTGTCTGCTCTAAGTTTTGTATATTTAACGTATTTAAATTTTCAGTGTGGCTAATGTAGAGATAACCATTTGGTTTTAGATTAGCAATTACATTGTCTAAGACAATCTGTTTGGTTCTTTTATCAAAGTAAATTAATACGTTACGTAAGAATATCAAATCAAACATACCAATATCATTAATTGGTGACAATAGGTTTTTCACATAAAAATTGATATTTTTTTTGAGTGCATTTTCAACCATAAATTTTCCTTCAAATTTACCTTTACCTTTTAAACAATATTTCCTACGCAGCTTCTCTGGAACTTTATTAGACCAAGGCTCAGGATATAGAGCAATACGTGCCTTTTCAATTACATCAGTATTTATATCAGTTCCAACAACTTCCCAATGATCACGTGTGAAATGGCCATCTAACAACATTGCAGTACTATATGCTTCAGCACCAACTGAAGAGGCTGCACTCCACACTCTAAATTTCTCATTATGTGGATGGTTTGGTAATATTCTATTTTGAAAAAATTCATAATGATTAATTTCACGAAAAAAGAAAGTCTCATTTGTGGTAATTAAATTTAACATCTCAGTTTTCTCTTTCATATTTATCTGTACAAGACGTAGGTACTCTGAGTAAGATTTTAAACTGTATTTGATCATCTGTTTTAGCAGACGACTCTGCACTAACTGTTTTTTATCGTTAGCTAAATCAATTCCAATCTCATTATAAATAATTTTTTGGAAAATTTGAAACTCTCCATTTGTAATCTCTACCTGTTGCAATTTATGCCTATGTCGCAAGTTCTGAGATTATATTACTTAAATCATACATATTTACTTTGCCAATTATAGAGTTCGCCCCAGCTTGTAAAAGTGCGCTTTCAGTATTTGTATTGGACATATTTGTATGAACTACAATGTTAATATCATCATATTTATGCTCTTTTCTAACTATACTAATTAGTTCACGTCCACCTAGTACAGGCATCTCTAAGTCTGTAATAATTAAACCAATATTAGAGACATCGATATTTTTTAAATCATTAATAAGTAGTTTTCCATTTTCATAAATTTTAAAATTCAGTTTCATTTTTTCAAGTAGTTGTGAAATCATTTGACGAATATACCTGCTATCATCTGCTACAAGTATAAGTTTTTCTGTTTTAACCGATAGATTTAAATTTTCAATGTAACCTTTACTCTCTGATTCTACTACATCAAATACGTCAAGAAGTAATTTGTCACTATCAAAAATTACACACAACTCTTCATGTCCAGAAATTTGAACACGTGATATAAAAGATGTTTTTGGATTATTACCAGAATTATCAGTCATGGTATCAGATGGAATATTTACAATATACTCTACACGTTTAACCACTATACCCATTCTATGCCCACCATAATGAGCTAGTATTATAAGTTCATAATCTTTATCATCTAGTACTTTATTTCCAAACCATCTATCAAAATTTACAATCGTTGTCATATTCCCACGGATGTCAGCAGTACCTGAAATTAAGCCATCTTCACTATTTTTGGCTATATTTATATCTTTATGAACTAATAACTCCTCAATTTTAGATACATTTTTTGCATAATATTGCTCATCAGAACCTACAAATACAAGATATTGACTGGTATCGTTTGCGTTAGTACTTACTAATTTAATTAGGTCAAGTTCCTCATCATCATCGTCATCATCTAATAGTTGAACTGACGTTCGTACATTTTCATCTATATCGTCAAAATCTTTCATTTTTTACCCTAGTATGCAATTGTTGATAACTCTGTAATATTTAAAATACTTTTTACATTTAAAATAGCCATATATTCGCCATTATATTTACCCATTTTTTGAATAAACTTTTTATCTATTTTTGAACCAAATTCTGGTGCCTCTTTTATATTGTCTGTATCAATGTCATCTACTTCAAATACTTCATCGATAATTACACCAATTTGCATTTTAGTATCTTGATGTTCATGGTTAATTACGACAATTGATGTTTTACGATCTATTGGTGTCTCACCAAGACCGAATCTATCAAGAAGATCAATTGTTGGTACAATATTACCTCTAATATTTGTGACACCTTTAACACAAGATGTAACCATTGGTACTTTAGTAATTTGGTTATACTCTACTATTTCACTTGTTTTAAGAGCTTCTATAGCATATAAATCACCCCCTACTAAAAATAGTAGAAACTGGTTTAGTGGGTTGTCAATATTATCTTCATCTATTATTTCATTCATAGATACTCCTAGTAATGATCAAAATCTCGTAAATCTAATTCAGCATCATCTTTTATAGTAATTGATGGGTTCATAAGGGCTGGTTTTTTCATAAATCTGTCATTAAAATCATCTCCGATTGTAAAAAAGCTCATAAGTGAAGAAAGATTAGTAGCTTGAGAATTTAACTCTTCACTAGCACTAGCCATCTGTAGGGCAGATGAGGCATTAGCTTGAGTTAGTTGATCGAGTTGTGTCATGGCAGCATTGATCTGACTAATACCTACATCTTGTTCTTTAGCTGAATTTGCAATATCTTCAACAAGTGTAGCTGTCTCTTGAATTTTAGGAACAACATCACCAATTAGTTGTCCAGCTTTTTCGCTAACTTCAACACTTGAACTAGCTGTTTGAGAAATCTCTTGTGCTGCTATTTGTGAGCGTTTTGCTAGTTTACGCACTTCTGCTGCAACTACTGCAAATCCTTTACCATGCTCTCCCGCACGCGCTGCTTCAATTGCGGCATTGAGTGCAAGAAGATTTGTTTGATAAACAATATCTTCAATAATTCCAATTTTCTCAGAGATACTTTTCATCGCTTGTACGGTTTGCGTTACAGCTTCACCACCCTCTTTAGCCATAGAAGCAGCCTCTTCAGCTAAAGCATTTGTCTGCTGTGCATTTTTTGCTGATTCTGCAACACTTCCACTCATCTCTTCTAATGAAGCACTTGTCTCTTCTAAAGAAGATGCTTGCTGCGTAGCTCCAGCTGAAAGACTTTGTGATGAACCGCTAACATCAGAAGAGGCAGCAGTAATTTCACTAGCACCAGCATTAATCTGTCCAACCATTGATTTTAGTTTCTGTATAAAACTATTCGTTGCTTTTTTTACTTGGACAAGGTCACCTGGTAACTCTATACTAATACTTCTTTGTAGATTACCATTAGCCATTAGTGCAAGTACTTCAGCTAACTCATTCACAACATTACCTAAAGTTTCCAAACTTGTATTTGCTGCTTGTTTTACAACATCGAAGTCACCTTGGTATTCAGTTGTAATTCTATCGCCAAAACGTCCCTCTTGAATAGCTTTTAACCCTTTAATTGTATCTGCAAAGGCTTTTTCAACGGTTTCTAGTGTATTGTCTACAACACCAATTAGTTTAAGATAATCGCCATCAAAACCATCTTTATCTATCCTAACTTTAACATTACCTTTTTCTACTTCTGCATATCCTGCATTGTAGTTTTTAAGAAGTTTACCGAGTTTAATAGCTGTGTTATTTGCAGCTTGTTTTACGATGTTGAAATCACCTTCATATTTAGTCTCTATTCGTGCATCAAATTGACCATTTTGTAAAGCATTAAGTCCAAAAATTGTATCAGAAAAGGCTCCATCTACTGTAGTTAGTAGATTGTTCATTGTAGTTATGATGATTTTAAACCCGCCATCTAAACCATCTGAATTTAATCTAATTTTTAAATTACCAATAGATACCGCCTCTTTTGCCATTTCAAAATTAGAGATAAGCATCTTTAAATTTGTTCTTACTTGCTCAATAATTTCATTAATAAATATCTTTTTCCCAGGAAGTCTCTCAAGTGGAGCATCAAAATTACCTTTTCCAAATTCAGCAACAACACCCATAGCTAACTTTTTAACGGCAATGTGACCATTAACCATCTCATTTACACCTTTTGCCATCGATTTAAAGTCACCTTTATATTTATCAATAGGCATAATGACATCAATTTCACCTAAATCGTGCTGTTTACTCATTTCATTCATATCTGTTACGAGACCTTTAAATTGACTCCTTACATGCTCAATAATCTCATTAATAAATATCTTTTTTCCAGGAAGCTTCTCAAGTGGAGCATCAAAGTTACCATTTCCAAACTCTTTAACAACACCCATAGCTAGTTTTTTAACGGCAATGTGACCATTAACCATCTCATTTACACCCTTTGCCATTTTTCTAAATTCACCTGCATATTTATCAAGTGGCATAACTACATCTATATCACCTAAATCATGTTGATGACTCATCTCATTCATATCTGTGATAAGTCCCTTTAGTTGACCTCTTACTTGTTCAATAGTCTCATTGATAAATGCTTTTTTCCCAGGAAGTTTCTCAAGTGGAGCATCAAAATTACCTTTTCCAAATTCAGTAACAACACCCATAGCTAGTTTTTTAACAGATATATGACTATTAACCATATTGTTAACGCCTTGTGCCATTAATCTAAATTCACCTTGATATTTATCTGCGGGCATGATTACATCTATATCACCTAAGTCATGTTGACGGCTCATCTCATTCATATCATTTTTAACAGATGAGAGAGTCCTTTTTAATGTCTCAAACTCTTGTAGAAGCTCTGGATATTTACCACTTTTTACAGACAATATAGTGTCAAAATTACCTGATGAAAGACCTCTTAATGCCTTAACAATCTCTTCGATTTCTTTTATTTTTTTTCCCATTTTTTTTCCTTTTTAAACTTTTTTAATTTTAAATTCCACTAATTTGGGAATATCAAAAATAAGCGCAATTTCGCCACTACCTAAAATAGTACCACCACTAATTCCTGGGACATTTTTAAAAATTTCTCCTATAGGTTTAATAACTGTTTGAAACTCACCATAAAGTTCATCAACTAACATTCCCATTTTGTAATCACCATACTTTACTACAACAACATTTTCACGTATTGTCTGGCTAACATTCTCTTTGAAGTAGTCTCTAATATCAAGTAGTGGTAAAATAGAATCACGTAAGTTAATAAATTGATTACCATGCATCGCAGATTTATGTTTTACATCTAACTCTATACACTCTTGAATCATCTCAAGTGGGATAATATATTTTGTTTTGCCAGATTGAATTAAAAATCCATCAATAATTGCTAAAGTTAAAGGAAGTCGTATAGTAAATGTACTGCCTTCATCTTTTTTACTATCAATCTCTATAGTTCCACGTAAATCTTCAATGTTTCTACGAACTACATCCATTCCAACACCACGACCTGAAATGTCTGAAACCTCTTTTGCAGTTGAGAGTCCTGCTTCAAAGATTAAATTAAATATCTCTTTATCTGTTAGGTTATGGTTCTCTTCTATAATACCGTTGGTTACAGCTTTTGTAATAATTGCATCTTTATCTAAACCTTTTCCATCATCTGTAATCTTAATAACGATAGTTCCAGCGTCTGGGTAAGTTGTAAGCGTTATATGGCCTTGTGCTGGTTTATTTTTATCAATACGTTCTTGTGGCATCTCAATACCGTGATCTACTGAGTTTCTAAGCATATGCATTAATGGATCAGAAATTTTTTCAACAACCATTTTGTCAAGTTCTGTATCTTCTCCAACAATATTAAAATCAATCTCTTTACCTAGTTTTTTTGTAGAATCATGAACTATACGTTTGAACTTAGAGAATGTATCACCCACTTGAACCATTCTAATATTCATAACACTAGAGCGAACCTCTTCAAGCATATCACTTAAAATTGTTGCTGATTCACTTAAGAATGTATCATCTAGTTGATCGGCACGTTGTGAAATTTTTGCATTAGCAATAACCATTTCACTTATTTGATTAATGAGGCTATCTACTTTACTAGAATCAACACGTAGTGAGAAGTTTTTGCTGCTTTTAGTAACTACCTTTTCAGCAGTTTTCTGTTTTGTAACACTCTCTTCATCTTTTGTCTGAGTAGAATTGAACTGCTCTTTCTTAAAAAAATCATTATTAATAAAATACTCTTTTAGCTCTTCATTATTTTCAGTTAACTCTTTAAGTGCTTTAATATCATCAGTTTTAAAGATATTAAGAGTTATATCATCTAATACAAATTCAAATACCTCTTCAATATCTTCATAATTAGTCTCACTCAATAGTTGAATTTCAAATTGTAAATATGATTGAGTTGGTGCTATTTTATCTATATTAGGCAGATTAAATGTAAGTGGGACTATCTTTGTAATAGTTCCAAGGTTTTTCAAAAAACCTAACATATTTAAAAAATCCATACCAGTACTAAAAAAGTCTTCATTTAGCTTTACACTAATGTGCCATTTCCCTTTTGTAGGAGTCTCATTATCTGAACCTTTATCTACTGAATCTGTCTGTATTAACTCTTGTTGCTTATTTGCTGGCATAAATGAGATGAGTGATGTCAAAAGTGCATCGTTTACCTCTGTTGTCTCTTCATCTAAATTTCCATCATTTAGAGCAATGTCGATTAATGTTTCAGTATGATCTTTACATAAGAGAAATGTTTCCATCATATTTTCAGTAAGGTTTACTTTCTCTTCTCTAACTTCACTTAAAAGGTTTTCAGCAATATGCGCAAACTTTACTACATCAGTAAAGCCAAACATTCCAGCAGTTCCTTTTATAGTGTGCATAGAACGAAATAGAGCGCCAATGTCATCTTCATTGACACCATTTTCTTGCATATTAACTAAAGAGTTTTCCATGAAAGTTAACTGTTCATTGACATCTTCATTGAAAAGTTCTAACTCTTTACTCATTTGCTATTCCTAGTAAAGATGCGCATCCACAAAGTTCTAAAGCATCTTTATTAAGATTATTTAAGCCATGTAAATTAAATTTAATATTATTTGAAGTACACGTTTTTTCTGTGCTTAGTAGTAATTGAATAGCAGACAAATCAAGTTTAGTAACATTTTTTAAATCTAAATCAAGAGTAAACTCTGCATTATCGAGGTAGGAGGTAAGCTCTCTTGAGAGAGCTTCTACTTCGTATATGGTTAGCTTTTCATATTCAAGAGTTTTCATTAATTAGCCCAATAACTTCTGAACAACTTTTGTAAATTTTTCTTTATTAAATGGTTTAACTAACCACGCCTTTGCTCCTAGTGCTTTTCCTTTTTCTTTAAGTTCTGGGCTGCTTTCAGTTGTGAGCATCACAATAGCTAAAAATTTAAAAGCGTCATTTTCTTTAATCTTACCTACCATCTCTAATCCACCCATAACGGGCATATTTACATCACTAAAAATTAAATCAATATCCCCTACATTTGCTCTATCTAGGCCCTCTTGCCCATTTGTAGCTGTAAATGGTGTGTGTCCAGCTTCTGTAGCTGCTTCAGCTGCAACATTTCTGATTAGACTTGAATCATCTACGATTAATATATTTGCCATAAATATACTCCTTTAAATACAAAATAATAAATTTTAATACTGTGATAGTATGCTAGAAAAGCTTAATATAAAATAATAATAACAGTTAAATTACCTTTATACATTTTATTATTAAGGAAAGGTTACTTATATCTTAAGGTATATATTTTACATATATAAATTAAAAAGTATTTAAAAACGTTAATAGTTTTAACACAGGCTAGATTTGTTACTAAAAGGTGTCTATCTAATGCTTAGATTAAAAATTTTATTGGTTTGAAACTGAAGATTGTATTAGATGAGTTTACAGATTAAATTTCAAACTTTGGACATATTGTAAGAGATTTTAAAAAAGAAGAGGGTTCTAAATTAATGACATAATTAGAGCAGATACAATTAAATAGTAACCAAATGGTGTAAAGTTAAAGCGTGAAACAATTGCTAAAAATGTTTTAACTGCTATGTATCCGACAATAAAAGATGCAACAAATCCAATAGCAATAAGTTCAAAATTTTCAAATGTTAAATTATTAGCCTCTTTATAGAGTACATATAAAGTTGCAATTCCCATTGTTGGAATAGCTAATAAAAACGAAAAACTCATAGCAGATTCTCTTTTTAAACCAAGTAACAGTGCGCCTAAAATCGTTGTACCTGAGCGTGATATCCCTGGGATTAAAGATATTGATTGAAATATGCCAATGCCAATAGCTTGTTTAATACTAATATCTTCTATATCTATACGCTTTAGCTCACTCTTACTTAAATATTTTTCTATTGCTAAAAATGCTATACCTGTTAAAACCATCCACATTAATGTAAGAGAGGAGCTAAATAACTCTTCTAGGTATTCATGTAAAAATAGTCCTGCAATTCCAGTTGGAATAAATGCCGCTATTAAACGCACCCAAAGAGCTATTGATGAACTTAAACGCTCTTTGTATATAAAAAATATAGAAAGTACTGGTGCAATTTGAATTACAATTTCAAAAGTTCTCAAAAATGATGTTTGTGTTAAATTTAGCATTTGCGCAGCTAGAACAAGATGTGCTGTTGAAGATACTGGAAGAAACTCTGTTATTCCCTCTACAATTGAAAGTATTAATACGTCATAAATATTCATGTGTGCAATTGTACACTATAATGGAATAAATTGTGCTTTTTGCTATATATCAAGAAGTATAATAATAGTTTGACTATAATAGTATTTTAGAAACTTAAAGGGTAATAAGTTAATGGCAGCAATTCGTAAAGCAGAGGTCACTAATGGCGTTTATTGGGTTGAAATTGCCGCTGTAAATCTTAAAATCTTATGTGGTTGTCCAGCTGATAGTGTTAAACACTTGATGAAACGTGGTTTAATTTTAAAAGTAGAAGAGAAGGGTGTAGTGTATGAGACTGGACCAAATGCAATTTTACTCTCAGATGCTATGGTTCAAAATGGTAGCTTTTCTAACTTGTCTGAATTTCCAGTACTTCAAATGCTATACAAACAGGGTATGATCATACCAAATCATCCAAACAATACCGGTGTAAAACCACTTTTAATAGGTTCTGAAGCTCAGGTAAATGCTCAAATGGAGTATATTTACAGAGGAAACTATGGCTTAACTAGTGAAAAAGAGATAATGGAAGCTGGTATATCTTTAGAAGAAGCAAAAGATATGATGCGAATGAAGTTGAAATTTGCATTTGGTTCTATACAGTCAACAGCTGATCTCCTTGATTCTGTAGTTGTAAATAGAGATATTTGTGAAATTAAAGATGGAGTGACAATTAAACGTCTTGGAGTTAACCGTTTTGAAATTAGTTATGATGGTGAGAGTGTTGAAGTTGATTTAAACCTTCAAGATACACAAACATATGAAGCTCCATATCCTTTAGGCTTTTATAATATAGCTAGAGAGTATTTTTCTGTAATTCATTCAGGTCAAGGCGATGGTTGGAATATAAACGAGCCATGTATGTCTTCTATTTTAATGTTTCAGGGAAAAATTTATTTGATTGATGCGGGTCCTAATGTTTTACACTCACTTAGCGCACTTGGAATCTCTATTAATGAGATAGAGGGGCTTTTTCATACACATGCACACGATGATCATTTTGCTGGAATTACATCATTAATGCAAAGTGATCATAAGATAAAATATTATAGCTCTAAGTTAGTTCGACTTTCAGTTATGAAAAAATTATCTGCGCTTTTAGATTTTAATGAACAATCCTTTCATAACTTTTTTGATGTACATGACTTAGATTTGAATGAGTGGACAGATATAGAAGGGCTTGAGATAAAGACTACACTCTCTCCTCATCCAGTAGAGACAAATATTTTCCTATTTCGTACAATGTGGAAAAATGGTTATCGCTCATATGCCCATTTAGCAGATGTCTCTAGTTTTGGCATTCTTAAAAAAATGATTACTGATAATTCTGAGATCCCTGGTATCTCTTCAGCATTTTATGGACGTATTGAAGAGGATTATTTAAAACCAGCAGATATTAAAAAGATAGATGTAGGTGGTGGTATGATACATGGAGAAGCTAATAATTTTAAAAATGATTTATCTGGTAAAATTATTTTAGCTCACACATCAGAGGGGTTAATTACTGAACAAAAAGCTATTGGCTCAGGAGCTCCATTTGGAATGGTAGATAGATTAATCCCTGATTATCAAGATTTTAAGATGAGAAAGGCTTATTACTACCTGCATAACTATTTTCCAGCTATGCCATCACATACCATTCGCACACTTATGAATAATGAAGTCATTACATTTAATCCTGAAACTATTCTTTTAAAAGAGGGACAAATACATGAAAATGTCTATTTGGTTCTTGCTGGAAATGTAGAGATGATTCAATCTTCTCAAAAAAGATTACTCTCTGCTGGTGCGTTTATTGGTGAAATGTTTGGTGATACTCAAACGAATACACGTGAGACCTATAGAGCCGTTAACTTTGTTCAAGCTCTGCAAATTCCACGCGCTCTTTACATTGAAGCAATCAAAAAAAATAATCTTTATGGTGAGATTGAACGTTTAGGCTTGCGTCGTGAATTCTTGCAAAAGACGTGGCTATTTGGTGAAGCAATCTCTAACCAAGTACACCAAAGTCTGGCCAAAAAATTAAGTCTTACAGGTGCGATGGATAAAGAGATTTTTGAAATTTTAGATAAAAATCGTATCTACCTTGTAAAAAAAGGCAAAATAGAGCGCAGAGTTAATGGAGAAACGGTAGAGACTCTTTGTGTTGGTGACTTTTTTAATGAAGAGCAAGCTCTTTTTGAGAGCGCACAGATGGGAGAATATCTTTCAGTTGAACACTCTGCACTTTTTAGTATAGATATTGGTGAACTTAAAAATATTCCAGTTGCTAGATGGAAACTTTTTGAGACTAACGAAAAACGCAAAAAATTGTAAGAATAAGATTAGACTTCTTGCAAAGCTGCTCAATACTAGAGTTCTGCAAGAAGTCTATTTTTTCTTTAATCCTACTTTTTCCCTTTTAGTGTTAAAATCTCAGATTAATTTTTCACAAGGGTTTATGTATGCAACAAGGTATGGATGTTATAGGATCTTTTCTACCGTTAATAGTTCTTTTCGCAATTTTTTACTTCTTAGTAATTCGTCCTCAGCAAGTTCAAGCTAAAAAACACAAAGAGATGATTGGTGCGCTTACAAAGGGCGATAAAATCGTTACTAATGGTGGGTTTCATGCTGAGGTTGTTAGAGTTGAAGATGATTCTTTAAAAGTTAAAATGACAGATTCTATGATTGTAAAAATAGATAGAGACGCTGTTGCTAGAAAGCTTGGTGATGATTAATTTTCGTCTTGTTGTTTTTATAATAACAATAGCTTTTGGAATTTTTTTCTCAATTCCTACTTTTTTACAGACAGAAAAAGGTGCAAAGATAACGCTTGGTCTTGATTTACAAGGTGGTCTTTATATGCTTCTTGGAATAAAATCTGAAAAAGCAATAGAATCAAGAATGAAATCTCTTGGCTCTAGCATACGTTACTTTAGTGAAAAAGAGGATGTTTTATTAGAATCTTTAGAGATTCATGAACACTCTCTAGATTTTATTTTACTTGATAATGACGATGTAGCCTCAATTGATACTCTTTTAAAAGGTATTAAAGGGCTTAACATCACTAAAGTTGGTCTGCACTTTACAGTAGAGCTAACACCTGCTCAAACTGAAGTCACTAAGACTCAAGCAATTGAGCAAGCTGTTGAGACAATTAGAAATAGATTAGATCAATTTGGACTAGCTGAACCTAACGTCGCTCGTCAAGGTGTAGATAAAATTTTAGTTGAACTCCCAGGTATTAAAACAGGTGAAGAGGAGCAACGCGCGCGTGCATTAATTGCAAGAGCTGCATATTTGCAGATGATGGCAGTTGATGAAGAGCGTGCAATGCGCGCTCAAAACATGTTAGAACGTGAAGCAAAATCTTTTGGAGATATTTTACTCCCTGATGCTGAAGATGAGAATAGAAAACATCTCCTTCATGGTGTACCAATTTTTGATGGTTCAAAAATAATTGATGCAAGTGTTGGCTTTAATGATACAAATCAGCCAGTAATTAACTTTACTCTAAATTCAGAGGGCGCACAGATTTTTGGAAACTTTACTGGTAAAAATGTTGGTAAACGTCTAGCGATTGTGTTAGATGGAAAAGTTATGTCAGCACCTGTTATAAATGAGAGAATTGGTGGTGGAAGTGGGCAAATTAGTGGAAGTTACACAATAAAAGGTGCGCAAGATTTAGCTATAGCCCTTAGAAGTGGAGCGTTACAAGCACCAGTATTTTTAATGGAAAAAAGAAGTGTTGGTCCAAGCTTAGGAGCAGATAGTATTAAATCTGCAACTATTGCATTAGCTGGTGGCTTTTTTCTTGTTGTAATTTTCATGCTATTTTATTATGCTCAGGCTGGACTCATTGCTAATATTGCACTTGTTGCTAACATATTTGTAATTATCGCAGTTATGGCTCTTTTTGGTGCAACACTTACACTCCCTGGAATGGCCGGAATCGTATTAACCGTTGGTATGGCAGTTGATGCGAACGTAATTATTAGTGAGCGTATACGAGAGTTAATTCATGAGGGGGCTAGTGCTAGAAAGGCTATTGAGCTTGGATATAGTAACGCTCTTAGTGCTATTATGGATGCAAATATTACAACACTTATTGCAGCAGTTGTTCTATATGTATATGGAAGTGGGCCAATTAAAGGGTTTGCTATTACCATTAGTATTGGTATTTTAGCCTCGATGATTACAGCAATTGTAGGAACTCATGGGATTTATGATGCACTTTTGTCTCGTGGAAAAAATGTAGATCTGAACAAATGGTTCGGCATAAAAGGGGTTAAATAATGGAACTTTTTAAATATTCTAAATCTTATGACTTTATGAAAAAAAGTCCAATATTTATGGCTTTATCACTTCTTTTGATGGCAGCATCTATTGTATTACTTTTGACTAAAGGGTTAAATTATGGGATTGACTTTGCCGGTGGTACTATTATTCAAGTTAAATATGACTCAGCCGCACCAATTTCAAAGATGCGTTCACAATTAAAAGATGAAAAACTTTTTAATGGTGTAACAATAACTCGTTTTGGTTCTGATGAAGAGGTTATTGTTCGTATTAAAACTACAACACAAGAGCTTGGTAGTGATATTGGTGATCTTGCTAGAAAAACTCTAAGTGGCACTGGGAATTTTGAGATTAGACGTGTAGATATTGTTGGACCAAAAGTTGGTTCTGAACTTCGTGAAAAAGGGATAATGGCGATGTTAATTGCCGTTTTAGGCATCTTAATTTATGTAACATTTCGCTTTGAGTGGCGTTTTGCATTAGCTTCTGTTTTTGCTCTCATTCACGATGTAACAATAGCCTTAGGTGCGTTGTCACTATTTTCAGTTGATATAAATTTAGATATATTAGCAGCTCTTTTAACACTTCTTGGATACTCACTAAATGATACAATCATCGTTTTTGACCGTATTCGTGAGGGACTAAGAACACTCAAAAGTAGTGTGCTTAAAGATGTTATTAATGAGTCTGTTACTAGAACATTATCTCGTACCACGCTTACCTCTTTGACAACATTTTTTGTTATCTTGACGCTTTTTGCATTTGGTGGAGAGATAATTCATGGTTTTTCATTTACACTGTTAGTTGGTGTAATAGTAGGGACATATAGTTCAATTTTTGTAGCTTCTGTAATTTTAATCTATAGCGGATTTAATGTTAGTAGTTTTAGGTCTAAAGAGGCAGAAAAACAGAAACTTGAAAAAGAGAAAAATGATATGCGCGCAATGTATGAGCAGGGGACACTTTAAGGAGCCAAAATGGATTGGGGAAAAGTAATATACGTATTTTTTACATTAATGAGTATAACGAGTATTGCAGGTTTTTTATATGATCACACCGCATTAGCACTTTTTATGGCAGGAAGTTTAAATCTAGTATCTACAGTCTTAAAGATTGGTGTACGAAACTTACTTAGTGCAGAACTTCTAGCTAGTTCATTAGTCGCAGATTTACACCTAATTCCAGCTTTTCTTTATCTTCAAATGAAAGATAATTTAGAGTGGGCAGTAGCGTTAGCAATTGGTGCATTTATAGCAAACATCTTCTCAATGGCATTAGTTCTAATAGAGAGTTCAAAAACAAGAGAAGAGTATTAATTTATTGTTTTGTGGCAATACTGCCGCATGATGATAAATTATTTTAGTAATTATATGTTTTTCAGTTTTTCTTGGTAGTCATCTATATATAACATTAAAAATTCTCCATTCTCAACTGTTGAAGCCCATTTCTTACCAATAATATTTTTTTCATCAGTATCATCATTTTTAAGATGTTCACCTTTAAATTCAGCAACAATAATTTTTCCACTTTTTAGTTTTATTATAAAGTCTGGATAAAATTTATCGCTAGCAGTCTGTAGCCAAAAAGAGTTTTTTGAGTCTCTTGAAATATTTTTTATCCAAGTTGCGACTTCTGGTAAATTGTCTAAATATTTAGCACATTCATATTCTTGGTTGCTATCAAATTTATCTGCATATTTATAGCGGTGTTTGTCAAACTTGGTTTTTCTTCTATCTTCATTGGGTTTATAGCTATTTGGGCTAAAGGTAAACATCTCATTTGCATCAATGGTAAAGTTATCTGCTTCTAGAATTTTTTTAAAACTCCTCTCTTTAGATTCTTTTACAATGATATTAAGCTTGTTTAAAATAGCTCTCTTTAGACGGTACTTATGGCTTTCGCACGTGTAAAAGTTTATATTATCTCTTTTGTTAATTAAATTAATAATAACTAATGAGATGAAATCATTTAATTCACTAGAACTCAAAATCTTTAAAATGTCACTATTTTCATCTCTTATAAGCTTGGAGATGCTTACACTTAATTTAGCAATATTCTTTTTTTCATCAGTATTAACTTTATATTCATTTATTACCTCTGCAATATAATTGTTCTCCTCTTTATCAAAAAGAGTGTGTTGTTGCGTAATCTCTTTAATATCAATTTTATTGTTTTTTGTAATATCAATTTTAGCAATATGTTCATTTAAGTCTACATTAAACTCATCAAGTGTTAATATAGAGTTTTGAATTAGTTCTTTTTCACCAATATCTATATATTCTAAAATCAAACTCTCTTCAAACTCTACTATTTCACCTTCATCTTTAACGAGTAATTTTGGTAATTCAACATCTTCAATTAAAGCTAATTCTTTACTATTTAATTTTTCTAAATCTTTTACTATTTTAATAACTTGTTCATTGTTTTTTTGTGGAATAACTTTTTGAATACTTTTGACAAATGAGTTTCTTTTTGAAACTGTAGGTATTTTCATTATAGTTAATATTTTGTTTTCAACATTATAATTTACATAAGGCTCTATCCATGATTTACTAAGTTCTTCTAGTTCTATATTTTCAACTTCAATTTGTCTACTTTCAAATATACTTGCACCAAATAGACCACCTAATTCTTCTGTAAATTCATTTGTATCGTTAGAGTTATTAATACTTATTTTAGCTTCAAACTCTTCAAAACCACTTTTTACTAATGTATTTCCTATGCTAGATGCTACATTCTCAAAATTTTTACTTTTTACATAAACAAAACTATAATTTAGCTCTTTTTTATTTTTCTCCTCTATGTATGGTATTCGTAAAACTCTACCTATGAGTTGTTCAATTGCTGTTTTAGATTCCATATTAGAGACAACACTCAAAATATATGCAAATGGGCAGTCCCACCCTTCTTTAAGTGCATCTACTGTAATAATGTAACGAATTTTACAATCATTGCTAAGTAAATTAATTCCATCTATCTCTTTTAAATTACCTGTTTGAATGGCTATCTCATCTTCTTTAATTGAAAAATCTTCCATGAGTATAGTTTTAATTTTATCGTATGTAATAGAGTCATTACCTCTATTTTCATCAGCTCTAATTAGGTTAATAGGTCTTATATATCTATCTGTTTGTAACTCTTCTAACTTTGCTAATTGTTCTAAATAGTTTCGTTTTTCAATGCTCTCTTTAAGTATAAGTTTAGTGTCGTCTATTGTCTTTAGCATAATTGGAAGTTTTATCATGCTCTCTTTTTTAAGTTCATTGGCACTAACGCTAAATAGAATGTTACTAGCGTAGATTTTTTTTGCCACATTTGTAGTGGTTACTGGTGTTGCTGTAAATTCAAGTATAAAAGAGGGATTTAAATCAAGAAGTCTCTCTAAAGAGAGTCCTGTACTAGATTTGTGGGCTTCATCAAGTATTATGATAGGTTTAAAATGTTTCATAACATTTTCTAAAGATGGTTTTAAATCGTATTGTTTTAATAATTCATAATAGTTTGAATTTTCATCATAAAATTTTCTTCCATCTTTGGTACTTGTTCTAAAGCTTTGAATAGTACCTATAATGATTACTAACTCATTTTTAGGATTAAATTTTTGTTTAAAACTCTCTTTTACACTTAAAACATTAATATTGTCAAACTCTTTATCTAATACCTTTCTGTAAAAATGTCTTTTGTCCTTAAGTGCTTCTAGTGTTTGAGTTACTATTTTGTCACTTGGAGCTAACCAAAAAACAAGATGATAATCTTTATTGAGATACTCATTTGTAAGAACTCTTAAACTTTTTGCGGCAATTAATGTTTTCCCTCCACCAGTTGGAACTCTTAAACATACATATGGATTGTCAAAGTTTTCTATCTCTAAATACTGATTATTTGTTAACTTTTTAAAAGCTTGTGTAGTTGGTTTAGTATGTAAGTCATTACAAAATGTATCTAAAATTTCTATAGATTTTTTTTGATACTTTTTTAACATTAATTATCCTTGATGTCATAGGGTATATATCTTATTATGATACTGTTGTCTTTTAGTTCATCTTCTGAAATAGTGGTTTTACTTGTATAGACTATAATTTGTTTATATTCTGCATGCTCTTTTGTGAGGCTTTTCATATCTCTTTTTAAAAATTTATCTTGATAAAAATATATATGTTTATGTTTATAGTGACCTATATAAGGTTTTTTAATATCATCTTTAAAAATTGGTTTTTTAAACTCTACAAAGTAAATATGTTGCGCAATTTGCTTAAAAGATAGGGCAGGGTTTAACTCTCCAAACTCATTAAAAATATCTTCACTTAGTTCGCAATATTTAAAGCCTCCACCAATGCCCTCTTTAAAACTCTTAATATTTTTGATACCTTCAACTTTTAGAGTGTTCTCTTTAAAAGTTTTTTCCAACTTATCAAAATTGTTTTTTTCATCTTCTAAAATTTTGTTAACTTCATATGAAATCTTTTGCATAGTTTCAGCTTTTAAAATTTGAGCAGTAGTTAACTTTTTTTCATAAAGTGTATTTTTGCTTTTTCCTGTAAATTCATAACCCTCAATTACTCTTTTTACACGTTCAGCTGTAATATCCTTAGCGTAATCTAAAGTTTCTATTAAAATAAATTTACGCTCTCCCCCATCTTCTTTATTTTGCTCTAAAACGGCTTGTGCAGTTGTGCCACTTCCTGCGAATGAATCTAAGATTATATCGTTTTTGGAAGTTGATATTTTTAATATTCTTTTTATTAATCTTACTGGTTTTGGTGTATCAAATATATTGTCTTTTCCAAGTATATGATTTATTTCTTTTTTTGCTTCATCAGTATGACCAGCTTCATCACTTGGCCACCAACTCCAAGGCCGCATTCCATCAACTTCTGATAAATATCTTATAATATTTGGTTGTGAATTATTATCTTTTCCAAAATAAATTCTACCGTTAGCCAAATGTTTCTCAAACGTTGATTTTACAATTCCCCAACATCTACCTTTAGGTGGTATATGAATTTTGCCACCAGGAGCAATAATTTCATAAAATTGATCTTTTGTAGCATGTCCATCTTGGGCAGTCATGGGAATACCTCTCCATCTCCCCTTAGGATCATTATTAGGATTTCTGTATATTTTTGCTTGTTCTTCTGTAATATCTAACTTGTTAATATTAGTTTTTTTATAATCTTTTGCATAAACTAAAACAAATTCATGAACATCTCCTATTGCTTCTCTATTTTCTCTTGAATATCTTTTTTGCCAAACAAGAGTTATAATAAAATTTTCTTTCCCAAAAATTTCATCACAAATCATTCTTAGGTGCGCGACTTCTGCATCATCAATAGATATAAAAATAACACCATCATCTTTAAGAAGTTCACGTAAGAGTTTAAGTCTTGGGTACATCATGCAAAGCCATTTATCGCTTCTGCTTAAATCTTCTGCATTTACTGTAGTTTCTAACCATTTTTTAATTAGTGGGCTATCCATATTGTCATTATATACCCATGAAGTATTTCCAGTATTGTAAGGTGGATCTATGTAAATCATTTTTACGCTAGAGGCATAATATGGCAGAAGGGATTTTAAAGCTAAAAGATTATCTCCTTTGATAATCATATTTTCACTATCAATATCTCCTATCTCTTCTTCACAACTTATTGTTTTATAGACTATCTTTTTATGATGATCTATAACATCATCTTTCCCCATCCAGTCTATATATGGCATTTTACTCCTTGCTTGTGCTACATTTTAATCATTAATTTGATGATTATATCGTATTTTGTGATTTGTTTTTTTGACAAGATATATTACGCTAATATATGTACAATAGAAGTATTAAGATAAAGGATTGTGAAGTATGTCGAAAGAGAATATAGTTAAAATAGTTTGTAAAGAGTTAGATATATCACAAAAAGAGTTAGCAGAGCGATTAGATGTTCCACAGTCAACTATTAGTAGGTGGGCATCTAATGAAGAGATACCAAGGATGGCACAAAAGTATTTGGAACTTTTATTAGAAACGAAAGATTTGAAAGAAAAATTTAAAATACTAAAAGAAGCTCATAAAATCTTGTCTGAATAAAAATATGAATTTTATTTCATAAATGAATAAAATAAATACATTTAATTTTAATAATGAAATTATTTCTTGATATTATTTCAAATTTGGAATATAATTTCCAAATAGATTCTATTTTCGGAATTTATTGAATATAAAACAAGGAACTCAAATGAAAGAAGAAGCAAAAATAGTGAGCATGTATGAAGAAGTTTATGAAGTAAGTTTAAAGTTGCATTTTCTAAAAGGAGCAATTAGTAGCTGGGACGTAGATAGTAGAGCTATGGATAGCCAAGAGTATGCTGGACTATCTTTAATTCTTGGTAGTTTGATAGAACAATTAGACAAAACAGGAATTTAGAAGTTGCTCTCTTTAGAAAGAGAGCTTTAATATTTTTTTAAAGATGGGGCTTATTTTAGTTCTTCAAAGAGTTTAATAGATATTTCGTCTACTTAAATGGAGAAGATGTATGAGAAAAACAGGACTATTAATTTTAAGTATTATCGTAATTTTAACTTTCACAAGTTGCGGAAATAACTCAGTTAACAATAATACAATAACAGCAGTAGATGGTTATATTAAAAACGCAATATTAAAAGATAGTACAGGCTTAATTGCGACTTATTCATTAAATGGGCAATATACATTTGTAAGTAGTCCAGTCTACCCATTAACTCTAAGTGGTGGTATCTTAGAAGATACAAATGTCTCATTTGATATTAATATGAGCGCACAAAATAACTCAACAGTAATCTCTCCTATTACAACATTCCTAGGTAATGATTCCATGTTGTTGTCAAAATTTGCAAACTTAGGATTAAATAGATCAACTTTAGAAGAGTTTTCAATAGATTATATTAAAAGCAATGATGTTGAACTTTCAAAACTCTCTCAACTACTATATACAATTTTAAGAGATAATAATTTAACATTAACATTTAAACAAAGTATCGAAAATAATAGATCATTAGATAGCCTAGATAAACTCTTTACAATAGCTCAAACAGATATAAATAGTTCATTAACCTTAGGAACTGAAGAGAAAATAGAATCAAATAGTCTATTATCAAAAGTTAAAATATTTAGTGGTGAAGCATTAAACTTAGAAAATCAGGTAAAAGAGGCTAAAGAAAATCTCGCTTTCGCATCAAAACAGGGAAATCCATTTATAACAGTTTGGAATACTAGCTTAGTAGATGATAATATTACAATTCCTATAGATAATAATTATACATATAATTATACTGTTGATTGGGGCGATGGTAAGATAGAAAAAAACATAACAACAAGTGCTATACACATTTATAGATTAGCTGGTAGTCATAGAGTTAAAATATATGGTGATTTTCCTGCTATTAGGTTTAATAATAGTGATATTAAAGATGAAAACTCTCTACAAATAAAAAGAGTTGTATCTTGGGGAGATATTAAGTGGAAGAGTATGAATTCAGCATTTAAGGGCTGTTATACACTTACTTTAAATACTTTTGATGCTCCAGCCTTATCAAATGTTACAGATGCGAGTTCGATGTTTGAGGGGACTTCAATATTAAATTATGGAGGATATGATCTTTTTGAATATCCTTATGTATATGTTATTAATTGGGATATTAGCGATTGGGATGTATCAAATATAACTAATATGAAAAAAATGTTTTACAATACCGTAGCTTTTAATCATGATATTAGTGATTGGAATGTATCTAATATGAATTCAATGTTTTACGAGGATTTCTATTTTAATCAAGATATTAGCAGGTGGGATGTATCTAATGTAACTGATATGAATTCAATGTTTTATGGAGATACAAATTTTAATCAAGATATCAGTAGTTGGAATGTATCTAATGTAAAAAGTATGAAAAATATGTTCGAATATGCTAGAAATTTTAATCAAGATATTAGCAGGTGGGATGTATCTAATGTAACTGATATGAATTTTATGTTTTATGGTGCTTTATCATTTGCTAATAAAGATTTAAGCGACTGGAATGTTAGTAATGTCACTAAACATGATGGTTTTTTAGAAGAAACTATCGCTGCAAATATTGAACCTAATTGGCTATAGAAGTTTATTAGACTTATTGTAAAACTTTAGCTTAAAAGGTGAGTTAACAGAATTTTTATTATAAAGGATTGTGAAGTATGTCAAAAGAGAATATAGTTAAAATAGTTTGTAAAGAGTTGGATATATCACAAAAAGAGTTAGCTAAACAGATGGGAGTATCTGAGGGTACACTTAGAAATTGGAGTTCAAGCAATGATTTGCCAAAATGGGCTTTACAGTTTATAGATGTTCTTCTTAAATTACACGAAAAAAATAAAATACTAAATTCATTTCAAATCGCTGTAAAAGGCGTACTTGAACAAAAGTAATACAATCACGAAGAAGATTCATTATGCTAAAATACATTTAAATAAATACTCATAAAGTGTCTATTTAAAGAATAGAGATAAGGTTTAGGTTTGGAAGATAATAATATAGTAAAAGAGATTACTAAAACACTAGGCATAACTTATAAAGAGTTAGGTGAGGTTATTGGTTATGGCGGTGATAGTTTGAAAAATATTGCATCTAAGAACGAAGTAAGTGTACAGTTGCAAAAATCTATAGAGTTATATATGGAAAACTTACATTTAAAAGAACAACTCAAAGATTGTCACACTTTAAAAGAGGCATTAAAAAGACTTTCTTCATAAATGTAATTATTGATTACATTAAAAACTAAATATCATAACTATATATTACTTAAATACCTTGTATTTGTAATTATATTTTGCTATAATTTGAATATTAGTAATTAAACATTACTTTTAAAAAATTCAAAGGAACTCAAATGAAAGAAGAAGCAAAAATAGTGAGCATGTATGAAGAAGTTTATGAAGTAAGTTTAAAGTTGCATTTTCTAAAAGGAGCAATTAGTAGCTGGGACGTAGATAGTAGAACTATGGATAGCCAAGAGTATGCTGGACTATCTTTAATTCTTGGTAGTTTGATAGAACAATTAGACAAAACAGGAATTTAGAGGTTGCTCTATTTAAAAAATTAGATTTTTGCTGAGTTTGAAGGTGGTGGCCTGTCTCGGAATCGAACCAAGGACACAGTGATTTTCAGTCACTTGCTCTACCGACTGAGCTAACAGGCCTTTTAAAGATTATCTTTTGAGGGCAGTATTGTAGCTAACTAAACTTTAAAGAATAATTAGTTTCTGATGCAACGTGCGAAAAGTTTTGTATTTTTTGGAGATTGTATGGCAAAGTACATTATAACTTCATATGCAAAGTCACTATCGTCACTAGATTCAGATGATGACCAGTGTCTGCCAGAGCTATAAAGTAGTCCACTTTGCATAACATATAGGTAATGTGCCATCTGCTCATCTTTTGTTGGAAGGTAGGCATCATATTGCAAGCAATACTCTTTTGCTTCATCATATGTGAGTCTAATGTCGGATGAAAATACCACTGTTTGGGCACCTATGTGTGAAACGTCTTCTATTATCTCTATTTCTGGTTGATTAGATTTGGTTTTTTCAGGCGATATTGCTACTGGCGGTATAATAGGTGGTGTAACTATATTAGTTTGAATAGTACAATTATTTTCACCATAAACCCAAAAGCCCTCTTGTTTACCTATATAGGTGAGTGTTGAATCTATACTATTGTATTTTAGCCAAGTGTTATTTCTATATGCAATAACATCAGAGGTACAATCTTCTCTAAATACAGCCATATTTTCGATTGGTTCAGATGTCCCCATTAATTGCCAGCCTTTTTGTATTGTTAGTGCTTTGGCATTTAAAGTTGATGTTAGTATTATTAATGTTAAAAATAAAATTGAAAAAATATTCATAGGTGCTCCTAATAATTGAAGTATTAGCAAAAAATATACCAATTTTTGTTATTATGCTACTTTATTTATGGGGGATTTTATGAGGTCTGTTTTTATTGTATTAATATTGCTATCATCTCTTCTAGCACAAACTGGGGTTGACTTTAAATCTGCACTAAGTGATTTTAAAGAGGGAAAGTTTAAAAGTGCTTATGATAAGTTTAATACTCTATCTGAAAAGAGAAGTGACGATTTAGAAGTTAATTTTTATCTTGGACGAAGTGCGTATGAGATTGGTTTATATGAAGATGCACTTAGCGCATATGAAAGAGTACTTATATCCGAACCAAAATCATATAGGTCTCGCCTAGAATTAGGAAGAGTATATTTAAAGCTTGGTGATTTAGATTCTGCAAAATTTGAGTTTTATGATGTATTAGCTTCAAAACCTCCTTTGAATGTTAAGAACAATATTGTAACTCTTTTAGATAAAATTGAATCATCTCGCACGAGGCATAAAGTTAATGCAATGTTGAAAGTGGGAGTTGGTTACGACAGTGATATAAATGCAAATCCTGGACAGTCTGAACTTTTAAATTATCTCGTGGATCAATATGATTTTAACCCTACTAATACTACAGCAGATAAATTGCTTAAAGATAGTTTTGTACATGAGACATTTCACGTATCACACGTTTATGATGGCGGTATGAGAGGACGATATTATTCAAATAGCTCTTTCATGGTCTACAATCAAAATCATAATCGTTATAGCGAATTTGATATTTTATATATGAAAGCTACTACTGCACTCTCAAATAGAATGGACCGTTATGAGTGGACATTACCTTTAGAGGTTGATAAATTTAAATATGGTTCAGATCCATTACTGCACTCATTTGCTTTTGCTCCAAGTGTAACATGGAATTTAGATAAAAGTAGCAAGATTAATCTATGGGCAAGATTTCGTCGAAAAATTTATGATACATCTTCAAATTCAGGTCGTGATTCTGATGTTAAAGAGGCTGGTAGTTATTTTTTTAAGAACTTTAAAAATATGAGTTTCAGTCTAGGTTATTCATACTTGGATGAAGATAAAAGAGATAATGCAAGTAGTGATCCTTTTATTGATAAAACTATACATAGTGTAAAGATTGCGTTAAGTAGACCTATCGCAAATGTATTATTAAGCGCACAATACGCATATAGACGTTTTGACTTTAAAGATTTAATTGGACCAAAAAGTACGCAGAACCGTGAAGATGATTATCACTCTTTTTATACATCACTATCTTATGAGGTATTTAAAGGTTATAGTGCTGAGTTAAGTTACCAATATATTAAAGATAAATCAAATTATATACCTACTGATTATGACAAACAAATTGTCTCTCTTAGTATGGTACATTATTTCTAGGGGTTTTAGATGACTAAAATTATAATACTGCTTTTGCTAACTCTCAATTTACTGTTTGCGTCTGTTGGAAAATTAACGGCTATTAGAGGTGATATAACTGTTCTTAGAGGAACTGCTCAAATGAGTGCGTTTGTTGGTATGAAGTTAGAAGAAAAAGATGAAATAATTACAAAAAAAGCTTCAAAAGCACAGATGGTTTTTAATGATAAAACAGTCATTACAATTGGTAAAAATAGCTCTTTTTCAGTAAAAGAGTATTTTTATGAACCAACTTCAAAAAGGTCAAAAGCAAAATTTGGTGCCTCGCGAGGTTTTTTTAAAGCTATAACTGGTGCAATTGGTAAAATTAATCCTGAAAAATTTTCTTTAGCGACTAGAACCTCTACTATTGGAATCCGAGGTACACACTTTTTTGGTATGATGGATGAGGATAGTGAGCGAATTGGTTGTACTAAAGGTGCAATTGTTGTTGAAGCAAATGGTGTGAGTGTAGATGTTTTAGCTGGAGAAATTACAATATTTAATTTAGGTGATGTCCCAACTCCTGCTCGTCAGATTGAAGCAAAAGATTTAAATCAACTAAGAGGAGGATTAGCTTCTCGTTCTGAAATATCGTCTAAAATAGCGCAGTTGAAATTGAAGTTAGATGGTGGAAAAATAACTTTCGATAAAGAAAAAGTTGGTGAAATTTTAGAATCTATTCGCTCGATTAAAGATAACGATATACGCACTGCTGCTGCTGATGAGCTTCAAGATAAATTAGTGGTAGATTTAGATAAATTAGCAGAAAGAATAAGTAACAAAATAGATGTTGATGTAGGTAGTGGTTATAGTGTTGCAGATGGACATGATGCTTTAAAATGGGGATTTTATACAGAAAAACATATTGATAAAATAAAAGATGGTTATAGCGTAGATGGTACTAAATACTCTACTTTAAATGAAGCAATAGTAGCAGCTGTTCCAGATGATTTATGGAGAGAAGCAGTCCAAAGTGATGAAAGTGTTATAGAGCAGTTAATAGGTAAAAGTAGTGATGGTACTCTATTTAAACATTATGATGGTTTGGCTGAGCGTAAAGAAGTTATACAATATGTTGGAAAAGTTTTAGGATTTGTTAGTGCAAATAATGTTTATAGTTTAATTGAACAAGACAGTACTAATAAGGTAATTTTGACACATGAGTTTGGCAACCGTTTTTATAGTGGTTTAATGCAATTTAATGCAAAAGATCCAAATGCTAATGATATAACTAAATGGAGTGTTGCTCTAAGTTCAGCTGATTCTACTTCAATTACGCCTACTAGTTTTAATGCTCCGGTATTTATACCATTTGGTTCAACGAAGCTAAGTAGTGCAAATCTATTTTTTAATCGTTATTATGGAGATGAAGCAAACCAGATTAGTGGATATTTTCGTTTGAATGACACTTCAGAAAATGAGGCATATGGAATTTTCACAGCCAATAAAGGTGATGGCTCTGCTTATTCACTTGTAGGAGTACCTATTAAAAAAGGTGAATATTTTTCATGGGGTTATTGGGCAATTGAGCAAAATATTAAAGGTGCTGAGGTTGATGTAGCATCACTAAGTGGTGGCTGGATTAAACCAAATGATGGTGTTGAAAAAACTACTTTAGCACTAATGGAAGATTATAAATTAACTCAATTAAAAGCTAGTTATAGTGGTGAAGTAGTTGGAACTGTTCAAGATATTTTAGTTGGAAATGATGTAATGAAGAATGGAAACATTGCATTAGATTTTGATTTTGCAAAAGCTAGTGCTACTGGAAGTTTGAGTTTCGATGCACATTCTCAAGGTTGGAGAATTGGTATTGATGAGGCACAAATAGATGGAAATGGGTTTAGTTTAACTCAAATGTCAGCACAAAGTGGATCAGATGTTGAGTTAGCTCGTTTTAGTGGAGATGGTAGTTTTTATGGAAATAGTGCAGAGGCAATTGGTGGAGGGTTTAAATTGACTTCTACTACAGGTAAAAGTGCCATTGGTGCATTTGTTGGAAAGAGATAGTTACTCATCTTCCAAGTCAACAATCTCTTCGTCCATAAAAGCGTGAAGCTCCATATTATTGCTTTTAATTTTATCAGCAAGAATAGATATTAAATTTCTATAAACTTTGATAATTGCATCTTTGTGATATGAAGAGTATTGCATTAGTCTAAAGCGTAAAAGGATAGAGTCAACTTCAGCTACGGCTGAAGCATTTCTAGGTTCACCAGTTACTGCAGCAATTTCACCAAATAGATGTTTCTCTTCTAAGTTTACAACATGAGTGCGTTCATCTTCATTTTGTGAATCCTCATGACAGATATAAATTCCAATTTTGCCTTTAATAATGCAATAAATTTCATTACTCTCACTATCTTGTTTAAAGATATTTTCACCCTTTTTGACTTTTAAAAATGTTATATCTGTGCAAATAGCTAAAATTTCTTCATTTGATAAGTTCTTAAAAAATTTAAAATTGTTTTTTATTTTTAAAAGAGTCTCTTTTGAGTTTTGCATGAAAGTATCCTAAACTAGTAGCTATGGGAGCATTTTAGTATTGAATCTCTTAAATGTTAGTAATTTTTATAAAAAATATATTATTTCTGATAGTATATTACAAATAGTTCTAAATTTAAGGAGTGAAAATGAAATATATACATTTTGCAATATATGGACTACTGTTTTTTTCAACATTTGCAAATGCAGGTTGGCAAGATAGTTTAGGCGGGATGCTTGAAAGTGTTCAAAAAAGTTCACCAATACAAAAGAGTGAAGCAACCCAAAAGTCATCTAAGTTTTCAACACCAGATATGAATAGTGCTTTAAAACAAGCACTAAGTGCTGGAGTAGGTTATGCTGTAAAAAATTTAGGGCAACAAAATGGTTATTTAAATAATCCACTTGCAAAAATAGGATTGCCATCAGGTTTAGAAACAACAGCTAGTTTGGTTAAGCAAGTTGGTGGTGAAAAATATGTTAATGATTTAGTTTTATCATTAAATAATGCAGCAACTGAAGCAGCTCCAAAAACTGCTAAGATTTTTACTGATAGTATAACTAATATGAGTATTACTGATGCTCAAAAAATTTTAAAAGGTTCTGAGAACTCAGCTACTGAATATTTTAAGCAAAATACAACAACTCAGTTGAGACAGATGATTATGCCAATTGTTAAAAAGAGTATGTCAAATAATAGTGTTGCAACATATTATCAATCTTTTCAGTCGTTTTATAAAGCAAACTCAGGACTTGTTAAAAACTCACAGGTTGGTGGTCTTGCAAATTCATTTGGCCTAGGTGGTTATCTACCAAATGAAAAAGATGAAGACTTAGATAGTTATGTGACAAATAGAGCCATTGATGGACTTATGGTAATGATAGCACAAAAAGAGAAAGAAATTAGAGCTAATCCAATGATGCAAAGTAGTAATTTGATTCAAAAAGTATTTTCAGCTTTTTAAATATGTTAATTTTATAAGTTGGCTTTTACGCCTACTAGTTTTGCAACTTCAGTTACGTTTGTCATCATTGTAATTGTTTGAGCATTTAACTCTTCAGCTGATGCAGCGGCTTCTTCAGCAGTTGCTGCATTTTGTTGTGTAATGTCTCCAATACTTGACATATCAGTTGTTATGTTTTGCATATGTTTGACTTGCTCTTTTAGTTGTTGTGCTATTGTACTGGTTACTTGAGAAGTTTTATTTGTATGTTCATAAATAGTAGCAAAAATCTCATTTGTATCATTTGCTACAACATTCCCATCTTTTACTAACTTGATTGTCTCTTCAATTATTATGGCAGTCTCGTGAGCGGCTTGTGTAGATCTACTAGCTAGAGCTTTAACTTCATCTGCGACTACTGCAAAACCTAAACCATGTTCGCCAGCTCGAGCAGCTTCTATTGCGGCATTGAGTGCTAATAAATTGGTTTGAAATGCAATTTCATCAATATTTTTTATAATTTTTGCAATTTTTTCAGATGAGGTTGTAATATGGTTCATAGATTGCATTAATTTTTTAACACTTTTATCTCCAGTTTGTGCTGAACTATTTGCACTTTTAGCCAGCTTATCTGCTTGTGTTGCATTATCTGCACTATTACTATTAATGTTTGTAGCATCATCTATAACTTGATTTACTTTCTCCACACTATCAGCTTGTTTACTAGCAGATTCGGCTAAACTAATTGATGCTGATGCAATTTGATCAGATGCAGAGACTATTTGTGCGTTTGATTCTGAAAGGTTTTCTATTGAATTTGTAAAAAATTTATTTAGATTCCTAGCAATAACAAAAACAATAATCACCACAAGTACAACTATTACTAAACTCAATATAATGTAAAAATATAGTGCTTTATTTGCAGATGAAATTAAATTATTTGTCTGTTTTGTTATAAGTTTCATTTGTGATTCACTAACTTTTCTTAAAAGATTAATTCTATCAGTTGAGGCTTGAAACCAATCAGTTGGATCTATTTTAAAGTTACCAGTTGAAGACTTTTCTCTAATAATATTTCTATAGTTTGTAACTCTTTTTATAGCGTCACCTTGTACAACTTTGTTGTAATATGATTTTGTATCATCTCTAGCAAGTGCCATAAAACTTTCCATAAGTGTACTTTGCCCATAATAAAGACTATTCCATTTTGAGAATACTTTTTTATCTATAGGTGTATCTCTTGAAAGAATCCCATTAGCAACAGCTCTTTCTTGTCCTGCTAGCTCTTTAGCATTTAAAAAATAACTAAGCGCTCCTGTTAGAGCTGATAGTTCAGCATCAGAACTCTCACCACCAACAGAACTGATAGTTTTCATATATTTTGCAATAAGAGTTGTATAAAAGCTTGTACCCTCTTTAAATGTAGCAGTCAATGAGCGTACTTTTTGCCTATTGTCTGCGATACTTTCTAACTGTTTCATCCCCTTTGTTATGGGTACACTAAACTCTTTTGTAAATAGTGCAAGATTACTGTTTTGGTATATTTTTTTAAGATGTTCTATTGTTGTATCTGTAATTTTCTGCTGTTGAACTATTTTTTCTTTAAATTTAGTGCCTTTTGAACTTAAATAACCAGCGGTCAAACCACGCTCTTTTTGTAATTCATGTACTAAATGAGTTGCTCCAAAAGATAGTGCAAGTGCTGATTGTAGTTTGCTAGTATCTGAATAGGAGGTATACTCGTTTTTTATTAGAGTAGATGCAAAAAAGATAATTGCAATAAGAGGTATCCCACTAATAATTATTATTTGCCAAATCAGAGTAATATCTTTTAATTTAAACATTTATTAACCTTTATAAAAGTTAGTGTAAGTTTAACTAAAAATACTTATAACAAATCTTATTATTTAGTTAACAACATTTTAAGTTAAGCCTAATAGTGCTACTAACAAGACTGGTGGTGTAATTATTAATCCAACTTTCATATACTCGGTCCATGTAATAATTACACCTTTTTTTGCTAAAACATGAAGCCAAAGCAATGTTGCTAGTGAGCCAATTGGTGTCATTTTAGGTCCTAAGTTCGAGCCGATTATATTTGCATACGCTAAAGTAGAGTTTGATGCTTCTGCAATTGCAATATCCATAATCATAATTGTTGGCATATTGTTCATAACTGAGCTTAAAATTGCAGAGAGGAATCCTGTTCCAAGTACTGCGTACGTGTTACCAAGTGCTGACATCTGTGTAATTAAGCTTGCAAGATATGTTGTAAGTCCTGCGTTTTTAAGTCCAAAAACAACAATATAGAGTCCTATACTAAACCAAACAACTTGCCATGGGGCAGTTTTAATTGTCATTATCGGTTTTATTGCTCTAAAATATGTTGCTATTGCTAAAAAGATTAATGCACCACCTAATGCAAACAAAGATACAGGTAGATTAAAATAATCACCTATAAAATAACCACCCATTAAAAGTACTAAAAACCACCAGCTAAGATTAAACATTATTTTATTTTTAATGACAGAATCTGGTGACGCTAAATTTTCTACATCAATATAGGTTGGAATATCTTTTCTAAAATATATCCAAAGCACTACAATTGAGGCTATTATGCTAAGTAAATTTGGTAAAAACATTGTTTTTGCATACTCTATAAAACCTATATCAAAGTAGCCTGCTGTGACAATGTTTGTTAAGTTTGATATAACAAGTGGATTTGAAGCACTATCTCCTATAAAACCACCAGCCATTAAAAATGCGAAGAGTGCAGCAGGCTTCATCTTTAGGTGCTTCATTTTCGCAAGTAAAATTGGTGTAAGAATTAGTGCTGCACCATCATTTGCAAAAAATGCGGCGACTATAGCACCAAGAATTAATATGTATATAAACATAAGATGACCATTGCCACGACTAAGTTTTGCCATCTTCAGTGCTAAATATTCAAAAAAGCCAATCTCATCAAGTATTAATGAAAGTAGTATTATTCCAATAAACGCAAGAGTAGCATCCCAAACAATCTTGGTAACCTCTATAACGTCATTAAAATCTACAACACCTAATAAAAGGGCGATAATTGCACCTAGTATTGCAGAAGTTCCAATTTGAAGACCCTTTGGTTGCCAAATAACAAAAAGAAGTGTAATTAAAAAGATAGATGAAGCTAGTATCATTTTCATTCCTTACTGAAGTTCTTGAAACTATATATCAAGATATATTGATATATGCTTAAAAATCTGATATAGTTACACAAAATCTTTAATAAGGAATGGATATGAAACGTTTGCATGTACATATTGGAGTTGAAAATTTAGATAGTAGTCGTCATTACTATACTGCACTATTTGGAACTGAGCCAACGAAAGAAAAAGATGATTATCTTCAGTGGTTATTAGATGATCCTTTTGTTAATTTTGCAATTTCTAGTGGACGAAATAGGGTTGGACTTAATCATTTGGGCATTCAAGTTGATTCAGATGATGAATTAAGTCTGATTGAAGATAGACTAGTTAAGGCAAATTTAATTGGAGAAAAACAAGAAGAGGCACAATGCTGTTACGCAACAAGCAAAAAGTATTGGTCAGAAGATCCTCAGGGGGTTATCTGGGAAAACTACAATACAATGGATCAAATTGAGTACTTTGGTGGTGATGAGTTTACTGGTGGAGTAGGGTGCTGTGAGCCTACATTTAAAGATAATGGTAAGTGGCAAGTGCCAACTTCTTGTTAAATGGATATTTTCTTAAAATCAGTTTCAGCATTGAATGATGAAACGCGTATAAAGATTTTGAGATTTTTAGACGAAAATGGTGCGCTTTGTGTTTGTGATTTGCAAAACTCATTTGAGATGATACAATCTCGTCTTTCGCGCCACCTTAAAATTTTAAAAGATGCTGGATTTTTGAGAGTTGATAGAAAAGGAACATGGGCTTACTATTCTGTTAGAAGTCCATTAGACAAGTTTCGCCTAGAGGCATTAGCAGAGATAAGAACTCTTGATTTAGAGTTACCTACTCTTATAAAAGAAAAAGGTTGTAGTTTATGAATAAAAAAAATGTTTTAATTCTTTGTACTGGTAATAGTTGTCGTTCGATTATGGCTGAAGCTCTAATAAATGTAAAATTAGCAGATTGCGTGTATGCAAAAAGTTCTGGTGTTAAAGCTAGCGGTACTGTAAACTCAATTGCAAAAGCGCTTTTAGAGAAAAAAGGTTTGTGGAGAGATGAATATCATTCTAAAACTATAGATACTGTTATTGATGATCCATTTGATTTAGTTGTAACTGTATGTGATAGTGCAAAAGAGACATGTCCTATCTTTTCAAAAGCTGTTAAAAAAATTCATGTAGGGTTTGAAGATCCAAGTGGGAAAGAGAGTATTGAGTATGAAAAAACTCTAAATTTGATTGAACAAGAGCTTTTACCAGCCATTGAAAAAGAGTTGTGTTAATATAATAATTTTTTAATAAACTTTTGCATATAGTACATATAAGCATATTTATTTTAGGTTATAAAAAAGGCTTTTTATGAGCAAACATGTAGTATTAGTCGATGATTCAAAAACAGTTTTAGCATCTTGTGAGATGGCATTTGAAGATATGATAGCTGATGGTGAGATTAAGCTTTCAACATATAATGATCCTGCTAAGATGCTTGAAGATGTTCAATCTGGAAAGATTTCATATGATTTAGTAATTTTAGATATTAATATGCCACATATTAATGGTTTGGATTTAGCTAGAGAATTAAAAATAGACCCAGCACTCAAAATGAAACCTATTATAATGCTTACAATAGAGAATTCAAATAGAATGAAAGTTGAGGGTAAAAAGATAGGTATCACTGGCTGGAAAGTTAAACCATGTTCTGATGATAAACTAATTCAGTCAGTTAGAGGTGCGCTAGGGATATAAAAATAGTAGTTTTATAACACTACTAGATAGTAACTATTGTAAATAGTGTATCTGCATTGTGTAATATTTCACTATTTTTTGTAACTTTATTAAGACTCTCAATGTAATCATCTTTAAAATTATCATAGTTTTCATTCAACTGACTAAGTAGTCCCTCATATCCAGTACTATTTAGAAGTGACCACCATTCATCAATTGATAATGGGTATCTGATTTGAAAATGTTTTACGTCAATATCTTTTGGATTGCCAATTACTGCTAACTCTTTTGCCTCTTTGACTGTTTTTAGCAGTCTACTTTCCAATCTTTTTGGTGGTTGAATGTTATAACTATTTTTTAGCAAATCTAAAAATATATCTGTATATGGCTTGAATGCATCTTCTGTAAAAGAGGAAAAAATAAATTTTCCATTTGGTTTGATAATATTACAAATATTTTTATATGTCTCATCCATATTTGGATAGAAAAATAGCCCATATCCACAAGTAACTATGTCAAATTCATTATTATTAAGTGTTAAATTCTCCACATCTTGCTTGTAAAATGTTATATTATCTATATTTAGAGCTTTTGCTTTATCTTTTGCAATGTTTAACATCTGTTCTGAAATATCTACAGCATAAATTGTTGCATTTTTATAACTCTTAGCTAACTCAATGGCAATATTACCAGTACCAGTTGATAGGTCTAAAATTTTAAAAGATTCATCTTTATCATGTGGAACAAATTCAACTATTTTTTTTGCTGAGATTATGAACTGCTCATTTTTATCATAATTTTTAGCTACTTTATCAAATGTTTTATTGATACCTTCTTTAATTTTGTTATGTTCATCTTGCATAATCTAAGCCTTTTAAAAATGTGAAACCAGCTTTGTCAAACTCTTCTCTTTCATAAAACCTATGAGCATCAGTACGCTGTACACCTGAAGTAAGTGCAATATACTCACATTTGTGCATTTTTGCGTAATCATCTAAAAAGTTCATCATTTGATGTCCATAACCATTTCCACGCATTTTATTTTTAGTTACAAGTTCATAAACAAAAAGATGTTTTTTCCAATAGAGGTTTGTAGCTATTGAGACACCAGCGTAGGTTTGTATGTCACCTTTGTCCCATAATCCAAACATTGTGTATCTAGATTCTTCTTGCATAAGTTCTACAGTATCTGTAAACTCTTCATATTCCAATGAGGTACGAAGCTCTTTTAGAACTTCATACGCACGTTTTAAATCTTCTTTTCGTAATTTAAGTATTTGCATAGATGCAATACTAACAAATTAGAACTTATAACTTAGATTTGCATATAGATAACGTCCTGGCTCATTTAGTAACATAACATCATCAACTGCTGTACCTGTTGTGATTAGAGTTAAATCTTTATATGTATTTGATATTGCATAAGTTTTATCAAATATGTTATCAACACCAAGAGTGATGTCAAAACCATGAGATAAATCTCTGTTGTATCTAGCATTAAAAATAGCAAAACCAGAAAGCTCTTGTTCACCATTATCTGCATCGTATGTATCCCAACTATCTACTGCCACTAAATTAAGAGATAGAGTATCTCTCTCAGTTGGCTCGTACCCTAAAGATAGGTTCGCTTTTAATGGTGGGATTTCTGCTAAATCTCTATCTGTTTGACCCACAAGTGCATTATCTTTCTTACCTCTTTGGTAAGACAATGCATAATCAAATGTTAACGCATCAGATAGTAGGTATAAACCGCTAAGTTCAACTCCATAAATATCTGCATCCACATTTTCAAACGCATTTATAGTTTTTGATGAGTTATATACAATGTAGTCACTTAAAATACTATAGAATACTTTTGCTTTTAATGTACCATTTTCATACTTTTTATTAACACCAAAATCAAACTCAGTATTATATGTTTCATCTAAATTTGGAGTTCCAACTAGCGTTTTTAGTGTACTAGTAAAGTATAGTTCTCTTGCATCTGGTACTCTTGAAGATCTGCCAATTCCAGCAAAGTACTCAGTAGTATCATCAATTTTATATGTTCCAAAAAGGTTCGCGCTCAATGCGTTATAGTCATTATCTTGAGAAGCGCCTTGCGTATCAATATCTGTACTATCATATCTTGCGCCAAATTCTAAATTTAAGCTATTATACTCTTTAGAAATTGTTGCAAAGATAGCTCTATTTTTAGTATCAACATCTTGCATAGATTTACCAATGTTTTTTATACCATTCATTAAATATGTGCCATCCCAATTTCTAGTACTTGCATCTAAACCAACAAGAATATCAAATTCATTTAGATCAAATGAGTTTTTAATTTTAAGTCCAGATATTGTTGCTTCAAGAGAACTTGTCATAAATCCTTTTGCCATTGGATTTTTTGTCCAATCTCTATATTTTGTTGACATCGGGTGTTCAACATTAGAATAGTAATAACTAGCACTTAGCTCTTTAGAGTATTTTGAAAGGTTTTTAATTGTATACCCTACATTAAAAAGGTCAGAATCATCATACAAAGCATCCATTTTTGAGTTTGGATATAGAATGTTATCGCTTCTATTTGCAGTATAACTTAGTTTAAGCTCTTGATTATCTGTTAAATCGATATAAACTTTACCCATAAAAGATTTTTTCTCAAAGGCATCCATATTTTCATATTGAGTTTGATAAAAGTCTTGCACTTTAGGTGCATTTAGTTTAGTCTGCTGGGCTAATGTTTTACCATCACCATCTTCATACTGTCCACCATCTTCAGTTGAAGCACTAAGTAGTACTCTTATGCTATCTGTCCCGCCACTTATAGTAGCAGATGCCTTACGGTATCCAAAGCTACCTATGTTTAGATTGGCTTCACCAGTAGTTTCAGTTGATGGTTTTTTAGTATGAATTTTTACAATTCCACTTAGTGTTCCAAAGTTTTCTACATCAAATGGTCCCTCTTGAATTTCAACGTTTTTAATATTATTTGTTAATATATGAGATGTTGGTGGGTCCATTCTATTTGGACATGCACCATAAATTTTAGCACCGTCAATTAAAATATTGATATTATCTTTTTTCTGACCACGTAAAATAATGTCATTTGCAATACCACTTCTACGAACTAAAGAGATACTAGGGACACTTTTACTTAAAGCTTCTGCTAAGTCTGCTGATTTAATTTCTTCTTTACTAACCTCTTTAATATTTGTGGTGATACTTCTTCCTTTAACTGTAATAGTATCAACTTGCATTGAATCTAATGCTACTATAGTAGATGCTACTAAACTTAAAAGTGTTAACTGTTTTATCATGATTTACCTTTGTAAAAATGTCACGGCATTGAGAATGGAAGGAATTTAAGGGGTAAAATACCGTGGATGCGAAATTGTATGAGAGAAGTGTTAATTATCTGTTAATTATTAGATTATGAGTGTTATTTTAGTCTTGTAAGAGATCTATTACAGATAACATAAATTTTTTTATTAATAAAAATAATAAAAAATGAACTTAATTTTAATACTATTGTGCTAAAATATTTGAAATAATTTTAAATAGTAGGTATATGTAGTTATGAAAATCAATATAAAATTAATGTTGTTTAGTGCATTTGGTCTAATACTACTTGGAGTGATACTAGGAACAGTATCTATCTACAAAAGCTCAGAAGGGCTTAAACATTCAAGACTTAAACAACTAGATTCTGTATTGTCTGCTAAACAAGGTCACATTGAAAGCTATTTTGGTTCTTTAAAGCAACTCTTAGTATCTTTAGCTGAATCACAATTGACGCAATCAGCTATTTTGGAATTTAGTAAGAATTTTTATAATATTGAGAATGAAAATAGACTAGACATAGAGAGTGTAAAGAGTAGTTTAATATTACATTATGATACAAAATATTTAAATGATGTAAAATATTTTTTACCAAATGTAAGAGCTAAAAAAGAGACTAAAGAGTATTTACCAACAGATGAAAATGGGTTAGTAGCACAATATATTTTTATTGATAAAAACCCCTCTAATATTGGGGAAAAGAATAATATGTCTATTCATAAAGATTATCCTTCATCATATATGACGTCACATTCAAAATATCATGAGTCATATAATAGCTTTTTAATCAACTTTTCTCTTTATGATATTTTTATGGTTGATTTAAAAGGTAATTTAGTTTATACCGTTTTTAAAGAGAAAGATTATGCAACAAATCTTAAAAATGGTATTTACAGTGACACTGGAATTGCTAATGTTTACAAAAAAGCACTTAATCTTAAAGAAGGGGAAATAGCTTTTGATGATTTTGCTCCATATGAGCCAAGCTATTACTCACCAGCATCATTCATAGGAACACCAGTATTTGTAAATTCAGAATTAAAAGGTGTTTTAATTTTTCAGATGCCAATTTATTCAATTGATAAAATTATGAGTTTTGATGGTAAATATGAAGAAGCTGGACTAGGAGATAGTGGAGAAGTATATTTAGTTGGTCAAGACTTTAAGATGCGCAACGATAGTAGGTTTATAAAAGATATGGTTAATCCTATTGTTAAGAAAACAGGTACTACTATTGGTTTTCTTGATGTAAAAACAGATTCTACAAGAAGCGCACTAGATGGTAAAAAAGGAAGTTGGATAATTAAAGATTACAGAGGCGCTAGTGTATTGAGCTCTTACTCTTGGATTAATATATACGATAAGAAGTGGGCAATAATTGCTGAAATTGATGAAGATGAAGGTTTAGCTTATGCTCATTCAATCAAAAATAGTATTATTGTTATTTCAATTATTATTATCTTAATTGTACTTATTGTTTTTACATTTATTATTAGAGCAACTATTATTAAACCACTAAATATTTTAAAGAGTAGAACAAAAGATTTGTCATCAGGTGATGGTGATCTTACTAAAAGGCTTCCTGCAGATAGAAAAGATGAAATTGGTGATGTTAGTGGCTATATGAACAATTTTATAGAAAAGGTTCAAATCACAGTTAAAGATGCTAAACAATCTTCAGAAAATAATACATCAGTTGCAGTTGATCTGTCTTCTACGGCTGTTAACATAGTAAATAGAATTGATGATAGTGTTGATTTACTAAAAGAGACAACAGATATGGGTAATCAGATAAAAGATGAACTTTCAAAATCTATAGATGAAGCCAAAGAGACAGAAAATATGATTAGTGAGGCAAATAGTAGCTTAAATGATGCAACAGTGAATGTTGTTAAACTTTCTGATATTGTACAAAAAACGGCAGAAACTGAAATTGAAATGGCTGAAAAATTAAATGGTCTTAGTCAAGATGCAGAACAGGTTAAAGATGTACTTAGTGTAATTGCAGATATTGCTGAACAGACGAATCTGTTAGCTCTAAATGCAGCAATTGAAGCTGCTCGCGCTGGAGAACATGGACGTGGTTTTGCTGTTGTGGCTGATGAAGTTAGAAAGCTTGCTGAACGTACTCAAAGAAGTTTAAGTGAAATTAATGCTACTGTAAATGTCATTGTTCAAAATATTATGGATTCTTCAGGAAATATGAATGAAAATGCTCAATCTGTACAAGAGCTTGTTGCAATATCTGAAGTTGTAAAAGATAAAATTAGTTTCTCATCTAATCAAATTTTAGCAGTTAAAGATACATCTAGTACTTCCACTAAAACATCTATTGCAATTGCAAAAAGTGCAGAAAAAATTATTATTAATATTGATAAAATAAATGAAGTAACGATAGAAAATGCAAAAAGTGCAGAAGATATTGAAAATGCCTCTAAACAACTGTCTGAACTCGCAAGCTCTCTTAATGAAAAATTAGATAGTTTTAAATGTTAATAATTAGTCTAGTAGATACCTTTTATTTAGACCATCATAGGCTTCAATTCGTCTATCACGTAAAAATGGCCAGATTTTTCTAACCTCTTCTGAGCGTTTGTAATCTGTATTTATATATATTATAGTCTCATTCTCATTATCTGCTTGAGCTAAGTATTCACCTTGCGCTCCTACTGCGAAGCTATTACCCCAAAATCGTATTCCATCAATTGCTTTTGTATCATCGCTTTCATAACCTATTCTATTAATTGAAATTAATGGTACGCCGTTACTTATCGCATGTGAGCGTTGTATTGTTATCCAGCTCTCTAGCTGTCTATTTTTTTCTTCTTTAGAATCCTCATCAAACCAGCCAATTGCAGTTGGATAGATTAAAACTTCTGCTCCTTTGAGTGCCATAAGTCTTGCAGCTTCTGGAAACCATTGATCCCAACATATAAGAACGCCAAGTCGTCCAACACTTGTCTGAATTGGCTCAAAACCTAAATCCCCTTGTGTAAAGTAAAATTTTTCATAAAATCCAGGATCATCTGGAATGTGCATTTTTCTATATTTACCAGCAATACTTCCATCATTTTCAAAAACTACTGCAGTGTTATGATAGAGTCCAGCTGCTCTTTTTTCAAAAAGACTTGTAACTAAAACGATAAAATATTTTTTAGCGATACTACTCCAAAACTTTATATCTTCTTCATAAGAGTCAGCAAGGTTAAAATTTTTCACATCTTCAGTTATACAAAAATAGTTGTTTTGGTGAAGTTCTGGTAAAACTACAAGCTTTGAGCCATTTTCTGCAGCTTCTTTAATTAACTCTTCAGTTTTTATTAGAGTCTTCTCTTTGCTATTTTGATAACTAAATTGTAAAAGTGCTGTTTTCATTTACTGCTCTCCAAGTTTTTTTAAAATACGTTTTTTTATCTTTGACATTGTAATATCTTTTTTTGCATAAATAGAATTTTCTAAATCTTTAATACATTCATCAATTGGTTGATCTTGTAAAGTTAAAAGAACTTTTAGTAACTCTTTTGGCTCATTTGTACTCTTTACAATATCTAATATTGGACTACTAGCTATTTTTTTTCGTTTGAAAAATATAAAAATATAAACACTTAGAACACCAAAAAGATACCAAAATAGGTAGTTTAAATATAAATTCCAATCTATAGGTTTTTTAGGCGCAGGAAAGTTTTTTTTGTCTACTAAATCTTTTTTATTAACTGAAGCGACATTAATCTCAATTGGCTTTGTCTTTAGTTGTACAATTTTCTTTTTAATAGTGTCAAAATACTCTATTGAAAAAGAGGGAATAGTGAAGTCTTTAGTTGCAGAAATTGCAAAGTGTTGAGTTAGTTTTGAGCTAAAGCCATCTCTATTAGCAGTAAAATCTATTTTTGGTTTATCTGCAAAAATAGTAGTATCTGGTATATTTAGTTTAAATGGTAAGATGGTGTTTTTATTAGTATTTGATGTTAGTTCAATTTTTAATTGAGTAGGCTCATATGCTTGTGTTTTAGTCTTTAGAACAGTTGTATTTAAGTTAAAGATCCCAGTCAAAGGAGCTGATTTTAAAACCTCAGTTTTAATTGATGGTAACAAAATACTCTTTTGTTCATATTGCACTTTTATAGAATTTGGACCTAAATCACGTCCTGTGCTTGCTTCTCTAAGTTGTTGATTATTTGTTCTTCTCATACTAGCTTTTAGCTCTGTATTGTAAAGGCCATTTTTTTTAAACACTACAAGATAGTGTAAATTTATTACTCTTTTTTTATCTTTAAAACTCTCAAAATCTTGAACTAATGTAAATTTTACACCGTTAATATTTGGTGGAGTAAAAATGAAATCCATTCCATCACCACTGCCACTAAATTTACAGACAATATCTAAGTTCATTGCTTGGTTTGCATATACCTTTTTTGGACTATACTGTACATCAATCTTATAGCCTTCACTAGCATTAAGCAAAAGACTTAGAATGTAAAAGATTATTAGACTACCATGGAGTTTTTTCATTAACGCTCTTTTTGTTTATTAGCTCATATTGTTTGGAGCTTATTGGTGTTGGTTTAGAACTTAGTTTGATTTTTGAGTTCTTTTTCTTTTGTGACTTTTTTGAAGATTTACCACTTCCTGAACCGCTTTTTCCATTTTTACTCTTTGCTTTACTTTTAGATTTTTTCTCTTTTTTAGAGCCTTTTGTTGTAGTACTAGCCTCATCTGCTAAAGATGTAAGTTTGGCTTTTTGCTTACCTGTACTCATCTCGTAAGTCTTAGATGAAAAATGGGCATGCCAGTAGTTTTGTTCGCACTCTTTATCATCAAGAAGAATCAAAGATTTAAAATATAGCACTTCTGCTTTTCTTGGTTTCTTAAGTCGTAACATTGCATTACCCATTTCACAATATATTCTTGACTTTAAATTACTATCTGTTGTTTTTATGCGTTCTAATGTTCTAAGCGCTGAGTTATACTCTCCTGCATGGTATTGCGCATTTGCTACATTTAAAAGTGCCTGCCAATTTTTATCTCCAAGTTTTGCAAAATACTCAGCAGAGGCATCAAAATCTTTTTTCTCATATTCATTTTTGGCTTTGTAAATATACCAAAAATCAAATATATTTGCTTCTGCTCTAAATGTAGGGAAAATTAGTAGAAGTACTATAAATACTTTGCTGGCTAAATTTGTAGAACCTAACATAAATAGAATTAAACCTATAGTAAGTGGTATGTGGTAGAGTTCAGTATGTCCAGATACTCCATAAAATTCACTGCGTATTTTTTTTGAATTATCAGAAAGTTCGTGAGCTAAAGATGTCATGTCACCTCCCTCACTATAAAATCCTGAAGATGAAGATGATAGTTTTTCAATGCTACTATTTAGTTGGCTTATTACGATATTTCCATTTTTATCTTTAATAGTCTCACCATCTTCAAACAGCATACTTCCACTTTTTGTACCAAGTGCGCTTATATGAATTTTAATACTGTTTTCATTTGCAAACTCTATCTCTTTTTTCCAACTCTTTTGGTCTCCTCCATCTGTAAAAATAAGAAGCTGCCTTGGTATTTGCTTACTTAAGTTTGTTGTAAGTTTAAGGACACTTAAAATATTAGTTGAACGTGTAATGATTTGATCACGTTCTAGGTTGTCAAAAAGGTGTAAAAGAAGTTCATGATCAAAACTCAAAGGTGATAAAATTAGTGCCTGAGATGTAAAACCAATTACAGCAAATCTATCATTTGGAAGATGTTTTAATAGCTCTTTAATGCGTCTTTTTGCTTCATCAAACCTAGTTGGATTTTCATCTTTTGCATTCATGGAGTATGAAAGATCAATTGCTAGTACTATATCTGTACTAAAACGGTTTAATTTCTGCTTAGTTTGAGGTAAAACTGGTCTAGCAATGGCAATTATTATAAAAATAGAGCTAAGTATTAAAAGATTAAAATTTGCTTTTTTTGAACTTTTGCGAAAAAATAAAAGTATTGGTAGGGATAATAAAATAAAAGCTTGAGGGTAAAGAAAACTCATGACTCCTCACTTTTAAAACGTCTCATAGTCCAAAATAGAAGTAAAAATAGTGCGCTAATAACTAAAGGAAAACTTAGACTGTTTTTTAGTGGTATTTCTTTACTTTTGAGTGAGTTTGGATGTAGTAAATCTATTTTTTCATAGACTTTCTTTAAATCTTCTGCACTAGATGCTGCAAAAAATTCAGCTCCACTATCAGATGCTATTTTTTTTAAAAGAGCGCTATCATATTCGCCTTTTTTACCAATTCCAATAGTATAAATTTTTACATTCATTTTTTTAGCTAAAGTGACAGCATCTTTTGGTGAAATTCGTCCACTATTATGTTTTCCATCGGTGAGCAAAATAATTATTTTAGAACTGTTTGTTGCAAAGTCTAACGCTCTTAGAGACTGCTCAATTGCTTCTCCAATGGCAGTGCTTTCTCCTGCCATACCACTATTTAACCACTGTAGCATTTGAGCTACAACACTATTTTCATATGTAACTGGTGAGGCTATGAAAGCAAAATCTCCAAATAGTACTATTCCAATGTTATCTTGTAACCTTTTTTTAATAAAAGAGCTAGCAATCTCTTGTACTGCTTCAAAACGGCTCTTTAAATGGTTAGTAGAATCAAATCCACTGGAGACCATAGAGCCACTTGCATCAATACTTAAAACTATGTTTATGCCGTTTCTATTTCTAGGATCATATGGGTCATACTGTATAGGAGACGCTAGTGCAAAAACTATTAAAAAAATTATAATGTATGGAATTATATTAAACCAATTTATAAACTGTTTTTTAAATACAAAAAGATTTAAATGTACAAAATTATTTGGAGCATAGTGAAGTTTACACCTATATATACAGTACCAAAGAGGTAGACTTAGCAACAATATAAGCGGTGTTTCTAGTGTAAACATTATAAGTATTCTACCAAAATTTTATGTTACAATCACGCCATGTTAAATAAGAAAAATAAATTACGTACAATGATGTTTTTGTCTGTTTTACTTTTAGGGTATGGTTTTATTATGTTGAAACATGCAAAGTTGTCTGATAAACTAATTTCTGATTTGAATACTTATAATAAAGAGATATTAATTCCTGAGAATATGAAGCTTGAATACTCATCTTTAGAGTGTAATGGTCTTGTAGATATGTCTTGTGAGATTAAAAAATTGCGTTTTACGAATCTTGTTGGCATTGAAAATATTGAGATTGTAAAGTTTTCAGCAAATACAGTTATGGGTGAAGATATGGACAAGACGATTGAGAATCTTCTTCATTACATGATGATGCGATGATACATCTGCATTGTTACACAGTGCAAGCTCCCATGTTGTTTTATTAAAGTTTGGCAATCAATAGCTATAACATTTCTATCTGTAAATACGCTTCTAATAATTTCTATCGCTTCTCTATCAGTGCTAACTCCATATACTGGTACCAAAATAGCACCATTTATTATCAAAAAATTTGCATAAGTAGCAGGTAAGGCCTCACCATTTTCATCAAAAACTTCAATATGTGGCAGAGCAACTAAATTGTATTTTCTATTTTGTGCAGATTTAAAACTTTCTAATTCACTCTTAATATTTTTATCACAAGCTACATAAATGATAGTATCGTTTGACGCAAATCTTGCGATAGTATCTATATGTGCATCTGTATCATCACCAGCTATCTCTCCTGAATTTAACCATAAAATCTTTTTTACATCAAGGTTATATTTTAAAATATTTTCAATCTCTATCTTATTTAAATTTGGATTTCTATTTTTATTTAACAGACATTTTGTTGTTGTGAGTAAAGTCCCCTCACCATCACTCTCAATAGAACCACCCTCTAAAACAAAGTCAATTTCATACATTTTAGAATCTGCATAAAAGTTAGTTCTTGAAAGACGATTAGAAAGAGAGTTATCTAGTGTGGCTTCAAATTTATCTCCCCAGCCATTAAATGTAAAGTCTAGCAGTTTAAATTTAGTATTTTCCATAACAGTAATAACAGAACTATCTCTGCTCCATGTATCGTTTGTCTCTTGCTCTATAAAATATATATTGTTTGTGGTAGTAAAGTAAGATTGAACACGTTTAATGTCATCGCAAATAATTAGACAAGGCTGATATGGAGTAATAGAATATATTATATTTAAGAAGTTAGTTGATGCCTCTTCTAGGCAACAGTTCCAATCACTCTTACTATGAGGAAAAATAAGTTGAATAAAACTCTGTTTTTGCCACTCTGATAACATTTTATTTAACTGCTTCTTCGCTCTCTTTATTTTCATTTTGGGCATCTGCGAGTGTTTTAAAGATATGCTCAACATATGCTTTATACTCATTTTGAGGAATTATATGTCCATCTGATGCCTCTTTTAAAATTGAAAGCTGTTTTTTTAGAGACATTTTTGCAAAATTCATCTCTATAATAATTTTTGTAATCTCTTCTTGTCCTAAAAAGTCCATCATTGTAAGCTCTTTAGGTTTATTTTTTGGTTCTAACTCTTTTTCAATTAATTTTTGAGCTTTAAGTGCAATTTTTTCAGCATCATTTACAATCTCTGTAATCTTTGGAGCTTTTTTGAAAATTGATGAAATGTTTTTTCTTATTGCTGGACGTTTTAGAGTTCCAAGTATCATAAGATTTCCTTTTTAGGTGAGTATATCTAAAATAAAATAAATCTAAAATGGTATAATTGCGCAATGGGATATATTAGATTAAATAAAAATAATTTTTTTAATAATTTAGATGTTATAGCAAAAAAAGCTGGTGCAATAGAGCATATAGCTTTAGTTTTAAAAGATAATGCGTATGGTCATGGTCTAGATCTTATGGCAAAAATGTCAAGTGAGTTTGGTGTGCGTCATGCTGTAGTTCGTAGATTAGATGAAGCAAAGAAAATAGAAAAACTTTTTGAGAGTGTACTTGTTTTATCTGATATACCAGTAGAAGAGTGTAGCAACTCAATCTATTTTACTATTAACTCTTTGAGTGATATTGAAAGAATTTATAGTGGCTCTTCAGTTGAGCTTAAAGTAAATACTGGAATGAATAGAAATGGTATAAATGAGGAAGAGTTAGAAATTGCATTAGAAAAAATTGCTGAAAAAAAGCTTATCTTAAAAGGCGTTTTTACCCACCATAGTAGTGCAGATGCTAAAAATGAAGTCTTTGAACTACAAAATGATAGATTTTTAGATATTAAAAAAAGAGTATTATCTCTAATAGAAGAAAAAGTACGTTTTCATTCAGCAAATTCTTCTGCACTTTTTAGAGATGGACTAAAGAGTGATGAAGATATTGTACGTGTTGGAATAGCCGCTTATGGTGGTTTGGAAAATAAAAACTTAAAGCCTGTACTCTCTTTAGTGGCAAAAAAAATTGCTACAAGAGTACTTAGTAGTGGTGATTGTATTGGATATGACGCGACATATATGGCAAAAAAAGAGGAGTTAGTATCTACATATGATATTGGTTATGCAGATGGTTTTTCAAGACTAAAAGAGGAGTTTGAGACGGTTGAGAACTATAGATTACTTGGTCGCGTATCTATGGACAATATCTCAATTGAGAGTGATAAGGAAGAGGTTGTTTTGTTTAATGATTCAAGAGAGTATGCAAAAGTTTGTGGGACTATCTCATATGAGGTTTTAGTCCGTCTAAAAGATTATTTAGAGAGGAAAATTATTGCTTAAGAGTGATTTTTTAATAATTGGTGCTGGAATTATTGGTTTAAGTATTGCAAAAGAATTACGTAAAAAGTATACAGATGCAAGTATAAGAATCATAGAAAAAGAGAGTGATGTCTCATTCCATGCTAGTGGAAGGAACAGTGGAGTTCTTCATGCTGGCTTTTACTACACAAAAGATAGTTTAAAAGCTAAATTTTCTAAAGATGGTAATGCTCTTATGAAAGAGTATTGTCTTGAGAATAATCTTAGTTTAAATGAAAATAAAAAAATAGTTGTTACTCAAAATAGTTCTGAATTAGATGAGTTGCAAAACTTGCAAACTCGTGCCCAAATAAATGGAGTTGATACAAAAATTATAGATGAATATGAGTTAAAAGAGATAGAACCTTACGCTAAAACATTTCAAAAAGCACTCTATTCTACAACTACAGCAACGATTAATCCATCTGAAGTTAGTGCTAGAGTTAAATCTGAACTGCAAAGTAGTGGCGTAAGATTTCATTTTTCTGAAGAATATAAATTTTATGAGGGTAAAAATATTGTACGAACAAAACATAACCGTTTTGAGGCTGGAATAATTATAAATTGCGCTGGACTTTATGCAGATAAAATAGCAAAAGAGTTTAACCTTTGCAAAGACTATACAATTTTACCATTTAAAGGTATCTATTTAGAATATACAGTGCCTCATAAAATTAAAACAAATATCTATCCTGTGCCAAATCCTAAGAACCCATTTTTAGGTGTGCATTACACTGTTACATCTACAGGAAAGTTAAAAATAGGTCCAACGGCAATTCCAGCACTTTGGAGAGAACATTATTCTGGGATGTCAAAGTTCAGTGTAAAAGAGATGATAAATATTGTATCATGGCAGAGTAAGTTATATTTGAAAAATAGTTTTGGTTTTCGCTCTTTAGCACATGAAGAGGTGAGAAAATATAAAAAAAGTTATATGCAATATTTAGCTACATATCTAACTCAAAACTTTGATACTACTCATTTCTCAAAATGGGGAAAAGCTGGAATTAGAGCACAGCTCCTAGATACTAGAACAAATGAACTTGTTCAAGATTTTGTAGTTGAAAAAATTGATGGAAGTATTCACATTTTAAATGCAGTAAGCCCAGCCTTTACTGCATCTTTTGCTTTTTCTAAATGGGTTGTAGATAATCATACTGTTTAAGTGAGATACTAAATAGTTTTTCACATTATTAGCTGACTTATAAGCATTAGATTTAATCTAATAATACTTTATAAATATCCGAGGAACTTCTATGTGGTTTAGTTGTGGTGAATAATATAATATTTCAAAAAATCAAACCATTAAAATTAGTTTTTTATTCCAAATGATGATTTATTCATTTATAACAAAAACTTTAAGAATAAAAAGATAAGTATAAAACGAAAAACATATACTCCAATCATAAGAAGTAAATTCACTCGTGGGTATATTTTAAGTTTGAAGCTAAATTGGTTTTAGAAGCTTTAAAAGCTATGAATGATATTGCAAGATGATTCCAAATAATCTTATCAACTGAAAAAAGTAATTTTAAAAAAATATGAATTCTATTTTTAATAAAAATTATCTTGTAAAAGAAGGAGTATCAAATATAGATTAAATAGATTATTCAAAAAATTCTGTCAGTAACTTTTAGTAACTTCATGCTACATCAAGTTTTAGAAGTTCATCTCTTGATAGACAAAAGGTTGCTTTTTTATTTTCTGATAAATACAAGCTTAATATATTTTTTACCAGATAATAATTGTTATTCTGTATCATTAAAATCAAATGCTTCTTTGTATTGTTCTCTCATTCTTATCAATTTTTGATATTATTTTATCAGATTGACACAAAATTTATAAGGCTCTCTTAAATGATGATTCCATCAATTCCAAGAAGTGCAATTTTTTCAATATCTTCTGAAATAGCAATTATTTTTGCATCAAAAAGATAGGTCTCTGCAATTTTTTGTATAGAAGAGGCATTTTCTTCAGAAACTATCAAGTAAGAAGCGCCTAGGTTTGAAGCAAGTAGTGCGTCTGTAATGTTAGTTACATCTATTGCGCAAGAGACACCGTTGTTGTTGCAAAACTTAATAATTTTCGAACTCTCACTGCTAAATTTGAACCTAACAATACTATTTGGTGGAGTGTTTGAAATATCTTCTTGTGAATTGATTTTAAAAAATAGTTCACTCTCAATTAGTGGATGATTAAATATTAACATTTAAGAAACCTTTGCGCACTCAGTTGAACAGTAGTACCTATTGTCTTGTATGATTGCTTCTTTATTGCTTATATAGGTACCACACTGCTTACACTCTACCATTATCTCTTCAGTTGAGTTACTATTTTTTTTATTTTCTCTTGGCTTTTTTAATGATGGTTTTTTGAAAAATTTAAAATATATTACTGCAATTAGTGTTGCAAAAATTATTAGCTTTAAAATCATTTATTTACTCTTTATAAGAAGATAACGTCTATTATCTCTTTCAAATATTTTATAATCTTGACTCTCATCTAGCTCTTCTTTTACACTAGTTCCCTTATAAAAAAGTAATAGAGTATCTTTTTGTATAAATTCATGGCTTAATTTCATTAAAAGTTTTGTATCTGTTAGCGCTCTTGAAGTAATTAAGTCTACTTTTTTCGGTTCTACATCTTCAATTTTTTTAGTCTCAATTGTTACATTTGAAAGCTTTAAGTCTCCAATTATGAACTGTAAAAAGCTAGTTCGTTTTTGCAATGGTTCTACTAAAGTAAAATGAGTTTGTGGCAAAGCAAAAGCTAAAATCATACCAGGAAATCCAGCTCCAGTTCCTATGTCTATTGCACTTTTTATATCGGGTAAAAATTTAAGTGCATACACTGAATCATAGATATTATTTTCTATCTCTTTAACTGTTTTAGCGCCTGTTAGATTATGTATTTTATTCCAACGCATTAGATGTTCTGAAAAACTAGTAGCATAAGAGTAAAATTTTGATGATAAATTTATATTTTCTGATTCAAGGCGGTTTTTAAAAAGCATTTAGTATTATACCTAAAAAGGAAAATGATGTTTGTACCAGTTCAAACTGTTGGAAGTGTATATTTTACAGGCTGTACCACCTGTACAAACAGATGTTGTGAGGGTGGCAAATTTTCTTTAGCTCCACTTATTTTAGAAGACTTTGAACGCGTATATAAAAATTTTGAGATTTTTTTTGGTTTTGTTGATGGTAATTTAAAAGCTTTAATGGTTCTAAATAGAGGTAGCACAGAGGTATGTAAATATTTAGAAAATGGGATATGCACCATTTATGAAAATAGACCACCTGCTTGTAAGCTCTATCCAATTAGTCCATATTATGATGAGATATATGTTGATTCTAGTTGTGATGGTGTCTCATCTTCTGGTGAATTTTTGGTTTCACCTGAAAAAATTAATCCAAATTTTATGGATAAGAGGCTTGATAATTTCTCTTCAAAGCTTCAAAGTACACATGCTTGGCTAGATACAATTAAACATGACTTAGATTATGTAGACAATGTAATGGGAATTAATCTTTTAAAATATGTAGGCCCGCTAGATGATAAATACATTAAAATGCATTTAATCTCTATGCTTATCTAACCAGACCATTAAACCTTTTTGTGCATGAAGACGATTTTCTGCTTCATCAAAAATTACACTTTGACTTCCCTCTAGTACCTCTTCGCTAACCTCTTGGTCACGGTATGCTGGAAGACAGTGCAAAAATATTGCATCACTTTTTGCTCTGCTCATCATAGTGCTATCTACCATGTAACCAGTAAATGCTTTTACACGTGCTTCTTTTTCATCTTCTTGTCCCATTGACGCCCAAGTATCAGTTGTAACAACGTCAGCATTTTGTACAGCACTATTTGGATCATTAGAGATTGTAATTTTAGCGCCACTTTTTTTTGCAAACTCTAGTGTTAGAGCTAAAATATCACTATCTACTTCATAACCTTTTGGAGTAGCCACTCTTAATTCAAAACCTAGTTTTGCTGAAAGCATCAACCAGCTGTGTGTCATGTTGTTACCATCACCAACGTAAGCAACAATTGAGTGTTTGCCTTTCCCGTTTTCTAACATAGTCATATAATCTGCTAGAAGTTGTACAGGATGGTAGCTATCAGTAAGGCCATTAATTACAGGAACTTCTGAATATGAGGCAAACTCTTCAATTTTTGAGTGTTCAAAAGTTCTAATCATTACCATGTCGACCATTCTTGTAATTACTCTAGCGGTATCTTTCATAGGCTCACCACGACCAAGCTGTATATCTTTATTTGATAAAAAAAGTCCAATTCCACCTAGTTGATAGATTCCAGTCTCAAAACTTACACGTGTACGTGTACTACTTTTTTCAAAAATCATACCAAGTGTTTTTCGTGGCATCAAGTCATCTTGAATATCTTGTTTTAAATCACTTTTAATAGCAAGTCCTAGCTCAATAATTTCTCTAATTTCTTTTTCAGTAAAATCTTTTAAACTTAGAAAATGTCTCATACAGTAATACCTTTTTGAAGAAGTTTTGCAACCTCTTTTGCATGGTAGCTAATGATAATATCAGCGCCAGCGCGCTTAAAACTAATCATTGTCTCCATAAGAACTCTGTCATAATCGATTAAACCATTAGCTCCAGCGAGCTTAAGCATTGCATACTCACCGCTTACATTATAAACTGCTATAGGAAGTTTTGTACTGTTTTTAATCTCTCTAACAACATCTAAATAGGCAAGGGCAGGTTTTACCATTAAAATATCTGCACCTTGTGCTTCATCTTCTTTGCTCTCCATTATAGCTTCATTTAAATTTGCTGGACTCATTTGGTAAGTTCTTCTATCTCCAAAGCTTGGAGTTGATTCTGCTACATCTCTAAATGGTCCATAATATGCGCTTGCAAATTTAGTTGAGTAACTCATAATTGGTAAATTTTCAAAACCATTAGAATCTAGTGCATCTCTTAATGTTTCAATAATGCCATCCATCATTCCACTTGGTGCGATCATATCAGCACCAGCATGTGCGTGAATTAGTGCCTGACGAGCTGAGATTTCCAGTGTTGCATCATTGTCAACTGTAGATTCACCTTGATGAATTATGCCACAATGTCCATGATCTGTATATTCACAAAAACATAGATCTGTTACTATATAGATATCAGGGTGTGCTTTTTTAATGGCACTAATAGCTTTTGCAATTATCCCATGATCACTTAAACAATCACTTCCAATGCTATCTTTTACATCAGGAATACCAAATAAAATAATTGAGTTTAGTCCAAGGCTTTTTAGTTCGTTACACTCAGAAATAGCAACATCAATGCTCATTTGGTAAACACCTGGCATTGAACTAACCTCACTCTTTATATTCTCACCCTCACGTATGAAAAGTGGATATATGAAGTCTTGTACGTTTACATGAGTCTGTTGAAGCATTGCACGTATATGTGAATTTGAGCGTAAACGTCTGAATCTACGAAACATTGTAAAAAGCCTTTATTTCATGAATTAAAAAGCTGATATAATAGCGAAATTATTTTAAAAAGGCTCTTGTGCTGATGAAAATAGAGATTTCAGACATTGCAAATTTACCAACAAAGTATGGTGAATTTAACATTCAATCTTTCAAAGAGGGTAACAAAGAGCATCTTGTAGTTTTTTCAAAAGAGCTTTTATCTATTCCTGTTGTTCGCGTTCACTCTGAATGTTTAACAGGTGATGCTCTTAGAAGTTTAAAGTGTGATTGCGGTGATCAACTCGATTTTGCATTAAAAAAGATTTACCAAGAAAGAGGAATGTTAATATATTTACGTCAAGAGGGTAGAAACATCGGTCTTTTAAATAAGGTAAATGCGTACGCGTTGCAAGATAAGGGGCTTAATACTGTTGAAGCTAATCACCAGTTGGGATTTTTAGCTGATGAAAGGACTTATGAAATTGTTACATATATCTTGCATAAATTTAAAATTACACAGATTAAACTTCTTACAAATAATCCAGAAAAATTAAATAGTATTAATGATATTGATATTATTGAACGTCTCCCCATAATTATAGAATCAAATAACTATAATAGAGAGTACTTAAAAGTAAAAAAAGATGAAATGGGTCATCTACTTTAACTAAAGTATGAAGTAGATTATGTAATAATGCTTACAATCAATTTAAAGGATTTCAATGTATTTTCTAAATTCAAAGTTACTTGTTTCAATTTCAGTTATTGCTTTGGCTACTACGCTATTAGCAGACAAGCCGTCTTGGGCAGGTAAAGGTAAGCCACCAACTGCGAAAGAGAGAGACGCTCATAAAGAGTTTATGAAGCTTAAAGGTAAAAATAAGAAAAATAGTTTTAAAGAAAAAGGTGAAAAGTTTAAAAATAAGAAAAATAGAGATATGGAAGATGAAGTAGAAAACGACAAAGACGATGACGTAGAGACATTACATCAAATTCCAAATCCATTTGCAAATTGAAGTTTCAAATCTGTTTTTTTGCTAACTCTTCATCAAATTGATGGCCTGTTTGACATATTTGTTCAGCATATGGCGAAAAAAATGTGTCAAGCGTAGATAAAATTTTAGCAGATGATGTCGGTTTTATTAAACGTCTTCTATTATAATTTTCTACACAATAGTCACAGCCTTTTAAAACACTATATTCATGTTTATATGATAGTGTAATTGTCGCTTGTTGTGGATTTATTAACATTACCTCTTTTAAAAACTCACTACCATGATCTACTGTAAAATCTACGATGATGACATCGTATACATTGCTTTTATATAGCTCTATAGCTTCATTGAATGAGTTAGCAATATCAAAATCGTCACCTATTCCCTCATGTAAAACTTCAGATTGCAAAATTATCTCTTTATTACCTAAGTCGTATATTAATATATTCATCGGTAATCCTTGTAAAGCGTTATTAATCTATTATACAAATATTTAGATAAAATATATCTCACATTTAAGAATATATAGTATAATATTTTAGTATAAAAGGATTTTATTATGAACGTTTCATCACCTTCACTTGCGATAGCACCTGTTCAAAAGTATACAAAACTCCAAGAACAGTTACTTAGTAAAATACTTCAATCTGTGGCAGTAGCTACACCTAATATGGCACAATCTAGCACACAGCTTACTGGTATTGGTGCTAATATTGACCTGAGGGCATAAATTTATTAACCATTACAGCTATTATCGATATTATTTAAATCAGTTGCTATTTTATTGTTGCTAAGAAAAAATTCTATTACGACATCACCTGAGCCTGTAGTTCTCTCTATATAGTCAAACCTTCCCTCTAGTTTTGCAAGTAGTCCCTCTGGTTTTCTATGGTTTATCATTATAAGTCTAGTTTTACTGTTGGTGATTAATCTAAGTCCAAGAAGTGCATTTTGCATCGGTTCTGGCGCACCTCTATCTGAGGTATTGAAACTGATATATTCAATATCATTTATTATGTATCTTAAAAAGTCAACGCTAGAGCCTTTAACTTCAAGCAATGTTGCATCATTTGGTGGGAGGTTTATTTTATGCATATATTAGTTCTTATTATTAATTAAGTTTATATTCTTATAATTGTGCATTAATTTCTAGGAGCTATTATGCGTACAGAATATAACGAAGTGCATGAAGACACATTAATGGAGTTTAACCACAATAGATTTGAGCTTGGAAATCCGGCTGAAGTTGATGATAGAGGTGAAACAATTATTTTAACTTTTAAAGACGGCACAGTTTTTACATTAAGTGGTGATTTTGTAAATGAGTACCGTGAAATGAAGGCTCATATGAGACACAATTAGTGTGATAGAAGATAATATTAAAAATCATCTTCATAGTCACTTTTAAAGCGATCTTTGAATGAATCATATAGATTCTCTTCACTTAAATCTATGGTTTCATTCTCATTGTCACATTCATTTTCTTGTGTTGAGAGAGAAACATTTTTTTGATTCTCATCTTTTAAGAGTTCCATTGATGACTCCTTACTTTTTAAATTAGGGGTAAAATTATTATCGACTAAAAGTTTAAAAACTTTATAAAAGCAAAGAGTACAGCATGACAAAGACTCAAGAAAAACTTATAATTTCTCACTTAAATAGTATACGTCGTGTTGCCCACCGCGTAGGAAGTACAATTCCTCAAGAGATTGAAGATTTAGTCTATGTTGGTTTTGAAGCTGCAATTGAAGCCTCTTCTCGTTACAATTTAGAATTAAATGATTCATTTTGGGGTTATGCGTATACACGTATTGAAGGCTCTATGAGAGATTATTTACGTAGTTTAGATATTCATTCACGTGCAGATAGAACCATGATTAAGAAGATAAACGCTCTAACACAGAGCCATCTGCAAGAGTATGATGAGCTTCCAGATAGGTCTTGGTTAGCAAATGAGTTAGAAATTTCAGAAGAGAAATTGATGTTTATACAACAGCATCTAAATCAAGGTGCTAAAGCATGTGAAACTGAAGAGTGTTATGAACATGTTGAGAAAGAGGTGGCTAAACATGAGACTATGGAACTTATACATAGAATACTTTCAGATATGGGAACTCATGAGCAAGAAATTGTAAAACTTATCTTTTTTGAAGAGAATAAACGCAAAGATATTGCTGATCAATTTGGATATTCAGAATCTTCTATGTCGCAATTTATTGCTAGATTAATGAAAAGTGTTAAAGCAAAATTAAAAGAGGCTGGAATTGAAGACAATCCTCTTTTTGATGAATAATTCGCTAGAATTGTACATTAGGAAAAATTATGAGAATAACAGAAGAAGAGATAGCTGAGCAAGTAGAAGAATTTATTCTTCGATATTTTGATTTGGTTGAACAGGTAACGGGTCATCATTTAGATTTTATTGAAGAGAACAAACTAATTGTGCCAAAGCTAGATTATGTCAAACTAAAACGTTTTGTTGATACTGAACTTAATAATCTTAAAAATTTTGATCCTAATATTGCTGTTGGGCTTCTTGGTAAAATTTATAAAGATGTTGAGGGTCTTACTAAATACATGATAGATTTTAAAAAGAGAACCAAAATATCTTCTGTTATCTTCACACGTGATTTCTTAAGTTCAGTAAAGCCTTATCAGCAATTAGTTGATGAGTTAACACTTACTAAAAGCTCTGCAGATCGTTATCAGGGATATATGCGCCAAACTGATGGGCAGATAGAAGCATTAGGTATTGCTAGTACTCCTGCTGAGAAAGAGGAGTATAAGGTACTAAAGCGTAAAAATGTAGACGCTATGCACCATTACATGGAAGCAAAAGATAAAGCAAAAGAGTTACAGTTGGAACTTATTGAGTTTGAAAATGCCATGAAAGATGAATTCTTTGGACAATTTGAAGAAAATAGTGAATATTATTTAGAACAGCTCCATCACATAGTTAATGTAAAGACATATTACATAGATAAAATCCTTTGGCATAATGCAAAAAATAGTATCTCTATACATAAATTCTTTAAAGATGCTCAGATAAAAGGTGATTACGATATGAAAACATTTATTCAATACTATTTGAGAAATATAAATATCAGTAAAACAAGTAAGGATGATTGGCATTCATACTTACAAGAATGTTTAGAGATCCTATGATGGATAGCACAACTAAAGCTCTTTTTACTACATATACAGCAGATGAAATAAGTAAACTTATATCTTATGGAGAGCAAGAGAAGGAGGAACTCTCTGATGCTATGACAAGATTACTTCAAGTTAAGAGTAAAATTCGTCTTTTTGATGGCATTGAAGATAGATATCTATCTAGTGTTGTTACAGGTGTTAACTTTATTCAATACAAAGCTGGACAAGCTATTATTAAACAAGGCGATACCTCACAAGAGCTTTTTTTAGTTTTACGAGGAGAGTGTAATATTTATGTTGGAAAAGAGAAGATTGGAGTTGTAAAACCTGGACAGGTATTAGGAGAGGTGGCTGGAATTTTTAATAAAAAAAGAAATGCCACTATTATTGCATTAAAAGCGAATACTATGGCTCTATCATTTTCTGTAAATGAGAAAAATCTTGAAAATTATGCATTACAGTTTGCAAGATTATATAAAAATTTAGCAAAAGAGTTAAGTCTTAAATTAGAAGAAATTAATACAAAATATACAAAACAGTGTAATATTCAAAGTGATGATATTTTGGTATGACATTAAAAAAAGTTTTTTATCTATTTTTAATTACTTTAACAGTTCTGCTTTTTGTAATATTAAGTTTTCGTGTAGTTATTGGTTTAGGTGAATTTATTGACATCCAACCGATAGAAACAGATAATAGTTTTGTTATAAATGTGGTTATTTTATCTCTGTTTATTATAAGTATATTTATATTTTGGGTATTTGTTCTCATTAGAAATATTAAAAAAAGAGTAGTTTTAGAAGAATCCCTTCAAGATATAACGAAGAATTTAGAGCAAAAAGTTCAAGAAAGAACTTTAGAGTTAGAAGATATGCTTTATGTTGATTCTTTAACAAAACTAAATAATGCCTTTGTTTTAAAAGATGATATTTCAAAAGCCTATTTAACTACAGTATTTATGATACGACTCAATGACTTTGGTCGACTCAATGAGCTTTATGGTGCATCTTCTGGAAATATTTTTTTAGTCCAATTTGCAGAGATTTTAAAGGGTTTTGTAGAAAATAAAAAATATAAGCTTTATCGCTATGCTGGTGTAGAGTTTGCTTTACTTGATGATAGTGGATTTATAGATACAGATATGTTAGAAGATGATGTAAAAGAGTTAATATCTCTTTCTCATAGGAGTTGTATAGATATTAAGTCTATTGATGAAGTTTTTCAAGTTGACATCTCTATTGGTATCGCTTCAGGAACAGAAAAAGTGTTAGACAAAGCTAGTACTTCACTTCGTCATGCACGCTCTCATAACTGTAATTTTACATATTATAATGTAAATATTGATCAAGTAGAAGAGAATAAAACTGTACTAGATAGAAAAAAAGATATTAAAAGAACACTGGATAAAGACTGTTTTTTACCAGTATTTCAACCTATTGTAGATGTTAATAGAAATATTGTTAAATATGAGTCTCTTATGAGAATGTTGAAAATAGATGGTAATAAAGAGGTTTTAATGAACCCTCATCACTTTTTAGATATTGCATTAAAAACAAATTTATACCATAGAATTTCTGAAACAGTAATGCGTAAATCAATAGAATATTTTAAAGATAGGAATATTGATTTTTCTTTAAATTTTGCTCTTTGGGATATGGAAAATAAAAATTTTATACATGAACTTGAAGAGCTAATAAAAAAATATAATATAGGAAAAAGAGTAATATTTGAGATAGTAGAGACTGAAAATATTGAAAATTATGAGATGTTTAGAAAATTTATTGAGCGTTTTAGAAAAATGGGTGTTCGTATTGCTATTGATGATTTTGGCTCAGGGTATTCAAACTTTTCATATATTATAGATATTAAACCAGATTATTTAAAAATAGATGGTTCATTAATAAAAAATATTGATGTCGATAAAGAGTCATATATACTAGTTAAGGCTATAGTAGAGTTGGCAAAAGGGTTAAGTATTAAAACAATAGCTGAATTTGTTCGCTCTGATGAGGTCTTTGAAGTTTGCAAAAAGTTAGGTATTGATGAATTCCAAGGTTATCTATTTTCACAACCATTAAGAGAGATTTAGTAGTTTAAACAATTTTTAATCGCTATTAAGATAGGATTTCGCTTCAAATTTTTTCAAGGAAATATTATTATGTTAGAAGGCATTATTAGAAAGAGTATCGAAAAAGCTGATACAAAAAAGCTTCGCCGAGATGGTTATCTGATCGCCAATGTTTACGGCAAAGGGCTGGAAAATATTAACGCGGCATTTAAAGCGAATGATTACATTCGTACTGTAAAAAGAAAAGATGGTTTATCATTTGGTGTAACATTAGATGGTAAGAATCTTGACGTTGTTGTTCAGTCTTACCAAGTTCATCCAATTAATGGTGATTTGTTACACGTAGATTTAATTGTCGCTCAAAAAGGAGTTGATACATTTTACAATATTCCTGTAAATACTATTGGTACACCTATTGGTCTTAAAAATAAAGGTGTTCTAATGGTTTCTAAGAAACGTTTACGTGTAAGAGGGACAATTGAGAATATGCCAGCATCATTTGATATAAATGTAGATAATTTAGATGTTAATGATTCTGTATTGATTCGTGATATGGATATTCCATCAAACATTACAATGATGGTAGCTGATCGTGTTTCTGTTCTTGGTATAATTAAAGCTAAGTAATGACATTAATTGTCGGGCTTGGCAATCCTGGAAAGGAGTATGCGCAAACTCGGCATAACATAGGTTTTATGGTGCTTGATGCAATTGCATCTAAGTACTCTAAAACAGAAGTTTCTAAAACCTCATTTCAAGGTGAACTCTTTAAGTCAAATTCGCTTCTTTTTCTTAAACCATCAACCTTCATGAACCTATCTGGAAAGAGCGTTCAAGCAGTATATAACTTCTATAAAGTCGAAAATGTAATTGTCATTCATGATGATTTAGATTTGCCTTTTGGCTCACTTCGTTTTAAAATGGGTGGTAGCTCAGGTGGACATAATGGAATTAAATCTATTGATGAATATATTGGCTCTAACTATTTAAGAGTACGAATGGGCATAGGAAAACCACTACATAAATCACAAGTGGCCTCTTTTGTTTTAGAAGAGTTTAATAAACTAGAAAAAGAGTATTTGAGTAAGTGGATAGAACATTCATGTAAAGCTACAGAACTTCTAGTAAATAATGAATTAGAGTATGTAGCATCTAGGTATAGCGTGAAAAAAGTTTAATAGAAAATTATTTTACTTTTTTATCTTCTTAACTTTCTAAAATTTACAATAATTACATAAACTTTAACTTATAAAAGTAATAAATTAATTTGTTTGTAAATTAATTATTATTTAATTCTTAATAAAATACAATAATATAATTTTTTATAATAAAAAATATCTCACTCCAATAGGGGGGGGTATCATATGTATTCACCATAATTATTTTCAAGTACAAAATATTTCAAAACATATAAGGACAATCATGAAAAGAAAATTAATAACAATAGGTTTGCTATTAAGCAGTTCATTAGTAGCATCAACGATTCCAGTAGAAATTTTTCCAAGTGTAATAAGTAGCGAAAAGGCAATCATTTTTAACAATAGTGCAAATATAAAAGATTCAGGACTTTCTCTTCAAACTCCAGTAATTGAAACCGATAAAACACGTGCGAAATGTGGTTTTTTTAGAAGAGAATGTAAAGCGACAAGTTTAGCACCATCTTCATTGAAGCAATTTACAGTAAGAAGTAATATTACGGATGAAATACTTGATATTAGCGAAGATACAGTGCTAAATTCATCTAAATTACCAAACATCAATATTGATAAAGATAATTTAACAATTACTTTTGATGCACAGTTAGATGAAAAAGGAGTTGAACGTATTTTGCATATTGGTAAGATTACAGATTATGCGAAAAATAGTACATACATATTTAAAGCAGGTGATTACCATATTGAAAGTATTGAAATAGATAACGATACTGGCAATAGAAAAAAAAGATTGCATGATTCTGTAAAATTCATTGCAAAAGGAAATGTGAGAATTTTTGTTAAAGATAAATTAATCATTAATAAAAGCTCAATTTCAAATACCACAAAACCAGCTATTTCAATTAATTGTCCTACAAAACAATATGTAAAAAAACTTTTTGGTTTTGTTCCTCATTGGTTATATACACCAGAGGCAGAAGCTGACCCATCTCAAATGTTAATAATAGCAGGTGGAAAAATGAAGATTACCACTAAAGGTGAGTTTGCAGTAAACTCAATTATTTATGGATATAACACAATAGAATTTAATGGAATGCCATTAAGTCGTTTTAATGGGGCAGTTCATGCAAGCAAAGAGTTATATATTGGTAGTGATGATAGAAGAAGAGTGCCAACAGGAACATTTTCTTATTACGAAGATGCAATAGATAAACTATATACAATCGATACACTTCAAGTACTGCCACCTAATGAAGATGATACAAGCACAATTCTTGGAACAGATAGTAATAGAAATGGTGTTAGAGATGATGTTGAGTATTATATTGTTGAGCGTTATAAAGATTCTCAAATGGAAAGAGCAATTGCTATGCAAACTGCCAAAGCAGTTCAGATTATTATTACTAAGCCTGAAATGGCACTTGAGACAACAGAGCTTATGAGTAAATCTCTATATTGTTTTCATTACTATAAAGATAAAACAAATAAAGAAATGACTTATAGAATGTTTGATGCAATTTATAAAGATAAATTGTTTAACACTAAAGAGCGACTATTAGCCTATTTTAAATACAACGAGGTGTTAAGTGGACATACGTTTGGAATAAGAGATTATTCTGTAGAAGACTGTTATATTAATATTGATGAATTGGAGAATTAAAATGAAAGTTATTTACACATTTATATTGACATTAATTTTTAGTTCATCACTTTTCTCTTCATATAATGAATATAAAACAGATTTGTATTTTGTGAATGGAGTTTGGAATGATAAAGGTGATGCTGAAAATAACCTGATAGAACTTACAAAGAACCTTCCTCTTGAGCTAAAAAAAAGTTTCAACAGCTTCGATTTCAGTCACAATTGGAGTATGGGTGTTATGACTGATTTACTTGAGACATTTTATCAACTAAAACAAAACGGTCAAATTTCAGATATTGGATTTTATTACGCATTGTACGTAGCTCTTGGAACAGTTAGTGTAACTGATTCGCTTTATTTACTATCTGGTAAACTATTTGGTGATATTATAGCTTTAGAAGATACCATTGAAGCTAATATTTTAGAGATGTTAAATAAATATAATTCAAAGAGTTACAATAAAGGTCATCGTGTTTTATTGGTAGCCCACTCTCAGGGAAATATATATGCAAATGCAGTTTATGAAAGATTGTCTTGGAAAAAAAATTACACAAAAGTTGTAGCTATAGGTTCACCTGCAAATAATGTTGCTGGAAATGGTGAGCATATTACTCTTACATCAGATGGCGTTATTAAGTATGTAGTTGGAAGCATGAATGGTAATGTTGCTGGCAGTGGGCATACATTTGTAGATGCTTACCTTGCAAATGAGGCAAGCAAAAATGCCATTTTATTAGCAGTTGAAAACGGTAAAAATAGTTTAAAAACAACATCTTCTCAATGGGATATTTTAAATAATAATAAAAATGTCATAGATTGTAATGAGCGTCTAGTTGATATTACACATAAACATTTTGCTTATGGCGATAAACATGGCGTATATCCATTTAATGAAAATGGTAAACGCTATGACCTAGGTAGTACAATAGTTATGGCTAGTGATGGGGGAACAAGTAAACTTAATTCTTGGACAGATAAAGATGAAAAAACAGAGTGTTATAAATTAAGTGGAACTGATGAAATAATTGAAAAAAAAGCAATTGATGAAGAGTGTCCAAGTGGAGGTGTATTATTTCAGCTTGCTTCTTGGGAGATACTAAGAAAATATGGTTCAACAAACAATACACCATTTTGCAGAGCTTATCATAGTCAGCAAGTTTGTGCTATTGTAGTTAATAGAAGTTGTTATTGTTGCGGGAGTACATTTATTTCATTTCCATATCAAGAAGCAAAACCGCAAATTTACTCTTTTTCAATACAAAAAAGTGAAGAACTTAAAGAAGTTGTTAATATTGATTCAAATGAAACATGCACGAAAGAGTCAAATATATTATAAATATTTAAAACATAGTACAAAAGTGCTATGTTTTTATATAAACAAATAACTTTTATTCGATTTTTTGATGATTTTAGGTAGAGTTTTGCAAGAAGTCTATTTTTAAAAATAAAGTTGTTATTTATATATGGTAATTGAAAAAGGAGATGAGCATATTATTTAATAATGAAAAAGAATACTTAAATTTACAGATAGAGTATTCCATAAAATCTACAGAACTTCTAGTAAATAATGAATTAGAATATGTGGCATCTAGGTATAGTCTAAAGCGTGCAGATGCGTGATTTATATTTTTATGTAGGTAGACACTATTTACGCTTTTTTGTAGTCTTATTTGGAGCATTAATCCTATTTTTTGTTGGTTTTGATTATATTCAAAATGTAAAGGATCTATCTAATTCTGCTAATATCCATCTTTTATATTTAGTATTTAAGACATTTCACGCAATGGATGTTTTAATGCCTATTAGTCTAATATTCGCTTTTATTGCAACATCTCTATATCTGATTAGATCTAATGCGTTAGTAGCACTTTATGCACTAGGATACTCAAAAAACTCAGTTTTACGTGTATATATTGTTGTGGCTTCAATTGTTACAATAATTTATATAATTTTACAGGCTACACCATTTGCGTACTCAGTTGATCGTGCGTATAGTATTAGAGAGTATGGAAATTTAAAAAACTCAACACAACAACTTTTTTTTAAATACGATAGTGGTAAAAGACATTATTACATCTATATGGGGTATCTATCAACACTTGAGCAAAAAGCTTATGATTTGCGTCTTTTTGAAGTAAGAGATGATAAATTAAAAGTTTTACTAGAAGCCGATGAGGCTACATATAGTGACAATCATTGGAAGATAGAGAAAGCAAGTTTAATAGAGACTCCAGATCTACTAGATAATCGTTCTTCTCATATCATTTTAGAGAAGAAAAAACATATAATTATTTTGGAGGGTTTTCGTCCATCTATTTTGGATAAAGTTTATGAATCTCAAATTAGTTTTAGTATTGTTGATGCGTTATATGCTCTAAAACTTCTTTCATCTCAGGGTGTGAGTACAGAGAAAATAAAGAGTGCGCTTGGTGCTATGATTGTTTATCCATTTTTTTCTATTTTTACAATTATATTTATATTTGGCTATGTCCCCCTATCTAATCGTCAAGGAAATTTAAGTTTTTTTACCTTTGTATCAATTTTAGGCTCATTACTTTTATGGGGAACTCTTTATTCTTTTGTAAAATTAACTCTTAGTGGAGTATTAAGTACCCAAATTGGAATTATTTTGCCTATTGGTATTATTGCATTTGCTTCTATTTTTATTCATAATAAAAAATAATTTACTAAGCTCTAATATTTAAATAGAGTACTATAATATAATTCTATTTTTAAGATAAATCAATATTTTTTATCTTTGTTTTTGATGAAATTAGATAAAATATCTACATTTTAAAAAATAACAAGGATGTTATTAAAATGAGTGATTTTAACTCTTTAGCAAACCAATACTCAACACCTCTATATGTTTACGACTTTGATGAAATTACTCAACGTTTTAGTGAATTAAAAGAAGCCTTTAAAGGCAGAAAATCTTTAATATCTTATGCAGTTAAATCGAACTCTAATCTTTCTGTTATTCAGCATTTGAAAAATCAAGATGCTGGAGCTGATTGTGTCTCTATTGGTGAAGTTAAACGCGCTCTTGCTGCGGGTATTGCTAAGTATAAAATTATTTTTAGTGGAGTTGGTAAACGTGATGATGAGATTAGAGAAGCTTTAATCGAAGATATACTGTTTATTAATTTAGAGAGTGAAGCAGAGATGCAACGTGTAGAGCTGATTGCACAAGAGCTTGATATAAAAGCTCGCATTAGTATTAGAGTTAATCCAAATATTGATCCAAAAACTCACCCATATATCTCAACTGGACTTCATGAAAATAAATTTGGTGTTGAAATTGATGTTGCAAAACGTATGTATATTCAAGCAAAACAGAGCAAAAACTTAGACCCAGTTGGCATCCATTTTCATATTGGATCTCAATTAACTGAGCTTCAGCCAATAGTCGATGCATCTGTTATTGTAGCAGATCTAGTGAGATCTCTTAAGTCTATAGACATTGAACTGAAGTTTTTTGATGTTGGTGGTGGTCTTGGTGTGGTATATAATGAAGAGAGGACAATTAAACCTTATGATTATGCACAAGCAATTATGTCAACACTAACGGGTCTTGATATTACAGTAGTTTGTGAACCAGGACGTTTTATTACTGCAAATGCTGGATTTTTTTTAACTCGTGTTTTATATGAAAAAGTCAATGGAAGTAAGCGTTTTGTTATAGTAGATGGTGCGATGAATGATTTACTTAGACCAAGTCTATATAACGCCTATCATAAAGTTGAATTAGTTGGTAAAGATAATAATAAAAGTTTAGCCGACATTGTTGGACCAGTATGTGAAAGTGGAGATTTTTTGGCTAAAAATGTTGAACTTTCACAAACTAGTCATAATGATTTAATAGTTGTAAGAAGTGCTGGTGCGTATGGTTTTGTAATGAGTAGTAATTACAATACAAGAGGGCGCGCAGCTGAGGTTGCAATAGAGAAAGGAGCTACAAGGTTAATTCGTCCACGCGAGAGTTTTGATGATCTTATTAGTTCAGAATTAGGACTTATGAAGTAATGTTTTTTATTGACGTTCAAGGAACTCTTATTGATGACTTACATCGTCTTCCAATTGATGGTGCAGTCGAGTTTATTGATGCTTTAAATAGAGATATTACTCCATATATGGTAGTAACAAATAATACAAAACTAAGTAGTAGTGATTTTTTGACTTACCTGCAAAGTTTAGGTTTGTCAATTAATAATGAGCATTATCTCGATCCGTTAATGGTTTTAAAAGATAATTTAAAAGTTAAAAATGTAGCAATTTATGGTAGTACAGAGTTTATAGAAGTTGTTACTAGTATGGGCTATACATTAGACTTTGAAGCACCACAAGCAGTTTTAGTAAGTATTAAAAAAGAGTTTACTAATGAAGAGTATTCAGATATGATAGGTTTTATTTTAAATGGTGCGCAATTGGTTGGAATGCATGAGACGAGCTTATACTCTAAAGACGGCAGACGTTATCCAGGTGTTGGTGCGATACTACAGATGTTGAAATTTGCAACTGGATGCTCTTATAGTGTTGTTGGAAAACCTAGTGATACTTTTTATAATAGAGCAAAAGATATGTTAAGTATGCAGATAAATTCGCAAATAGAGTTTAAAGAGATTACAATGATAAGTGATGATATGAAAGGTGACTTAGTCGGTGTACAAAACTTAGGTGCAAAGGGTGTTTTTGTACTTAGTGGAAAATTTAGAAGTGCAAATGAAATTTTACCAAGATTATCTAAAGATGAACAACCATCACTTGTATGCACAAATATTGCACAATTTAATAATAGCTATATGGGGGTTTCTATATGACTTTGAGTGAGTGTAGGGATGCTATTGATGAATTAGATGACAATCTTTTAGAACTTCTAACTAAACGTATGGAAGTTGTACAAGAGGTAGGTAGAATTAAACATAAAGATGGAAGTGCGATTTACCGTCCTGAACGTGAACAACAAATTTTAGAACGATTAAATAGAAATAGTAGAGGTGTATTAAGTAGTGGTGCGATTGAGGCTATATTCTTAGAGATATTCGCAGCAGCTAGAAATATGGAAAGACCTGAACGTGTTGCTTGTTTGGGTCCTGAGGGAAGTTTTACTCATCAAGCAGCAGAGAGCCGTTTTGGCGCTCTTTGTGATTATCTTCCTATGGAATCTATACACTCTGTTTTTAAAGCAGTAGAGGCAAAACGTGCCAAGTTCGCAGTTGTACCAATTGAGAATAATACAGATGGTGTTGTGGGGGAGACGTTAGATTTACTTGCAAAAAGTGAACTCAAAATTGTAGCAGAACTCTCAATGGCGATACATTTGAGTTTTGTAACAACAGCACCTAATCTTTCAGAAGTTAAAAAAATATATTCAAAAGATAAAGCTTTTGGTCAATGTAGAGATTTTTTGTATGATCATGGTTTAGCTGATGTAGAGATGATACCAGTTGAATCAACCGCAAAAGCCGCAAAAATAGCGTATGAAGAGGAGGGTTCTGCTGCCATATGCTCCTCAATTGCTTCGAAACTTTATAAAGTACCTATTCTTTTTGAAAATATTGAAGATGTACATAGCAATAGAACTCGTTTCATAATTTTAAGTGACTTTAAAAATGAGCCAAATAAAAATACAAAAACTTCTATTTTAGTTAAAATAGCTCATGCGGATAAAGCAGGCGCACTAGTGAATTTTTTACAAGATTTTGAGTATGAAAAAATAAATTTAAGTAAGATAGAGAGTCGTCCAAATAAGGGTTCTGATAAATTCGATTATATGTTTTACATAGATTTTGATGGACATATTGAAGATAAAGCAGTACAAAAAGTATTTAAAAACCATAGCCATGAGATAACTTGGCTTGGAAGTTACATTAAGGCATAAGATGCAGTTTAATTCAGTTCTTGATTATATAAATGTTTATGAGGCAGGCAAACCTATTGAGTTAGTTGTACGTGAATTTGGTATTGAACCAGATAAGATTATCAAGTTAGCTAGCAATGAAAACCCATATGGTTGTTCACCTAAAGTAAGTGAGGCTATCAATAAGCGCTCTAGCGAAGTTTACCTTTATCCTGATGATTCTATGTACGAATTAAAATCATCTTTAAGTAAACATTTAGGTGTTAGTAAAAAAGAGCTTATAATTGGTGCTGGAAGTGATCAAGTAATAGAGATGGCAATACGAGCTAAGTCTAATAGCTCTCAACCGATTTTGATGAACAGTATAACTTTTGCAATGTACTCAATTTATGCGGCTCAACTTGGCGTTAATGTTATAAGAACTACTGCGCGTGAACATGACTTAGATGAATTTTATGCTCTTTATACAGAGAAAAAACCATCAATTATATTTTTGTGTACACCAAATAATCCAACGGGTGATGCAATCAAAGTGGACAGACTTTTAGAGTTTATTGATAAAATAGATAGAAATACTTTAGTTGTAGTTGATGGTGCGTATATGGAGTATGCTGTACAAAAGAATGAAGATTTTGCAATAAATGCAAGAGAACTAGTTAAAAATTTTGAGCATGTTCTCTATCTTGGTACATTTTCTAAATCTTATGGTTTAGGTGGTATGCGTGTTGGTTATGGAGTTGCGAAAGAGGGGATTATTGAAGCATTATATAAGCTTCGCCCACCCTTTAATGTTACGACGTTATCGCTAGTTGCGGCAACGGCTGCTCTTAAAGATGAGGAGTTTGTTGCAAAATCTATCTCTAAGAATTTTGAGCAGATGAAACTTTTTGAAGAGTTTGCAAAAGATCATGGTTTAGAGTATATTGATAGTTTTACAAACTTTATTACGTGGATTTTACCTCAAACAATGAATTCAACAGAGATTAGTGATACTCTTTTAAAAGATGGAATTATAATTAGAAATTTAGCAAGTTACTCTATGAACGCATTGCGTATAACTATAGGCACCGCAAAACAGAATCAAAAATTTTTTAAGCAGATGAAAAAGATTTTAGGTTAATGAATGGACTTTAAAACCCTTTTTACACAACTGAGTGCATTTTTTTTAAAGTTAAACCGTAATCAGCGGATTGTAATAGCTGCAACTACTGTGACAGTTATTGCATTTTTGACTTTTTTAATTCTCTACACATCAGGACGTACTAAAGAAGAGGGGTACAAGGTTTTATTTGATAATTTAAGTTCTTCAGATGCTGCGTTAGTCATTGAACAACTTAAAAAAGATGGGATAGAGTATAGGCTTGGTGGTAATAATGTTATAGAAGTCGCAGAAGATGTTGTATACCAAGAGCGTATAAATATCGCTTCACTTGGTATTCCAAAAGATAGTCAAGTTGGTTTTGAACTTTTTGACAATCAAGAGTTTGGTGCAACAAGTTTTGATCAACAGATAAAGTTTTTACGAGCATTAGAGGGAGAACTCTCTCGTACAATCGCAGCACTTGCTCCAATTGAAAAAGCAACAGTTCATTTAGCTCTTCCTAAAAAAAGCGTTTTTGTAAGTAAAGATATTAAACCAACTGCATCTGTAATTTTAGAGTTAAAACAGAGTAGGGTTTTAAGTCGTAAACAGATTGCAGGTATTAAAAATCTTGTCTCTTCTGCTGTTACTGAGTTAAATAGTGATGAGGTCTCTGTTGTAAATTCAGATGGTGAGTCATTAGGCGATGATGATGATGTGACTGCCTCAGATGAGATGGCTAAGATTCAGATGCGTTATCGCTCTAGAATGGAAAGAACATATGAAGAGAAAATTGTAAAAGTTTTAGCACCTTTTATTGGTTCAAATGAGAGAGTTGTTGCAAAAGTTACTATTAATTTTGATTTTTCTCAGAAGCAGAGTACGCAAGAGACATTCGACCCTGAAAACGTTGTTAGAAGTGAGCAAGTACTTGAAGAAAAACGTGAGGGCTTTAAACCAAAAGAGATTGGTGGTGTGCCAGGTGCAGTTAGTAATATTGGTCCAGTTGAGGGATTAGAAGGTAGAGAAACAAAAGAGAAGTATGAGAAAAATACGCAAACTACAAACTATGAAATTTCAAAAATTACATCCAATACAAAAGGTGAATTTGCAACTATTCGTAGAATTACTGCTGCTGTTGTTGTAGATGGACGCTATACTCGTGGTAAAAATGAAGATGGAACAGATAGTGGTAAAATGGTTTATGTCGCATTAGATGAGAGTGAAATTAATGCTATTTCAAATTTAGTTCGTCAATCTATTGGTATTAATAAAGCGCGTGGTGATGATATATCTGTTACAAACTTTCAATTTAAATCAACAATGGCATTGATGGAACCACCTGGTGAGTATGAATATTTAATGAAATCAGTGGAACGTTATTTTGGACCAGTTTCTCCATTTGTAAAATATTTGGTAGTATTTATAATTCTATTTATTATGTATAGAAAGATGGTTATTCCATTTTCAGAGCGTATGCTTGAAGTTACTAAAGCAGAAGAGGATATGGAAAAACCTGTACTTGATTTTGGTGATGAGGATGAAGAGGATCTTCTCGATAAAGTTAATGAGATGCGTAAAAAAGTTGAGGGTCAACTTGGTATTGGAGATAACTTTAATGAGGATGAACTTAAATATGAGGTTCTTCTTGAAAAATTGCGTACTATGTTTGAGGATAGACCTGAAGAAATTGCGGTGCTTTTGGCTACACTATTACAAAAAGAGTATGAAATGCAAGATGGCTCATCATAAGGGATTATAGGAAATGGAATTAGGACCAAGTGAACAGGCACAATTTGATGATATGTCAATGGCTGAGAAAGTTTCAGTTTTACTTCTTCAAATGGGAGAAGACTCAACAGCTACAATATTCTCTCATTTAGATGTTGATGCGATAACTGATGTTTCTAAATATATTGCACAATCGAGATCATTAGATAAATCAATTGTAACAGCAGTTTTAGAAGAGTTTTTTGCAATTTTTGAATCTAACCAATATTTAAATCAAGGTGGTCTTGAGTATGCGCGTGAGATCCTTTACCGCGCACTAGGTCCTGAAGAGGCAAAAAGAGTTCTTGATAAGTTATCAAAGACAATGGAGGGTGCGCAAAACTTTGCATATATTGCAAAAATCAAGCCTCAACAACTTTCAGATTTTATTATAAATGAGCATCCTCAAACTATTGCTCTGATTTTGGCACACATGGAACCAAGTGCAGCAGCTGAGACTTTAGGATATTTTGATGATGATCTTAGAGCTGAAATAGCTATGCGTATGGCAAACCTTGGTGATATTTCTCCTGCTATTATTAAAAGGGTTTCTGCAGTCTTAGAGAGTAAACTTGAATCTCTTGCAACATATAAAGTTGAAGTTGGTGGCCCTCGCGCGGTTGCTGATATATTTAATAGACTTGGTGCTAAAGCTTCTAAATCTACACTTGCTCATATTGAGCAAATTGATGAGATATTAGCAACATCAATTAAAGATATGATGTTTACTTTTGAAGATATTGTTAAATTAGACAATACTGCTATTAGAGAGATTTTAAAAGGTGTTGATAAAAAAGAGCTTATGCTTTCACTAAAAAGTGCACCTGAGGAGCTTAAAGAGAAATTTTATGGAGGGATGAGTCAACGTGCAAAAGATGCGTTTATAGAAGAGATGCAGTTTATGGGTGCGGTTAAGGTTAAAGAAGTTGAAGCATCACAACGTAAAATTGTAGAAGCTGTTCAACAGATGGCAGAACAAGGAACAATTGAGATAGGTGAAAGCGAAGAGATGATTGACTAATGGATGTAATAATTTCTGAAACCAACCTTGATAAGCACTCTGTTAGTAAATATAGTTTTAAAGTCTTAGGCGCAGCAGAAGCAGAACAAGGAGAACTTGAAAATCATAGCACACTTAAGAGTGAAGATAAAAATTCACCAAGTAGTGATGTTCAAGAAGTTGATAATATAGAAAACATAGCACCAGTTCAGCAAAAAGATGAGATGGTACAGTCACTTTTAAAAAAAACAGATGAACTCTCAGGTAATTATATTAAACTTCAAATGAAGTTAGAAGCTAGAGATGAAGAGTTTAAAGTTCAAATTGAAGAGATAAAAAAAGAGGCTTACGCACAGGGTGTTGAAGCTGGGAAAGTACAGATGAGTACAGAACAAGATGAGAAAATAAAAGATAGTATAAATCAATTTGCACAATCTATTGATAGAATTGGACATACTGCTAAAGATTTAGAAGCAGCACTAAACCCACTACGTGATGAGTTAGTTTCAGTTGCTGTGGATATTGCTAAAGAGGTTATTGTAGCAGAACTGAGTAGTTCAAGTGCAGATGTTGCAGCTGCATTAGCACATCAACTTTTAGAAGAGGTTAAGGGCTCAACTTCTGTAACACTTCGTATAAATCCTAAAGATTATGAACATGTTAAAAAATTAATTGGTGAAGTAAAGGGTGTGACAATGGAACCAGATTCTGCATTAACTGCTGGTGGAGTAGTTGTTATTAGTGATGTTGGAAATATTGAAGGCGATATAATGCGCCGGTATGAGAGGGTGAAAACCGCAGCTCTCTCATCAGAGTAGGGAGTTTTTAATTGTAATGGATATTTCAAATTATACAAACGAAGAGTTAAAACATTTAAGCCAGACAATACGAGAGAGAATTTTAAGTGTTGTAAGTAAAAATGGTGGACATTTAAGCTCCACTTTAGGGGCTGTAGAGCTTATTGTTGCAATGCATTATGTGTTTGATGTTAAAAAAGATCCATTTATTTTTGATGTTAGTCATCAAGCATATGCTCATAAACTATTAACAGATAGATGGGAAGATTTTGGAACTCTTAGAACATTTGGTGGAATTAGTGGTTATACAAAACCTACAGAGAGTGAGTTTGACTACTTTGTGAGTGGACATAGTTCAACTTCTATCTCTTTAGGTGTTGGTGCTGCTAAAGCAATTGCACTTAAAAATGAGAAGAGAATCCCTGTTGTTATGATTGGTGATGGATCTATGACAGCTGGTATGGTTTATGAGGCTATGAATGAATTAGGTGAGCGTAAATACCCTATGGTTATTATTTTAAATGATAATGAGATGAGTATTTCAAAACCAATTGGAGCCATTAGTCGTGTATTATCGCAGGTTATGGCTGGATCATTTTATCAAAAAGTAAAAAACCGTACAGAGCAAATTCTTACACATTTACCAGAAAGCGCTCACTATATTGCTAAGCGTTTTGAAGAGAGTTTGAGAATGATAACTCCTGGACTTATGTTTGAAGAGATGGGATTAGAGTATATAGGTCCAATTGATGGGCATGACCTTGAGTCACTAATTGAGACAATGAACCTTGCTAAAGAGATGGGTAAGCCAGTAATTGTTCATGCACAAACCATAAAGGGTAAAGGTTATGAAATTGCTGAGGGTCAGATGGAACATTGGCATGGTGTGAGTGCATTTGATGTAGAAAGTGGTAAAGTAAAGAAAAAAAGTGTTAGAAAAAGTGCAACTCAGATTTATTCAGATGCACTTTTAGATTTAGCCTTTAGAGATGAAAAGGTTGTAGGAGTTACAGCTGCAATGCCAAGTGGTACAGGAATGACGCCACTTATGGAAAAATTTCCAGATCGTTTTTGGGATGTTGCAATTGCAGAACAACACGCTGTAACATCAATGGCTGCACTTGCAAAAGAGGGATTTAAACCATTTTGTACAATTTACTCAACATTTTTGCAACGTGCATATGATCAGGTGATTCATGATAGTGCATTAATGAACCAAGGTATTGTTTTTGCACTAGATCGCGCTGGGATTGTTGGTGAAGATGGAGAGACACATCAAGGTGTTTTTGATATTTCATATTTAAGAGTAGTTCCAAATATGACACTTTTTGCTCCACGTGATGAACAAACATTAATTCAGGCTGTAAGATACGCTGCAACACTAAAGACACCATGTTCATTTCGCTACCCACGAGGTGCTTTTATTGATGATGGTAACTATGTGGCTCCTGGTTTTGAATTTGCTAAAGCACAACTTTTAAGAGAATCTAAATCAGAGACATTGCTTATAGGGTATGGTAATGGAGTAGGACGTGCTATTGAGACCTCAAAACTTTTAGAAAAAGATGTTGCACTACTTGATTTGAGATTTGTAAAACCTCTTGATGAAAATTTACTTATTGAACTTTCTAAAAAATATAGTAAATGGTATGTTTTTAGTGATAGTGCAAAAATTGGTGGAGTAGGTAGTGCCATTTTAGAGTTTTTATCAAAAGCAAAAATAAATAGTGTTGATTTAGTTAGTTTTGAATATGGTGATGATTTTATCACTCATGGAAATACAAGTTTAGTAGAAGAGAGTTTAGGAATATTGCCTAGTCAGTTAGCAGAAAAAATTCAGGCATAAAGCCTGAATTTAATTATAACTCACTAGCGTGATCTGCAAGATACTCAGCAACACCCTCAGTTGTAGCTTTCATACCATCATCACCTTTTTCCCAACCAGCAGGACAAACCTCACCATGTTCATTTGTAAAAATCATAGTATCAACCATTCTAATCATTTCATCGATGTTACGTCCTAATGGAAGGTCGTTAATTACAGAGTGACGAACAGTACCATCTTTGTCAATTAAAAATGAACCACGAAGTGCAATTCCAGCATCTAAAAGAACGTCATAGTTTTTAGAGATTTCTTTATTTAAATCTGCAACTAGTGGATAGTTTAGTTTACCAACACCACCATTTTCCTCTTTTGTATTTTTCCATGCAAGGTGGCTAAAGTGTGAATCAATAGATACACCAATTACATTAATACCGCGATCTTTAAAATCTTTTAAACGATGATCAAAAGCGATTAGCTCAGAAGGGCATACAAATGTAAAATCTAATGGATAGAAAAATAGTACAGTACCAGCTTCTCCGAAGTTTTCGTATAGGTTGAAGTTGTCAACAATCTCGTTACTTCCTAGAACTGCCGCCGCTGTAAAGTCAGGTGCTTTTTGAGTTACAAGCATCAATAAATCCTTTGTGTGTTAAAGTTGTGAAATTATAGCATAAGAATTTTATAAAAGACAATTATTGTCCTATTAAGTATTTGGAGATATTAAATTATGGCAAGAGAGTATATTTTTACATCTGAATCAGTAACTGAGGGTCACCCAGATAAAATGGCAGATCAAATTAGTGATGCAGTTTTAGATTATTTAATTGAACGTGATAAAAATGCACGTGTTGCATGTGAGACAATGCTCTCAAATGGTCTGTGTATTATTGCTGGTGAGATGAAAACAAGCATCTATGCACCTATTCAAGACATTGCAAGGCGTGTAATTAGAGAGATTGGTTATACAGATGCAACTTATGGGTTTGATTATCGTTCAGCTGGTGTATTAAATGCGATTGGAGAGCAGTCTGCTGATGTATCTCGTGGAGTTGATAGGAAAAATGGTGATATTGGTGCAGGTGATCAAGGGTTAATGTTTGGTTATGCCTGTAATGAAACAGATGTGCTTATGCCACTGCCCATATATTTAGCACATAAATTGACACTAGCGCTATCAAAGGCTAGAAAAAGTGGAAAAGTTCCATATCTGCGTCCAGATGGGAAAACACAGGTAAGTGTTTTATATAGAGATGGTAAACCTGTAAGTGTTGAGACAATTGTAATATCTACGCAACATGCACCAGATGTACCTCATGAGCAGATTGAAGAGGATATGATCGAAGAGATTATTAAAAAAGAGATTCCAAGTGAGCTTTTAAGTAAAAATGTACAGTTTCATATAAATCCAACAGGAAAATTTGTAATTGGTGGTCCTCAGGGTGATGCTGGATTAACTGGACGAAAAATTATAGTTGATACATATGGAGGAAGTTGTCCTCATGGTGGTGGTTCATTTAGTGGGAAAGACCCCACAAAAGTTGATAGAAGTGCGTCATATATGATGCGATATATTGCAAAAAATTTAGTGGCATCTGGCATTTGTGAACGTGTAACTTTACAAGTTGCGTATGCAATTGGTATAAGTCAACCAGTCTCTATTTATGTAGATACACATGGAACATCTAGTGTAGATGAAGAGAAAATAGAGAGAGTAATTGAAGAAAATTTTGATTTAAGTCCAAAAGGAATCATTGATTATCTTGATTTATTACGACCAATTTATCAAAAAAGTGCTACTTATGGACACTTTGGACGTGAAGTTCCTGAATTTACATGGGAAAAAACAGATAAAGCTAAAGAGTTAAGGGATCTTTTAACATAGTTTTATTATAGTTCATTAAATTTTGACTAGAAGGAAATAACATGGCTGTTATTATTACTGATACGTGTATTAACTGTGGAGCTTGTATTGACGAGTGTCCTGTAGAAGCGATTGTAGATGAGGATGATAATCCAACTGGCGAGGATATTTATTATGTATATCCTGATAAGTGTGTTGAGTGTGTAGATCATCACGATGAGCCTGCATGTGCAACAGCATGTCCGACTGAGGGTTGTATCAACTGGAGTGATAAAGTTGATGGTATGCCTTTTATTGATAGCATTGGCGATGATAAACGCGATGGTACTGTTCCTTGCGTTGATTAGTAACTAAATGGTGGTGCTTTTTAGCACCACTATTTTTATTTAAACTTCTTTATATCTTCTTTTCTGTATAATCCCACTTCATTTTTCTATACTTAGGAGCGTCTATGCAACGCACATTGTCTATTATCAAACCCGATGCCGTACAAAAAGGTGTTATTGGGAAAATTGTTGACCGTTTTGAAAGCAATGGTTTAAAAATTTCTGCTATGAAAAAAAAGCAACTCTCATATGCAGAGGCTGGTGAATTTTATGCAGTTCATAAAGAGCGTCCTTTCTTTGGCGATTTGGTAGAGTTTATGACTAGTGGCCCAGTAGTTATTATGGTTCTTGAAGGCGATGACGCAGTTAAGAAAAATCGTGATTTAATGGGTGCGACTAACCCTAAAGAGGCAGAAGCTGGTACAATTCGTGCAGATTTTGCAGAAAGTATCGATGCAAATGCAGTTCATGGAAGTGATAGTGCAGAAAATGCAGCAATTGAGATTGCGTACTTTTTCTCTGGAACAGAAATTAGCTAAACTATGAAAATATCTTTACGTACTCTACCATTTGAAGAGCAGTCTTTTAGTCAAGACTTTGAAGATGTAATTTTTAGTGGGACAGTTCGTAAAAAAAGAGATTCAATTGCGTTCTTAAGTGCAAATATTGTTGGCAAAGTTTTACTAACTTGCGATCGTTGTGCAGAAGAGTTTGAAGAAGCTATAAATGAAAAGCAAGAAATGCTAATAAGTGACGGTATCTTCAATGGAAGCGATGAAAGTTATGATATAATCGAGGCCGAAAATGGTCTGATAGATTTTGAATTAATTTTACAAAGTGAGCTAAATCTCTTTAGAGGTGATTATCATTATTGTGCAGAATGCGCAGATAAAAGTTAATATTTAAAATATTTTATAAAGGAATTTAAATGGCAGTACCAAAAAGGCGCGTGAGTAAATCACGCTCAGCTAAAAGAAGAACACATTACAAGGTTACTCTGGCTCGTCCAGTAAAAGATAGCGACGGAACTTACCGTATGCCACACCATATTAACCCTACAACAGGTGAGTATAAAAGTTAATGGTTACAGTTGCAATTGATGCAATGGGTGGGGACTTTGGTCCCAAACCTATCATATCAGGTCTACTAGAAGCATTTAAAGAACGCGAATTTCAAGCTATTTTGGTTGGAAATAAAAATGAAATTTTATCTTTACTCCCACAAGGTATTAAAGATAAAGTTTCTATAGTAGAAGCAAATGATGTAATCTCTATGAGTGATTCAGCAACTGATGCTTTTAAGCGTAAAGATAGTTCAATTTATAAAGCAGTTGAGCTTGTCAGAAATAAAGAGGCAGAAGCTGTTGTATCAGCTGGTCATAGTGGTGCAACTATGAGTTTGGCAACACTTAGAATAGGGCGTCTTAAAAATGTTAGCCGTCCTGCAATTGCAACGCTTATGCCAACAAAAACTGGTAAAAGTCTTGTTTTAGATGTCGGTGCTAATGTAGATTGTAAGCCTGAACATCTTTTTCAATTTGGTGTTATGGGTGAAGCATATGCTCAAAAGTTGTTGAAAGTAAAGGAGCCTCGAGTTGGATTACTTTCAAATGGTGAAGAAGCAAGTAAGGGTAATGAACTTACTAAAGAGGCCTATCAACTACTCCAGCGCCTTCCTTCATTTATAGGAAATGTTGAGGGTAATAATATCTTTGATGCTTCAACTGATGTAATTGTTTGTGATGGTTTTGTTGGAAACCTTGTACTTAAGACTAGCGAAGGTGTAGCAGACACAATAAGTCATTTTATAAAAGGTTACATTAGGAAGTCTCCAATTGCAATTGCAGGCTCTCTTTTAATGAAAAAAGTTTTTAGAAGATTGAAAAAAGAGATTGACTATGCTGAATATGGTGGGGCGCCACTTATTGGAATTAATGGATGTGCTATTATTGGACATGGTAAAAGCAATTCAAAAGCGATAAAAAATGCTATTTTTCAAGCAATTGACTATGTAAATGCAGGTGTTAATATTAAAATAGAGAGTCGTCTAGAAGAGATTTCTGCCCTATAGGAGTTAAATTGTACGCAGCATTACGTTCTGTAGGAGCATATGTTCCAAAAAAAGTGTTAACAAATGCAGACCTTGAAAAAATGGTTGATACTAGTGATGAGTGGATTTTTAAACGAACAGGTATTAAAGAGAGACACATCTGTGCTGATGACGAATATACAAGTGATATTGGTGTAAAAGCTGGTGAACTAGCAATACAAAGAAGTGGTCTTAAAAAAGAGGATATAGATATGGTGGTGTGTGCGACAATCACACCTGATTATTTCTGTATGCCATCAACTGCTGCTATTATTTCAGATAAATTAGGATTAAATCCAGTTACAGCCTTTGATATTAGTGCCGCATGTACAGGTTTTGTGTATGTTTTAGCTGTTGCTAAGGCATTCATAGAATCTGGAATGAAAAAAAATGTATTAGTAATAGGTAGCGAAAAATTAAGTGCTATTACAGATTTTACAGATCGCGCAACTTGTGTACTATTTGGTGATGGAGCAGGAGCAGCGGTTTTGAGTGCAACTGAAGATAAGACAGAGGCTATTATAGACATTCATACTGCAGCTGATGGTTCTTATGGAGATTTTTTAATGACTCCAATTGGTGGGACTGGAAATGTGCATAGTGCAGAACTGAAAAATGAAGCCTCTTTTATTAAAATGCGTGGGAATGAAACATTTAAAGTTGCAGTTCGGACCTTAACTAAGGATGTTGTTCAAATTTTAGAAAAAAATAGAATTAAAAAGAGTGATATCACTCATTTTATTCCACATCAAGCAAACTATAGAATTATTAAAGCAGTAGGAGATGCGCTAAAGTTAGATGAGAAGCAAGTAGTTTTAACTGTACATAAATATGGAAATACATCTGGTGCATCTATTCCAATGGCAATGAACGATTTATATGAAAGTGGAAAATTAAAAACTGGTGATTTAATGCTTCTTGACGCATTTGGTGGTGGTTTAACATGGGGAAGCGCACTAGTTCCTTTTGCTGGCAAAAAGTAATCTTCTGTTTAATCTAAAACTAAGTAAACATTCTCTATAATTCCCGTCCACAAACGAAGACCACCTGAGAGTTTCAGGAAGCGGAGTTTAGTTTGGATGATCTTTGAAAACTAAGTAGAGAGAGACAATGTGTCGGATCTACG
>Ga0316205_10000240_pt1 | contig 114952 bp, 110 predicted proteins | sample 3monthpyrite_MG_FD_204941 | JGI IMG/M metagenome (GOLD analysis project Ga0316205, IMG submission 204941) | Microbial mat bacterial communities from mineral coupon in-situ incubated in ocean water Damariscotta River, Maine, United States -... | ecosystem: Environmental > Aquatic > Marine >... | reverse complement strand
GCATGCAAGGTTCCCGGTGGGATCTCGCCCACACCTTTACGATTTTTTTTCATCGGTTCACGATTTAGAAAGTTCTACATTCGGTTTGCTCTGTTTTGTCCAGACAGATTAGAACTGATATTATTCAATACCCATCAGAGCTATCAATTGCTCCAACCTATTTTTTGGTTCTGGGTTTGGTTTTTCGACTTCTACATTTTTTTCAGTAGTTTTCGATTTGGCTTTACTGATTATGGTGTTGTTTTTCATCTTTGTTTTGTACTCTTATTAATTTTGATTTGAGGGTATCTACTCTCTCAAAAACACCGACAATATCCAAATAGCCTTAAATGAACCCAAAACAGCTTCAATACAACTCCGAAACAACTTGTGCAAGTCAAAATTTTAGTCCATACTACTGTACATTATCCCTTGTTTTATGGATTTATATACTTTAATGTTAGAATCCTTTTGTAGTTTAGGAAATAGATCGTCAAAAACTTCTAGTGAGAAATCCTTAGCGGGACTATCTATGAGTTCTTTTACTCGAATTGCTACTCGCTTTTTAAGGTCAAAGAAGAGTTGTGTTTGGTACATACCATAATAGTCAACCTTAGCATTACCGAACATTTCTTTCCTCATTTCAATGAGTTTAGTGAGGTTTTGAGAAATAAAATCTATTCCTTCAGCTTTTATCAAATCATAAACCTCTTGCGTGGCAAGAGGCTTTCCGGAAAATACACTTGCCCCGTTTCTCCGGTTTGGAAAATGTAAAAATCTATCCGATAGTGTTTTGATCTTCATTTGTTTGAATCATAACACCAAATGGGTAATTTTGTCAATATGAATAATCAGGAAAGAATAGAAGCATTAAATGATCTACTGAGGAAGCTCTATATTGACGAGAAAACTTCTGAAGAATTAGAAGAGATGATTGATGATGCTATTGATTTTTTGGTAGAGCGAAAAAGAGAATTTGAAAAAGAAATTGAAGAATTAAATCCAGAAAAAGACGAAAGACTAGAGAAAGAAAAAAGAGATGAGAAAACTTGGGAGCTGAAAAAGAAATATCTCTCAGTTGAATTTCAAAGTTATATCAAAATCAAAGTAAGTAAATTATTCGATACAGCTAGAAAGGTCTGTTATGAAATTACTAATGTGGAAGAAAGAGATGTTGTCACGTTTAAAAATGATGAACTTGAATTTAAAACAGTTTATCCCAGGAAATTAGATTTTTATGCAGTTTGTCTAGGTTTTGAAGGTTATTTGGATGCTAAAAAGTATGATTTTGACCTTAAAAGAAAGAAAAAAGTTGATGAACTAAAAAATGCTATTACAGGACCTCTATTACCTAACGTCAAAGGCGGTATTGAGGTTTTTCAAAATGACTATGAAGAAAAGTATCAAGAAGTCTTGGGAGAGGTTGTTGGATTAAAAAATCTGTTAGAGAAACAACTTCTGTTTGGATTTGATATAGATAATTTGGATCATCTGATTTCTAAGTATCAAAACGATTTCCATTTAGAGCACTATCAAAATGAGAAAAAAGCTGTTGCAAAAAGATTCAATAGAATAGCTAGTGCTAAAAAATTGACTGGCACCATTAGTATGGATATACGGGCATATTTCGACTATTCAAAATCCCAGTGGTATCATAGGACGATTGTCACAAACGCTCTTGTCCTTGCATGTTTAAGGGGGTATGATCCAGAAAAACTTAGATATTTAGTAGATGTTGCTGTAAATAAAAATGAAATCTACAATGCGAGAAGAGCGACAGTTGGGATTGCTATTTTTCTATTATTCTGTAAGGAGGAAGATCAATTAAAAACTGCACTTTTGTTGCTCAATCCGCTAAAAAAAGATTTGGAGTTCCGTTGTGGGGTGTATAAAGCAATTGAGATTTTAAAGACAGATATAAAGGGGTGTAAAACCACTTCACAACAGACGGAAGTGTTAGAAAAACTAAATATTAGTGAGAGTTACCAATTATTTGAGGTTCCGAATGAAAAAGCATCATTTATAATCACTTCAGGAATAGATTTTTTAGATGAAGGAGAAATTAAGACACTTTTTGATTTCCTAACCAGACCACTTACCATCAATCACTTCAATATCTATCAGATTTTATTGAATATTCAAAATACAAAAGATACTGATGGCGTTAAAAAAATGATACTAGCATTAAAGACTTATCTGGATCGAACAAAAAAAATGTTCAAGAAAAAAGAAGAATGGTTTTTTATGGAAGTTTATGAGGATGTAACTAAAGAGATTATATCTAGGTTAACGTGTCATCCCATTCTAAAAGAGTACAGAAAAACACTTTTAGAAAATATGAGAAAAACCGATCATAATAGGGTTTTAGAATATCTGATGTTGGATTTCCCTTTGGATTATAGCCTTAAAATAATACCAATGGAAAACAGGTATATACGTGTCAGCAAAGGAAAGAAGTTGTTTAAGCAATTATTGTCAATTCAAAATACAGAAGAACCAAGTCAAGAAAGTACGAGATTGTCGGAATCACTTCATTTTGCCTATAAACTTGCTAGCATTAAAAAAGATGAACATTCTTCGATAAGAATTTTGAAAAAGGCCATACAAACCGATCCCACTTCTATAAAAGCAAATTTCTGGCTTGCAACATTACTGATTACTCAAGACGGAAGATTTAGTGAGGCAAAAAATTATTTTGAAAAAGTTCTTGATTTATTTGACTATTCATCCGATTTTTTTGACGTTTTCGATGGTAGTTTTGAAGATATGAAGGCCCGAGGACTGTCTCCTGAAAGCTTTAAAAAAATGAAAACCGAATTATTGGATTACAACAATTCAAATACTAATTCTTAATCTAAAAAGGGGTTCCTAAGGGTCTCCCTTGGCCAGTTCAGCATGTTCTCCAAAATGAATATTTCCGAGAACATGCAAACTGGCTCCGCTCTTCCACAACTATTCTTAAAGGGAAACTAACTATTATCAAGAACCGACTTCCAATACAATTGCTGCTCATTGATTATTTGATGATACTCTTCGAAAAACTCATTGAGCCTTTCTTGAGTAAATTCCTTTTCATTGACTCTTTCAAACTCAAACTTCTCTTTTAATAAGGTAAGCTGATGCTCAGTTATTTTGTTTCGTAGCCAATATTCTTCTACGTTCCAAAATATCATTAGAGTGCTCAAACCAGTTATTATTGCACCAATAACAAGAGCCACGTTTTTCTGAATTTTGATGTAATCGACATGAAGATCTAGCCCCAAAACAATTGTTGAAATACCCGATAGAATAACAAGAGGGTATTTATATCGTCTAACCATCATAAACATTTTCCTTCTTATACTTTTATGTTTATGAAGGCTTTCATCGAGATTAAGTGTGAAAACTTCTACTTGCTCTTCCATAATTAAAAAAATAAAAATTGAATTGTAATTTTGAATATCACTAAAGGGGGGAGTAAATCAAATATAATGAAATATTCTAAGCTTTAATTTAGTTCATAGATAGTTTTGGTTTCTGTAACTTTGTAGATAGCACGAACAATAGTAGTGCCTAAAATATTTGTAAAAGCGTTAGCTTTTATTCTTGCTCAAGAAAACTGGTAATTTTTAGCATAACAAGAATAGAGAGTTTAATGCTCACGCTATGGCGTGGGTAGTTCTCTTCTGTTATGCGGGTATACCAGTACCTCTTGAGCGGATGTAGCTACTGTCCCACGCTTATTTTTTCTAAAAAATGTTTAATCAACTTTTGGAGGGACAACAAGGGCTAAACATTTTATTATGAAATCTATAATTAATCGTTTCGCTTTCTTTTTTGCTCTTTTTCTGGCCTTGGCAGGGTGTTCTTCAGAAGATTCAACAAACACCCCACAGAACAATTTAGACACCCAAAACCCCGTAATCTCCTCATTGGTTATTACCCAAACTGATTCAGACAATGACGGCGACATGGATGATCTGGAAGGACAATTAAACGCTACCGACAATGTGGGTATAACCAGTCGGAAAATCGAAATTAGAAGTAATACAGGTACGCTCTTAGCTAGTGCAAATCCATCACAAAATGGGACTTTTGAAATCTTGAATTTTAATGAAATAGGTGCTTTTTCTGGAATTGGAATAGTTAAGGACAATGCTGGCAATGAGGCTACTTCCACGATAAGTTTTGAAGTATTGCCGCCTCTATCTGAATACGAACTATCTATATCGGTAGAACTTGACTCAAGCGTTCTTATTGACGGAACGGAAGCAGGAACCGTAATTGGAGAAGTCATCGCAACCGCAACAGCAGATGAGCTTCCATATACCGATGGAACGGTTGAGTTTACCGTTATTGATGATTTGTTTGAAATTGACTCAAGCGGGCAAATTACACTGGTAGAAGATTTAGATGTTGAAGACTCCCTGGGATTTGACATCTATACGCAGGTAACGATTTTCGTAATGGCTGTGTTAAATGATTCTGAAGGTGTTGAAAGAGCAACAGCGGAAGCATCGGACACGGAGGAAGTTGAGGATATTGATGATTTTTTAAACAAATACGGGATTGTCATAGAAATTGATGGCCATCAGCTTAAATATAATTCTGCGGTTAATTCAGCTGAAGCGTTAACCATTCTTATCCTAGGCGTCGAACTGGAAGTTGTTAATTCATCAATCGCGGACAAAAGCCCTTTGCTAGGTATTCTTGAAGACACAAACACACCAGGTGTCTTCTACTTAACATTTGATATAAACCAGAATGGCGTTTACTACCCAATTAGTCCACTGGATATGAGCCGAATATTGTTTGCAATGGGTGAAGCAAAGAATCCGGGAGACACACAATCGACCTTAGATAAAATTGTAAATAATATTGGTGATGTAGCGCAAATGGTAGCCGACCTAGTTACTAGTAGTTTGACTAGCTATGAAGCAGTGATTTTAAGTGATGGTACAACTGGACTGAATATGACGGATAGAGACGGCGGTGAAATTGGGGCTGGTGTTGAATATGAAGCCATAAGAAATCAGGGTGGAGTTCCTATGAACTAATTGTCATCTAAGTTTGAACAATTTTTGTTGTGCGAAGTTATTGACGGACGAATTGGCTGGTAATCAGAAGTTAAGACAGAGTAGTCTATTTTAAAATCCAAGATGAATAGGAAACCTATTTTTTAAACAACCCACAACAACGTATATAAAAAATACGTCGATTTTCGCTATATTTGAGTTCTCCCCACTGTAAATGACAAAAAGTTACGGCTGAAAAAACGTCTCTAAAAAAGACGTGCTTTTCGTATACAATACCGTTGGCAGCAATATGAATATACTCAAGAGAATATTTGGAATAAAAGGAAAAGAATCAATTTCTTGCAAAACGGATTTCAATTCTGAAAATGTGGAATTTAACAATTTGGCTAAATTTAAATCTAAAAATGGACAAGATAGAATTAGAGATATAATGAAATCCTCTTTGGATTTCATTGTTAGAAGAACTTAAAAGCAATAAAACATAAAAGAATACGAACCGTATTTCTCTTTGGCAGATTGATAAGCCATATAAAAAGGGTTTAATAAAAAGTTAATTCTATGTATATAAAAAACCTCAGTGTTGAAAATTTTAAGTCGTTCAAAGGCTTTAAAGATCTAAAATTCCTGTATCCGAAAATTGAAAAAACGCATCTAAAACGAGATTTTGATGTTGATGATGTGCGCTATCCTAATATCAATGTTGTATTGGGCAATAATTCAACAGGTAAAACCGCATTTCTTAAGGCCATAGCGCTATCCACTTTGGGTCCTGGCATAAAACAGTTAAATATTGATCCTTTCATGTTGGTACGAAGGGCTCCTAATGAAGATCATAATTCTGGATTCTTGGAAGCCTATTTTGAGTCGAATGAACAGGACAAAGTTCATTATGGGCGTGTTGAGAGCGCCATAAGAGTTGAGATTGACAAAGGATCAAAAGATAAGATAGAATGGATTCACCCCCATACAAAAGGATGGCATCCCGTTTTTGATGACGACCCAGCCGCCATGTTCATGGTTGGTTATGGTGCCAGTAGAACGGTTGAACTTCCGGAAAAATTTAATCCTGACCATAGAAGAAGTGGCGAATTAATTCGTATTAACAAAGTACGAAGCCTATTTGAAGAAACGTACCAGCTGATTCCTCTTGATGCCTGGTTGCCAGAAATGCGAACAGACAATCCAGGACGTTATAAGCAATTTGTGAATCTACTCGCTAGAATTACTGGTGATGGTCATTTTAAGTTTACTGGTGAGATGGAAGACAACCAATATATTTTTGAAAGGGAGGGAAGCTTTATTCCGTTTAAGGCACTTTCAGACGGTTATCGCGCCTTTTTAGGTTGGGTAGGCGACCTATTGTTTCACATAGAGCAATCGTGCCCTAGCGGTAAAAAATTGGTAGATAATGAAGGGATTGTACTTATAGACGAGATCGATCTGCATTTACATCCAGCTTGGCAAATGAAAATTCTACCGCTTCTAGCTGAGGCATTACCAAATATTCAATTTTTTGTAACCACGCATAGTCCACTTGTTGTTGGAAGTATTGAATGGCAAAATATTATTTATCTGAATACAGGCGAGGAGAAAGGCTCTTTTCCTGTAAGAGATAAACGAAATACCTATGGCCTCGATACAGATCAAATTCTGGTGTCTGATCTGTTTGGATTAAAAAGTACGCGACACGATGATGTTGCCGATAGGCTAAGAATCTTATCATTTAAAGCATCGACTGGTGATTCTGCAGCGCGAAAAGAACTCATGACATTAATGACAAAAGGCGGAACTTTATGATCTCATATAAAACAGACAAGGATGGCAATGCCATTGATCGCGCATTTATTGAAGCACTTGTTGAAGCGCATAAAGCGAATTGGTTGTCCAGAGCCGCCGATAGAACTAGCACATACAAAACTGCAGGAAAAGTGACACATGATAGTCATATTTGGAGCGAGATAAAAGAGGTATACATGAAATTACAAGGCAATAAGTGTGCATTTTGTGAGAGTGAGCTCGAAGGAATAACGAGTGGGAAGGGCGTTCATGATGTAGAACATTTCCGCCCAAAGAATAGAATTACTAAATGGAAGTCAACACCAGAGTTTAATGCGCTTGGTATCGCTATTACAGACCCATCTGTCTCTAAGGGGTATCACTTATTAACCTATAATCTTTTAAATTACTCCATTGCTTGTGGCCCTTGTAATCAAGCGCTCAAGAGGGATCGATTCCCTATTAAAGGAAATTACAACACCTCTATGGAAAACCCATCTACCGAATCTGATGCCGAAGTGCCATTATTATTATATCCTATAGGACCAGATGATGATGATTGTGAGGACCTCATTTCGTTTGAAGGCGCAGTTCCAACTGTAATGTCTTCATCTGGGCTACCATTTGAAAGAGCTATTACCACCATTGAATTCTTTAGTCTTGGTCGTGCGGATGAAAGAGGAAAACTATTTAGAGAACGCTGTTTAAAAATTATGGTAATTGGCACTTTGCTTCAGGGTGTTGATCCAGCAAATTTTGATGCTATCATAAGCAATATAATTGCCAATCATTCTGATCATGCCAGTTGTGGCAGATCCTATGTAGAGCTACTTAAAAATGATGCCATAAAAGCTGCCGAAGTTTTGGAAGAAGCCAAGGAATTTGTACGCACCTATATTCCAGATGAAGAATTAGATTAACAAAACCTAATAGATTCAGATGATAATGAAAAATAAACTATTGATTAATCAAACGTTTAAAAATGATTTTTAAAAAGACATAATCAACCATAAATTACTATTATACGGGAAAATAAACTGATAAAGAGGTGCTTTTAAAGAATCGCACTTTTCATATACAAAACCGTTGGTAGTAGTTTGAAATAAGCTAAAAACTAAAAGGGTTTAGTGAAATCAGTATCATGATTTAAAACTCGTGGGGTCATTAAAAATATTCAATTAAATGGCAAGAAAAGTACCAACAGGTTCTACTATTAAAAGATTGTTTGCAACTTCAGGAAATAAATGTGCCTTTACTAATTGTATCAATTCGTTAGTAGATGAGGAAGGAAATGTACTTGGGGAAGTTTGTCATATAGAAGGAGCAAGTAAAAATGGTCCTCGTTATAATGAACAGTCCAATGATGAATACAGACGAAGTTTTGAAAATTTAATTTTATTATGCGAACGACATCATAAAATTGTAGATAATGACACTAAAAAATACTCTGTTAAAGATCTCTCAAAACTTAAAGAAGTCCATCAGCATAAATTCTTAGGTGAAAAATTTGATATTGCAGAAAATACTGCCAACAAAGTGGTTCGGAAAATTGAAGAACAATATGAGCAGAATAATTCTATTTTAGTTGATGGCCATCAGTATAATTACCATGCTGAAACAATCAATATAAATACGATTCAAAATGAAGAAGATAAATCTAATATCGAAAGTAAACCGATAAAGAACACAATAGAATTAATTACAGCAATATTGAGTATTGTTTCTTTGGTACTAACCTTGTTGTCTCAATTCACGACTGTACTTCCCAACTTTGCTCCTTACATCACATTAATGCTTACATCCAGTTCAGTATTTTTTATGATACTATTCGGATATATAGCATGGTCAAAAAGTGGAAATCAAAAATTTAGATATAGTCCAAGAAAAAGAACATATAGCAAGATTGCTTTCATAACCCTTCCTTTGGTATCTATTGCTGTTTGGTTTTTCATTATAAGATATTCAAATGGCGTTCTGGATAAAGAAGTATCAAACACGAACGAAAGTGTTCCTGCCTTATTTCAAAAACGCCCTACTAAAGAAGAGTTTGCTTCTAAACTATACAAGGAAAAAGAAAGGCTATTTAATCATCTCAAAAATGATAACTATGAAGATATTCTAATTTTTAATAAAACTGAATTGAACAATACTTCCTTTGACCTTATTATTTATTTTCATAATGATGAGATGAATCAAATGGGAAGACCAATGTTGTTTATCAACTTCTACGACATTAATACCGAAACTGTGAATTGGAATATGCTTGATAGCGATTGGGAAAATGTGTCCGCAAATTTAACTTGGGAAAGTGTAAAAACAGGCATAGAGAGGATTAATGGCTTTAAGTATTCTTTAGAAAGGTCAACTCCTTTGGGAACTGAAAAACCGCACTTATATTATTTACAACTAGTTGGAAGGAGAGATGAATTAAATCAATTTGATATTGCAACTATGCAAAACAGTTTTACACGGGTTGATCACACTCCTTTTTCCCGGTTTGTCGCAACTTATGATTTTATGATTGAAAAATTTAGACCAATAATTAATTAAAAACTGCTCACAACAACGCATATAGCTAATATTACTCTTAAGCTAGCACAAGTCTTATACTAAGACGTAGGTAAAAATGCCTGACGGCAAGGTTAAATTGCCACTTTATGACTTATTTTAATAATAAACCTTGTGTGATGTAAGTCCCCTTGAAAGACGGCTCGGATTAACATATAAGATCATTCCACCGTTTCATTTCTTCAACCAGAGTTCTTATTGAATCCCCGCTGGTGTACCATAAGTCATTTTGAGTATCAATAGAACCTCTAGGCCGCACCACGATTGAAAGTTTAGGGGTTCTATTCCTTATTTCATCAATGCTAGGAAGTTCCATAAAAATCCCATTCCATATCCCACCCAAAAGTTCAGTATAATTAGGGTTTTCTATAAATTCAGTGAGGTGTTCTAGAGTTTTTTTAAACTCATTAATTATGGTCGAAATTTGCTCCTGTGAGTATTTGTTGGGTTGACCATTCTCTTTCAGATCGGATATTTCTTCTAAAATGCGTTGATAGTCCTCTTCAATACGCTCAATCAATGCCTTACTTGAGATGAATTCTAGTTTTTCATAAAGTTTATTGGCTCTTTTTTGAAGCAGCTTTATGTGCTCATCGAAATTATCACTCACAAGATCACTATTTTTTAATTTATGCATTATTGATGCCTCAACACCTGATATTATTATTTGTTTCGCCCATTCGTTAACAACAAGGCCTGAAAACAACTTTTTCAGATATGTTTCAAGTATGGTTGGATTGATGGATATTTGTTTATGCCCTCGGTTACAGAAATAAAGAGGAAATCTTTTTCCCGATTTACCTGTCGAAGCACCCGCAGTCAAAGGCTTTCCACATAAATTACATCGGATTAGTCCTTTATAGGGAAAATCAGGATGTTCTTTTCTATAAGTTCGTTTGAAACTCTCTCCTTTTTTGCGAAACCTCCATCCCAACATTCCATTTTTATCTTTAATGATCTGTGTTCCGTCAGCATTCGCTTTGTTCCAAACTTCAATATCTATTAACTTTTTCGATTTAGACTCCACAAGCTTTCCCCTTGTCCATTTTTCGCATATAAATCCAGCGTTATAAGGATTACGAATAATTTTCCAAAACTGTTTCGGGTCAAGTTTCTTGCCCCCAATGATTCCAATAATGGCGGTTTTATCAGAGTTCCACCTGTTTCTAATTCGAGAACGATAACCTAGCGCATTGATTGTATCACAGGCCTTCCTTATAGTTAATGTGCCCTGTTGTATCAGAACGGCGAGATTATACATTTTCCTAACAAAGACAGACTCCTTAGGATGAATGCCGGTCATAGCACGTTTTCGTCCAGTTTTTGGATCTAAAACTTTTATGTTTTTAAACCCAAAGCTGGCTTCCCTGCCTTGATATCCAGATTGAACATACTTTATTTGATGACTTACCACTCGAAAAAGTATCTTACACACTTCTTCTTTTGCCTGATGTGCTTTTTGAATTTCTGCACTCTCACTTGGACTGACCCAGCTCCAGTCATATTCAAAATCTGATCCAAACCCCCCACCGCTTCCGGCAAGCATGTTTCTCTCTGGCTGTATGACTCCTGCTGCATCAATTAGCTGAATGTTTAACTTCTTGAGGTGTTCCTTTGTATGATCGTAGAAACCAACACCAGCTCGGGAAAAGCGATCAATATCAAATATACAGGCATATTTAAGGGTTGATTGGTGTTTTCTAGAAAACTCCATGATTTCATTTATGACTGGACGATTGTTCTTTCGTCCAGAATACGTCTCCCTGAAAATCTTGATCTCTTTTTCAGGTATACCGCAAGATTCCTTCAAAAGCTTTATAGTGACAGTTTCCTGTTGTTCCAGACTACCGCCACGCATCTGATCTTTGTTTGAAATCCGACATAGTATCCATGCACTATATTTCCTATTCTTCATTACTCCAAGGAGGGTTATTTATAATGAGGCCTGTGGCTATTGTATCACTAATGATGTAGAGATTTAATTTTAAATCTCTCATCTTCTCTTGAGATAAACATAAAAGTTTCAACTCATCTTTGTAGGGCGAAAAAACATATTTTTCAAACTCTTTCAACCCTATCGAAGATTTGCTGAGTACATCTTCATCAATCAAATCATTAAAAGCAAATGTTGTCGTTATCTGCGAACGAATGATAATCGTCTTTGGTTAGAATAATATGATCGAGGAGTTTAATATCTAAAGCATTTCCTGCTTTTTGTAACTTTCTGGTAAGGTCGATATCGGGTTTCGATGGTTTGGTGGTACCGCTTGGGTGATTATGGCTCAGAATCATAGCAACCGCTCCACAGCCCAAAGCAGCGACTAAAATAAGTCGCATGTCTGCTAGCGTTCCAGTAATACCACCTTGACTATGAGGATAGAATCCAACAACCTGATTGCTGTTATTAAGGTAAAGAATATTAAACTGTTCTTGTAACTCAATGGTATCAGGGTTCCAAAGTGCTCGTAATACTTCCGCTGCTTGGTTACTATTGAGGATTTTAAGGCGTTGTTTAGCTGGAATCTCTGGACGATATTGAAGTTCAATTTTGGCAACAGGAATTTGATCCAGTATTTGAGACTTAAATTGTGTTGCTTGTTGTTCGGGAATAGTTTCATCTGGCTTGTGTGCATAGTTTGTAATTGTTTCGGTGAGTAATTTCATGAATAAAATGGGGAATAAAAATAGAAAAGAAATGACCAGACTTAGTAGAAAGAGTCATCACATCGTGTAAACCCGGGAAAGGTAAAAAGGTAGCGTTTGCTACGTTTAGAGATACGAAGTGATTTCTTGTTTTGAAGGTATTTCTTTCTCAGAGCAAGTTTCATGGGCTGAGAGGCAAGATTGAGCACTATGGTTACACCCTTGTTTAGGTAGATGGAATTAGAAATGTCGTGGATGGGCTCCAAGGTTTTGGCGAAGAACCGAGGCTGCTTTTTCATGAAAAAAGGGGTTAAAAAAAGGTGCTTTTCGCATCATCATGAAAAGACTTACTTGACAAATCCAAAGAAAAAGAGTAGTAGCTAAAAAGCTTTCTAAATGAGATCCCGTCTGGGTGAAAAGGAAGCAATTCAAAACAGCCCGCTGTTTGTAGCAGGGGGCTGTTTATATATTGATGGCGTTAAAGCGAGAGTCTATTTACCAGAAGATAAAAACGAATTCAAGTTCATTTTTTAAGGATAAATAAATTCTTCAAAATCTTTTAAACATAAGGTCTTGTTTATGCTTACCGCGTGTGTTTTTGAGTAGTGTGGATACACTCCATAACAAAGGGTTTTCCAAGAATTACTTAGCTGCTCGACAAATAAAATGAAAAGCCCCGCAAGGAGGAATTGGAATAACATTTGCATTTTTTAGCCAATGTTTATGCCGAGAAAATCCTTTCAGGGTTTGGAATGGAATTTATTTTTGCTTTGGTAATAGGAGTCTCCTAATAGAAAAGAGGGATGAGAGTATTTAATAATTTTATAAGAAACCCCATGATAGCTCAATGAAGCTTTTCTTGTTAATAGGATAAGTGATTTTTTTAAACGTTTTTTGATGAAATAACTTTATCGCCAGCATTATTCGTTTAAGCTTTTAATAGCCCTTTTCAATCTTTTGTCACTAGCTTTCATCATTCTGCCTCTAAGGTTACCCTGTAGCAGGCTATAAAGAATCCTTCCGTGTAATCTTGTAAATTTAGGAGGAACTGCCTCTCCAATCATTTTTCTTATTTGTAATGTACTATATTTCTCTTTAGTCTCTCCCCATCTAAAATCTTCTGGGAAAGTCTGTAAAATTTGACATTCATAGGGGCTTAATACACGATCTTCATATGGATGTATTGTATTGTGACTGCTTATACTTCCACTAGCTGTAAGAACCGTACTCGCTGGTTTGTCAGGATTCATTCTTTTATAGCTAGTGTTAAATCCACTTATTAACCTATGTTTGTTTTCAATTTTTATGATGGGTTTATGCAATAATGATTTGCATTTCTGACATTTTACATCTTCCTTAATGTTTTCAAAACTGCAAGATGGACAAGTATTATTATACCAAGCGCTTGTGCCACTATTTTTAGGGATGTCATTAATAATATTTACATATTTTTTTTCAAGGACTGAAACTTCGTGCAATTCGTGAAAGTTCAAATCACTATTTGAACCCTTTTCACTAGTCAATTGAGGTATATTAAAACTTTGAAAATATTCTTTTACAGATATTCCTTTCTCACAATTTAAATCAAACTTTGGGATAGGAAACGGCACGGAATTAATAGCTTTTAAATGGGCTAAGATTTCCGTTTTTTCAAGAGAAATAAACACTATAACAGACCGTTTTCTTGTTTGTGGTATACCAAAATCTCCAAGATCAGAAGACATAGGAAATGCAATATATTCTTGTGATAGACTTTCTATTAAATAATTAGCTCCAGAAATATCTTCACCAGTTGTAGGGTTAATTAGTTGTCTTGATAAAAATGCTGGTACATTTTCAATCACAATAATTGCTGGTTTTAATTCCAACGCAACCTTAGGAATAACAGTCATAAGTATGTTTCGATTATCAAACATTCCAGACTGGGCATCTCCTTTTTTACCCCTTAGTCCACGTGCGCTACTAAATCCCTGGCACGGAGGGCAGGCCGTTAAAAGCGATAGGGGCTGGTCCAAAAACTTTTCACGATAGATATTTACAACTTCTTCCCATGTCGAGGTTAAGTCACCACAAATGGGTATAGATCGAGGATGATTTAATTTAGCAACATCAAGTCTTTTTTGTTCAAGTTCTGCTAAAATTTTGAAATTAAAGCCTGCAGCCTTAAAACCTAAATCACCAGCACCACAGTTTGTAAAAAGGCTTATTGCATTCATTGATTCTTGGAGGTTATATTTAGTTAATTAAATGGCTTACAACGACATCTGGTGTAGAAGTTATCACAATTGTGTCATCATTTTTATTCACGTATGGGAATGCAAGATATAATAATGCTTCTATTTTATGCTCAAATTCATCAAGATTTACCACTCCATTATCACCATCTGCATAATGATCATCATAAATTTCATTAATCCTTGCAAAAGGTCGATTCTCTCGCTTATATTGATGTTGGTAGATAAATTCAATTAAATTTTTCATATCGAAACCCTTTTCAGGAGCTTCTAGTTTGTTAATTCTTAATTCTTTATCATCAGGGTTTTCTAGTGTTGTAAATATCGATTTTAAGCTATTTAAATCGTATCTATACTGGTACACAGCATAAGCGAGTGCCGCTAGATTATCGACTGTCATTATTGAAACAGTAGGGTGTTCAGACTTCTCTTTAATGAATTTTGCAATATTTCCTTTATGTATGTCAGGAGAATTAACTAATTCCTGCTCCGCTCTATTTATTGTGCCACATTCTTCTAAAATTGCAGGATAATCTTTTTTCTCAAATCCATTGAATTTTCTAGCTATTATTACCGCGTGTTCGGCCTCAACTTTTTTAGCGTGTGACGGGGCTGCCGCTACACAAGCAACAGCATTCGAAATTCCTTTTCCCGAGCCTTTTGTCTCAAATGTCAATCGGTAAGTATCTTTACCTAAGTACGCTTCAGCTAGTATGTCTGGGTTACCCGCGAAGCCCATTACTTTTGATTTAAAACCTATTAAGTTTAAGACGTTGCTTACAGCTTCTTCAAAACCTCTATCTCCAGAGAAGCTCAATCTCTTCATTTCTTCAACCGCACCTTCAATTGAGTTATTATCACCAATAGCCAATTGTCGATACATACTATCCCTCCAATGTAAAATAGTATCAATGGAGGCACTATCAATTTCTAAGTAGCTAAGGTAACCTCCAAACATTGATTCCATTGCAATAGTATTTTCGAACTCTTGAAGCATTTGCTTTCCAACTTTGTTGTTGCGACAAATGCCTTTCAATTTTCTGAAAAAAGGATGTTCATCGTTAACAACTAATGTAGGTTTATTTCCTTCAAAGTCAAATTTACTGATATTATCGGTCGTTCCTAAATCTCGCAATTCTACGTTTGGATCTTCGAGGTCGAAATCTAATTTTCCAGAATAGTCCTCGCGTTGCCTCATTTCTTTAGACCATAAATATGATATAGGATCTGCAAATAATTCCTTCCGATGAACTGGAAGCCGAGTTTTGAATGATCTCGCTTCTTCTACTAACTTGGTTTGGGCATTCCAAATTGACGCTGCGTATTGATAACAAGTTTTTTGTAAAATTTTAAATTCTTCTAAAACATCCCCGTTTGATATTCTTTCGCGATCAGCTAATAATACATTATCTAACCCGTCGCAATGCATTATAAATTGACTTCTGTAAAATGTTGAAAACGAAGGGTCTTTCAAATACATTCTATCATCCTCAGGATTAATTAATCTATCTTTTACATATACAAAAAAGCCATAAAGTCTGTCTATTTTTTCATTAGTGCCTCCCAATAGCGAAATGTGACTTACTCTAATGCTACCTCTAGTTAAGCCTAAGTTTGGAAAGGTTATCTCACTATTATCTTCAGAAAATATTATTTCGTCTTCCACTAAATTTTTTTCGGCATAAACTTTCCAACTAGATAAAATTCTTTTCTTAAACTCAGGATCACTGAATTCAATGTTTAACAAAGAATTTTCAACTAATAGCTTAGATTCTAATTTAATATTTTCAAAATAAACATTGAAATCTGGTTTTAAGGGCATTGATCGAGCTAGCACATTTCTTATAGTACCCCTGCTTAATTTTAAATTAGGTTTTAATTTATCGATTATTGCACAAGTCCACGATTCTTTGTCGAACATTTCCTCATTAAATTCTATATTCTCATTAAAAACATTTTTTAAAAATGCAAGTGCTTCATGTTCTTTAAGTTCAAATATACTTTGCTGATAACCCTCTGATTTTTCTTTTTCATCTGATTTCTTTTCAGAAGGAAGATCATTTTGTAAATCATCATAATTTATCGATATCAGATGATATTTGTTGTCTTTTTTACATAAATGACTTATTTCAGACCCAAGAGTATAGCTCGCTAATTTTCCGATTCCAAATTTTCCAATTACTTGCCTTCTATCTCCACCTCTAGTTCGCACTACTCTTTCAGTACTTGCCTTAGGGCTTGCTGCAATATGCCATAAAGATTTAAGACCGGTAATATCCATAGAATTCCCATCATCCCACACCATTACTTTATCTGTCACATATTCTCCAGGAAGATATATGTAAACATTGTTCGCAATAGCATCATATCCGTTTGTCACTAATTCTTCTAGAGCCTTATTTGATGTTCTATATAGGTTTTTTGAGAAGTGTTCAATGATATCCATTGAAATCTTAATATTAACATTGTCTACTTTATCGTAATTCGAGCTATCCATTCTTTCTTTATTTGATAGTAGTTTGCTTAATTAAAGTATTAAAATAAATTTACAATTAAAAAAAAAAGTAATAAGCAAATATTCGCAGTAATCCGTAATTAATCTAAGATTAGAGAGAAAATCTATTTTATTCAGCTCATTTATAGGTCATCCGCGGCCATTAACGTGCCATAAAAAAGTGCAAATCAAGTGCAAACAAAAAAAGCCTCTCCAGTAAGGAAAAGCTTCTCATCGGTCTATTTCTAAACCACTAGCCTATTTTACTAGGCTCAACACAACATTTTAGTTGCGGTCTGGACGAGACTCGAACTCGCGACCCCCTGCGTGACAGGCAGGTATTCTAACCAACTGAACTACCAGACCAATCCTCCAATCCTTTTGCAAGGATACTAGCAACAGCTAGTCTTATGGAAATTGCTTCTTCAGCGGTGGCAAATATAACACCATTTTTAGTTGTTGCAAACAAAATGACTTAAAAAATAACGAAGAAAAATAACACCCCTCAATACCACCTATTTGACTCAAAATTAGTCGCTAAATCCAAAAACAATAGATAAAAGCACTAAATCCATCAGCCAAATTTCTGACGCTCCACCAAATAAGTAGTCAAAATAGTATTAAAAGACTCATTTACATCTGCCTTTACATACTTGATTCTGTACTGCCCGCATTTCAGCTCCAATTCCGAGAAGTAATCGCTTACAGCACGCTCATACTGTTCCTTAATATTGTCAGCATACAAATTCACATGCTCCCCCGTTTCAACATCTACAAAACGCTTCGGGCGATTCGTAAAATCAAATTTCAATTCCTTTTCCTTATCAAACACATGAAACAATACCACCTCATGCTTGTTGTATTTTAAATGCTGAAGTGCCTCAAAGAGTTTTTCCTCTTCAGCATCACTCTGAAACATATCCGTAAACAAAAACACCAGCGATCGACGCTTGAGCTTTTCAGCAATCTGATGTAGATAGGTATAGGTTTTCGTAGTAACGTTCTTCTGATCACTCCCAATAGCATCATTGAGCTTTCCTAAGAGCATCTGATGGTGTCGCTCGCTTCCTTTCTCATTCGTATAGAACTCATATTCGTTACTATAAATACTCATCCCTACGGCATCCCGTTGACGCTTCAACAAATTCATAATCGCTGCCGAGGCCAATGCCGAAAATCCTATTTTATTGAGAGAATCTATGGAGTACCGCTTTAATTGCGGATAATGCATAGAACTACTATTGTCTATGATAAGATGACAGCGCAAATTGGTTTCTTCCTCGTAACGTTTGGTGTATAGCTTATCCGTTTTTGCGTATAGTTTCCAATCAATGTGCTTGGTGCTCTCTCCGTTGTTATAAATCTTATGCTCGGCAAACTCGGCCGAAAAACCATGAAACGGACTCTTATGCATACCAGAAATAAAGCCCTCCACCACCTGCTTGGCAAGCAATTCTAGGTTCTTAAACCCGGTAATCTCATTTATCTGCTTTTCTATATTCATTGTTTGGTGAAATGTGAATGGCACACCGTGAACCGCTTATTGTTGCTTTTTTAACAAATAATTTCGAGTACCTATTAATAGTTTGGAAACAGACTTTAATAACCCATTAACGTCCAATGCTTCTTGAGTAAAACCTAACCTAATAGCAAGCTGATATTGTGTTTCAATTTCCGAAAGCGAGCCCATAGCGATACTTATAAATTGAATAAATTCTTTATCACTCCGTCTGGCAGCACCCTCCGCGATATTCGACGGCACCGAAACAGCTGCCCTTCTTATCTGACTTGTTAGACCATATTTTTCTTCATTAGGAAACGCTGTGCTTATCTTGTATATAACTTCAACAAGATCCATACTTTTTTTCCATACATCCATCTCTTTATGATCCATATTCTGCTAATAATTTACACGCATCACTGGTCACCAATCACTAGTCACCATTCACTAACTTGGTACTACGATAGTATCTAGTATCCCATCCACAATACCATAGGCCACAGACTCCTCTGCACCCATCCAATGATCTCGATTAAAGTCGGTCATTATTTTATCATACTTTTGACCGCAATTTTCGGCTAAGATCTTAGCACTTAATTCTTTGGTTTTAACAATCTCCTGAGCCGTGATCTCAATGTCACTGGCTGGTCCACGAGCACCACCACTAGGTTGGTGAATCATCACTCGAGCATTGGGTTGTATAAAACGTCGCCCTTTCTCTCCAGCCGAAAGCAATATACTTCCCATAGAAGCTGCTAATCCAGTACAAATAGTAGATACCGGACTCTCAATAGCACGTATCGTATCGTACATTGAAAACCCAGAAGTCACATACCCTCCCGGACTATTGATATACAATTGAATCTCTTCCTTACTTATCGAATCCAAATACAACAATCTATCCACTACATGTTTCGCGCTTTTATCATCCACCATGCCCCACAAAAATATTTTGCGCTCGTTTAATAATTGATTGTCTATTTGATCCTGTGCCTTATTTACTTTTTCCATATGTATTATCCCGCACTCGGGAATCTATATTAATTATTCGCTATTCTTTGAACTTCACTAAAATAGAAAAGGCTTGACATACAGCCAAGCCTTTTAAGGTATTAATTTGTTAATTTCTTAATTCAAAAGAGAGTCAATTGCCTCTGCGTATACATTCTTTGGTGCAACACCTACTTGACGCCCTACCAATTCTCCGTTATTGAATACCAACACCGTAGGAATATTTCTCACTCCATATTTAGCCGCAAATTCTTGATTAGCGTCTACATCTACTTTCCCTACAACGGCCTTGCCATCATAATCATTACTAATTTCATCAATAATAGGACCAACCATTCTACAAGGACCGCACCATGCTGCCCAAAAATCAACCATTACTGGTTTGTCACTTTTTAATACTGTTTCTTCAAACGTTGCGTCTGTTATCTCTAAAGCCATACTTTTAATTTTAAAACTGTTACGCAAAAGTAGTCAAAAAAACCAGCAAACCTTACAGTCAGAGTATTAGAATAACTAATAGGAAGATTATTTTTCTTGATACCGAGGCGGGCACCCTTCGTTATACCTCGGGTCGGGCTTTCCGCTATATCTTTTATTGTCATTGCCCTTCGACTCCGCTCAGGGAGACAATTAAAAGGATGCCACTGCAATCCCTGCCCGAATTACCTGGGCGGGCCTACCCGGAACCCCTTGCTGAACGCCGTTTATTCAACCGTTTAGGACCCTGAGTGATTCAACTTCGTGAATTGTACCAAAGCGCCCCTAATTTAGCTTATAAGACACCTGCTGTTCGTGTAGTTCTTCTAACAACTCCTTGGAAATATTGACCTTCTGTTTTCGGCTAGGCATGGTCAACTTCACCTTTTCTTCAAACTCATAGATCACAAAATGCAGTTGTTTCTCGCCTTTATGTGCCGAAAACACCTTCTTTAAAGTCTCAATTCGATCCTCATCAATGTCGGCCACTGGCATCTGAATGGTCAATTTCCTCGCCTGATGCTCCATAACATCATGCAACATCTGGAAATTATTGAATTGTACCCGAGCATCGCCTTTTTTACCCGTATCCCTATTGGTCCAGCCTTCTTTAATGAAAACGCGCACATATATAAATGAATTGGGTACTAAGAAATGACGGAATTTCAAATACTCTTCTCCAAATATTTTGAAATCAAAACTGTCTTCATAATCTTCCACCGTAAAAATCGCCCATCCTTTTCCGGCCTTTGATTCTCTATGCTGCACATCACTCACTACCCCACCAAAACACAGCTCTCTATTCACAAACTTATCCAACTCATTAAAGTCGGATACTATGCAGTTGCAAAAACTATCCACTTCCGTTTTGAAATCATCCAGCGGATGTCCTGAAATATATACCCCAACCACTTCTTTTTCCAGCTTCAGTTTTTTCATGGTCCCCCACTCTTCACAGGGTGGTACTTCAGGTTCTGGTATTTGCACTTCACTAGCATCGCCAAACAAACTTACTTGAGACGAATTTTCCGTCTCCTGAAACTTCGCAGCATACCTCAGTACTTTTTCAATAAACATGACATTATCTCCATCGTGATGTAGGTATTGTGCTCTATGGGCATCAAAACTATCAAACCCTCCCGCTAGGGCTAGATTTTCAAAAGCCTTTTTATTGGCAGCTCTTAGATCAATTCGCTTGGACAGGTCAAACACCGATTTGTATTTGCCATCTTTTCGCTTTTCGACAATAGTAGCGACTGCATTTCCGCCTACACCTTTTACGGCTCCCATTCCAAAGCGTACCGCGCCGCTATCATTCACCGTAAACTTGTAAAAAGATTCATTCACATCGGGTCCTAATACTTCAAGCCCCATGCGCTTGCATTCATCCATAAAAAAGGTCACCTGCTTAATATCACTCATATTATTAGAAAGCACGGCCGCCATATATTCGGCAGGGTAATGCGCCTTTAAATAGGCCGTCTGATAGGCAATCCAAGCATAGCAGGTGGAGTGGGATTTGTTAAACGCATAACTCGCAAAAGCCTCCCAGTCTTTCCAAATCTTTTCCAACATTTGGGCATCATGTCCCTTGGCTTCCGCCTGTTTAATAAATTGGGGCTTCATCTTATCCAGTACTGCCTTCTGTTTTTTACCCATAGCCTTCCGCAGTACATCGGCTTCACCTTTGGTGAAATCGGCTAGTTTTTGAGACAGTAACATCACCTGTTCCTGATAGACGGTAATTCCGTAGGTTTCCGTCAAATATTCTTCCATGGCTGGAAGATCATAGGTGATCTCCTCTTCTCCATGTTTCCGTCGTACAAAACTTGGAATATACTCCATGGGTCCAGGTCGATACAAGGCATTCATGGCAATAAGATCAGCAAAAACAGTAGGCTTGAGCTCTTTCAGGTATTTCTGCATTCCAGCCGATTCGTACTGAAATATCCCTACTGTTTCTCCTCGTTGGAACAACTCATAGGTTTTCTCATCGTCCAGCGGAAAGGCATCTGGATCCAAATCGATGTCGTGCTTATGCTTCACGAGTTTTACCGTATCCTTAATCAAGGTAAGGGTTTTCAATCCCAAGAAGTCCATTTTGAGAAGTCCCGCATTTTCAACCACAGAGTTATCAAACTGGGTTACGTAAAGATCTGAGTCCTTCGCAGTAGCAACGGGTACAAAATTGGTGATATCATCGGGGGTGATGATCACACCGCAGGCATGAATCCCTGTATTTCGAACGGATCCCTCTAATGCTTTTGCCTTATTAATTGTTTCAGCTTCGAGGTTATTTCCTTCGGCCATAGTCAATAATTCATTGACCTTAGGCAATTCGTCACTTCTAAATTTACTTCGCAATTCGGCATCCGTCAAACCAAATATCTTATTCAGTTTGGTCATAGTAGGAATGAGCTTCGCAATGCGATCTGCTTCATTCAAAGGAAGATCTAATACGCGTGCCGTATCTCGGATGGAAGACTTGGCCGCCATGGTTCCGTAGGTAATGATCTGCGCCACCTGATTGCTTCCGTATTTTTCAATCACATAGTCCATCACCCTACTTCGACCTTCATCATCAAAATCAATATCAATATCAGGCATACTCACCCTGTCTGGATTCAGAAAACGCTCAAAAAGGAGGTTGTACTCAATAGGATCTATGTTGGTAATTCCTAAACAATAGGCCACTGCACTTCCTGCTGCCGAGCCCCTTCCAGGTCCCACTGAAACATCCATTCTTCGGGCTTCAGCAATAAAATCTTGAACGATCAAAAAGTACCCCGGATAGCCGGTATTAGCAATAACTTTCAATTCAAAATCGAGTCGTTGTTGTATTTCTTCTGTGAGGTCTTCATATCTCTTCTTCGCTCCCTCAAACGTAAGGTGTTTCAAATAGGCATTTTCACCTCGTTTCCCTCCATCTTGATCATCTTCAGCATCTTGAAACGCATCGGGGATATCAAACTTCGGAAGTAATACATCACGAATTAAGGAGAACGACTCTATTTTATCCACGATCTCTTCGCAATTAGAGATAGCTTCGGGAAGATCCTTGAACAGGATTTTCATCTCCTCCTGAGTTTTAAAGTAATATTCCTGATTGGGCAGTCCATAACGATATCCACGTCCGCGTCCAATAGGAGTGGCTACTTTTTCACCATCTTTTACGCATAGTAAAATATCGTGAGCATTGGCATCTTCTTTCTCTATATAATAGGTATTATTACATGCAATTAATTTGACATCGTGCTTCTTAGCCATAGGAATAAGCACCTTATTCACTCTGTCTTCATCCTCCTGTCCATGACGCATGATTTCCATATAGAGGTCGTCACCAAACTGTTCTTTCCACCATACCAAGGCCTCCTCGGCCTGCTTTTCTCCAATATTAAGCACTTTTGAAGCCACTTCACCGTATAAACTTCCAGTGAGCACAATGATGTCTTCTTTATACTTTTCGACAATGGTCTTATCGATTCTTGGCACATAATAAAACCCCTTGGTATAGGCTATAGAAGCCATTTTTGCCAGGTTGTGATATCCTTTTTTAGTCTTTGCGAGTAATACTACCTGATATCCGTTGTCCTTGTGGTTTTTATTCTCGTGATCTTCACAAATAAAGAACTCACACCCTACAATGGCTTTTAGTTGTTTATGCGCTTCTTCTTCAGGCAAAGATGTATTAAAATTGTGTACGGCCTGCACAAAATGGAAAGCTCCCATCATATTACCACTATCAGTAAGCGCCACTGCCGGCATGTTTTGGGCCGCTGCTGCTGTTACTAGGTCTGATGTTGAAGAAGTAGATTGTAAAATAGAAAACTGAGAGTGGTTGTGGAGATGTACAAAAGGCACATCTTCTAACGTAGCAATATTTTTTGAAAGTTCTTCGGAAGAAATTTCTTGGGTAGCTTCGGAGGCCTCAATTTGCTTCCGAATGTCTTCCGAAGCTTTTTTCAGATTAATATGTTTTAATCCCAGTAGCTCAATGGGCTTGGGATTCTTCTCAGAAAATTCCTCAAAATAGTCCGGGGTAACATCCAGCTCTTCCCCTGTAAAAATTTCCCTACGTACCAGTTCCAGAAAACATCTGGTAGTTGCTTCCACATCGGCTGTGGCATTATGCGCTTCTCCAAAAGACTGATTGAACAAAAACCGATGTAACTCGGTAAGTGTAGGTAGTTTGAACTTCCCTCCTCTTCCTCCTGGTAATTGACATAACTGTGCTGTAGTTTCAGTACAGGTATCCAAAACAGGCATTGTTTCAAGTGGGTTTTCAACGCCCAATCTGTAATATTCGGCACCCATAATATTGACATCAAAGTCAATGTTTTGACCCACCACAAATTTTGTTTTGGACAGTACTTCAGAGAACTTAGACACCACTTCGGCCAGCGTAGCACCTTTTTCTTGGGCCAATTCTGTGGAAATTCCGTGAATCTTTTCGGCATCATACGGAATATTAAACCCTTCCGGTTGCACCAAATAATCTTCATGTTCCAGCACATTCCCCATGTCGTCATGAAGTTGCCACGCAATTTGTATACAGCGAGGCCAATTATCGCTATCACTTACCGGAGCATTATAACGCTTGGGAAGTCCGGTAGTTTCCGTATCAAAAATGAGGTACATAGAAAATGGTTTGCTGTGTTTGCCTGAGGAAGTAAAAATAAAAAAACAACACCGCACAGGGAAAGAAAGTTGTAAACAGTTGTTAACTTTTTTCCATAAAAAAAGCCGAAGCTTTTCGCTTCGGCTTTTACACTATTTTTTTTCTTTTATAGGTAGACTATATTGAATTGCCCTGATGACACCCCATGTTCTGATGTAGTAAAAGCAAATGTCCCTCTTAGTCTACGTTCAGACACGTTGTGTTCAATAATTACTATTGTTCCGCTATCCGCAAGCTCTGTTGTGGTTCCGTCGGAGTAGCTCGCCGCAAATCCAGACGATTGAGGTATCGGGTAGTCTCCTGGAACAACATCTACAGGTGTGCGCACAACAATAGCATCACCCGATACTGTAGCCGCAGTTACTAGAATAGAGTTCCCTGTATTTCCAGCAGATACTGTCACGGCATTGAATGGAGTTCCATCAACATCCGCCACTAAGCTTCCAGCATTTCCGGCTCCGCCTAGACCATCTCCAAAACTAATATCAAACATAAGGCCTCTTTCTACTCTTATAGTATCTAGCGAAGCGTTAATCGCAGTAAAATAAAACGTGCCAGAAAGTGTTTCGCAAGAAAGACATCTAGCTGTTATTTCTAACACACCGCTTCCTAGTGGGTTTGTAGCATATATATTTCCATTTCCGTCTTCATAGGTGGCTGAACTAGAAGATAAACCACCTAATTCATAGGGACCAATAGGACCTGGCGGAATACGAAATGTCATAATTTCAGTGGCAGATATACCTTGGATACTCCACGATCCATCATTGTTCATAGTCGCCCGACTATCATTCGCTCTAAAAAATTCACCGTTAATATTCCCTTGAAATGCGGGGTCATTTGTCTGGATATCTTCACAGCTAAAAAACGCAAAGGCAGCTGCAAAACATAATAGCATTACTCTTTTCATAGTCATTTGGGTTCAATTTGGTTCTGACAAATGTAAAAGAAAAAGTTTAATCTATTGAATTTCATATAAAAATTGTAGTATCTTCGCCGTCTTAAAAATTATAACCGGGGTCGAGAACCTCAAAAATTAATTCATATTATGCCTGTAAAAATTAGATTACAAAGACACGGTAAAAAAGGAAAACCATTTTACTGGATCGTAGCAGCAGATGGTCGTGCAAAAAGAGACGGAAAGTATTTAGAAAAGTTAGGTATCTACAACCCTAATATTAACCCAGCTCAAATCGAAATAAATATTGACAATACAGTACAGTGGCTTCAAAATGGAGCGCAACCAACTGATACTGCAAGAGCCATTCTATCTTATAAAGGAGTCTTATTAAAGAAGCACCTTGCTGAAGGTGTTCGTAAAGGAGCTTTAACCGAAGAGCAGGCCGAAGAAAAGTTCAACGCTTGGATGGAAGAAAAATCTAACGCGGTTCAAGGGAAACAAAATACACTTGCCGATGCTAAAGAAAAGGCAAAAGCAGAAGCACTTGCTGCTGAAAAAGCGGTAAATGAAGCTCGTATTGCTGAAGCAACTCCTGTAGAAGAAGAGGAAGAGGTAGTAGAAGAGGAAGCTACTGCTGAAGAAGGAGAAGCTGCGACCGAAGAAGCTACTACTGAAGAAGTAGCTAAAGAAGAGGAATAAATACACTTGGACTATGCAAAAGGAGAACTGTTTCTACTTAGGCAAAGTCGTAAGGAAATATAGTTTTAAAGGGGAACTACTGGTTAAAGTAGACACGGACAACCCTAAAATGTATACTAAAATGGAATCAGTCTTTGTGGAACTCCACAAAAAATTGGTTCCATTTTTTGTTGAAAGATGCTCCCTACACAAATCTGAGTTACTTCGTATTAAATTTGAAGGGGTAGATACCGAAGTAGATGCTCAAAGCATGATGCGCGCCGAACTCTATTTACCTTTAGACCTACTTCCTAAGCTTTCTGGAAATCAATTTTATTACCACGAAGTTATTGGGTATGCCATTGAAGACATCGCCTTTGGTCCCGTAGGAGCCTTAACTCGCGTAAACGATAGTACTTCTCAACACCTCTTTGAAATTGATAGGAATGGAAAAGAAATTCTCATTCCCATTATCGATGGTTTTATCGAAAAAGTAGATCGTGCCAACAAAACCATTGTAATTAAAGCTCCCGAAGGATTAATAGAATTGTATCTTTAATTCATGTCTCAACCCTTTCAATTCAAGCAATTTTCGGTTGCTCAAGACCAGTGCGCCATGAAAATTGGCACAGACGGTGTTTTGCTAGGTGCATGGACCTCTGTTAAACACCATCCTTCAAACATTCTTGATATTGGCACAGGAACTGGTGTAATTGCCCTTCAAATGGCACAACGCAGCCAAGCTGAGGCAATAGACGCGATTGAAATTGACGATCAGGCCTACGAACAATGCGTGTTCAATTTTGAAAATTCTCCTTGGGGTGATCGGTTGTTTTGCTACCATGCCTCTATTCAAGAGTTTATTTCTGAAATTGACGATCAATATGATCTCATCATATCCAATCCCCCTTTTTATTCTGAAGATTATAAAACACAAAGCACAGCAAGAAACACGGCTCGTTTTATGGATGCCCTTCCCTTAGAACATCTTGCTATTTCTGCAGCTCACTTACTTTCTGAAAACGGAATATTTTCGGTGATACTTCCGGCAAAAGAAGAAGTTCGTTTTACGGCGCTAGCTTCAGAAAATGGATTGTTCCCACAGCAAATTTGTCACGTACGCGGCACTGAAAATTCACCAATTAAAAGAGTTTTATTGGCGTTTTCTTTCAGCAAAAAAGAACCCGTACGGGAAACACTTACTATTGAGACCGAGCGACATGTGTATACACCAGCCTATATCGCTTTGACCGAAGACTTTTATTTGAATATGTAGTTAGGCCTTTCTATGCAGTGGTCTTGTAAGGCAGGTGGGGCCACCGCCACCTTTAACACTAATGTTTTCACCTGTATACGTTGTTACATGACAACCAGCTGTTTTTAGTGCTTCCTCAGTTCTTGGATTCCCTGAGACCATGATACATTGTCTAGGTGCAACGGCCAAAACATTACACCCCATAGATTCAAACTCTTCTTCTGGCACCTCCACAAATGAAAAGCCTCGTTCTAGCAATTGGTTTCTAAATTTTATAGGCATTAGCGGCGAATAAATAACGGCAAGATCTTTGTCCACTGGGCTTAAAATTGACATCAAATGAAAGACATCTGTAAGCCCTTTATAGTGAGGTAAGTCCGCAACAATAACTGTAACTCCTCTAGGCTCAAGTAATTCTTTTAATTGTTGAATCCCCTCCAAATTGGTGCGATAGGTATGTCCCACAGCCAATGTGTTTTCATCCAACCAGGCTACATCACCTCCTTCTAGGGTTCCTGGAGCGCTAATTTCACCTAAAACAGGAATGCCATGATCTTGAAATGCCTTTTTTTGAGCGCGTGGTTCGTTTCTTCTCCCCTCCTTCCCCATAGTGCAAATAATCATTCCAAAATCGGTTGCGATCGATGCATCACGACAATAAATGGAGTCAATTCCCACAGACGCATCAAAAGGAAAATACCGAAGGTTTGTCCCGTACTGGCTAAGTATATCTTGAAATGCACTGTATTCGCTCAAAGCACTCTTATAATCTGGTTGAGAGAGGTAGTGCAATTCCTTCCATTGCTGTGCGAGAGTCGCCTGAGAGACAAAGGCATCCTTAACCGGTTTTACAAACACCGATTGGAGTGGTAAGTATTCAGAATGACTGGTTGTTTTCATGTAAAAGTAGATTTCAAATTACTTTTTTTGATTCCTTTTCATAATAACATAAAATGGAATTCCTAGCAATAATAATATAAATCCATAGAATACGGTATCATGTCCAGACCCATAAATGGCCCAGATACCATATGCAAACCCAAGTACAGACAGTCCAACGGCTCGTACCCATTTTGCGCCTGAGATTTTCTTCTCGGCCACTACCAAAACATAGGAAGCAGCGGTAAATACATAGGGAATAAGGCAGGTTAACGTGGTGAGTAATACCATGAACTCAAATTGATCCACCAAGCCTTCGGAATAATTCATAAGCATCACCATAGAAGACAAAGCGCTACCGATAACCAATCCCATTACTGGGGCTCCTTTTTTGTTTTCCCTTTTGAAAATTTTTGGAAACAAATTATCCTTTGCCGTTGCCATTGGAATTTGTCCCGTAATTAAGATCCAACCATTCAAGGCTCCAATTCCAGAAATGGCTGCTCCGGCGGCCACAAAATATCCAGCATACTTTCCGCCTATAATTTCTGCTGCCTCTGCAAAAGGCGCAGGAGAATCTCTTAAGGTTTCTACAGGTAATATTCCAAAAAGCACAACAGTACCCAATATATATACCGAAGTAGATATGATAGTTCCCAACATAGTAGCTTTAGGAATGGTCTTTTCGGGTTGTGCTACATTTTCGGCGGGTATCGACGCACTTTCAATGCCCAAAAAGGCATACAGTGTTAAGGTGGCTACCGCCGAGACCGCCACAAAATCACTTTCTCCGGTTAGGTTGAATTTTGGGAAATTAGCTATATCAAAGAAAAACAGTCCAACAAGCACTACAAAAATTAGAGGTAACAACTTCAAAATAGTGGTTATGACCTGTATTTTTCCACCTTCTTTGATTCCTCGGGAGTTGATCCATGTGAACAACCAAATGAAGCCCAATCCAAGACTAACAGACTGAATGGGATTTGTTTCTAATGAAGGGAAAAAGAAACTTAAAGCACCCACAATTGCAATGGCAATAGCCCCATTGCTTATCCATATTGATATCCAATACCCCCAAGCCACCAAAAATCCTACAAAATCTCCAAAACCTGCTTTAGAATAGGCATAAGGACCTCCACTTTTGTTAACGATAATGGTGCTAAAATTACTGAATATCTTAGCCAAGATTAACGCTCCAATAGCTGTAAAGACCCATCCTAGCAAGCTGATACTTCCATATCCAGCAAGTGCCGCGGGCAATACAAAAATCCCAGCTCCTATCATATTTCCCACAACAAGAGAGGTCGTGGCAATCAAACCAATTTTTTGAATATTTTTACTCATGAAAGGTGAGGCTTGTCATTGGGTTAACCATTAATTACTTACATTTAATGACAACTTTACCAATATACAATTAAATTATAGATACCCTTGAACTTCTACATAGACCCTGATATCACCAAAGCCGAAACCCTCCCAGCCGTTTTTTACAAAGATGCTTCTACCTTTGCAGCGATCAAGGAGCGTATCTTCTTAAGATCTTGGCAATGGATTGGTGATGAAGATTTGGTGGCGCTTTCTCAATCAGCACATCCCTTAGTTTTGCTAGATGGCTTCTTAACTGAGCCCATTGTAATTACCAAAGATATTGATGATACCATTAGATGCCTTACCAACGTATGTACGCATCGTGGAAATTTAGTGGCTATGCACCCTGGAAAATGTAAAAAACTCGTTTGTATGTACCACGGACGTCGTTATAATTTGGGCGGGGAGTTTGAACATATGCCAGAGTTTGAAGCGGCGCAAGATTTTCCGAGACCCTGTGATGATTTGCACAAATTTCCATTAGAAAAATGGGGGCCATTCTTATTTGTAGGTCTTAATCCCATTTTTGATTTCAGCCAAGTATTGAAAAAAATGGAAGAACGTATAGGGTTTTTACCCTTGGAGCAATTTTCATTGAACAAGACCCTTTCTAAAGACTATTTAGTACACGCACATTGGGCCTTATATTGTGATAATTATCTGGAAGGTTTTCATATTCCCTTTGTACATCATGGACTAAATGAAGTATTAGATTATGGTAATTATACTACGGAAATATACGAATACTGTAACCTACAAATTGGTTATACCGATGACGCAACGGAGGTCTTTGACCTTCCTGAAGGGCATATAGATCACGGAAAAAATGTTGCAGCCTATTACTATTGGGTCTTTCCAAATATGATGTTTAATTTTTATCCTTGGGGTCTTTCCATAAATGTTGTAAAACCCATAGACCTTACCAGAACTAAAGTTTCCTTTATCTCTTATGTGTATGACCCGTCCAAACTTCATAAAGGAGCCGGTGCAGACATTGAAAAAGTAGAGCGAGAGGACGAATTTGTTGTTGAAAATGTGCAAAATGGAGTGAATTCATCTTTTTATAAAGCGGGGCGGTTTTCACCAACTCGCGAAAAAGGGGTGCACCATTTCCATAGACTCCTTGCTCGTTTTCTAGAGGATTAACTTCTTGATACATTATAAATATTTCTAATTAAAAAGTTTGAGATTCAGTTGCATTAACTAAATTTGAAAACTAATTTTTCACAACGCATTACACAATGAAACCCGATCTATTTGAAGCACCGGATTACTATCAACTTGACGATTTACTAACCGATGAGCACAAACTGGTGCGAGAAGCGGCCCGCGACTGGGTGAAACGAGATGTCTCTCCAATTATAGAAGAATACGCTCAAAAGGCTGAATTTCCAAATCAAATTATTGGCGGTCTTGCCGAAATTGGCGCTTTTGGCCCCTACATTCCCATGGAATATGGAGGCGCTGGATTAGATCAAATCTCTTATGGTTTGATCATGCAGGAAATAGAACGTGGTGATAGCGGTGTCAGAAGTACGGCTTCTGTTCAATCTTCATTGGTTATGTATCCCATATGGAAATATGGTAATGAAGAACAACGTAAAAAATACCTCCCTAAGCTTGCTTCGGGAGAATTCATAGGATGTTTCGGACTTACAGAGCCTGATCACGGATCCAATCCTAGCGGTATGACAACCAACTTTAAAGACAAAGGAGATCACTATTTACTCAATGGAGCCAAAATGTGGATTAGTAACGCTCCCTTTGCGGATGTTGCCGTTGTATGGGCAAAAGATGAAACGGGGCGTATTCACGGATTGGTGGTAGAACGAGGCATGGAAGGCTTCAGCACCCCCGAAACCCATGGAAAATGGTCGCTTCGAGCTTCGGCCACCGGAGAACTCATTTTTGATAATGTGAAAGTTCCTAAGGAAAATTTACTTCCAAATAAATCAGGGTTGGGCGCCCCATTAGGTTGTTTAGACTCGGCGCGTTTTGGAATTGCCTGGGGAGCTATTGGTGCAGCTATGGATTGTTATGATACAGCCCTTCGATATTCCAAAGAGCGTATTCAGTTTGGGAAACCTATTGGTGCATATCAATTACAACAAAAGAAATTGGCAGAGATGATCACAGAGATCACCAAAGCACAATTATTGGCATGGCGCCTAGGTGTTTTGCGGGAAGAAGGAAGAGCTACAAGTGCTCAAATTTCAATGGCAAAACGTAACAATGTTGATATGGCTATTAATATTGCTCGTGAAGCACGTCAGATTTTAGGTGGAATGGGTATTACTGGAGAGTACAGTATTATGCGTCACTCCATGAATTTGGAGAGTGTTATCACCTATGAAGGAACGCATGACATCCACTTGTTAATTACAGGATTGGATATCACTGGGCTAAACGCATTTAAATAGTATGAAAACATCCATTTTAATATCCTGCGCATTCCTATTTTCCTTTTATACAGGAAATTGGACAGGTAAAGCTTAATTAGACCTTCCTTTAGGAAGTTTGCTAATTGAAAAGAAGTGCTCCGTGGACAGTAAACTTTATTCAGGGAAATGGATTTACTGCCCCATGCATGGGAAAAAGCTTGATCCCCAATAACGGCAAATCAGTTTTTCCAAAATCATATCCGTCAAATGAACTTGAATCTTTTTTGCAAGCCTAGGTTTCTCAGAAGTTCTTTCAATTTGTATCTTTAAAAAAAACGAATCTATGTCTTCTCAGAAAAGAATTACCCGCGCATACGATACCGCCCGCAGGATTTCTTTTAATGACGATTCAAAATTTATCATTTTTAGTGACTGCCATCGCGGAGATAGTAGTTTTGCAGACGAGTTTGCCAATAACCGAAATATTTACTCCCATGCACTAAAACATTATTATGAACATGGATACACTTACTGTGAATTAGGAGATGGTGATGAATTGTGGGAGAACAGAGAATTCAAATCCATTTTAGAAGCACATAAGAATGTCTTCAATCTATTAACAAAGTTCTTCAATGAAGATCGGCTTTTTCGGCTTATCGGAAATCATGATATGGTATATCGAAACCCTCGTTTCGTTGAAAAAAACTTATACACCTATTTCAATAAGGTGACCGGTAAGGATGACCCCCTATTTCCTAATATTACCTTTTCTGAAGGCCTTATTTTAGAACATAAAAAGACCCAACAGGAAATATTTATGCTCCATGGCCACCAGGCAGACTGGATGAATTATCACGGTTGGCGTTTCAATCGGTTTTTGGTTCGTATTTTATGGCGCCCTCTTCAGGTGTTTGGTATTGGTGACCCGACTAGCCCCGCCAGAAATTATAAAGAACTTATCAAAGTTGAAAAACGGTTCAAAAGATGGATTATTAGTAAAAAGAATCTGTTTACCATTATTGGCCATACGCACCGCCCTCGTTTTCCAGAACCCGGAGAAATTGCCTTGTTTAATGATGGAAGTTGTGTTCATCCAAGAAGTATCACGGGTCTAGAGATTCAAAAGGGTGAAATCTCTTTGATAAAATGGCAAATCGCAACCACTGAGGATGGAACACTTAAAGTAGTTCGGATTCTTTTAGAGGGACCACAACGCATTGAAGATTATAAAACCGAATAACAAAAATTCTTGGCGGATTTCATAAAAAAGAAACAGATCTTTTTTCAGCAAAGTATCAACGTAAATATTGTGTGGCTTTTTCTTTAATAACCTGTGCCACCGGCTTGTGTTCAATTTTACTTTCTAACCACGATAAAATATCCAAATATAAAAACGCCCTTTTCTCATAGGGATGATCTTCGAACTTTTTTAGTCGGGCATGTATTTTTTTAAATTCTTTGTTAATTTGATGCGGGTACACATTCCCCAGCCCCTTGATGGTTGCAATAAACTCTTTTTGAACCTCTTGCAGGTTTTCCATCTTAAGTAAAAATTTATAGGTTTCTCGTAATTGTCGCTCCAAATGGTAATCCAATCCTGCATCATAATGGGCGACTAGACTTAGAATTCGCGCAAAACATTGCAAGTCTTCTCGGGCTCTAAGGGTTTTGTTATTAATAATCTTTTCGAGATAAGAGATACATGTTTTATTATCTCCCGCTCCAAAATACAAGCAAGCAATCTTATAATAAAAGACTACCACATAATGCCTATCTAGCCTAGAACCTAGACTTTTCATTTTCTCTTCTATCTCGGACACCAGATACAATCCCTCGTCAAAATTACCTTCCAGGAAGTACAAATTTAATTTACTGAAATAATGATATATAAAAATAATGGTGTCCGTATTGTTATTTAATGGAAACACTTCGGCCTCCAATTCTTCTTCGAAAGCTGTGAGCTCGGCCTTATACTTATTCGTATGTTTTACATAAAACAATGCCTCCAACTGATAGTTTCGTCCCTTGAGATAGAACACAGGATTGAGGTGCTTCATTTTAGGAAATTCATGAAATAAATCCACCCATTTCTGCGCGTATCTATAGCTCATTAAGAAATCCTGTATGAGAAAGCTGTACCATAAATAGGCTTTATACAACCATAATTTCTCCCGGAATCCAAGCATTTCAATATCATATTCTGGCAGTCGGGCTTTAAAAAAGTTTTTTATGTTTTGAAGCTCTTCGTTATTTTTAACATAGCCAGTGTTCAGTAAAATTCCATATAACTGAAGTGATAGATTTGATAGTTTACTAGTGAGTATATTTTGCCTACTTAAATTTTCTGCCATCGCTGATAACTCATCTGACCTTGATATAATACTCCGAGTTATGTATTGAGTTTCAATGACCTTTTCTAGTTCAACGATCTCATAGGCTGTATTTTTTTCCTCATTTTCAATGGCCAGGACTCTTGCCTTTTCCAAAAGTTTCAGGCTTTGTTTGTAGAGTCCCTTTTGATACAAGACTGTTGCAAAATCCAACTGCTCCCTAATTTGAATTCGAATATTCTTATGGGCAGGATTTAGCCGAAGGCTCACCAATATTTGACGGTACAGATGTGCCTTTAAATTAGAAAGTTGCTGTTTGGTGACAATTTTATTTTTCAGAATAACATCTTCATCATAAGAATTCATCTTATCCAAAAGCACAAAAAGAGAATAAAATTTAGCATCAACATTGCCATCAAAGCGACCTACATACAACTTAAATTGTCGCTTTTCAGATTTGGTCATGGACTTCACCAAAGCAAAAAGAGGTTCTTGATGGTCGTTAGTCTTTGTATTTCTTTTATTCATAAAAAATTGAAATTCAGCATTTTGTATTGATTACACGTCTTTTTAACGTTGTAAATCATGATTTGTATTTACCCTGTAAGGGAAACTCAATATATACATTTGATTTTTATTCAAGAAAACAATATTTATGCAAAATCGTACCATTCAGATTTTCGATACGACCTTGCGCGACGGAGAGCAAGTCCCTGGTTGTAAACTTGACACTTCAGAAAAATTGATCATCGCCCAAAGGTTGGATGTTATGGGTGTAAATGTAATTGAAGCCGGCTTTCCTATTTCCAGTCCGGGGGATTTTACATCGGTTCAAGAAATTTCGAAAGTAGTTAAAAATGCAACCGTTTGCGGGCTTACCCGAGCTGTGCAAAAAGACATTGAAGTAGCTGCAGAAGCCCTACAATATGCCAAATACCCACGAATTCATACTGGTATTGGAACCAGTGAATCCCATATCAAATACAAATTTAAAGCTACTCAGGCAGCCATTATTGAAAGAGCAAAACAAGCCGTTGCTTATGCAAAGAAATTTGTAGAAGACGTTGAGTTTTATGCCGAAGATGCCGGAAGAACTGAGAACAGTTTTCTAGCTCGTATTTGCGAAGAAGCTATAAAAAGTGGAGCTACGGTTCTCAATATTCCAGATACAACAGGATATTGTTTGCCTGAAGAATATGGAGCTAAAATCAAGTATCTGAAAGAAAATGTAAATGGGATTGACAACGTCATCTTATCCTGTCATTGTCATAATGATCTTGGTATGGCCACCGCAAATTCTATCGCAGGTGCCATTCACGGTGCCGGGCAAATTGAATGTACTATCAATGGTGTTGGAGAGCGAGCGGGAAACACCGCTCTAGAGGAAGTTGTTATGATCCTGCGGCAACACCCATATCTAAATCTCCATACAGATATTGATACCAGGCTTTTGTATGACACCAGTCAATTGGTAAGTGAAAAAATGGGCATGCCTGTACAGCCTAATAAAGCCATTGTGGGATCTAATGCCTTTGCGCATAGTTCAGGAATTCACCAAGATGGCATGATTAAGAACAGGGAAACCTATGAGATCATCAACCCGAATGAAGTGGGCGTTACTGAAAGTGCCATTGTGCTTACGGCTAGAAGTGGCCGAGCAGCATTGGCGTATAGATCCAAAAAAATAGGATACGAGTTAACAAAAAAACAATTGGATAAGGCCTACGCTGCTTTTTTACATATCGCCGATACGACGAAAGAAGTACAAGACCAAGACCTTCATGCTATCATGGAATCCATTAACATCCCCGTTGGGGTATTTGCATAGTTATGGCTGGAAAAACATTATTTGATAAAGTATGGGATGCTCACGTTGTGGACCAAATAAAGAATGGTCCGCAACTTTTGTACATCGATAAACACCTCATTCATGAGGTCACTAGCCCACAGGCCTTTGAAGAGTTGAAAAATCGTGGAATTGAAGTAGCAAGACCCGATAGGACCATTGCAACGGCCGATCACAATACGCCAACATTAAATCAACATCTACCAATTAAAGATCCACTGTCTAGAAATCAACTAGAACAACTCGCCGTAAACTGCCATAAGCACAATATTGAATTATTTGGATTGGGTCATAAATACAATGGTATTGTGCATGTGATGTCACCAGAATTGGGAATTACCCAGCCAGGTATGACCATTGTCTGTGGAGATAGTCATACCTCTACACATGGTGCTTTTGGAGCCATTGCGTTTGGTATTGGAACCAGTCAAGTGGCGCAAGTGTTCGCCAGTCAGTGTTTGTTATTACAAAAGCCAAAGAAACTTAGAGTTACCGTTCAGGGAACCCTGAAAAATGGCGTTCTTCCAAAGGATGTCATTTTATATATTATTTCTCAAATTGGAACTGATGCGGGTACCGGATACTTCTGTGAATATGCTGGAAATGTATTCGAAGAAATGTCTATGGAGGGCAGGATGACGGTCTGTAACATGAGTATAGAAATGGGAGCTCGCGGAGGCATTATCGCCCCTGATGAAACAACATTTGATTATGTTAAGGGTCGAAAGTACGCTCCTAAAGGAATCGAATTTACCTCAAAGCTCCAGTATTGGAAAACATTGAAAACAGATTCGGATGCCATCTTTGACAAAGAATATTCCTTTAATGCCGCCGATATCGCACCTATGATAACCTATGGAACGAATCCAGGTATGGGGATAAAAATAAATGAAACCATTCCAGAATTCGAGCAAGATTCTTTTCACAAGGCATTGGATTATATGGGTTTTGAGGCTGGTAAGACTTTGATTGACCTCCCTATAAATTATGTGTTTATTGGTAGTTGTACCAATTCCAGAATTGAGGATTTCAGGGAGGCGGCACGCTATGTAAAAGGGAGACAAAAAGCATCTAATGTAACAGCTTGGTTAGTCCCTGGATCACAACAGGTAGCCAAACAAATACATGAAGAGGGATTGATCACTGTTTTTGAAACGGCTGGGTTTAGGTTACGTCAACCTGGATGTTCGGCGTGTTTAGCAATGAATGATGACAAAATACCAACTGGAGAATATTGTGTGTCAACTTCCAATAGAAACTTTGAAGGGAGACAAGGTCAAGGATCTCGCACTATTTTGGCAAGTCCATTAATGGCAGCAGCCACGGCAGTTGAGGGAAAAATAGTAGACATTACCAAACAATTGAATTAAATGAAAAAGTTTGTGCAACTTACGGATACAGCAATTCCGTTACCCACAGAAAATATTGATACAGATCAGATCATACCGGCTCGTTTTTTAAAAGCAACCCGTAAAGATGGATTTGGCCAGAACCTCTTCAGAGATTGGCGCTATGACAATAACGGAACACCCACAAGTGACTTTGTGCTTAACAACGCTAAATTTGATGGAAGCATTCTTATAGCTGGCAACAATTTTGGATGTGGATCTAGCCGGGAACATGCTGCTTGGGCCCTTTCCACTTATGGTTTCACGGTAATCGTAAGTAGTTTTTTTGCTGATATTTTTAGAGAAAACGCTCTAAACAATGGCCTGTTGCCCGTTCAAGTCTCCAGTGATTTTTTAAAATCTCTTCTGGCCTTCGTTACTCAAAATCCGAAAGCAGAAATCACCATAAATCTGGAAAAACAAATTATAAAAACACCCATTGGTTCTAATGAGTTTGATATAGATCCGTATAAAAAAACCTGTCTCATTAATGGGTATGATGATATCGATTATTTAATACTTCAAAAAGAAAAAATAGCTGAGTTTGAACTCAATCATACATTATGAATTACACCATTGCCATATTATCGGGGGACGGAATTGGCCCCGAAGTCACAGAACAATCCTGTAAGGTATTAAATGCCATTGCAGAATGCTACAATCACACATTTACTTTCACCAAAGGATTTGTAGGTGCTGTTGCCATTGATGAAACAGGTGATCCCCTTCCAGAAGAAACCTTGCGAGTATGCCATGAAGCAGATGCTGTTTTATTTGGTGCCATTGGGCATCCTAAATACGACAATGACCCTTCTGCCAAAATAAGACCTGAACAAGGCCTCCTAAAACTACGAAAGTCGTTGGGGCTTTTCTGCAACATTCGTCCTGTCACGACCTACAAGGAGCTGGTAGACAATTCGCCGTTAAAAAGAGATATCGTGGAAGGAGCTTCATTTACAATCTATAGGGAGTTAACGGGCGGCATCTATTTTGGAAGTAAAGAGTTAAGCGAAGATGGTCAAGTTGCCGTAGATAATTGTTCCTATTCCGTAGTAGAAATTGAACGCATTGCACATTTAGCTTTCAAAGCAGCTCAATCCCGAAACAAGAAGCTCACGTTAGTGGATAAGGCCAACGTACTTGAAACGTCTCGCTTGTGGCGAAAGACAGTCACTAATATGGCTGCCCAGTACCCTGATGTCTTTCTGGATTTCCTTTTTGTCGATAATGCGGCCATGCAGCTTATTCTTAATCCAAAACAGTTTGATGTTATCCTAACGGAAAACCTATTTGGAGATATCATTAGTGACGAAGCGAGTGTAATAGGTGGATCTATTGGGTTATTAGCCTCTGCTTCGGTGGGAACTCATAACGCCTTGTTTGAGCCCATTCATGGTTCTTTTCCTCAAGGTGCGGGTAAAGACATTGCTAATCCATTGGCCTCAATTCTTTCTGTGGCAATGATGCTGGAGCATTTCGGATTGTATGAAGAGGCGGAAGCCATTCAGAAAGGTGTTGAAAAATCGTTAGAATTGGGAATTAGCACGGAAGACATCAATCGTAATTATCCGTTTTCTACCTCAAAAGTAGGTGATTTTATAGCAGATTATATTTTCAATCAGGAAGATTCGAACATCAATTTTGCCAATGTTCACATGGGGCAGAGTACTATTATTTAAACAAGGAATTGAAACAGATCGGGTTTATCATTTAAATAATCGCCAAAAAAGTTTCTTTGGTGCATTCTATATACCAAGGGTTCTAGGTCTGTGGTCTTTTTTAATTCTATTCCAACAACAGCCGGGCCATTCTCTCGGCTGGTTTTTTTGGTATACTCAAAGTGGGTGATGTCATCATCAGGTCCAAGCACGTCTGCCACAAATTCTTTAAGTGCTCCAGAACGCTGGGGAAATCTAACAATAAAATAATGTTTCAACCCGTGATACAATAACGCGCGTTCTTTGATCTCCGCGGTTCTTGTAATATCATTATTACTGCCGCTTACAATGCATGCAATGTTTTTTCCTTGAATCTCTTCGGAAAAACTTTCCAAGGCCGAAAGCGTTAGAGCACCTGCCGGTTCCACCACAATGGCCTCTTTAGTATACAGATCAAGAATAGTTTGACATACATGTCCTTCATGTACGGTAACAACCTCCGTTACCAATTGCTTACAAATCTCAAAATTGCGCCTTCCTACCTGTCGTACCGCGGCTCCATCTACAAACTTATCAATCTCCAAAAGCGCCGTGTTCTCACCTCTTGATAGCGAGTTTTTCATAGCCGGCGCACCCGCTGGCTCTACACCAATAATCTTAGTTTCTGGAGACAATTGGGAGAAAACACTGCTAAGTCCGGAAATCAATCCGCCGCCACCTACCGGAACAAACACATAGTCTAATGGCACTTCTGTTTGTTCGATCATTTCCAACCCAACGGTAGCCTGACCTTCAATTATTTTTTCATCATCAAAGGGGTGAATAAAGGTCTTTTGGTCTCGGTTACACTCCAACATTGCGGCATCGTAGGCATCATCAAACGTATCTCCTATTAGAATGGTTTCTACATACGCTCCACCAAACATTATTACCTGTTCAATTTTTTGTTTGGGAGTAGGCGCCGGCATAAAAATACGTCCGTGTATTTTTAATTTTGCGCATGCAAAAGCCACGCCTTGGGCGTGGTTGCCGGCGCTGGCACATACAATTCCTTTTTTTGCCGCTTCCACATCCAAAGTGCGCATTTTATAATAGGCTCCGCGTATTTTATACGACCGCACTTGCTGTAAATCTTCTCTCTTTAAAAAGATACGAGCCTTGTGTTTTCGAGAATACCTGGCGTTCTCTACGAAGGGTGTTCGTAGGGCCACTTCTCGTACAATTTTAGAAGCTTCCCTAACCGAAGTAAGCGAAGGAATATATATGGTTTCTGTATGCACAACGCTCAAACTTATACCAAAACTGGTTCTTGTGGAGTTTCGGATTTTATTTTCTTCATAGCAGTCATAGACGCTCTTAATGTCGCCCCAATTTGTTCTACAGGATGATTTCTGATGGTTGCATTCACGAACATCAGATATTGATTATCTACTTCTTTATCGCCTTGATATGGCTTTCCGATAACATCCGTTTCCAGATTGTTCATGAATTCGTTCAACAAAGGTTTGCAAGCGTGATCAAATAGGTAACAGCCATATTCTGCTGTATCAGAAATAATCCGATTCATTTCATATAATTTTTTCCGAGCGATTGTATTCGCAATAAGAGGTGTTTCATGAAGTGATTCGTAATAGGCAGATTCTTCAATAATTCCAGCATCTGTCATGGTTTCAAAGGCCAACTCAACCCCGGCTCTAATAAAAGCCACAAGCAAGGTCCCATGGTCAAAATACTCTTGTTCCGAAATATATTCTGAACTTATTTCCGTTTTTTCGAAGTTAGTCTCTCCTGTTTCTGCTCTCCACTTTAGTAGATTTCTATCTCCGTTTGCCCAATCTTCCATCATTACCGTTGAAAATCGACCCGACATGATATCATCCATATGTTTCTGAAACAAAGGTTTCCAGAGCACTTTTAGTGTTTCAGAAAGTTCAAAAGCCTTAATTTTGGCTGGGTTAGATAATCTATCCATCATATGCGTAATTCCACCATGCTTTAGCGCTTCAGTAATGGTCTCCCACCCATACTGAATAAGCTTAGCGGCATATTCTGGGGAAATACCATCTTCAATCATTTTATCAAAAGAAACAATAGCCCCAGTTTGTAACACCCCACATAAAATAGTTTGCTCTCCCATAAGATCACTCTTTACTTCGGCAATAAATGAAGATTCTAGTACTCCAGCGCGATGTCCTCCCGTGGCCACAGCGTATGCCTTGGCCTGTTTTAAGCCAATCCCTTTTGGGTCGTTTTCGGGATGGACCGCAATGAGAGTGGGCACACCAAAACCGCGTTTATACTCTTCGCGTACTTCAGTTCCGGGGCATTTAGGGGCCACCATAATCACGGTAATATCTTTCCGTATTTCTATTCCTTCTTCAACAATATTGAAACCATGCGAATACGAAAGTGTTGCTCCTTCTTTCATTAAAGGCATCACCTTATTCACCACAGCGCTGTGCTGTTTGTCTGGAGTTAAATTCAAAACTAAATCTGCCTCAGGAATACGTTCTTCAAAGGTGCCCGTGACAAATCCATGATTCGTAGCGTTTTGAAACGATGCTCGCCGCTCTAAGATAGCTTGATCACGCAAGGCATAGCTCACGTCCAGTCCCGAATCTCTAATATTCAATCCCTGGTTAAGACCTTGTGCCCCACAGCCAATAATCACAATCTTCTTTCCAAGTAACGCAGCTACCCCTTCCTCAAACTCAGAGGCATTCATAAATCGGCATTTTCCTAGTTGTTGTAACTGTTCACGTAATGTCAGTTTGTTAAAATAATTTTCCATATTCAGATTAGTTATTAAATGCGGCTAACATTTCGGTTATTTTCATTTCTTCTTTGGTCACTGCAATTCTACCTGAACGCACAAACTGCATAATACCAAAAGGACTTAGCTTTTTATATAAAAGTTCTATTTCTTCTTTGTTTCCTGATTTTTCTAGCACGAAAAAATCCTTGGTTACGGTCACAATTTTTGAATTACTTTCTATAATAATATTTTGAATTCCGTCGTGTTCAAACAGTAAATCGGACTTAATTTTAAACAAACAGGATTCTTGATAAACGGTCTCTTCATCGGTATGATAATACGCTTTGATTACTTCTACCTGCTTTTCTATTTGACCTATAATCTTTTTTATTTGTACTTCGGAAACATATACCACAATTGTAAATCTCGAAACACCATCAATTTCTGAGATGGACGAATTGATGCTCTCTATATTGATATGTCTTCTTTGAAAAATTGCTGAAATTCGATTCAACAATCCTATATTATTTTCGGTATACGCCGATACTGTATATGATTTTAATTTTGCCATAATTAACAAAGTCTTATTTCTGAAACCGATGCCCCAGACTGGATCATTGGAAATACATTGTCTTCTTTTTCAACGCAAACCTCAAGAAAATAGGCATCTTTTGAAGCCATCATCTCGGCTACGGCATTTGCCAGCTCTTCTCGTTTTACAACTCGTTTTGCATCAATATAATAGCCCTTAGCAATACTCACAAAATCGGGATTCGCCATCTCCGTGGAGGCATATCTTTTATCAAAAAATAGCTGCTGCCATTGACGTACCATCCCCAAAAAGTCATTATTAAGAACCACTATTTTTACGGGAACCTTATGCTGAAAAATGGTTCCAAGTTCTTGAATGGTCATTTGATACCCCCCGTCTCCAATAATAGCTACTACCTCTCTATGTGGCGCTGCCATTTTTGCTCCAATCGCAGCCGGTAAGGCAAAACCCATAGTGCCCAATCCCCCTGAAGTAATATTGCTCTTGGTTTGATTAAATTCTGAATATCTACATGCAACCATTTGATGTTGCCCCACATCTGAAACAATGGCGGCACTACCCTTGGATTGTTGGTTTATTTCCCGTATCACCTCGCCCATAGAAAGTCCTTCTTTCTCTGGAAATAGATCTCCTGCTATTACCTTCTCGAGTTCAATAGCATATAGATCTTTAAATCGTTGATGCCAATTGTCATGACTATTCTTTTCCAATAATGGAGTCAACTGCAATAAGCTATCCTTGGCATCCCCCAATACGGCAATATCAGTTTTTACGTTCTTATCTACTTCTGCAGGGTCTATTTCAAAATGAATCACTTTGGCCTGCTTGGCATATGTATCCAGACTCCCCGTTACGCGATCGTCAAATCGCATCCCTATGGCAATAAGAAGATCACATTCATTGGTGAGTATATTGGGTGCATAATTCCCATGCATTCCTACCATACCAACATTTAAGGGATGTTTCGTTGGGAGTGCAGAAGCCCCTAAAATGGTCCATGCCGCTGGAATCCCCGTTTTCTCAACAATCTCTTTTAATTGGTCTTCAGCTTGACCGAGTATCACACCCTGCCCCCAAACAATTAGTGGTTTTTTTGCATTGTTTATAAGTACTGCCGCATTTTGAATCGCTTTTACATCAATAGATGGTGCTGGGTTGTAACTTCGTATTCCTTCACACTTGTTATATATAAAGTCGAATTCTTCGAATTGTGCATCCTTGGTTATATCAATCAAAACAGGGCCCGGTCTGCCACTTTTGGCAATATAAAAGGCCTTTGCCAATACCTCTGGAATTTCAGATGCTTTTGTTATTTGATGGTTCCATTTTGTCACAGGAGTTGATATACCAACAATATCGGTTTCCTGAAAGGCGTCGCTTCCTAAAAGGTGGCTTGACACTTGACCCGTAATACAAACCACTGGTGTTGAATCTATTTGCGCATCGGCTATTCCGGTAATTAGATTGGTCGCACCAGGTCCCGAGGTAGCCATAGCAACACCTACTTTTCCTGAGATACGGGCATATCCTTGAGCAGCATGTATAGCGCCTTGTTCGTGTCTGGTCAAGACATGTTGTAACTTATTTTGGTATTTGAACAACTCATCGTAGACAGGCATAATGGCCCCACCTGGATATCCATACAAAATATCGACTCCTTCGGCCAACAGGCATCGTATGACAGCTTCACTTCCGCTGATGCGTTCCGCATTATTATAAACTGATTTTTTTTCAGATACTATTGTTTGTGTTTCCATAGACACGCTATTAAAATTCATCAGTTACACATCCTAAGGATGCTGATGATACAGTTTTTGCATATTTATAAAGCGCCCCCTTTTCAACTTTAAGTATGGGAGCTACCCATTGTTTTCTTCGTTTTTCTAGCATTTCTTCTGAGACTTCAAGTTCAATAGCATTTTTTTGAGCATCAATGGTGATTACATCTCCATTCTCAACAAATGCCAAATTGCCTCCTTCTTGCGCTTCAGGAGTAATGTGTCCAACTACAAAACCATGTGTCCCACCCGAGAATCGGCCATCTGTAATGAGGGCCACATCGCTTCCTAGGCCAGCTCCAATAATTGCAGCTGTTGGCTTGAGCATCTCGGGCATTCCTGGACCTCCTTTTGGACCTTCGTACCTAATGACCACAACATCTCCTTTTCTTACCTCTCCTTTCTGAATCCCATTATTAGCTTCATATTCACTGTCAAATACCCTTGCTCTTCCCTGAAACCGAAGACCTTCTTTCCCTGTAATTTTGGCGACGCTCCCTTCAGAGGCCAGATTACCATATAGAATTTGAAGGTGGCCAGAAGGCTTAATTGGATGTTCAATAGTTCGAAGTACGTCTTGATCTTCAGCCAAATCATTTACGTCCAATAAGTTCTCTGCAAGTGTTCTACCTGTTACGGTCAAACAATCTCCATGAAGCAGTCCTTTTGTAAGCAAATATTTTAATACCCCAGGAATACCCCCTATTTCATGAATATCTTCCATGAGATACTTTCCGCTTGGTTTAAGGTCAGCCAAAAATGGGGTTTCGTTGCTAATACGCTGAAAATCTTTGAGGGTAAAATCTATTTCTGCCGCTCTGGCAATCGCAAGAAAATGAAGTACGGCATTGGTTGACCCACCCAAAACAGTCACTAGACGTATGGCATTTTCCATGGACTTCTTTGTGATAATATCTAGAGGTTTTATGTCTTCCTTCAACAGTTTTCTTATAGCCACTCCTGCAGCTACAGCTTCTTGTTTCTTTACATCACTAGTGGCTGGATTTGAAGAGTTAAAGGGAAGGGACATTCCTAAGGCCTCAATAGCAGATGCCATAGTGTTGGCAGTATACATACCTCCACAGGCTCCTGCGCCAGGGCATGCCTTTTGCACCACCGTTTTAAACTCACTTTCGGTAATGGTACCGGCCACTTTACTACCCCAAGCTTCAAAGGCAGAAACTACATCTAATTTTTTTCCTTCGTGACATCCAGAATCTATGGTCCCTCCATACACCAATATCGCGGGTCTATTTAAGCGGATCATTGCCATAAGTGCTCCAGGCATATTCTTATCACAACCCACGACAGTAATTAGACCATCGTAGCTCATCGCCTGCACTACAGTTTCCATAGAATCTGCAATAATATCTCTTGATGGTAATGAATATCTCATGCCTGGAGTCCCCATGGATATCCCATCACTTACACCTATGGTATTGTATATAAGACCCACAACTTCTTCTTGGCGAGTTCCTTCTTTCACTTTTTTAGCGAGGTCATTTAAATGCATGTTACAAGGGTTTCCCTCATAACCAGTACTTGCAATACCTACTAGAGGCTTTTCAAAATCATCAATGGTTAAACCTATTGCATGAAGCATTGCTTGAGCTGCGGGCTGCGTAGGATCTTGTGTAACTGTCTTACTATATTTATTTAATTCCATTTCAATCTTCTAATTAGAGGTAAAACTATTTTTAATTCCGAATGGTGCTTTTATCTTTTCTTGGTTCACTACGTCATTCAAAGGGCAGCATATTTATCTAATTCATTGTTTTTCAGTTTTTTATGTGGTAATCATCTACATCTTATAACCTCAAAAAAAAAGCCTGTATCTCGGGAGATACAGGCTTCATTTTTAGCAACAAAGACCATATCATCCCGATTTCAGGATAATAATGACTACGTTACTAATGACTCTATTGATAGTGTTCATAAAACAAAAAACCTTCCGATTAGGGAAGGTCTATAAATTATTTAATACCATCCCCTTATCTCTGCGAGCTAATCACAAAAATGTTTGCAAGAATGATATGTACCATGTGTCTATTCATTTATAACAACAAAGGATATACTTTTTTTTAAGAAAACCAAACGCAATTTTTAGCTCTCTGGTGCAATGCTAATCTTGAGCCCATTCAATGCTGGAGTCATGAATAATTGACATCCTAATCTACTGTTGTCTTTTACGTTAAAGGCTTCAGCCAGCATGGCATCTTCGTCATAGCTCATTTCAGGAAGTACGTGATCGGTTTCAACATAACATTGGCAAGACGCACACATAGCCATCCCTCCACAAACACCAATAGTACCTTCCGGAGCTAGTTCATACGATCGAATGACCTCCATTAGATTCATATTCATATCTGTTGGAGCATCTACTTCATGTGTAACTCCTTCTCGATCAACTATGGTTATTTTTATGTCTTCCATCTAGCTATTGTACAATAAAATATTGTGTGCTTTGATTTAAGTATAAATGCCTTATTCAATAGTTTTAACAACCGCTTTGGGGGCTTCTTTCTTACTTCCATCAAAACCTTCAACGCCTCCAACAGTTGTATACTTCATAACGTATCTCTTGTCTGGAAAGATACGTTGATACGCACTTTGACACATTAAGGTTGCTTCGTGAAAACCACACAGTATCAATTTAAGTTTTCCCGGATAGGTATTTACATCTCCAATGGCATAAATACCTGGGATATTGGTTTGATAATCCAACGTATTATCAACTTTAATAGCATTTTTTTCAATGTCCAATCCCCAATCGGCGATAGGTCCTAATTTTGGTGCTAGGCCAAACAAAGGAATAAAATGATCACATGCCAAGTTGTGTTGTCCTGAGCCTTGTTGAACAATTACTTCTGAAAGCTTCTCTTCACCAACAAGCGCTACTACTTCGGCCGGCGTAACAAGTTCTATTTTTCCACTATTTTTTAGTTCTTGTACTTTCTCTACACTGTCTAATGCACCACGAAATTCATTTCGTCTATGTATAAGCGTAACGCTGGAGGCCACATCTGCCAAAAAAATACTCCAATCCAGTGCCGAATCACCTCCGCCGGCAATCACCACTTTTTTATTTCGGTATATTTCTGGATCTCTGATAATGTACTCAACGCCTTTGTCTTCGTAACTACCTATATTAGGAATAGGAGGTTTTCTTGGTTCAAAACTACCCAAGCCTCCCGCAATAGCAACTATTGGTGCATTATGCTGCGTGCCTCGGCTGGTAGTAACCACAAAGGTGTCATCTTCCAGTTTTTCAATGGTTTCGGCTCGCTCGCCTAAAGTAAAGCCAGGTTGAAACGGTTCGATCTGTTTCATAAGTTTATCTACCAGATCTCCAGCTAGAATTTCGGGATAGGCGGGAATATCATAAATGGGCTTCTTAGGATATATTTCGGAACATTGGCCTCCGGGTTGGGGAAGCGCATCAATTAAATGACATCGAAGTTTCAATAGCCCTGCTTCAAAAACAGTAAAAAGCCCGGTGGGGCCAGCACCTATAATAAGTATGTCAGTTTTTATCATCTATTACAACCTTCAGTATTTGGATATAAAAGTGGAATTTCAAACGAATGATGGTCCCTATTGTTCAACATTAACAACACTTTCAATTTGAGGAGCATATTTTTTTATGGTCATTTCAACACCACTCTTAAGCGTCATTTGATTTACAGAGCAACCTACACAGGCTCCCTCTAATTGAATCCGAACAATTTTCCCTTCATCAATGGATAGTAGTGATATATCTCCACCATCGCTTTGCAAGAACGGACGAATTTCATCTAGGGCTTCTTCAACTTTCGTTTTTAATTCTTCTGCTGTCATATCATTTCTTTACGGCACTACAACCTGCCATGGTAGTTATTTTAATCGCCTCGGTTGGAGGTAGATCATCATTTCTTCTTACCGTTTCTTCAACCACGCGCTTGGTAATAGCTTCAAAAGCTTCTTCAATTGGGGTGGCTATTTGAAGAGCTGCCGGGTGACCTACATCTCCCGCTTCACGAATACTTTGCACCAAAGGTATCTCTCCCAAAAAGGGTATTTTTAAATCTTCAGCGAGATGTTTTGCGCCCTCTTTTCCGAAGATATAATACTTGTTTTCTGGTAATTCTTCTGGTGTAAAATAGGCCATATTCTCAATAATTCCCAACACGGGAACATTGATATTTTCTTGTTGAAACATAGCAACTCCTTTACGGGCGTCAGCCAATGCTACATTCTGGGGTGTACTCACTACAACCGTTCCTGTAATAGGCAAGGATTGCATAATACTTAAGTGAATATCGCCTGTTCCTGGAGGCAAATCCAATAGCATAAAATCCAACTCACCCCAAGCGGCATCAAAAATAAGTTGATTCAAGGCCTTAGCTGCCATAGGGCCTCGCCAAATAACGGCCTGATCGGGTTGCGTAAAAAATCCTATGGAGAGTACTTTTACGCCATGGTTTTCAATGGGTTTCATTTTGCTTTTTCCATCTATGGTGACTGAAAGTGGTCGTTCGGACATTACGTCAAACATAATTGGTATGGAAGGTCCATATATATCGGCATCTAAAATACCCACTTTAAAGCCCATTTTAGCCAATGTCACGGCCAGATTAGCTGTTACGGTAGATTTTCCCACTCCTCCTTTTCCTGAGGCTACTGCCACAATATTCTTAATACCAGGGATGGTCTTTCCTTTAATCAAATTCGGATTTTGGGTAGCTGGCGCTTCTACTTTAATATTCACTTTTACTTGCGCTTCTGGAGACACATGATTTTTTATTGCAGCGATCACATCTTCCTCTGCGCGCTTTTTAATATGCATTGCTGGTGTTTGCAATGTGATATCCACAATCACTTCATCGGCAAAGGTGATCACATTTTTTACCGCCCCGCTTTCAACCATATTCTTACCATCTCCAGCCACACTTATGGTTTCTAGCGCCTTATATATTTCTTGTTTGTTTAATTTCATTTGCTTTTATATTCAAAATACTCCCCTGCATATCGCATTCCATCGCCAAGATGTAGGTGTTTTACTATCTATATTTAGATTCATTCTAAAGTGCAAATATAAGGGGAATACTTCGGAAAATGAAGTGGTGAGATTGAAATGATTGATAGTCAGATTTGAGGGATTTATGGCATCAAATCCCTTATGAGAGTTCTTTCATAGGATCCCAAAAAATATCCTGAAACTTCTGAATTTGATTCTCTATTACTTCAACGCCTTCGCTCTCCAGCAACTGCTGCATGAGGTTAGTACCGCTAAAATGATGTTTGCCAGTGAGCAGGCCTTTTTTATTTACAACGCGATGTGCAGGCACGTCTTCTTTATTTCCTGAAGCATTCATAGCCCATCCTACCATGCGCGCACTTCCCGCTGCTCCCAAGTACTTTGCAATAGCGCCATATGAGGTGACGCGTCCGTATGGAATCAATTTGGCTACCTCATAAACTTGATCAAAAAAACCTTCAGATTTACTCATTAAATAGCATTCAAAATTTTGATAAAGGTAATTATAGAAATTACCGCTGTAATTAAACCTATCATATAGTTCATATTCAGTTTAGCCCCTAGATTGCCTTGCTTTCGTCGAAAAAACCATACATAAATAGCCAACATAACAAAAGTGCCTAAGGCCGAGGCCAAAACACATGCCCATAGTGCAACTTGCTCGAAACTAAACCATCCAAATCCCGCAAAGGTTATGCTCACATATATCCAATAGGGTACGGGAAGCAGGTTCAAAGCCGCGAGAAACACCCCTGAGAAAAATCGATTTGTTTTTGAGTTATTCACATCTTTCCTAACTTCCTTTCTAGGATCGTCAGCAATAAAAAAGAAGTAAATGGTAATACAAATAAAAATGCCTAGAGCCACTTTTTGAAGCACATCTACAATTTCGGGATGCATGTCCAAATACCGGGCAAAAAGTAACGCAATGAAGGTTTGAATGAGTACCATTACACAAACACCTAGCGAAAAAAGCAAGCCAATTTTTCGGCCCTCTTTCATGCTAATCTTAGCCGCCGACATATTGAGCAAGCCCGGAGGAATAACACCTAACAGGGCAGCCACAAAGCCTATGGCAAAATTGAAAACAATGGTCATTAATTAGCTAGTTGTTTGTTTTGTGAATATAAACAATTTATAGCTAACGAAATTTAAAGCGGATATAGGTAATCTTCTTTCCTACATCCAAATATTGTTGTTCATAAAAGGTTTGGATCTTTGTAACAGCCGAAGGAGTATACTCATTTCCATAGACATCATGATGCGCATATTCTACCTCTTGTTCTAATCCATGAAGCAATCCTAGTGTATATCCATGCATGAATTCGCTGTCCGTTTTTAAATGGACCACGCCCTCGGGCTTTAATATATACTTGTACTTATTTAAAAATTCGATATTAGTAAGTCGGTGCTTTGTTCGCTTATATTTTATTTGCGGATCTGGAAATGTGATCCAAATTTCATCTATCTCGTTTTCTTCAAAAATATGATGGATCAATTCAATTTGAGTTCTTAAAAATCCTACATTGGGAAGGTTATCTTCTAGTGCAGTCTTCGCTCCTTTCCAAAATCGAGCGCCTTTGATATCAATTCCCAAAAAGTTTTTCTCTGGATATTCCCGCGCCAAGTTTACTGAATATTCACCTTTGCCACACCCCAACTCCAATACTATTGGGTTTTCATTCTTAAAAAAAGTACGCCTCCAATTGCCTTTTAATTGTAGACTATTCGTAACTACCTCTTCTCGGGATGGCTGCACGACATTGGCAAATGTTTCATTCTCCTTGAAACGCTTCAGTTTGTTCTTACTTCCCACAAATTTAATTTTTGGGTAAAATTAAGGAAATATTAGTCCGCCACTATTATTACTACTTTTGTTTTAATGAATGAGCACAATAATTTTGAAAGTAAGTCAGGTGGCAAAACTATTTTAGTTGCTCCACTGCATTGGGGATTGGGTCATGCCACACGCTGTATTCCTATTATAAACGCCTTACTGAAATACGGATTCAATGTGCTCTTGGGGTCAGATGGAGCTGCATTATTATTACTTCGGAAAGAATTTCCCCAATTAGAAGCTATTGAACTTCCTTCATATGATATCACATATGCTACCAAAGGCAGAAACTTCAAGTGGCAAATGATGCAAAATATTCCGAAGATAAAAAAGGCTATTTCTTCTGAAAAAAAATTGATCAAACGACTCTTTTCTGAAAGGAAGATTGATGGAATTATAAGTGATAACCGATTTGGTGTTCGACATAAAAGTGTTCCTTCCGTATTTATAACGCATCAATTGAAGGTGCTTAGCGGAAACACATCTGGGCTAAGTAGTAAAATACATCAAAAATTGATCAAAAAATTTAACGAATGTTGGGTTCCGGACACCGACAAACCTCTCAATTTAAGTGGAAAACTTGGGCGTCTAAAATCTCCTACGTTTATAGTAAGATACATTGGTCCGTTAAGCAGGATGCAAAAAGTGAATTTGGATCGAAAATATGATATTTTACTGCTTTTATCAGGCCCGGAGCCGCAACGTACACTCTTAGAGGAAAAGTTACTTACCATTTTTAAAGGGCAACCTAAGAAAGTACTTCTAGTTAGGGGCGTTGTTGAAGATCAACTCATTACACAGGAGTTTGAGAACATTACTTCTGTGAATTATATGGAAACCGAAGCGCTTGAAAAAGCTATAAATCAAAGTGGCTTGGTTATTTCTCGTTCTGGATATACTACCATAATGGATTTGGCTGCATTGGAAAAGATGGCTTTTTTTATTCCAACTCCGGGTCAATATGAACAAAAATATTTGGCAAAAAGATTAAGTGATCAAGGTATCGTCCCTTCCTGCAAACAAAAGGAATTTACATTGGATCAGTTAGAAAAGATTCCATTATATCAGGGGCTTAAGGCCATATCTTCCCCTCAAGATATCACAAAATTATTCCGCCTTTTCGAGGGTGAATGAAAATTCAGATCCAATACCAAAATCGCTTTCTACATAGATCTTTTCATTGTGAGCTTCTACAATGTGTTTTACAATAGAGAGTCCTAAACCACTGCCACCTTCTTTTCGAGAGCCACTCTTATCTACTCTAAAGAAGCGCTCAAATAGGCGAGGTATGTTTTCCTTTTCGATGCCTTCACCATTATCGGTAATTCTCACAATTACTTTATTCTTTATGAGGTCTTCCACACTTACTTCGGTGGTGCCTCCTTCCCTACCATACTTTATAGAATTCATCACCAAATTGGTTACTACTTGTTGGATTCGGTCTTTATCGGCAGACACGAAGATGCTATTCTTATAATTAATGTCAAAGGCGAGCGTAATGTTCTTTTTTGATGCCTTCATTTCTAACAAATCGAATACATTTTGTACTAGCTCTACAATATTGAATTCTTCATAATCAAGGTTTAGATCACCTATCTCTAACTTGGTAATCATGTCTAGGTCTTTAATGATATAGACCAAGCGTTCAACCCCCTTGCTAGCACGTTGCAGGTATTTCTTTCGTACCGATTTGTCTTTCATCGCACCATCTAAGAGTGTCAAAATATAGCCCTGCACGGTAAAAAGAGGAGTTTTGAGCTCATGAGATACATTTCCCATAAACTCTTTTCGGTAATTCTCCCGAATCTTTAACGTTTCAATTTCTAGTTTTTTGTTTTGTGCAAAACGTTCTACTTGTCTGGTAAGGGTTTCCATGTCAGTAGTGATGCGTTGTTCTGTAAAATTAGACGCGTCGAGCAAACTAATATCATCGTATATTTTCTTTACTCTGGCATAAATAAATTTTTCGACTCGATATTGGACAATAAAAAAGCACAGCAAATAACAAACCACCATGAAAATTAATAAAGCCCAATAATTAATTTCGGCATAGACATAAAAAAAAACACCCAAAGCGAGTGTTAAGAAAAGCGTTATGTACGCCGATGTGTATGCTGAAAAAGTGTATGTCTTTTTGAAGTTTTTCAAAACTACGATGTCAATTAATTAGATACAAAGTTGCTACATTACAAACTTATAACCAACACCTTTCACCGTTTTAAATTTATCATCTCCTATCTTTTCCCTAAGTTTTCTAATGTGAACATCAATAGTTCTTCCTCCTACGATCACCTCATTACCCCAAACCCTATCCAGAATATCTTCTCTTTTAAATACCTTCCCAGGCTTGGACGCTAACAGGGCTAAAAGTTCAAACTCTTTTCGAGGTAATATCAATTCTTCCTGACCTTTTATCACTTTGTATTCTTCCCTATTTATGATTATGTCACCTAGGGTAATATTACTGTCTCCTTCTTCAGACTCTTTAAATCTTCTTAGCAACGCCTTCACTTTACTAATAAGCACTTTTGGCTTTATGGGTTTTGTAATATAGTCATCTGCCCCAGCTTCAAATCCCGCCACTTGAGAATAATCTTCGCCTCTTGCGGTTAAAAACGTAATTACGGTTTCGGATAGTTCTGATATTCCCCTAATTTTTTCACAGGCCTCTATGCCATCCATTTTGGGCATCATAACGTCCAAAATAATAAGATGTGGTTTGTGTTTTTTTGCACGATCAATAGCCTCTAAGCCATTTTCTGCCGTAAATACCTGATAACCCTCTGCTGTCAGATTATAACCAACTATTTCCAGAATATCTGGCTCGTCGTCAACCAAAAGAATTTTGGTGTCTTTTTTTTTCATTTATTGCCTTAGTATTTTCACAATATAAAGATACTATTAAATCTCATTTTCAGTATCACACACCAGATTGTTAACGATTCGGTAACATATCCTTAACGATACATAGAATCTAAGAACGACTCTAAAACTTGAGACTAATTAAAAAAGCTACGCTCGCGAAAGAACATTCTTATTTTACCTACTTTTGAAGTGTTCTTGTTGAATTGCTATGTTACAAAAAGACATCTTTACTATTTCTTCACCTGAAAGTTTTAAAGAGACGGCCCTCAGAGTTTTTCGATTTCAATATCATAATACGCCTGTATATCGTGAATTTTGTGACCTTCTTGGCACTAAAGAAGAAGACGTAACGATGCTCGAAGACATCCCCTTTTTACCTATTCAGTTTTTTAAAGATCGGTCGGTGGTAACCAAAGATACAGATGTCCAGAAAATTTTTACCAGTAGTGGTACTACAGGAAGTATCCTAAGCAAGCATCTAATTGCAGATCTCACCTTATACGAAACGAGTTTTCTAAAGACATTCACACAGTTTTATGGTGCTCCCGAGGATTGGGTTATTTTGGCATTGTTACCCTCTTATCTGGAAAGAGAAGGGTCTTCTTTGGTATATATGGCCAAACAACTTATTGATAAAAGCGAAAGCCTAGACAGTGGATTTTATCTATATGACACTGAAAACTTGGTAAAAAAACTTCAGAAATTGGAATCACAGCAAAGAAAGGTACTCCTACTTGGTGTTTCTCACGCACTTCTTGATCTTATTGAAGAGCATTCACTGCAACTTCGGTCTACACAAGTTATGGAAACTGGAGGCATGAAGGGAAGGCGGAAAGAACTAATTAGGGATGAATTACACGACCTCCTTACTAAAGGGTTGGGTGTAAAATATATTCATAGCGAATATGGAATGACCGAATTACTTTCTCAAGCATATTCACAAGGAAACGGGCTTTTTGAATGTCCTCCTTGGATGAAAGTGTTTACACGAGATACAGAGGATGCTATGAGTTATGTCACGAAAAAAGCTGGAGGCATCAATATCATTGATCTGGCCAACATTTATTCGTGTTCTTTCATTGCAACACAAGATTTGGGTAAAGTATATAGCGATGGTAGTTTTGAAATTTTAGGTAGATTTGATACCAGCGATATTAGAGGCTGTAACTTAATGGTACTATAATGGTTGAAAAATCTCGAAAAGGAGGAGATGGTTGTCTTAGGCTTTTTATTATAAGCATTCTGACAGTCATTATTTTTGGCATTCTCGAGGTTACAACGCATATGTCCTTCCTTTTTGCCATTGTTCTGGCAATTATAATTTCGGTGGGTATTACTTCATTGATCTTAGGAAGACCTTCTGGAAAAACCATGTTTCGAAATTCAATTATCACTGTTTTATTCTTTATTTGCATTTATACTGTGGGAAACTTTTTACTCAAGTTTCTCGTTCCCTTAAACCACGAAACACCAACATTCACTACGGAAGATGTTATTACAGAGACCTCCATTGTTGAGAATAATGATACCATCGCTGTGTATTCTAATAATAGAACTTGGCGAGATAATTATGGAAATAATTATTCCGGAGAACTCTCTGTTCGCACACAAGACTTTTTACGACTCCAAAACCATATAGCAAGCTACGTCCCTCCATCCAGTGCTAATTTTTGGGGGAACCTATATGATTATATTGATCGCAAGGACACTCCTAGTCTAGATTTAGTAGCCAAAACCTTCCAAAACATCAATACTCAAAGTAAACTCAATCAAATGGAGTTTGCCGAAATGGTGGTGAGTTGTATCCAAGACATTCCCTATTCTTTTGTATTTCAAGAAGAATGTTTGCCAGCACATTATTATGAAGATTCCATTAAAGATATCCTTGAAGAATGTCCAGATTGTTGTATTGGGAATATTATGTATGGCATCCAAAACCCCGTTTCCTTTATTCAAAATCTAAAAGGGGATTGCGATACTAGAACGGTCATTATTTACTCCATTTTAAAAGATTTTGGATATGATGTAGCAATACTCAACAGCGAGTTTTACCGACACTCTATTTTAGGAATCAATCTACCCGCTAGCGGGCTTCACAAAATATATAACGGGAAAAAATATGTTCTCTGGGAAACAACAGCCAAACATTTTGAAGTAGGGTATCTTTCACCTAACTTTAATGACGTCTCTCATTGGAATGTAGTTTTAACAAGCAAATAAAAACACTATGAACTCACAATTATTTACGCTCTCACTTATTGAAATTGTAATTTCCATCGTTGTTCCCATTGTGATAATTTATCTCTCCTACTCCATGTTACACAGGCTCTTTTTCAAGAAAGAAGAGTTGTTAGGCAATAATCTCGCTTTTACTATTTTCACATCGGGCGTCATTCTCTCTATTGGAATTATTCTTAGTGAAATCTTGCCCTCTATTACCAATGTGATTAGGCTGTCCACAACACAAGCGGAAGCTAGTGATATTGGTATGATTATAACCTATTCGGGGCTGTATCTTTTCATTGGTTTTATTATAGCTGTACTTATCAATGCTTCGGTTTTCTTTCTCTTTTCTATATTAACTAGAGGTATCAATGAATTCAAAGAAATAAAAAACAACAATATCCCAGTTGCTATTTTAGTGGCTGTCATTCTCGTGAGCATTACCCTTATAGTAAAGGATAGTATTGCTCTTTTAATAAGCTCTTTAGTGCCTTATCCAGAGGTGACAAATTATTTGTAAAAAGAGCTGTAAGGTTTCAAAACTTTTTGTGACTTACAAGATGTTATGAAATCAAAAGTCCAAATTTTATTGACCTTTTTAGTGGTGGCTTTAAGCACCTCAGTATTCGCACAAGACCATACAAACCTAAAAAAAGGGTATGGTGCAGAAGGCTATGATGTTGTGGCTTATTTTAGTAATTCTGCCGTAAAAGGAGATAAAAAATTTATGACAACATACGAAGGTGTGAACTATAAATTTGTCTCTGCCGAAAACCTAGAGGCTTTTACTAAAAACCAAGAAAAATACATTCCCCAGTACGGAGGATATTGCGCTTACGCTGTTGCCGTAAAAGGAGAAAAAGTAAGCGTCGACCCAAAAACATTTGAAATAAGAGATAACAAATTATACTTATTCTATAATAGCTGGGGTGTTAATACGCTTGAAAAATGGACAGAAGAAGGCGCTCAAAAATTACAACAAAAGGCAGATGCTAATTGGAGAAATATAGTGAAAAAGAAAAGTTAAAGACTTTCATAATTGGTTGGTTAGTTAGTTGATAGTTACCCCTGGGTCATTCTTAGAAATGTCTTGGGGGTTTCTTCTTTTTCAGACCACCTTAATTATAAAATAGTTTTTCTTTCCTCGTTGCAACAGTACAAACTTATTATTGATTAAATCGGTCACTCCAATTGTATATCCTTCAGAAACTTTAGTTCTATTGATAGCGATGGAATTTTCTTTTAACGCTCTTCGAGCTTCCCCGTTAGATTTCAAAAACCCTGTTTTATCTGCCAAAGCTCCAATGATATCCATTCCAGCTTCCAATTCATCCTTGGATATTTCAGCTTGAGGAACACCTTCAAAAACATCTAAAAAAGTTGTTTCGTCCAAATTCTTCAAATCTTCCGAAGTAGATTTTCCAAACAACATTTCTGATGCCTTCACTGCTTTTTCATATTCATCTTTACTGTGCACTGTGATGGTCACCTCTTGTGCCAATCGTTTTTGCAAGGTTCGCATATGAGGAGCTTCGTTGTGTTCTTCAGTTAAAGAATTGATAGTAGCTTCATCCAAAAAAGTGAAAATCCTAATATATTTCTTAGCATCTTCATCACTGGTGTTTAACCAATACTGATAAAACTTATAGGGGGATGTTCTCTTTGCATCCAACCAAATATTACCTCCTTGGCTTTTTCCAAACTTGCTTCCATCACTTTTTGTAATCAAAGGACAGGTAAGTGCATAGCCTTTTCCTCCACCAATACGCCTAATCAATTCTGTTCCGGTAGTTATATTACCCCACTGATCGCTTCCTCCCATTTGAAGGCTACAATCAAAGTTCTTATAGAGATGAAGAAAATCGTATCCTTGAACAAGTTGGTAGGTAAACTCGGTAAATGACATTCCTTCACTTCCTTCGCCCGAAATTCTGTTTTTAACCGAATCCTTGGCCATCATGTAATTTACTGTGATGTGTTTCCCAACATCACGAATGAAATCCAGAAAAGAAAATTCTTTCATCCAATCATAATTATTGACCATTACCGCCACATTACTAACTCCCGATGTGAAGTCCAAAAACTGAGATAGTTGATTGCGTACACATTCCTGGTTATGTCTAAGTGTTTCTTCATCTAATAAATTTCGTTCATCCGATCTTCCTGATGGATCTCCAATCATCCCAGTAGCACCACCCACCAAGGCAAAAGGTTTATGGCCACAACGTTGGTAATGAGCCAAAAGCATAATAGGGACTAGGTTCCCAATGTGCAATGAATCGGCAGTGGGATCAAAACCAACATAAGCGCCGCGCATCTCCTCCATAAGGTGTGTTTCGGTATCGGGCATCACATCATGTATCATACCACGCCACTGTAGCTCTTCAACGAAATTCTTTAACATCATCTATAAATTTCAGCAAAGATATACCTATACCCCAAAAGATAAAAGATTAATACAAAAAAGACTACATTCGTACTATGATTTTGGTCACAGGAGGCACTGGATTGGTAGGATCTCATTTGTTATATTTTCTTCTGAAAAACAACAAAAAGGTACGAGCTGTTCATAGAAAGAACAGTGACCTTCAGGGTGTAAAAAAAATCTTTGGGTATTATACAAAGGACGTTGACGCCCTATTTAATGCCATAGAATGGGTTGAAGCCAATCTCATCGATATCCCAGCCCTTACGAGCGCTTTTGAAGGAGTTACACATGTATATCATGCCGCCGCCTATATTAGCTTCCACCCTAAACATTACTATAAATTAAAAAAATCTAATATAGAAGGCACAGCTAATATTGTGAACCTATGTCTTGCACATGGCGTTGAGAAAGTTTGTTATGTAAGCTCTATTGCCACCTTGGGAACCTTACCCAACGGGGCACTTAGCAACGAAGAAACCGTTTGGAACCCTGAAGAAAACAACAGTGTCTATGCGATCACAAAATATGGAGCAGAAATGGAAGTATGGAGAGGAACTCAAGAAGGCCTCAATGCAGTGATTGTTAATCCTGGGGTTATTTTGGGAGAAGGATATTGGGGATCTGGTAGTGGAAATATTGTTGCTTCTGTTTCACGTGGCATGCCATTTTATACCTCTGGAGGTGTTGGTGTTATAGATGTTGTAGATGTGGTTCGGGTTATGATCTTTTTAATGGAAAACCCTATCAAAAATGAACGTTTTATTCTGGTGGAGGAAAACATTCATTTTAAGGAACTTCTTACCCATCTGGCCCTTGGTCTCGGCAAAAAACCGCCTAAAAGAGCTATTGGGAAAGGAACACTTCTTATGGTTAGCAAATTAGATTGGTTGTCGGAGAAGCTTTTCAGAACAAAAAGAAAGTTCCTAAAAGCAACTGTTGCATCCATGTATACAACATCGTTCTATGACGGCTCAAAAATTAAAAAAGAAATTGATTTTGATTTTGTCCCATGGCAAGAAACCATACAAAGAATCACTAAGCATTATTCTTCTGGATCCTGATGGGGGTGGGTCTCTTCGGGCTTAATTAACCCAGGCACTGTTTTGGTGGTATCTCTTTGAGTGCTATCCCTCCTAACCGCTACTTTTTTACTATTGTCTTTAGATTCTTTAATACTGTCCTTTTCGTTTTGTAAAATGACCAACCTTTCTTCTACCTGCACAAACAAGTCGTTGTATTTATTGAGTTGAGACGTATAATAAGCATTACTCTGCGCAAATTGCACGCTATCCACTTGGTATTTTTGGTACAACAACGAGTCTAATTTTATTCCTTTAGATCTAATAACTCTATTGTTAATACTGCGTGCGGCATTGTTGATATACACCTCGGCAAGAATATCTACCATTTTTTCTTCTGGAATGAGATTTTCTGGTTCCTCGGGAAGTTTTACGTCCTGACAACCAGAAAAACAAATTATCCCCACGATGATTATCAAATATCTCACGTTGTTCTATCTATTAAAAGTTAATCGTTCACCTTTGGATTGGTTTGGAAATTTAAAATTTTCATACGCCAAAACTCCATTTACAAAGGTATGCGTTACTTTAGATTTAAAGGTATTCCCTTCAAATGGAGACCACCCACATTTGTACAGTATATTTTCCTTGTTTACCGTCCATGGAGAATTAAGGTCTACCAATACCAAGTCTGCCTTGTATCCTTCTCTTATGTAACCACGATCTTTTACCTGAAACAATATAGCAGGGTTGTGTGCTGTTTTTTCAACAATTTTTTCAAGAGAGATCCTTCCTCTGTGGTGCATTTCTAATAAAGCGACCAACGCATGCTGTACTAAGGGTCCTCCAGAGGGCGCTTTTGTATAGACATTGTCTTTCTCTTCAAGAGTATGAGGCGCATGATCTGTAGCAATCACATCAATACGACCATCCAATAATGCTTTCCAAAGACCCTCTCGGTCATCTTCTGTTTTCACGGCAGGATTCCATTTTATTTTAGTTCCTTTCGTTTCATAATCTTCATCGGTAAACCATAAGTGGTGTATACAAACCTCGGCTGTGATTTTCTTATCGGCTAGGCTCTTTTTCTTCCCAAAAAGCTTGGTTTCCTTTTTAGTAGAAAGGTGAAAAACATGAAGCCGTGCACCTGTTTTCTTGGCAAGCTCAATGGCTTTTGACGAAGACAAATAGCATGCTTCTTCACTTCGTATTACAGGATGCAACGCAATAGGAATGTCATCTCCGTATTCTGCTTTATACTTTTCGGTGTTATGACGAATTGTTGCTTCGTCTTCGCAGTGCACCGAAATCAATAAATTGGTCTGACTAAAAATTTCTTCCAATACTTCAAGGTCATCCACCAACATATTTCCTGTAGAAGAACCTAAAAAAAGTTTGAGGCCCGCCACCTGCGTTTCATCCACTTTTAAAATTTCATCTAAATTATCATTGGTGCCACCAAACATAAAAGAATAGTTGGCCCATGAGGTATCATTCGCAATAGCAAACTTCTCTTCCAACTTGCCCAGTGTAGTTGCTTGCGGTACAGTGTTGGGCATCTCAATAAACGATGTGATACCTCCTGCTACTGCCGCCCTGGATTCTGTTTCTATAGTCGCCTTGTGCGTAAGTCCTGGTTCTCTAAAGTGAACCTGATCATCTATCATCCCTGGCAATAGGTAATACCCATCTGCCTCAATCACCTTTGTATCTACCGATTTTACACTTATTGACACAGAAATCTCTTGGATTCGATCATCTTTTATAAAGACATCTCCTCTAAAGATCTTTCCTTCGTTGACAATATTTACATTCTTTATTAATATCATTCTCTTAAATCTCGTATTTGCTAAACAGGCTTCTAAATTTCATAGAAATAACGCCAAAAATAGCTTCGGAAATAATTCCCGAACTCATTTTAGATTCTCCCTTGGTCCTATCTGTGAATATGATAGGAATCTCTACTATCTTCAACTTACTCAAATAGATTTTAAACTTCATTTCTATCTGAAAGGCATACCCAACAAATTTTATTTTATCCAGTCGTATTTTCTCTAAAACACTTCGTCTATAGCATACAAATCCCGCCGTGGTGTCATGAATGTTCATGCCTGTAACAAACTGAACATATCTGGACGCCAACCACGATAATAGCACTCTACTCATAGGCCAATTTACTACATTAACCCCTGTTTTATAGCGAGATCCAATGGCCAAATCAAATCCCTGCTTCTCACACGCATTATATAACCGAATAAGATCATTTGGATTGTGTGAAAAATCGGCATCCATTTGAAAGACATACTCATATTCCCGCTCCAAAGCCCATCTAAACCCAGCAATATAAGCCGTTCCCAAACCTTGTTTCCCTTCTCGTTTTAGTAAAAAAAGACGATCAGCAAAAGATTCTTGAAGGGAGGTAACAACATCCGCTGTTTGATCTGGTGAGTTATCATCCACGACCAACACATCAAACGTACGTTGCAACGAAAATATGTTTCGCAACAGTCGTTCAATATTTTCAATCTCATTATACGTAGGTATAACAATCAAAGCTTTGGACATGCTCCCAGTTTTGGGCAAATGTACCTCTTTTTAGCAAAATAAATGTGAAGGAAAGTCTAAAGGAAATTCTCTAAAGAGTACTTTTTCTCGAATTTATTTTGATGTACCTTTAGCCTAAAATTGATCGTGCAATATACCGAAAGACAATGGGAATCTTTGGACTGGGTTACGCTAACCTTGGTAGCATGTATTATTATTCTTGTCATTGCAAAATATTTATATCCCAAAAGGTTTAATGAATTTATAATTTTACCAGTAACCAACAAGTATTTTTTGGTTCAGGGTAAAAACGATGAGATTGGTCATCCCTTCAATGTACTGTTGTTTGCGGTACAAGTAATTTCTGTTTCCCTTTTTATATATCTATTCTTTACGTTATATGACCCTGTTCAAACACAAACCAATCCTTGGTTATTTCTACAAATATGTACGGGATATGTGGTCTTTGTTATTGGTAAGTTTTGTATTGAAAAAATTGTAGGCGCTGTTTTTTCCATTGACCCCTTAATTAATGGCTATTTGTATCAAAAATTGAGCTATAGAAACCTTCTTTCGTTGGTCTTTCTCCTTGGAAATGTTCTCTTTTTTTACACCTTTCCTATAAATTATACTATCATAAGCGTGTTCGTGGCAAGTATACTGGCGTTTAACGGTATTGCGTTGTTTTACAGCTACAAAAGCAACGGAAATTTAATATATAGACATTTCTTTTATTTTATTTTGTATCTTTGCGCACTTGAAATTTCGCCCTATATACTTCTATATAAAGTATTGGCGTAACCAAGAATAGAATTAAACTTGCTGCATATGAAAGTGAAAACTATTTTAGTTTCTCAGCCCGAGCCTAAGGTTGAAAACTCCCCTTACTTCGATTTAATTGAAAAACAAAAGGTGAAAATAGATTTTCGACCATTTATTCATGTTGAGGGTGTTTCCGGAAAGGAAGTGCGTTCTCAGAAAGTAGATCTCACAAAATACACAGCTATTATCCTAACCAGTAGGAATGCTGTAGACCACTTTTTTAGGATTGCTGAAGAACTGCGATTTAAAGTTCCCGATTCCATGAAATATTTTTGTCTTAGCGAAGCTGTTGCTTACTATTTACAAAAATATGTCGTCTATAGAAAGAGAAAGATCTATGTAGGAAAGAGAACTTTTTCTGAACTCTCTCCTCTTATCAAAAAATATAAGACCGAAAGCTTCTTGCTTCCGTCTTCAGACAAACTAAAGCCTCAAGTGCCAGCCATATTGAACGATCTTGGTGTAAATTGGAAACAGGCTACTTTCTACAAAACCGTTGTGAGTGACCTTTCAGATTTACGAAATGTATACTATGACATCTTGGTTTTCTTTAGCCCTAGCGGAATTCAATCCTTGTTCGAAAACTTTCCAAATTTTGAACAAAACGATACCCGCATTGCTGTTTTTGGAAATACAACGGTAAAAGCTGCTACCGAACAAGGCCTTAGGGTTGACATTCAAGCACCTACCCCAGAAACCCCATCAATGACAATGGCCTTGGAAAAGTACATTAAAGTGGTGAACGGTAAAAAATAAATCATTCGTTTAAGTGATATAAAAAAGGCTTACCATTTGGTAAGCCTTTTTTATTGTTCAATTAATTTATCAGCTATTTACAAGGGGCCCCTGAAAGAATTTCTTCGTTGGCATAGGCCTCAAATTTTGAAAAATTATCCTTGAATGAGTTGGCAAGCTCCAAAGCTTGAACATCATATGCTTTTTTATTCTTCCAAGTACTTCTTGGGTTCAATACTTCAGAAGGAACATCAGGACAAGATTGAGGAACATCTAATCCAAAAATAGGATGTGTGTCATACTCAACGGTATCCAATTGCCCTTTCAAGGCCGCAGTAATCATAGCGCGCGTATATCTTAATTTCATTCGGCTTCCTACTCCATAAGGGCCACCGGTCCATCCTGTATTTACAAGCCATACATTTACACCCGCTTCTTTCATTTTTGCACTAAGCATTTCTGCATACTTTGTAGGATGCAATGGCATAAAGGGGGCACCAAAACAAGCCGAAAAACTTGGCAATGGCTCATGCACTCCTTCTTCGGTACCGGCCACTTTAGCCGTATACCCACTAATAAAATGATATGCCGCCTGACCGGGAGTCAATTTTGAAATTGGAGGTAATACTCCAAAGGCATCTGCCGTCAAAAAGAATATATTCTTCGGATTCTTTCCTATAGATGGCACTTGAATATTATCAATATGCTCGATAGGATAGCTTACCCGTGTATTTTGGGTGATGGAAGTATCGGTATAATCAACCTCATCATTACCATTCATAATTACGTTCTCCAGAATAGCTCCTGGTTTAATAGCATCATATATCTCTGGTTCATTTTCCTGAGAAAGATTGATCACTTTTGCATAACAGCCCCCTTCAAAATTAAAAATGGTGTTCTCTGCAGTCCAACCATGCTCATCATCACCAATAAGTCTTCGTTCTGGATCTGCCGAAAGTGTTGTCTTACCTGTTCCTGAAAGTCCAAAGAAAATTGCCGTTTCTCCATTTTCACCCACATTAGCTGAACAATGCATGGGCAAAGTATTCTTATCTACAGGAAGAATAAAATTGAGCGCCGAAAAGATGCCCTTCTTAATCTCTCCTGTATAACCCGTACCGCCTATCAAGGCGATCTTTTTTGTAAAATTTAGAATGGCAAAATTATGTTGACGTGTACCGTCCACCGAGGGATCTGCCATAAATCCAGGGGCATTCACAATAAGCCATTCCGGATCAAAAGTCTCCAACTCTTCTTCCGTAGGACGAAGAAACATATTGTACGCAAACATATTTGACCAAGGGTATTCGTTGACCACGCGTATGTTCAATCTGTAATCATCATCGGCGCAAGCATAGCTATCACGAACATATACTTCGGTATTGGAAAGATAGTCGGTCACTTTTTCATACAACGCATCGAACATGTCTGTGGGAAACGGAATATTGATATTACCCCACCACACTTTATCTCTAGTAATGTCATCCTTTACAATAAAGCGATCTTTGGGCGATCTTCCAGTGAACTCTCCAGTGTTAACAGCGAGTGCTCCGGTACTGGCCTCAGTGCCCTGACCTTTGATTAGTGTTTCGTCATGTAATTTTTGTGAAGAAAGCTGGTAATTAACAGTTGCATTCCTGATTCCGTATGTCTCCAACGAAATCGATTTCGCAGTTTGGTTTTTATCGACCATCACTTTTTTATTGTTGTAGGCTACAAAAGTAAAAAATCTAAAATAGATAGCCCGTTTAAAATGTCTAATTATTTCATTTTAACAAACAATCCATATGCTAAACGCAACCACCCTAAAATAAAGAAGAGACCACCAATAGGCGTAATGAATCCAATACTTGTTGCTTTAAAGGACATTATCTCGTCCAGAGAAAGCAGATAAATAGATCCCGAAAAAAGGACAATTCCAAGAATAAAGAATCGAAACACCCAATTCCTGGTTTTCTGAGGCACCACAGTAGCAAAACCAAGTATTAATAGTGCCAAAACGTGATACATTTGATACCGCACCCCTGTTTCAAAGGACCGAAGTGCCTTGGCATCCACCAATTGTTCCAATCCATGGGCTCCAAAGGCTCCAATACCAATGGTTAGTGCTGCCAAAACAGCCGCTGTTACTACAATTTTTTTATCAAATTTATCCATAAGATACGAGTACAATTTAGTATTTTCGTTGCTTCTAAAACGAACATTCAAATTTACGAAATTCCCTCGGATGAGAAACATTTTAATCATTGGTGCAGGCCGATCAGCCACAAGTTTAATTCGTTATTTACTGGACAGGTCGCATACAGAAGAACTTTTTATAACCATTGGAGATCTTTCTATTCAAGCGGCTCAAAAATTTACTGATGGCCATCCCAACGGACGCGCTATCTTATTGGACATCTTTAACGAACCCCAACGTAGAGAGGCCGTTGAAGCCAGTGATTTGGTTATTTCGATGCTTCCTCCAAGATTGCATATTGAGGTAGCCAAAGATTGTATAGAATTTGCAAAACATTTAGTGACGGCATCTTATGTAAGTGATCAAATGCAAATGCTGGACACCAAAGCCAAAGCCAAAGGACTTGTTTTTATGAATGAAATAGGGCTTGACCCAGGCATTGACCATATGAGCGCAATGCAGGTGATAGATCGTGTTCGTGACAATGGAGGTAAGATGTTGTTGTTTGAATCGTTTACAGGAGGCCTTATAGCGCCTGAAAGCGATACTAATCTTTGGAATTATAAGTTTACCTGGAACCCTAGAAATGTTGTGGTAGCAGGGCAAGGTGGTGCCGCTGAATTCATTCAAGAAGGACACTATAAATATATTCCATATCACCGTCTATTCCGAAGAACAGAATTTATTAATATAGAGGATCACGGGAAATTTGAAGTATATGCCAATCGTAACTCATTGAAATATCAATCGGTATATGGCTTGGAAGACATCCTAACGCTCTATCGTGGTACTATTAGACGTGTTGGATTTAGTAAGGCCTGGAATATGTTTGTTCAATTAGGAATGACAGACGATGACTATACGCTTCCCAATTCTGAAAATCTCTCCTATCGGGATTTTGTGAACTCATTTTTACCCTATTCTCCAACCGATTCAGTAGAACTTAAGCTTCGTCATGGGCTAAAGATCGATCAAGACGACCTTATGTGGGGGAAATTGGAAGAGTTGGACATTTTTAATTCAGAGAAAAAAATTGGTATTAAAGATGCAACTCCGGCGCGTGCGCTTCAAAAAATACTTATGGATAAATGGACGTTGGAGGATGACGATAAAGATATGATCGTTATGTACCACAAGTTTGGATACGAGTTGGACGGTGTTAAAAAGCAAATAGACAGTAATATGGTTATTGTTGGGGAAGACCAAACCCATACGGCCATGGCTAAAACTGTGGGACTTCCAGTGGCTATGGCAGCCTTACGTATTTTGAACGGAGAGATCACCACTCCCGGTGTACAATTACCCATTGCCAAGGAAGTGTATGAACCTATCTTAAAAGAGTTGGAAGGCTTCGGAATTATATTTAAAGAAAAACAAGTGCCGTACTTAGGCTACAATCCTGAAAACGTTCAGGGATAAGAAGACAGAAATAACTCATAAAAAAACCTGCCGTCTGGCAGGTTTTTTTATGTTTAGTCTCTTCCCATGAAAATCATTATAAAATATAACAAGGTAGCTAACGACCCAAGGGCTGCAACCACATAAGTTCTAGCTGCCCACTTTAAGGCATCTTTTGCTGCCGCATGCTCTGGTGGTGTCACCATTTGATTTGTTTCTAGCCAAGCGAGAGCTCTATTACTCGCATCATACTCCACAGGAAGTGTGATAAAGCTAAACAACGTTCCTATAGCGAAAAGAATAATTCCGATAAAGAAAATAGTAGGCCCTAAGGCAGACGTTGCCATCAAAATAAGCCCTCCAAGAATCACCCATTGTGATAATTTAGAAGCCACACTTACCATGGGCACCAATTGACTGCGCATTTGCAACCACCCGTAGGCCGAAGCATGTTGTATGGCATGTCCACATTCGTGTGCAGCAACGGCAGCAGCAGCAGCGTTACGTTGCATATAGACTCCTTCACTTAGATTTACTGTTTTGTTTTTAGGATTGTAGTGATCTGTTAGCATCCCTCGTACCGAAATTACTTTCACATCGGTGATTCCGTTATCGGCCAACATCTTTTCTGCGATTTCCTTACCGCTCATTCCATTTTGCAAATGCAGTTTTGAATATTTTTTGAATTTACTCTTTAACCGATTGCTCACATACATACTTACCAGCATAATCGCGCCGATAATGACATAATATCCCATCATAATTTTTAAGGTTTAATTTAAGATTTCGATTGCGTACAACCGAATTAGTATTTACACTATCTAACGCAAAAACCGTGCAAAACGTCTACCCAACAATATTAACGATCTTACCTGGCACAATAATCACCTTCTTAGGGGTACGACCCTCCAGATAATGCAGGGTTTTCTCGTGTGTCATAACGGCAGCTTCAATATCTTCCTTGCTCATATCCAAGGGTAACTCTAAGGTAAAACGCATTTTTCCGTTGAAAGAAATAGGGTATTCTTTCGAACTCTCCACCAAATGCGACGCATCAAAGTCTGGGAATGCCACTGTAGAAATACTCGTAGCATGCCCCAACATGCTCCAAAGCTCTTCAGCAATGTGTGGTGCATAAGGCGAAATCAAGATCAACAAGGGTTCAAGAATCTCTCGTGACGTACATTTTTGAGCCGTGAGTTCATTTACAGCAATCATAAAGGTAGATACAGAGGTGTTAAAACTGAAGTTCTCTATATCTTCTTCTACTTTTTTAATGGTTTTGTGTAGTGTTTTCAGACCTTCTTTGTCTGCGGAAACATCACTTACCATAAAAGACTCTTCTGGTCCAGAATGATATAATTTCCACAATTTTTTTAGGAAACTATGTACCCCAGTAATCCCTGCCGTATTCCAAGGTTTGGCCTGTTCTAAAGGTCCTAAAAACATCTCATACAAACGAAGTGTGTCTGCGCCATAACGCTCGCAAATATCATCCGGATTGACAACGTTGAACCACCGTTTCGACATTTTCTCAACTTCTCTACCCACGATGTATTTTCCATTTTCAAGAATAAATTCGGCCTCAAGAAATAAAGGCTGCCATTTTTTTAATCCATCAATATCCAGTTCATTTGACGTATTCACCAAGCCAACATCCACACGTATTTCTTCACAATCATATTCACTTTTCTTTCCGTAAGACACATATTTATTGGTGCCAGAAATTCGATAAACCACCGCACTCTCCCCCAAGATCATTCCTTGATTGATTAGCTTTTTAATGGGTTCGTCCACAGATAAAAATCCGCGATCGTACATAAATTTTACCCAAAATCTCGTATACAACAAGTGGCCTGTGGCATGTTCACTTCCGCCTACATATAAATCTACGTTGTCCCAATAATTCATGGCCTCTTGTGACACCAACCCTTCTTCATTTTTTGGATCCATGTATCGGAACATATAGCAACTGCTCCCTGCCCATCCTGGCATGGTGTTTAGCTCTAGAGGAAAGATGGTTTCATGATCAACAAGATGATTTCCAACCACTTCATTTTTCTGTGTATCCCAGGCCCAGACATCGGCTCTGCCTAAAGGCGGCTCCCCGGTTTCGGTAGGCAAATATTTTTCAACCTCTGGAAGGGTAAGTGGTAAATGTTCCACATCGATCATTTGAGGGTATCCCTTTTTATAATACACTGGAAACGGCTCTCCCCAATAGCGTTGCCTTGAAAAAACGGCGTCACGCAAACGGTAATTTATTTTCCCCTGCCCTGCTCCAGCCTCCTCCAGGTTTTCAATAACTTTTTGTTTTGCCTCTTTGTAGGGTAATCCATTTAGAAAATCACTGTTTGCAATAACGGTATTGGCTTTATCGGCAAAGGCTTCTTCAGAAATATCTACGCCTTCAAAAATATTAGGAATGGGCAGCTCAAAATGTTTCGCAAAATCATAGTCACGTTGATCTCCACAAGGGACGGACATAACAGCACCTGTACCGTAACCCGCAAGCACATAATCTCCAATCCATATAGGAATAGGTTCTTTGGTAAATGGATGCTCTGCATATGATCCTGTAAACACTCCGCTAATGGTCTTCACATCGGCCATACGCTCGCGCTCACTGCGTTTTGCAGTGGCTTCGATATACTTCCCAACCTCATAGCGTTGCTCAATGGTAGTCAATCGATCTACCAGCTCGTGTTCCGGCGCCAGTGTAAGAAAGCTAGCTCCAAAAATAGTATCAGGTCGTGTGGTAAACACCTCAATGGTCGCCCCGCGTAAATCTTCAGAAGAACGCACCACTTTAAAAGTCACCGAAGCGCCTTCAGAACGGCCAATCCAATTGGTTTGCGATTCTTTAAGTGGCTGTGGCCAATCTATGGTATCTAAACCGTCCAACAGTCGTTGCGCATAGGCCGTTATTCTCATGCTCCACTGTTTCATTTTTTTACGAACCACCGGATAACCTCCACGTTCAGAAACACCATTGACGATCTCATCATTGGCTAGCACAGTACCTAACTGTGGACACCAATTAACTTCGGTTTCTGCCAGATACGTCAGTCGGTATTTCAGTAATATATTTTGTTGTTTTTCCTCGGAAAGAGCCTTCCATTCTTCAGCACTAAACACACTCGATTCTAGGTCACATTCAGCATTTATCTTACTGTTTCCTTGTTCAGAAAAGACCTTTACCAATTCTGAAATTGGAAATGCTTTTGAATGTGTTTTACAATACCAACTCTCATACAATTGAATAAATATCCATTGCGTCCATTTGTAATAGGCGGGATCTGACGTTCGCACTTCGCGACTCCAATCAAACGAAAAACCCATTTTATCCAACTGACTTCGGTATCTAGCGATATTTTCATTGGTTGTTTTTCGAGGATGTTGTCCCGTTTGAATAGCATACTGTTCGGCGGGCAGCCCAAAACTATCATACCCCATAGGGTGAAGCACATTAAACCCTTTGTGTCTTTTATATCTAGAATAGATGTCGCTAGCAATGTACCCGAGTGGATGCCCAACATGTAATCCTGCACCCGAAGGGTATGGAAACATATCCAGAACATAGTATTTGGGTTTATCGCTTTGGTTAACTGCTTTAAAAGTTTGATGCTCTGCCCAATACTTTTGCCACCTTGCTTCAATATCGTTGAAATGATATTTGCTCATCGTATTCCGATTTTAAGAAAGCCAAATTTACAGTTATTGTACGAAAGACAAAAGTTTAAACGTTGATATGTAGCAGAAGTAAAAATCATTGTATTTTTACAACACCAATTTTCAAAATCCTATGGCATCATCCTTTGAGAAATATCAAAAACGACGTTTGATCTCTTCCTACTTTTCGGTAGTAATAAGTATCTCTTTGGTATTATTCTTATTAGGCTTGCTGGGGCTACTGGTCCTTAATACCAAGAAAGTAGCCGATCATTTTAAAGAAAAAATTGCGCTCACTGTATATCTCAAAGACAGCGCAAAAGAGGTAGAAATCACCCAATTAAAACAAAGTTTAGCCCTAGCGGAGTACACCAAAACAGCCGAATTTATCTCAAAAGAACAGGCTGCCGAAGAACACAGCTCCACGATTGGAGAGAATTTTATGGAGTTTTTAGGGTACAATCCGCTTCAAAATAGTATTGATGTGTATTTATTGGCAGATTTTGTTTCCCCGTCTAAACTGGAAGAAATTACACTGGAGATCATTGCCAAAGATTTTGTAGAAGAGGTTGTCTATGACAAGCCCTTAATTGCTTTACTCAATGACAACGTAAAAAAAATAAGTCTATGGGTCCTTATTCTAAGTAGTATTTTCACCTTTATTGCGGTATTGCTTATTAACAGCTCCATTCGTCTTTCGGTCTATGCCCTACGATTCACTATTAAAACCATGCAAATGGTTGGCGCAACCAAACGCTTTATTAGACGTCCTTTTATATGGAAGAGTGTACGATTGGGCATGGTTGGGGCAATTTTGGCTATGTTAGGCATGGCGGGTGTATTGTATTACCTGCATAGAAGTTTCCCTGAATTGCAATTACTAGATGACAAGATATTATTAGGCATCCTATTCTTGTTTATTTTTTGCATGGGTGTTTTCATCACTTGGATTAGTACATTCTTCGCAACGCAGCGTTTTTTAAATCTGCGCACAGACGAGTTGTATTATTAACTTAAACCTATGGTATGAAAAAGCTACGTTATTCGTTACTGTTTATCCTTCCGCTATTAGTAATTTCATTTTTGCTGAAAAGTTGCATCATTCAAAACCCGCAACCCGAAGAGTGTGAGGTAAAGGAAATTGTGGTCGCCAAAATCTATGAAGGTGGTGTGAAAGATATTGTCTTTGCCCTCGAGAATGGTGATTTTTATTATATCAATCGTGGTTTGGAACAAGGCCTTACGCTGGAAGACATGAGAGCCGAAGTTTTAAATAAAAAGGTTACCTTGCACCTAGCAAAAACATGGACCGGAACAACCAATCATATTGCGCAACTAGCCCTTGGTGAGCAGGTGATTTTTACAGAATTTAATTAGTAATGGGAGAGAAAAAACGAAAGGAAGCAACCAAGCAAAATTTTGCTTTTGAACGAAAAAACTATCGTTTCATGATCATTGGAGCGGCATTTATTGCATTAGGATTTATCCTAATGTCTGGCGGTGGAAGTGATGATCCCAATGTTTTTAATCCTGATATTTATAGTTGGAGACGTATTAGATTGGCGCCTGCGCTAGTCCTCATTGGTTTTGGCATTGAAGTATACGCCATATTATTGAATCCCAACAAGAAAAAATAATCCATGGACAATTTGGATGCGATCATTCTTGGCATTGTCCAAGGTTTCACCGAATTCTTACCGGTATCTTCTAGCGGACATCTCGAATTAGGAAAAGCCATTTTAGGAGACTCTTCAATTCCAGAAGAGGGCCTATTGTTTACTGTGGTGCTCCATTTTGCCACGGCCTTAAGTACCTTAGTTGTTTTTCGAAAAGACGTATTTGAAATTCTAAAAGGATTGTTTCAATTCAAAAAGAACGAACAAAGCCTCTTTTCATTAAAAATAGTTATCTCCATGTTACCCGCCGCGATTATCGGGGTGCTCTTTGAAGAGCAACTCGAAGCCTTTTTTGATGGTAATATTGCCTTTGTAGGCGCCATGCTTATTGTAACAGCCGTGCTTTTGTGGTTCGCAGATCGCGCCAAAGACACGGGTAAAAAAATCTCCAACGGAAACGCATTTGTTATTGGTATTGCACAAGCCATTGCCATGCTCCCAGGTATTTCACGAAGTGGGGCTACCATTTCAACTTCGGTATTACTAGGTAATGACAAAAGCAAAGCAGCACGGTTTTCATTCTTAATGGTTGTTCCTCTCATCTTCGGAAAAATTGCCAAAGATATTGTGAGCGGTGATCTGGTAGGAGAAACCGTCAATTATACAACCCTAGGGCTCGGATTCATTGCTGCCTTCGTATGCGGGTTGATTGCCTGTACTTGGATGATCAAACTGGTTAGAAAAAGCAAACTTACTTACTTTGCCATCTATTGTATGATTGTTGGACTTGTTGCCATCTCTCTAAGCTTTTATTACTAATGAAAACGAGAGAAGATTATACCGAAGGGCAAGTGTTGCTTATTGACAAACCCTTGGAATGGACTTCGTTCCAAGTTGTAAATAAGATTCGATGGCTTATTAGAAAGCAATTCGGAATAAAAAAAATAAAAGTAGGACATGCCGGAACCTTAGATCCTTTGGCTACCGGATTGCTCATTATTTGCACGGGGAAATTCACAAAAAAAATAGATAGTTACCAAGCGCAAGAAAAAGAATACACCGGAACATTTACACTGGGCGCTACCACGCCAAGTTATGATCTGGAGACTGAAATAGATGCTACTTTTGATATTTCTGAAATAAATTCGGAAATGATCCATGCCAATACCCAACAATTTATAGGAGATATCGAACAACAACCGCCTATTTTTTCGGCCTTAAAAAAAGATGGAAAACGCCTCTACGAATTTGCCCGTAGCGGTGAAAAAGTAGAGATCCCTAAACGAAAGATCCATATTTCAAACTTTGAAATTACTCGCGTTGCACTTCCGCATGTCGATTTTAGGGTAGTATGTAGCAAAGGCACCTATATTAGAAGTCTCGCCTTTGATTTTGGAAAAGCTCTAAACAACGGCGCTCATCTTTCTGGATTACGAAGAACCCGTATTGGCCAATTTTCTATAGAAAAATCCGTTACTATGGAAGACTTTACTACTTCTTTACAATCCAAAGAATAATGGTAAAGGCTATTATGTATAATTTGATATTTACTGTTTGCCCCAATGAACTTTAATTATTCATATCGTGCTTTTTTAATTGCCTGTTTCCTTATTGGAAACATCATTCTGGCTTTTAATCTTATTGTGATTTCAACAGGACCTATTCCACAAGAAGAAGCCTATAGTGTTGAATATAGTGAAGAAGATCTTTTTCCAGAAGACGAAGTTTCGGTGGATCCCAACACAGAACCTGTTGCCATTGAAACACACCGTGCCTTTAATGAAGCTGAAAAATTTATTTCGGAATTGGAACGTGAAAGTTCTTCGGATGCAGAAGCCACCGAAACTAAGTTAATGGCCATGAACGAGGCCATCACGGGATCCAAATTTAGCCCTACCCTATCGAAAAATACTACTGAAGCGAATACCTATGATGATAGGGACTTAGTTTCCGAAGAAAAAAAGAGCAAGGTCGGCACTTCAAATAACCGAAAGAGTACCACGAGTTATCGTTTGGTAGATCGCACAGCGCTTCACTTTCCGAATCCAATTTACACCTGTGAAGGTGCCGGAAAAGTGGTGATAGGGATTGAGGTAAATGCGTTAGGAAAGGTAGTGAAGGCTTTCTATAACGTTGGAAGTTCTACTACGCAAAATGAATGTTTGATTGAAAGCGCACTTCAATATGCTAAAAAGGCCCGTTTTAACACTTCCGCGAAAAAAACGAGCCAGTTAGGTTCTATTACATATCACTTTCCCGGACAGGGATGACCTATTGTGCAAATGCTTCAAGGTCTTCTATGATATTCACATTTTTGTCTTTGTTATACCACACCTGAAGGTCTTTTTTGAACTCAGGGGTTAAGGGACCAACATTCTTTTTGAAATCATCGACCATGGCTGTAGCTTTAGAAGGTCTCGGACCCCAATCTCCAACAACTTCATTGGTGTCATTATTAAAGACGATGAGCTTTGGAATGGACATTCCGCCATTGGTTAAAAAGGCATTCATTAGGTCCAGATTCTCATCGCGTAAAACCACTTTAAAATCAACTTGAGGTGCCAAAGCAACCAATTTATTCATGGCAGGCATGGATTGAGCTGCATCGCCACACCAGCTTTCGGTGAGCACCAACCAGGTATGATTTCCAGTAAATTGTTCAAATTTTGTTGCCACCTCTTCTGGTATTTTGGTGGTTTTGTCCAGGCGCTTCATACGGGCATGGCTCAAAAGGGTGTATTGTGTTAGTGCTTCGGTTTGATTGGGGCCCGTACTGGTTCCCTTTTCAGCATGATCTGCCACCAACGCTCTATAATCTTCGTATGTCATTGCTTTCGTCAAACTTTCTTTGACCAAAGTACTTGTATTTTGTGTTTGATTTAATGTGTCTTCCATAAGCCATAAGACGTACAAATTATATAAAACTTACTACCTTCGTTTTTCAGAAAAAACAACACTATGGAAAAGCAACGATGTGCCTGGTGTGGTGACGACCCTTTGTATGTCGCTTACCACGATAACGAATGGGGTGTTCCCGTATATGATGACGCTTCGCTCTTCGAATTTTTAATCCTCGAGACCTTTCAGGCGGGTCTAAGTTGGATTACAGTATTGCGAAAACGAGAAAATTTCAGAAAGGCTTTTGACAACTTTGACTATGTTAAAATTGCAAATTATGGCGAAGCTAAAGTAGAAGCTCTGTTGCAAGATGCCGGTATTATTCGCAATAAGCTTAAAGTGAGGGCGACTATTAGCAATGCACAAGCTTTTATAAAGATTCAAGAGGAGTTTGGAAGTTTTAGCAAATACATCTGGGGATTTGTAGATGGCACTCCTATCACCAATCGTTTTACTGGCATGGGTGAAATTCCTGCCAACACACCCTTGAGCGATACGTTGAGTAAGGATCTTAAAAAAAGGGGGGTCAAATTTGTGGGCACCACAGTGGTCTATGCCCATATGCAAGCCACAGGCATGGTCAATGATCATATCACTGGTTGTTTTAGATACAATGAGGTGTGAAAAACTAACTAGAAACCCACATTGACATCTTCTTTCAAAGAAGAAATTATTAAGACTACGAATTGAAAAACCGTTTAAAGCCTATTCGGGAAAGCATTTTTTTCTCCATGGTCCAAAAGAACTGGTGTTGCCCAAACAGTGTTCCCACAACCACCAGCAGAACCTGGTATAAAACAAACATTAACACGATACGTACAGACCAAAATACAAGGGCATGCCCTGTTTCACGATGTAATCCTATAAACTGCATTAACGGTTTTGCCAGAAAAACAGAAAGTGATCCATTGATAGAGAACACCAATAGTATGACCACTAATTGATAATTCGATTCAATATTCCAACGCTCTTTCAGTTTTTTCATAATTACAAATTACATGATGTCTTCGCTTAAATATATGGAGTGACTTCTTAAGAAGTCGCTCCACGCATAATTACTTACAAACGGCACCCATTTCCATTTGGCAACTTAGATTTACTCTGCATTAAAATACTCTTCTTGTATTACCTTGCCATCTTGCCATTTTCTTCTGATGATCTCATGCCAATAGACCTTAGAACCATCTTTCATATTGAAGTCAAAGGTGAACTCTGAAGCAGATAAATTACCATCGGCAATAGTATTGTGGTGAGTAATACCATTTACTGCAGCGATAGATCCAACAAAGTCTTCCATTTTTTGAACCATTTGTGCTTTGGTTCCCGTAGCTACTCCTCCATAGTCCGAAGATGAAGCATCTTCAGCATAAAACTGTTTCACGGCTTGGATCATTTCACCTCTTGAGCAAAGTTCATCCATCTGACTGGCTAATGTTTTTACATCCATTGTTTCTGGTTTTTTAGTTAAAATTAGTTTCAAAACTATGGGCAATCTTAGAAAGGTTACCTATTAAAAACTGGCTTTTCATTGTCTTTTTGCATTTCGATAGGAAGACGGAGTGTCTCCCGTGAAATGCTTAAAAAAAGCTGAGAAATTATTGGGTTCATCAAATCCCAATTGGGTGGCCACTACTTTCACAGAGTGATCATCTAGCATCAATAATTTCTTCGCACTGGCTATAAGTTGGCCACGTATAAGTTGGCCCACAGTAGTATTCATTTTAGTTCTCACTTTTCGGGATAAATTGTCTACGCTGTGATTTAACTGATCTGCATAGAATTTAATAGTGTGTTCTTGTGTATGGTATTCTCTAATCAAGGTTAGGAGTTTCATTTCAAAAATATTTGCGTTATAATACCCAAATTTATTTCTGAACGTTTTGGGAGTCATTCCTGTTCTGGACTTAAAAAACCTATGAAAATATTCTGGGTTCTTAAATCCCAACTCGAAGGAAATCTCATTAATGGTTTTGTTAGAGAATGCTATTTTTCGTTGCCCTTCCAGACACACCTTGTTATCTATCATTTTTTTGACCGTTAGCCGTAGTTTACGTCGTACCAGATTATTGCTATTTGAGACATGTGGGCGCAGCATAGTCACTAACATCCCAGCTCTAAGTTGTTTGTTGAAATAGATGTCTACTACATTCTTTATATGAAACAGTTGCGCGTACTCATGAAATGTAGCCTTAAATGGGTTCTTTTTATACCATTGATTGATAGAAAAGGCCAAAATCTCCTGGGATGTTTTGTTATGTATCGTTTCATTGAAAAATTCAGCGCATTCTGCATTCGCATTAACATCTAACACGGAGACCGTTTTAAGGTGTTTGAACAACACCCACCAGCCATAAATCATCAATGGGCGGGTCAACTCTATTTCTATCTTGACGATTTCAAAATTGTTAGTTAAAAAACATACATACTGCCCAGAGGCCAAGCAAATCACCTTCTCTTCATAAAATGCATAGGTGACAAAGTCTATTTCCAGAAAACCACTTCCTTTTTTAAGGACGATCAGGGTGTATTTTTTCATAAAATAGATCTTACCCTGCTCTGGATTCCAAGTATCAATGAACGGAAGTTTTTTCATTGTCTCAAAAAATGTTTTGCTCTCGATTTCTGAATTCGGTTCCTTTGATTCCCACATTCTTTTTAAAGAAGCGAGCAAAATATGCCGGATCACTGAATCCAATATCATAGCATATATTTTTGAGCGTTTTATTGGTAAATATTAATTGTCGCTTTGCTTCGGTTACTAGTCTTTCCTTGATATAAGTATGCGGACTATCTACGCCCAGTTCACTGAATCTCTGGGTAATTTGCTTGGCAGGAATTGCCAACATTTGTGCATAATACGCTACTTGATGACATTTTGTATAATGCTCATGCACCAGCAATTGGAAATTGTGAAATAGGTTCTTATTCTTGGCACGTGGTAATTCTATTTCTAGCGTGGTTTGTTCAAAAATGGCTTCTAGAAGAATGGAACCTTCTTCTTTCCAATATATTGGCCGTTGGGTTACCACTTTTTTTAGCTGAATGGATAGCTCGTATACTGCCAGAAAAGTCTCGTCTAGAATGGGATACGCCTTTCGGATATCTCCAAAGAACGAGCGAAATCCGACACTTTCTTTCCAAGGGATGTCCTTTGGAAAATCAAGCACATACATATTTGTATAGTCTCTAATTTCGAGCACCTCCCCAGGACATAGGAAAAAGATACAGTTCCCGAATACGCGCTGCGTTTCGAAATTGATTCTCACCTCATTGGCGTGTTCAAGTAGCACTAAGGTAAATTGGTTACAATCATTCATAACCATTGACAATCCACTTGACAATTGAGGAGCAAGAGCTTCTGCGTTTCTTGTGTTTTTTAACACATTTGTTTGTACACTCATGAAGGATGATTTTAAAGCTTCAAGTTGGTTATTAGGCTCTTATATTGGCACAAGCAACTAGTATTGGTTACTATTCAATCGGACATTTAGGATGGTTAGCAAATCCGTTTCATCACTATATCACAAATATGAAAATTGATCGTTGGTAAGGAGATATAAAAAGCACGCTTAACATTGTACTTTTTTAGATTTTGCCTGCTATTACTGAGTTGACAAGTAAGGATATATGATCTTGTTGCGAAGAATACTTGCCGAAATACTGTTCATAAAAAAAGCCACATCGATGCGTGGCTTTAATTTTATATTTTTTTATGTCTCAGGGAGACAGCCCTAGGTGGGTTATGTAAAAAGGTTATTTAGACCCTTCGGTAGCCGATAAGTATTGATTTTTATCTATAGCTATGTTAAGTGCTTTTAGTGTTTGTTTGTATCGAAACATAATCACCTTATCGGTCTGTTTTTCTTCTTCAAACAAGGTTTCAAACCATTTTTTGGCTTGGAGGTAGTCCCCTTTAAAGTAGTAACCGTTTGCTAATTTCTTATAAATAAGGGTCGTTCCATAGCCTTCTTTCACTACTTGTTCGTAAACCTTAACCACATCGATGTCTTTGTTAACATCAGTTTTGGTAGGGGTAGACGCTTGTGAAAAGGCAGGGCATGTTCCTGCGATAAGGAACACAAACATAAGTGGGGCAAATCTTTTCATGGCATTATAATGTAGGTAATTTCTGGCCTAAATGTGCTAAATATCTGAGTAAAAAGCAAATAAATTTACTAAATCACCATTTCTAGTCTTCTATATGTACCTAATAAACAACTCATAATTAAAAAGGTCATTGCGATATAATTGATCCTGGTTGGTATAAACAAATATCTTCAGTAAGAAAACTCTTTTTTGTTCATCTAATTTCTGTAAATTTGACCATAACCTTTCCCCCCCCCAACAAATACAAACTGTGTGAACTATTGAAACCTTCTCATTTCAAAATACTAATTATTGTTATAATTCTTACGGTACTTGGTGGTTTTATAATTCCACGACTTTCTGTACGACTGAACCCTAGCAACACGCTTCCGTCAATAACAGTTCAATACTTTTGGCCCGATGCTTCGCCCTACCACATAGAAAGAGAGGTGTCTACTATTTTAGAAGGAGGCTTCAGTACCATAAGAGGCCTGAAACAACTTAATTCAAAATCTTCCAAAGGGTTCGGGACAATTACTTTGGAATTTGATTCTAATATCAATATGGACGTGGTCCGCTTTGAAACAGCAACGATCATTCGGCATTTAGTCGAGGAACTTCCCGAAGATGTTAGTTACCCAGTCATTAGTATTAATCGCCCCGATAGTGATGAGGTAAGTGCTTTTCTTTCATATAGTATCAATGCTCAAGTATCTCCATATGAAATACAGAAAGTAGTGAAAACCCAAATAGATCCCATTATTGGTGCTATTCCTTTGGTAGATAAGACCGAAATCTACGGCGCAATGCCTCTTGAATATGTTTTTGACTATGATTATGACCAATTGCAATCTTTAGGGATTACTAAACAGGATCTAATTGCCACCTTAAAGCGCGTATTTACCAAACAATCACTGGGGGAGGTTAATTACAATACTAATTTCATAACCATATCCGTTCAGCCTTCTCCCGAATTTGATTGGCATATTCCCATAAAAAAAACAGGAGATCGTATTGTTTATTTAGATGAAATAACCCGCGTTGGCAAACAAGAACAAGAAGCGCAAGCATATTATAGAATAAATGGCAACAATGCGATCACACTCGCCATTTATGCGGCCAATAGCGCAAACACTATTGACCTGAGTAATGATATTCAGAAAAAATTAGACGAATTACAATCGGATTTACCCGCAGGGTTTTCTGTGATAAAAGGGTATGACAGCACAGAATACTTAAAAATTGAATTAAGTAAAATATATGAACGCACCTTGTATACGGTGATTATCCTCCTTTGCTTTATTTTATTGGTCACCCGCAGTTTTAGGTATTTGATTGTTACCGTTATGAGTCTTTTGGCAAATATTGGAATTGCCTTCTTGCTGTATTATCTTTTTCATATTGAGATTCAATTATACTCTATGGCGGGAATTACTATTTCGCTTGGACTTATAATAGATAATAGTATTGTGATGATTGATCACATTCGAAATCAGGGAAATACTAAAATTTTTATTCCCATATTAGCATCCACTCTCACTACTATTTGCGCCTTAAGTATTATAAATTTTTTAGATGAAGAAATCAAGGTTAATTTAATAGATTTCGCTCTGGTTATTATTGTCAATCTTAGTGTCTCCCTATTTTTAGCCTTATTTTTTATACCTGCATTACTTTACAAAATCCCCTTGCCAAAGCATCGCGAACCCAATTGGAGTACAAAAGCCAAAGAACAATTTTATTATACCTATGAGGCCATACTTACACGGATAATTCCATACAAAGGATGGATGATCGTTTTCTTAATATTTATTTTTGGCCTTCCACTTTTTATGCTTCCCAAAACGCTAAAAAACACAGACGCTTGGTATGGAAAAGCATATAATTCGGTTTTGGGAGATGAATGGTACCTCGAGAATATGAGGCCTTATGTTGATCGATATTCAGGTGGAGCTTTACGACTATTTTCGAACTATGTAGGTGAAAACTCCTATTATCGAGTAAATAAAGAAACTAAACTTTATGTTACCTTATCCATGGAAAAAGGAGCTTCTATTCATCAAATGAATGAAGTTCTTATCGATTTTGAAAATTATCTACTTCAATTTGATGAAATAAAACAATTTATTACTGAAATAAAAAACGAAGGCCTTGGAAAACTAGAAATTGTCTTTAAAGATGACCTTTCAGTATCTTCATTCCCAAATTTTCTAAAATCCAAATTAATCATTAAATCTTCAGACTATGGCGGCATTGACTGGAATATCTTTGGGATTGGTAATGCTTTTAGTAGTAGCACAGGTAGTGATGATCCAGCTAATTTTACCGTGATTGCTAAAGGGTATGATTATGATGAATTGGGTGTTTGGATAGATTCACTTAGAACCGCATTACGACGCCACCCCAGAATTCAAAAAGTGGTTGTTAAAGAGAATTCTTTTTTTCAAAAGAAAGCATCTTTTGAGTATAAATTTGTGTTAGATAAAGAAAGGGCTTCCTTATTAAAAATACCTCCAAGTAAAGTTTTTGACGAGTTAAGGAATAATTCCTTGTCCAAATACCCAGATATGTATCTTCATTTAAATGGAGATTATATCCCGGTTAGGCTGCAATCCAAACAATCAGAGGCGTTCAGCCTGTGGGACTTAAAAAATGCCCCGTTGGATAGCCTAACCAAGCCTATCTTCCTAAAAGACATGGTGACTCTAACTCAAGAACGAGAAGAAGAAAACATCTACAAAGAAAACCAGGAATTCATTAAAAGGATTGAATTTTTATACAATGGTGGAAGTAAATCGGGCGCTACTTTTTTAGACAAAACCTTAGAGGATCTTGAAGCAAAGATTCCTTTTGGTTTCTCCTTCGAAGGCACACATGGGGTTAAATTGTTTGAATTAAAGCAAAAACAGAATTATCTACTAGTTTTTGTGCTCATTATTGGATTTATATTTTTTATATGCGCCATTCTGTTTGAAAGCATGAAACAGCCATTTATTGTATTAAATGTAATACCAATCTCTTACATAGGCGTGTTTTTAACCTTCTATTTATTTGGTTTTAATTTTGACCAAGGAGGTTTAGCAAGTTTTGTTCTATTGAGCGGAATAACGGTAAATGCAGCTATTTTTATCCTTTATGGCTTTAATAAATTAAGAATGGAATTTCCTGAAACATCTAATATCACCTTATATGTACAAGCGTTCAAACAAAAAATATTTCCCATCTTATTGACTGTTTTCTCTACCATTCTTGGATTTGTCCCCTTCGTAAAAGATGGTCAAAATGAAATATTCTGGTTCGCTTTGGGTGTTGGTACTATTGGCGGGTTGCTTTTTTCACTAATTGCAATTCTGGTATATCTGCCCTTATTCAGTCTAAAAAAATCTTAATTAAAAAGTCGTTTTTTAGAGAAAACCGAAACCACCTTCCCTTGAATGTAGCTTTCGGGTACGAAACCAAAATATCGGGAATCTATTGAGTTATGCCGATTATCTCCCATGGTAAAATAATAGTTGTTCTTAAACGTGTATTCTAATGGCATTTCGTTTTCAAGAAGAGTTCCTTCATACTTTGAAATAATCTCTTTGTAAAAATCTATGTTCTCTCCTGTCAGGGTAATTCTCATTCCAGCTTTGGGAATAACAATTGGACCGTAATCATCGCGAGTCCATTTTGTTATCATAACTTCCGGAAACAGATGAATGTTTTTAGAAGAACCCATGGACACGCGTACTTTGATCAATTTCTTTTGAGCTTCGCTCGGCAACTCACCAAATTCTTTATTGGAGTACGTTGTTATGGTATTGGAACGTTCGGGCTTATTGGCAATTTTATAATCGTAGGCATAATCCTCCATTTCGTATAAAAACGCTCCATTGATTAGGGGTCTCGAATCTTCAACTTTAAGCGTGTCTCCAGGTAACCCAATAGCGCGTTTTACTAAAAATTTATTATGATCAACAACAGATTTAAAAACCACAATGTCCTCGGTTTTAAAAAATTCAAGGGGTTTCAGGCTCCGGTAGAGATCATTCTGAGTGCTTTTAGTTTTGACCCAAAACAAATTTCCAATAACAGGAATATCTCGCATCATCTTTGGTATTTTCGTGCCATAGCTAAACTTGTTCACCACGACATAATCTTTAGGGAACAAGGTGTTTTCCATAGAGCTTGACGGAACAAAATAAATATCCACAAAGAAAGTTCTGATGAACATCGCGAAGACAATAGGTAACACTATGATATAGGCATATCTCGCAATTTTATATTGCTTTAATGACAATTTTTTACTTAGAAATTTAGCAATAAAACCCGTTGAGAACGTATCTACTATAAGAAGCATTAGAAGAGCAACTATTAAGAGTTTGGTCCATACGTAAAAAACAAGAACAGCCAAAACGCCCAAACCACATAAGAGATATTTCATAATTTATTTTGAGTTGTAAATTTCCAAAAAACCATAGAGAGTAGCAAACAAGTTTGCGTTGAATACCACAATAATACAGCGCATTCGTTTTCAGCAATTTACAATTACTTAGCAATATGTTTCATGTTAGAAATAAGAAGTTTTATGCAATTATACTTTCATTTTTTTTAGGCTCTCTCAAAAAAAACACTATCTTAGATAAATAATTACCCCCCCCCTTTTATTAAAGTTAAATTAGAAATCGTTTTTTTTCGAAGGATTTTTCGTTTGACAAGTTTTAAATCTAATAGCCAGATTTGGCTATCTAGTATACAATATTTTTTGCGCGAAAAAATCGGCGGAAACCGAAAAGCCGTAACAGAGTAGGACAACTTTTTTTAAATTTAATAAGATGAAAAAAAGAATCATAAGTATTGGATTCGGAGCAGCACTGTTGTTCTCCGGGGGGCTCATTTTAAGCACAAATAACGCCGAAGCCCAAATATCAGGAACAATAACATGTCAAGGATCAGCCGGACATTGTATGACGGTTCAGACTACTCCTCCCGCGACATATTATGGGAAGGCTACTATGGTTCCTAACGTAAACTAGGAACATTCAATTATTGTAAATTAAACTATTAATTTTAAAAAATATACAATGAAAAAAAATGTATTAAAATTAGGTGCAATGGCCGCTATTTTTGCAGTATGCGCAATGGGAATCAATTTTTCCGTAGAAGCACAAGGTGATCCTGCAGGACTGTGTCCTGATGGTCAACTTAGATGTGCTAAGCAAGGAACTAATGTTTGGCATAAGGGAAATACAAACCCTAATGAAATTAATATGAATTAATTCATATGAGTGAAGCCGTATTTAGGTTTTAGATATGGCTTTAATTCAAAAAATAAGGCAACCGTTTTTCTAACTACTGGAAAAAATGTCTTAGAAATATATAATCATTCCCCCTTCTTTTATTGAAGTTACATTGAAGAACTTTTTTTTTCAAGAGGTGTTTCAATTTGACAAAAATTAAATCTGATAGCCAGGTTTGGCTATACAGTATACAGTATTTTTTGCGCGAAAAGATCGGCGGAAACCGAAAAGCCGTAACAGAGTAGGTTTACTTTTTAAATTCTATTAAGATGAAAAGAAAAATTTTAGGAATTACGTTAGGAGCAGCATTTTTGTTCTCTGGGGGACTCTTTTTAAGCACCAACAGTGCGGAAGCCCAACTATCTGGAACAGTTACCTGTGAGGGATCAGCTGGACATTGTATTACCGTTCAGACTACTCCTCCTCTTACGTATCACGGAAAGGCTATTTTTACTCCAAATCAACAAGCAATAAACTAAAAAAAAAGCGATGAAAAAAAATGTTTTAAAATTAGGTGCAATGGCTGCTATTTTTGCAGTATGCGCAATGGGAATCAATTTTTCTGTAGAAGCACAAGGTGATCCATTAGGGCTGTGTCCTGATGGTCAACTTAGGTGTGCTAAACAAGGAACTAATGTTTGGCATAAGGGAAATACAAACCCTAATGAAATCAATATGAATTAAGTAGTATGGTTAAGGTCATATTTAAATCTAAATATGACCTTAACTTTCAAAACAGGACGGCAATATTTTATAACTAATTGAAAAGAATTGCTATCTTAGATAAATAATTATTCCCCCCCTTTATTTATTGAAGTTACGTTGAAAAGTGCCTTTTTCGAAAGGTTTTTCAGTTTGACAAAAATTAAATCTGATAGCCAGGTTTGGCTATCTAGTATACAATATTTTTTGCGCGAAAAAATCGGCGGAAACCGAAAAGCCGTAACAGAGTAGGACAACTTTTTAAATTAAATAAGATGAAACTAAAAATTTTAGGAATTGCGTTAGGAGCAGCATTTTTGTTCTCCGGGGGACTTTTTTTAAGCACGAATAGTGCAGAAGCCCAAATATCAGGAACAATTACTTGTAAAACAGCAGCTGGACACTGTATGACGGTTCAGACTCAGCCAGATCCCACCACATATTACGGGAAGGCTATTATGGTTCCTAACGAAAACTAGGAACATTCAATAATTACAAAACAAGCTATTAATTTAAAACATAAACAATGAAAAAAAATGTATTAAAATTAGGTGCAATGGCTGCTATTTTTGCAGTATGTTCAATGGGAATCAATTTTTCCGTAGAGGCACAAGGAGATCCATTAGGGCTGTGTCCTGATGGTCAGCTTAGATGTGCTAAGCAAGGAAACAATGTTTGGCACAAGGGAAACACAAACCCTGATAACATTCAATAATATAGTAATAAGCCATATTTAGTTTTTAAATATGGCTTTATTTTATTCAATTCTATGAAAAGATTTTATATTTTCCTCGTTGGTTTTGTAGTAGTTGCCTCGGTTATAGGCGGCCTTGTCTTCTTTAATACAGTAGAAGATACTAAAAACGCTATCACGTTTAATCAAGAACGTGTTTTTAAAGAAATTACTAGTAAGAACACTAGCATTCCTATTTATTTTTACCCTATTTATTTGAAAGCAAAAAAAGACAGTCTAACTATACTCAATTATGACAGTCAAAAAGTGCTTTTTCTTGATGAATCAAAAGGTGTTTATGACAGCCTTGGTGCTGGAAGGGGCGAATCTCCTCTAGAGAGCAAACGCATTTATCATTACGATTATGATGATACCCACTTATATACTTTTGATGTTTCCAATCGCTCTATTACCAAAGCAACTAGAGAAGGGGAGCTAATTAATTATTATCAAGACTCTTTATATTTAGATCATGCCCATAGATTGGTTGATGACACGTTTCTTGTTTCTATGCGAGAAAATAATTTCATGAACTTAGGTTTTGCTACTGTAGACATCAGTACCGAAGAAATTACGTTTTTAACCAAAGTCACCAAATCTTTTGATGCCATTGATAACAGTTGGTGGATCTTTGATGGGAAATTCTATCAAGACCCCTCAGACGGAAGCATCTTTTATGTAACCTTCTTCTCAGATGAGATGATTAAAATAGACACACAAGGCGATTTGGTCTATAAGAAAGATCTAATTCATGAAACCCCGTTAATAAAACTGACCCTACAGGATGACATGTTGTTCCCTTCTGCAGATGCCTATGAATCCACATTAGACTGTAGTATTGATGACGCCAAGCTATATGTTCTTTCAAATATTTCAGATAGAACTGTGATCGAAAACAAAGACAATAGGGTTCTGGACGTCTATGCTACCAAAAATGGAGCATACTCCCACAGTTATATCCTTCCAAATATTGGTGAAACAGCACCTACGGAAATTGAAGTTGTAGGGGATTTGGTCTACCTCTTATATGAAGAGACTATAGAATTATATGAACTAGAAAAATAAAATAGTTTTGAGCAAAAATTTTAAAGGAATTCTCGGAAAAACGGCTATTTATCTCATAATATTAATGTACACCTACGCGGTTTTTATAATATTTAAAGATTTTACCGGATTTAAAGTAAAACTTTTTAAATCAGCACTTATAGAAAATAATTGGATTCCATATTTGAGTATTTTGATTCCTTCAATTATGATACTGCTGGCGGCCCTTCTAATGCTGGAAATTAAATTAAGACAAACTCTTTGGTCTTCGTTATTTGTATTATGTGCCTTCACTATCTATTTATTTGCAATCAATGAATACTCTTTATTTACGGGTTGTTCTTGTGGTGGTGTTTTTGAACAACTAAGCTACAGTCAACACCTCGTACTTAACGTTATTTTTATTGGGATTAATGTTTTTGCTCTACTCTATTTTAGTAGAAAAAAAGTGCAAGAAACCTAAAATGAGGAGTGCTTGCCAACGCTATATAATGGCACCAAAAATAGATAGGTTATTCGTTATTTCTATACTACCTTGTATTCTATCTTTTATGTGGTATGCTATAAATATGGGTGCCATGGCAAATATTGACTCCCTCGACATGTTTTAACGAATTCAGCAGTAACTGTGGACAGTTATTTGTGATTGAATGTTTTATTAATGATGAAAAAAAGCAGCTTTATACTTTTCTTTATTACTTCTTTGCTTGTTGCACAGGAAGAATTGAAGGTGTTTTCATTGTATTATGCCAATGACCAATTTGAACTCACTCAGGTTCATTACAAGACCATTGATAGTATTAAAGTCATGTTCCTAAAAGATTCAATTAAGTTAACATTGAAAGGATACACCAATGACGTTGGCAATCTTGATTATAATCTCACCCTTTCCAACAAAAGAGTAGATCGCGTTGCGCGCGAATTTGAAGATTATTTAATTCTCACGGCCAAAGGATATGGTGAAATCGCCAACAAATCGAATGAACATCGAAGAGTAGATATTTTCGTGAGCGTTAAAGAAGAGCAAAGTCTAGAAGCTATTCCTATCAATGATTTTTCAACGTCACAAGTAGGAGTCAAATTTGTTATAGAGGGTCTCTATTTTGAACCAGGTACAGATCGAATCTTAGAAACCAGTAATGATGCTCTGCAAGAATTATTTACTTATTTGAAAAAAAACGCTTCGATCAAAATCAAACTTCTTGGACATATTTGTTGTTCGATGTACAAAAACCCCGCTATTGACGGGTATAATAAAAGAACCCGAAAATCGGATCTCTCCCAAGCCAGGGCAAAAGCTATTTACGATCACCTAATACATAAGGGAATCCAACAAGATAGAGTTGCATATATAGGTATGGCCTATAAATTTCCAACAGGTAAGGAAGATCAATTTGATCGAAGAGTTGAAATTGAAATTATCTCTCTTAAATGAAGACACAAACTACACGCTATATTTGTTTTATACATCTAAAACACAAATTAGGATACCTAATGTTCTTGGCTTTTATGGGTATCACCTTTTCATGTAATACCAAGACACCAGAAGCTTTATCAAGCACCTTTTCTGATGAAGAAAGCGGCCTGATAAAAGTCAACACTCTTGTAATTGCGGAAAGTACTTTCCAAAAACAGATAGTTTCTAACGGTAAGATAGAAGCAAATCAAAAAGGGGAGCTTCGTTTTAAGACAAGCAATCAAATTGCCAAGATATATGTGAAAAATGGTCAGAGGGTCACATCCGGCCAAACCATTGCTTCCTTAGACAACACCCTTGTAGCAAATGATTTGGAAAAGGCTCGTTTGGAGTTTATAAAGGCAGAGAGCAAGCTACAGGAGGAAAAAATAAATTTTGAAGTTTCCAACAAAAAAGAGGAAGAGATTCCTCCATTGGTCTTAAAAAACCTAAAAATAAAGAGTGGTTTTTTTGAAGCAGAAAACGCCCTTAAAAATGCTCAGATCATGTACGATCAAACCATATTAAAGGCTCCATTTTCTGGTGTTATTGCAAATTTGGAAGCAAAACAAGGAAATTATATAACTCCAGGAGACGAATTCTGTTTCGTCATTTCCCAAAACAAGCTGGATGTTTCTTTCCCAATCTTGGAAGGTGAATTCGGTTTCATTCAAAAAGGACAGACCGTAGATGTCCTTCCCTTTGCACTAAAAGATAAAAAGTACGTAGGGCTTGTTTCAGAAATAAATCCGCTAGTAGATGAAAACGGACTCATTAAAATAAAGGCCGCCATAGACAATGAAGATGCTCAATTGTTTGACGGGATGAATGTTAAAGTCTTTATCAATCAGCCTATAGAAAATGTTGTCGTTATTCCGAAAGAAGCGCTCGTACTACGTTCTAATAAGGAAGTAGTTTTCACCATTGAAAATGGGTATGCGAGGTGGAATTATGTAGATATAATAGATGAAAACAACACACATTACGCTATCAAAAACGGCATAGAATTGAATGATACCATTGTGGTTTCTGGAAACCTTAATCTTTCACACGATGCCAAACTGGATGCAACGCTTGTAAGAGGCATCAAAGAATAGTTATGATCCGATTTCTACTAAAACGTCCCATAGCCGTTTTCATGGCCACCCTAGCTTTTCTTTTACTAGGAATTGTTGCCTCTCTACGTATTCCAACGGCCCTCATGCCAGATATTGCCATCCCCGAAATAACGGTACAACTCACCTACCCTAACAGTACGGCACGTGAATTGGAAACCAATGTGGTGCGCACTCTTCGAAACCAATTACTTCAGGTGTCCAATCTGGTGCACATTGAAACTCAAACCCGGGATGGATTTGCAACACTCAAATTACAGTTCGAATTTGGCACAGATACCGATTATGCTTTTATAGAAACCAACGAAAAACTGGACGCTTCGCTCAATTATCTACCCAAAGATCTGGACCGCCCTAGAGTGATTAAGGCATCGGCTACCGATATTCCCATTGTAAACCTTACGGTCTCTCTAAAAGAAGACTATAGTGACGAAAGATTTCTAGAAATAAGCAACTTTACCGAAACCGTCCTGCGAAAACGAATAGAGCAGCTTCCGGACATTGCCCTTGCCGATATGAGCGGGCACACCAAAGCAGAAATTATTATAACCACGCATAAAGACCAGCTACTAAGTACAGGAATATCTAACGAAGAGCTCATACAGGTTATTAAGAGTAATAATTTTGAATTAGGTAACCTTCTGGTTCAAAATGGCATCTACCAATATAATTTCAAATTCTCTAACCCCATTCGTACAAAGGAAGATATTGAAAATATCCACTTCAACTTGAATGAAAAAATATTTCAATTAAAAGATGTGGCCACTGTTTCCCTCGTTCCGCAGCAAGAAAGAGGTCTGGTCTATTACAACGGCAAACGAAGTATTGTGCTCGCAATTATAAAACAAGCAGATGCTCGAGTGTATAATTTAAAAGAGGAATTGCAAAAACTAACCGAGTCTTTTAATAACGATTACCCCCAGCTTGAATTTAACACCAATCAAGATCAATCAAAATTACTCAAACTCTCTATTGAAAATCTTAAGTCAAGCTTGTGGATTGGAATCACCTTGGCCATACTTATCATGTTCTTTTTTCTAAAGGATTTCAAATCTCCATTAATTATTGCGATAAGCATTCCAGTTTCTCTCATAGTAAGCCTTTTTTTAATGTACATCTGTGGCTTATCTATTAATATTATTTCCCTTTCAGGATTGATTCTTGGTGTAGGTATGATGATAGACAACGCTATTATTGTTGTAGATAATATTACTCAAAAACTAGAGACCCATGACAACCTACTTGAAGCCTGTGTGCGTGGAACTAACGAAATTATAACCCCCCTAATAAGCTCGGTGTTAACTACCTGTTCTGTCTTTCTGCCTTTGTTATTTTTAAGCGGAATAACAGGTGCTCTATTTTATGATCAAGCGATCGCCGTTTCCATTGGATTAGGGTCTTCACTTCTTGTTTCTATCATTGTTATTCCTGTGATATACCGCATATTGAAAAACAAAAATTTCCGTATTGAAAAATGGTTCCAATTAACGATGAAAAGTCAGAAAATTGAAAATTGGTACGAAAAAGGATATCACTATTTCTTTCGTAAAAAGTGGATTGTTTATACCATTTCCTTCGTAGGTGTTCTGCTTTCTATCGTACTGTTTAACATAATGTCGTACAGTCAGCTCCCAGATCTCAGCCAAAATGAAACCATCCTAGCTATAGATTGGAATGAAAACATCACCATAGATGAAAACCAAGAACGCCTTCAAACTGTTTTCGAAAATATCTCCGGCGTACAGGCTCGTTTTTCAAAAGTTGGTGAACAGCAGTTTTTACTGCAACGTGAGAACGTTCAGAGTTTTTCGGAGGCCAATGTATACGTTAGTGCCAATACTCCAGCAGACATAGAACGTATTAAAAAAGAGATCACACAAACCATGGGGCAATTGTATGGAACATCGGTATTTAGTTTTTCTCCACCCAAAAATATATTTGAATATATCTTTGGCACCGACAAAAGCCAATTAACGGCTCACATCTATTCCAAGGGTTCTCTAGAGGTCCCTAACGAAACTTTGTTATCTGAAATTGATACTTTGCTCGCCACAAGTTCCGTCACGCAGATACCCCTTAAACAAACGTCTTTTATTCAAGTACTCCATGAGAAAATCGTTTTATACGATGTTGATTATGAAGATTTGATTCAGGAGCTTAAAACAAGCTTCAATCAAAATTTTATTGACGATCTAAAAACCTCGCAAAAGTTCATTCCTATAAAATTCAGTTATGAAAACAACGAGCTAAAAAGCGCCTTGAATCAGCTGTTTGTTCAGAATAAAAACAACGAGTATATCGCTGTAAGAAATCTGATTAAGATCAACAATATTGAGCAATACAAAACAATAAATGCCGATCGAAGTGGTGAGTTTTTAGCCTATGATGTGGAGCGAGAAAACACCGTAGAACAGCAAATGGAAGCACTTCAAACACGTTTTAGCGCAAGTGATTATAACCTTCGATTCTCAGGAAGTTGGTTAAGTACTAAATCGTTGGGTAGCGAATTATTAGTTGTTGTTCTAGTGGCTATTTTCCTTCTGTATTTTATCATGGCTGCCCAATTTGAATCCTTGTGGCAACCCTTAATCATTTTATTGGAGATCCCAATAGATATTGGGGGGGCTTTGTTATTATTATGGCTGTTTGGAGGCACCATCAATATCATGGCTGCCATTGGTATTGTTGTGATGAGCGGAATCATCATAAACGATAGTATTTTGAAATTACACACCATCAATATGCTGCGCAAAGAGGGGCATACCGTGGACGAAGCTATAAAAATGGGCGGAAAATTGAGGTTAAAGCCTATTTTGATGACGTCCCTCACCACCATTTTAGCATTGTCACCATTTTTAATTATAGGAGGACTGGGCGCAGAACTTCAGCGACCATTGGCCATAACCGTGATAGGCGGAATGCTTATTGGAACCTTTATAAGCTTATACTTTATACCTCTAGTTTACTCATTTTTAGTCAAAAAATTTAACTAATGAAGACGTTCTTAATTGTTGCCACCTTACTTGTTTTTCAAATGTCCTTCGGACAAAAAAAGTGGTCTTTGGACGATTGCATTGCCCACGCCAAAGAACATAATATTGATATTATTAAGCAACGTCTTGAAAATCAAAAGGTGTCCGAAGACATTACCATTGCCAAAGGGGACTATTTTCCCTCTGTAAATTTTGCAGGATTGCAAGGCTACAATTTGGGTAGTTCTTTCAATATTTCTACCGGTGTTGGGCAGCAAGAAAGTAGGTTTAACACCTTTAGCCTATCTACCTCTCTTGACCTGTTTAATGGGTTCAAGAAAAAACACCAATTGCAGCTTGCCAAATTAGGGGCAGAAAAAGGAGCCGTTGAACTGGACCGAATTGGATTGGACATATCATTGAACATTGCCAATCAATACCTCCAAGTATTATTCAACAAAGAGATCATGGCGGTCGCTGGAGAACAACAACAAATTAGTGGGGAAGAGTTAACCCGCTTAAATGCCCTGTTTGAAGCCGCTTTGGCATCGCGTAGTGAAGTTTTAGAAATGAAAGCCACCGCTTCGTTGGATACGAAAGAGTTTGTCATTGCTCAAAACAACTTACTCAATAGTCTTATTGAACTCAAGACGCTTTTGGATATTCAGAATATTGAGAATTTTGATATTGAAACCATTCCTATTGCCTCATTTTCTGAACAAATCAATACTCCCAATGCACAAATTATTTACGAAAATGCGCTCACCATTAACCCACAGTTAAAAGCAACTCGATTGGCTTCTGATATGTCTGAAAAAAACATCAAGATCGCCAAAGCCGCCTTCTACCCCAACATCAATTTTGGTTATACATACAGCACCAATTATTATCATATTCAGGGAACCGAAGATGTCATTCTCAATTCTCAAACGGGGGAGTTTGAAAATAATGATTTTATCACGCAACTGGATAATAACCGTATTCATTTTCTGGGGGTCACGGCAACGGTTCCTATTTTTAATAGATTCCTGACCAAATCTAATGTAGATAAGGCCAAAGTTGATATGGAAATATCCAAGGTGGAGCTAGAAAACCAACAAAAAGAACTTAGAAACAAGATTGAGATTGCCTACAATGACCTTGTGACGGCTAGAGCGTCACTGGACGCCTCGCAAGTAGCCTATACCGCGCAAAAAGATGCTTTTGAAATTGCCCGTGCCAAATATTTGGAGGGCCTAATCACGAGTTATGAATTTCTGGAAAGCAAGTCAAAATATATCCAAACCCAGTCTGAACGTATTCAGGCACGGTATGACTACCTATTTAAAATAAAAGTGCTGGAGTACTACCAATAGGGCTGGTTTTAGGCAGTGTTATTTCTTGGCCTTGGCTATGTCTGCCGCCATCAATAAGGCATTATAGGCGTTTACAATTTTTCCAGATTTGGACAGCTGATTAAAAGGTAATTGACGATCTGGGTCTTCTGGCGTAGGCACATTTACCATAATATCGTACTCCACCCCAGACTCCATAATAATTTGTTTTACGTCTTTGGCGGTAAGATTCGGATAGTGGGACCATATTAAGGCAGCTATGCCTGCAACTAATGGTGCTGAAAAAGAAGTCCCATTAGTGGTTTCGAATCCATCATCCTCTCTGGGAGAGGTCGTGAAAATATGATCCCCTGGGGCAAATAAATCTACATTAAAATCACCGTAGTTAGTACTTGAATATTTTATGTTCTCATTAAGATAATAGTCACTGCCCCCTACTTTAATAAAATTAGACGCAAATTCATTACCATTTGAATCAGTATCATTTGGATAATTAGGATAATTAGGATATGAGTCAAAATTAAGATTAAAATTATTGTTCCCCGCAGACGTGATTATTAACACATCTTTTTTTTCTGCATATTTAATAGCGTCATCAACCCAATTAGGGAATAGCGTCCATTCTTTACTTATACTCATATTAATAATCTTAGCACCATTATCTACGGCATATCTAATGGCAAGAGCAATGTCTTTATCATGTTCATCACCATTTGAAGAAATACAAAGCGGCATTATTTTAATATTCTGATTCCCCCCTTGTAGTCCAATCTCTTTATCTCCATTGGTCAAAAGCATTCCAGCTACTAACGTTCCATGATATAATTGTTCGTGATCACTGTAAATGTCATTGTTACCATAACCAATATCATTTATATCATATGGGTTGTCGTTCGTAACACGTCTTCCGTCAAAATCAGGATTAAGATATATTTCAATCGTATTTTCAGCTCTCAGCACATCATCTTTTAGTCCATCCAAAGTCAGGTTAAATTTTTTTACTCTAGAGGCTAACTCAATATAAACTTTCAAATTAGAATGCTTTTCAAGAATAGAATCTAATTTTTCTAGTGTGATGTCAGATTCCTCAATGTATGGTGCCAGAGAATCCAATGCATCTCGATAATTTTCAATCAAAGGTTCCCCGAGGGATATTGTCAGGTTAGCTCTTTTAACAAGTGAATCAACATTTTTGATTGCATTTTGATATAATTTAAACTTTTCAATTTGTGCGGTGTCAATTTCGTGAATTGTAAATCCATCGAATTGATTTTTGTAATATCTTATTATTCGGATAACTTCATAATTGACATATATCGAATTTCTATTCTTAACCCCGCCAAGAAAATTCCATCCATTTTTATCATCTATGTACCCATTTTTATCGTCATCTATACCATTATTATGATGGTCTTTATCATTCTTCCATAAATTACTCTTTATTTGTGAATGCTCGATATCAACCTTCCCATCAATTATAGCAACGACTATTTCTTCTCCTTCTTTATTCTTTAGAATTTCATTAAATGCTCTTTCTAAACTTATACCGGGTATTGTATCAATCTCAATATCATAGCGATACCAATTTTTCAATTCTCGATGAGTTAAATTCGCAGATTTGACCAAAAATCCATCGTAACTAATTAAACTAGGCTTATCTGTATTATCACATGAAAACAGTAATAAAACGCAAAAGGAAATTAAGCTGTAACTTTTTAAATGCATATTGGAAAAAATTCCCTGTTCAAATTATAAAATTAAAACAAACAGTGACTATTTACTAGTGCTAAATAAATTTTAACCTTTCGTATCGTCAGTAGTAATGCAAATTGCACTTGAACTATTACTACCGTTATCCGATTGATTTGTGGAATCGTTACCTCCTAAAATACCTTCCAAATTATCCAATTTAGCAATTGTAAATCTACTCAGAGCAAGTCTATTCTTCTTTTTTTGTTTCATGATATCTACTTAAATGTTAAACTCTTCGAATATAGAAATAACACTTCACAAATATATAATGATTATCTAGTTAGTGGTCGTAATTCGGGAAATCCGAGCGTTAGGTATACTCAAATAGTTTGAATATTATCTATTCGAGTTTTTTAAATTCTTTACGAAGAAAGAAGGGTAAATGCCATATTTTTTATAAAACGCTTTTGAAAAAGATTCTGAACGATTAAACCCGCTCTCTTCAGCTATAGCCTTAATAGTATAATTTTTGAATTTTGAATCATCTTTTAATCTATTAAAGGCATAATTGACCCGAAGTTTCTTTAGATAATCTTGAAATTTATCTTCCTTATAATGGTTAATTACTTTAGATAAGTACTTCACATTGGTATTTAGGTCAACCGCTAAGCTAGATAACGATAGGCCAATTTCCAAGTATCCTTCTTCACTTTCAAATTTGCTTAACCCCAGAAGTATCGCATCAATAATCTTAGAATCCAAATCGAGATCTGTTTTCTCTTTTGGAATACTTGAGAATATGGTTTGTTTCTCAAGTTTAAGGTTAGAGTGCGAAAGGCTCATTAATTTGTCAAATTTATTTTTAAATTTCTTGTTTCTATATATTTGAAAAATTGAAAAACAAACTAGTATTAATAGAAAGGCAATGCTAATTTTTAAAATAATACCAGCTTTTATATTTTTATTATTGAGTTCTTCTATAATACTTTCTTTCTTTTCCAATAGTACCCGTGTATCGAATTTTTTATTAATATTTTTACTTAAAAATTTGAAATTATCATTCAGAAGGCTGTCAATTTTTATTAGTTTATCCAAATAAAGTAGTTCATTTTGAAGATCTTTTTTGACCCTATAGTAATTAATTAGGTATTTATAACTATCTCTTGTTTCTGGTAAAATATCTCCATTAATTTGAAAAACAGAATCAAGGTTTTTGAAACTAAAAACTGCATTTTCAATCTGATTTAATTCATTCTGCACCTTTCCTAAAAAATAATAGCCAACGATCATATTAGGCCTATCATCAACTTGGATCATATAGTTAAGCCCTTTTCGCAAACTATCAAAGGCCCGATTGTAGTTTCCTTCATAGTAATACTGAATACCAAAGCCCATTACAAAATTATGATAGTATTTCTCTTGATTTAATAGCAGAGATTCATAAAGGCCTTTGCTATTGTAATAATTTGCTGAATCAAGGATCGAGTTTTTCCGGAAAGAATCAGATAACGAAAATAATGTGTTTAGATATATCTTTGGTTGAATGGATCTGATATTATTCCTACCAATATATTTCCAACTTTTTTTCAATAGTTGAAGACAGTCTTCATTTTCCTCAATTCGGTTCTTTAATCCCGCGATACTCCTATTTAGAAGAAAATCAAAATGATCTTTTCTTGGTCCATTATTATACTCAATGGCCAAAATATAATTGTCAAATGCTTTTTTAAAATTTCTCTTATTATAAAAGAAGAGCCCCTTATCATGGTAAGCTAGTGTTGGAAATTTCTCTTTCCTAAAATTTTTTGTTAATGAAATTATCGTATCATATAGGATAAGTTTTTGATCATCACTGGCAATTAAACTCAAGCAATAATAGGCATTCGCAATTTGAACAGTATCGTTATCTTTTCGAGCCCTAGCCAAATATGCATTTGCATAGATATTGGCTTTAGAAGTATCCTGAATGTATTGAACGAATCCATTCTTTAAATAGTCAATATCCTTAACCAAAAGGGAATCGGTTGTATTTGTTTGTCCAACGCAAGGAATAACGACCGCTATAAAAAAAGTTGTTGATAAAGCACTAAGAAACCTAGACCAAAAAGAATGAAAAGCACTCAAACTATTATCATTTTGACTATAAGTAATTTTATACTTGCGATTAATGTTCGTTAATTTTTTCTCAATACAAAATCCATAAAAACAACTATTACATAATCTCTTGGTCATTAATTTTAAAATGTTTAATTATAGTTTTTTATCTATAATTGCTATTGAAAATTGACTCAGTCATGTATACTAATTTATACATGTGAATTCGCGAAAACAAAGTCGAAATTCCAGAATGACGACCTACTTCTCTTGCACGTCATAAAAATTCCATAAACATTTGTTCCAACGAAAAGTCACACTGGCAGGAGGTTTTACAGCTGGGCAAACTGGCGGGAACTCAGCCTGAACCTCCTAAAGGTGGACTTAAATATAACAAAAAATTGCTAGGCACCAAGAGGCCGATACCGAAAAGTCTTATAGAGTAGGTCTACTTAAAACCCAATATTATGAAGATATTTAAAAAATGCTCCTTCCTTTTAGTTCTACTACTATACTTCACAAGTTGTGAAAAAGAACTATCAACCCTCCCAACCCATAATGATTCGTCACTACAACTTGAGAAAACACAAAAGGGCTCGATTGATGAGGTTCTCATCGAGAGTCTCCTTGCCGACATAAAACCACAATTGGCACAACAAGCGAAGGGACTGTCTGGTTTTGAAGTCATTTATTTTGAAGTTCTCAAGAGCTTTGATACGGGAGAAATTACCCTTGAAGGCATTACAAATATCCCGTTTCCTCCGCTGGACAATCCTGAAAAGTATCCATCCAGAAGTTACACCATCGATTGTGACGGCGGTACTGGAGATTGGCCTCAAACGTGTAATGGTTCCTATTCTTGCGCAAAGCTGGTTAAGATTTGTTTGGATTTGGGTGGTTGCGCGAGTGTTTGTCAAAATGAATCAGATCAAAATATAGCCTCAGCTAGTATGGTCTATTCCATAGTATTTAGTTAACAATAAATGAAGGGTTGTTTACTTCTGCACCTCGATATTCCAATCTTTATGGTTGATCTGTACTGTGCTCCCCAATTGGATTAAGTTTTCCCCCGAGTACAGAAGGCATATTGACACGAACTAAACGCCCTTCATTATTGACATATGCCATTGAATCTATCTGATAACAGAAAGGTTTCCCGCGAAGATATAGGCGAAATCCGAAAAGCCTTGAAAAGAGTAGGAACTATTTAAATCAATATCTTATGGTAAACCTCAAAAGGTTCCTAAAACGGGGAATCTTACTATTCATTTTTGCCCTTACACTTTCAAATTGCAAAGACGATGACAACCTCATAGAGGCTCAGCGTATTGAGCATGAACATTTCAGCACAAACAAACGAGTAAACGGCAACGAAATCCCGCACGTACTAGATTTTATAAGTAATCAAACCAATGGGACCTTTTCCTATACTTTGACAGGAAAAGCGGGAACACGAGAACCTGATTTAACCATCGGAAACGTTGTTTCTCAAAGCATCATTGTAACTACCAATCAATCCAATTTGGCCAATTATTCCTTTAAAATGGATAAGGCAGATCCCGATGGCGAAGAATCATGGCTCAATTTGGTTGTTAAGGAAACAACCTTTGGCATGTACAGTTATATCATGAAATATCGACCTTCAATAGATTGGATGACAGATCAGGATTGGAGTAGTTTTTCTGGAGATATTGTGTTTTATCTAAATGATGGAACCTATGTTTCTCGACAAGGCTTTGAAAATGGTACAATCACATCACGAGAAGTCATTGACCCCTGCGATGATAATAACACCAATAACGGTGATGGCGGTGGTGGAGGTGATGATGGCACTACTGGAGATGGACCCGGAGGTGGAACAGGAGGTGGTAGTGGTAATACCTGCTCTATTACAATTATAGAAGTAGTTTGTCCCTGTCAAGGTCATGGTGTTGGTGATTCTTGCAGTTGCACGGTACAACCGTATCTTGAAATCAATTTTTTCTGTCCTGACCAAAAAGGAAATCTCAACGATGTTTTACGCTCTTCTGGAGATTGTGCGGGCTGTTATAACCCTGTTGGTGACCCCTGTCCTTGTGCAATTGATGGAATAAGCTGTGCCGATGATTCTGATCACGGAGATGTTGGAGTTAATCTACCTCAAACCGAATGTGATTGGCTCAATGAACGCATGAATCAGCAGGATTTTACAGAGAAAATGGAAATTATGAATGATGCTTCTAGTGTTACTCCACCAAACGACAGAATAGAAAATGGATATCAAATGACAGGTTTAGGAGCTAATACGAATTACATTCATGTAGTAAGTCCTCCAAATACTGGAGAAATGACGGTGTACCCTCCTAGTGCCTTAGACGGATATATGCACAATCATTTTTTTATTAATGAAACCGTAAATGGAGCACCTGTTAAATCAATCAATATTTTTTCAGATAGAGACATAACAACACTTTATCGTTTAGCAAAAAATGGATTTATAAATAACATCTTGAATTTTACCTTTGTTATGGTATATCAAGGTGATATGTATCATCTGCAAATAAATGACTTACAGACATTAATTGATTTTGGAGATAATTGGCTGTTAAACCCAGACGGTTCCTTAAGTGACCTTCTGATTGATGAAATGAATAGCCCAAGCCATGCCAATATTAGGCATGAAAACCCTCCAATTGTAAATAGAGAGAACATGGCACGAATGTTGAAAAAATTTGCAGATGCTGGCTTAGACATGGGACTCGATTTGTATTATTCACCTGTGGAGAACCCAAATTGGCAAAAAGTAGTAGTGAATAATGACAATTCAGTAAGTCTAGAAGATTGCAACTAACTTTAACAAATTAATGATGAAAAAATTATTTATATATATCTTATTATCTGTGACGTCCATAGGTGTTGCACAAACTGAATTACCTTTAGAAAACTACCCAAATGGTGGTAATCCCGATGGGATTTATTTTAAAGATATTAATGGAATTTTAGATGGATACTTAGGCACATGGCGGTGGACTGAAGGGAATAGAGAGTTGACTCTTTATTTATACAAAGATGAAGAGGTGACCTTTACGAACCCTATTCGTGGAACATTTCAAAGAGATGTGATTTTTGGATACTACGTATATAAAGAGGGCGGAAACATTCTCATAGATACCAAGTCTACATTGTTATCTAGGATTGATGATAGAGATTGGATAAGAAGAGGTGGTGTTGGGTTAAAACCAATTTCAAACGGTTATGGCCCCGACAACCTACCATTATTTTATTATGCGGACTATTCTAGAACCATTTGTAGGGACGGACAAGAAATACCATTTAACGGTGAAGGTGGGTTTTGGGAATTTACCAATGCGACATCAGCAAATGTTGGTTTAGCAACTATGGGAACATACCTGGCCGATTGCGGGTTTACAGATATTCATCCCAATTTTCCAAGACATAGAGGTATTACGATAACTCGAATATCGAGTACCGCTCCTCCATTAGATTAAATACAAGGATACGATAGCCTCGTGTTGATTGAGGCATTTTCATTATGTCTCAAATACAAAAGTAAGACGGAGCAATATTGAGATGTAGTTAAGCCTGCATTTCTTTTCTTGCCAAACAAAAAGGAAGGCTTTTCGTCTTACTTTTTTATACTGGTATACTGAGGCGCTTTAGTTATTGCATCGTGCAATATCCACAATACGAATGGTTGAATTTCCAGAACTCACAGAGGGAATAGCCCTGTCGTTGTTGGAAAAATTTAGCTCCTTTGGTTTTGATTTAGGACAAGATTTATATTATTCTCCTGTGGAGAATTCTAACTGGAAGAAAGTTACTGTTAATGAAAATAAAATTATATAAAATAGTATTTACAATAGTTATTGGTATCACTTCAACTTATGGGCAGAATAACAATGTGATTCCTTTAGAAGATTACTCATCAAAAAAAATGCACTCAGGTGAAAAAGATGGAATCTATTTCAAAGACCTAAATAATATTTTAGATGCTTATGTTGGAGTATGGCGTTGGACAGAAGGCGAAAAAGAATTGACCTTTTATTTTTATAAGGATGAAGAGGCTCCTATTACATTTTTGAATAACACGTTCGAAATGGATCAGATTTTTGGATACTATGTTTACAAAGAGAATGATGTAGTGCTTATTGACACAAAGCCTATTCTGCTCACAAGAATTGATAATAGACAAGGCACAAATAGAGGAGGCATTGGTTTGAGACCAACTAATACAGGTTATGATAATCAAAATTATCCCGTTTTGAACTTTGTAGATTATTCAAAAGAGATATGTCTTTCAATTGGAAATAAGCCAAAAACTGGTCGCTCTGGATTATGGATGTTCATCAATCCAAATACTGCCAGAATTGGTTTAAATACGACGGGGTCACATTATACGAACTGTGGAATCATTGATTTACAGCCTGGGTTTCCCAGTAATCAAGGTATTACGATAACTCGAATATCGAATACCGCTCCTCCATTAGATTAAATACAAGGATATAATAGCCTCGTGTTGATTGAGGCATTTTCATTATGTCTCAAATACAAAAGTAAGACGGAGCAGTATTGAGATGTAGTTAAGCCTGCATTTCTTTTCTTGCCAAAAAAAAGGGAGGTTCGCGCCTTCCTTTTTATACTGGCATGCTGAGACGCTTTAGTTATTACATCGTGTGATATCTACAATACGAATGGTTGAATTTCCAGAATTTATAGGGGGAATAGCGCTGTCGTTGTTGGAAAAATTTAGCTCCTTTGGTTTTGATTTAGGACTAGATTTATATTATTCTCCTGTGGAGAGCCCAAATTGGCAAAAAGTAGTAGTAGATAATAGTAATTCCGTCACTCTCAAAGATTGTGAGTAATTTTAAACACAACATATAATGAAAAATTTATATATATACATATTCTTTATTGCGGTATCTTCGATGACCGCACAAACCATAATGCCATTGGAGCAATACTCCAATGGAGGAGAACCAGATGGAATTTATTTCAAAGATTTGAATGCCATATTAGACGATTACACTGGAACATGGAGGTGGACTGAAGGAAACAAAGAGCTGACGGTTTATTTGTACAAAGACGAGGAAGTAACTTTCATTAACCCCATTAGAGGAACGTACCAAAGAGATGTAGTTTTTGGATATTATATTTACAAGGAAGGCGGAACTGTTCTAATTGACACCAAACCTGACTTATTATCCAATATGAATAACCGTGATTATGTGCAAAAAGGAGGAGTTGGTTTAATGCCAAAAAATAATGGATATGACCTAAATGACCTTCCATTGCTTTACTTTAATGATTACTCTCGACAAAAGTGTTGGGATGGTGGATATAGCGATTTTGTTAGTGGAGACTCAGGTTTTTGGGGGTTTGTTAGTGAAAACGAGGCGAAGATAGGGCTATACACTAAAGGAACACATTTTACAAACTGTAATGGAGGAATCAATGTAGTATATCCTGAGTTTCCAAGTAATTCCAGCATAACTATTTCACGTATATCGAATACAGCCCCCCCCTTTAGATTAAGTTCTTATAAATTTAGGCAATGATTTACTTATGTGACCCAGTATGACATTATGATAAATTCATGCGTTGCGGGTTCGAATCCCTTCCTCTCTGCTGAAAACGCGGTAGCCCTTTATCCATAGGGGATAACGCGTTTTTTATTAAAAAATGGGGCAGTATTGGGACAGTTGAATGCATTTTAACCATGTTAATAACTTGTGTTTCAATTATTTGGAATGATAGTCATTGGGGCAGTAAATTGCATGCAGAGAGGAAAGCACTCTCTGCCATTTAAGTCTCTTTAAACTTCCCAGACTAAGAACGTACCCCATAATAGTAATGGGTTAACGTTGATATTATTATCGAAATGACAAGTTGTGTATAATTGCTGACTAACAAAGAATGAATATCTCAAGAATAAAAAATGGAAGTTGACGGATTTACTTTATACAAGGGAAAAGATTTTTTGCCTTGTAAATTAACAATTAAAGGTGGAGAAATCGTTCAATATGACTCGGACAACTTCAAGGATATATTTCCGCAAGAGAATAGATCTGCCTTAGCTAAAATTGAAACTATTAAGAAAGTACATCGTTCCGAGAGAATACCAAATGAGTGTAAGTATTTCATTCAACATTTGATAGATGATGAGGTTATGAATATCTACTTAGATATTAGTCGATTTAACTATTTGAGGTTAAAGTTCGGGCTAGGCAAATCAATATTTCAAACTAAAGAATTTATAATCGGATTAATACTTGCGGTTATTACAGTTTTGCTTACTGCAATTCTCTGATAAGGATGGACATAAGACAATTGGTTTGAGGATCCATGCGCAACAAAATATATAAAAAATACTCTTGACGGTTATGAGTTTGAAAACTCTTACTTTTAAAAAACAATAACCAATTCTGAAAAACCCGTACACAATAAGACGCACTTTTCATATACAAGACCGTTGTTGGTAATGCGAACCTACCTAAATAGTAGGTAATAAATATTAAATTATATTTGCTTAATGGCAACAAGGATTGAAAATATAAATTCCAATATTATAAACTGGGCGATTACCCGAGCTGGTAATAGTCTAGAAGAGTTTTATATGGATAATCCTGATGTTTTAGATTGGATAAATGGAGACAAAAAACCAACTATAAAACAATTAGAAAACTTCACTCATAAAGTTCACGTTCCTTTTGGATATATGTTTATGAATGAGCCGCCAAAAGAAGAAATACCTATACCGTTTTTCAGAACTGGAGATGTCCCTAGAGACAAGGTTTCTTTAAATGTTTATCATACAATTCAAATAATAAAAGATAGACAGAATTGGCTAACAAACTATTTGCAAGAGAGTGAATATCCTGATTTAGATTTTATTGGCAAATACAATAACACTTCTGATTACAAGGAGGTTGCGAATGATATTAGAACTGCTTTAAAGTTGTCTGTTAATTGGGCTAGTAAACTTGGAACTTGGGAACAAGCATTAGATTACCTAACATTACAAATTGAGGAAATTGGAATAATCATCAATTTTAATGGAATTGTTGGCAATAATACAAGAAGAAAAATTTTGGTTGAAGAATGTAGAGGTTTTGTACTAGTAAATGAAAAGGCCCCTTTTCTATTCATAAATTCTGCAGATGCGAAAGCCGCTCAAATGTTTACTCTAATTCACGAAATTGCACACATCTGGTTAGGGGAAAGTGCAGGGTTTGATAACAAGCAAATGCTTCCGGCTGATGACCCAACAGAAATACTCTGCGATAGAATTGCAGCTGAATTTTTAGTTCCGGAAATATTTTTGAGAGAAAAATGGAATAGTAGTCAAAACATTAAATATTTAAGTAGAGTATTTAAAGTTAGCCCAATTGTTATAGCAAGAAGAGCTTTAGATTTAGGGTTAATATCTAAACCTTCCTTTTTTGATTTTTACAATAACTATATCTCTGAATTTAAAAAGAAAAAAGAAAATCAGAGTTCTGGCGGGAACTTTTATGCGACTGCCAAGAAGAGAATTAGTTTAAGATTTGCTAGTTATGTAAATAATGCAGTAAAAGAAAATAACCTTTTATATAGAGATGCCTATAAATTGACAAGTTTAAAGGGGAATACTTACGAAAAATTTATTAATGAATATCTCTACCAAGTATGAGTAAATTCATTGTAGATTCTAACTTCTTCATACAAGCCCATCGCTCAATTTATCCACTTGACGTGGCCCCAAGTTTTTGGCTAAAAGTTAAAAGCCTGTCTGATAACGGGACAATTGTAAGTATTGATAAAGTAAAAAAAGAGATTTTCGATGATTCATCTCACGAAGATCAACTTAAGCTTTGGTGTGATTCAAATCTACCATCCGATTTTTTTATTAATACGGCTGCTGTTCTAAATAATTACATTTCGATTGTAAGTTGGGCAAATTCAATGTCACATCATTATACTCATAATGCGATTGAAGAATTCCTTGAAACAGATTTAGCAGACCCTTGGCTTATAGCTTTTGCAATGAGTAATAATTGGACTATTGTTACTTACGAGAAGAGCGAACCCAACAGAAAAAGCAGAATTAAAATACCCGAGGTTTGTAATCAATTTAACGTAAGGCACATTAACACGATTGAAATGTTAAGAGAGTTGAATGAAAACTTCTAAAGCACTACCTACAACAGTGCATATAGTTTATTGCGGCTGCTTGGTAAATGAATGTTCTTTCTTAAATTTTAAGTAAATTGTATTTGAATAAAACGAACTAAAAGAAATAGCAGAAAAACGCAAAAATAAAAAGTAGAACGCGGCCTGTTATCTCCGTAAGGCATAAGCAGCCGAGCTTTAGCGCCGCCGCCCCGGAGCAGTATTGGGGCAGTTGAATGCATTTTGTCCTTCGTAAGCCCAGTAAAACCGTTCTAAAAAGAGAAAAATCGGATTCAGGCAAATCCCTTCCTCTCTGCCAAAAATACGAGAAACTTAGCAAAGATCAGATAGACATATGTAAAGAGTGTGAGTTCAGGTATATCTGTACAGATTGCAGGGCGTATATCGAAGACCCTGAAAACATCTATTCGAAACCGTTAAAATGTGGTTATGATCCAGCTACCAATCAATGGCAAGAATGGAGTGAAAACCCCCTTAAACATAAGACCATTGGCTTTTATAAATTAAAAGATCTTTTTACCACAAAATAGGGTGTTTATTTTCTATCAAATAAAAAGGAAGGCTCATGCCTTCCTTTTTTATAATATATACTGAGGCGCTTTAGTTATTGCATCGCGCGATATCTACAATACGAATGGTTGGACTTCCAGAATTTACAGGGGGAACAGCGCTGTCGTTGTTGGAAAAGTCCGTAACCGTCCCGTTGAACGCTAAGGTAGCTCCCGCTCCAACAACATCAAAGACTAATGTTTGTGAGGTCTTAGGTCGGGTAAAGGTGGCTACAATGGTCACGCTATTGGGCCCAGGGATAATCTGAGGTTCAATGCCTGCGGTATTTTCAATGCGTATATTATTTACCTGATTGTGCAATACGGTAATCCTTAGTGATTGCACGCCGCCTCGGTCAGACCCTACCACTTTAAAACGTACGGTGTCATTAGCGATACTGGTCACAAAGCCCACCTGTGTCTGTCCGGCGAGATCCGTTCCTGTAGGGCAGTCAAAACTAGCCAAAGCAATATTAGGATTGGTAGAAGCCACGGTGTTAATTCCAATAGTAGGTCCTACCACATAAAAACTTAAGGTAGGATTTGAAGTATCATTGGCAGGAATGGTAGTTACGCATCCTGCTATTAGAAAGAGTAAAAAAGAGAGGCAAAAAATGGGTTTTAAATGTTTTGTGTTGATCATAATGGTTGAATTTTATATCTCAAAAGTAACACCTGTATAAACACCAGAAAAGGGGAGAACAACTGATTCTGAATAGGATAAACCCTAATTGCAGCCCAAAGATCCTAGCGATCCAAAATTTGTTGACGAAAATTGCCTAATTTTAGAGCAAAACAGCTGTACGCTCACCAAAAAAGCAATGAACAACCCAACTACGAAAGGACGCCTTGGAAAAGATCTTATTTTACCCATACTGGTGTGGGTTGTAATCATCATTGCCTTTTTGAATGTAAAAAATATTCCTATTGACTTTGGTAAAAAAAACCATCAGGTGGTACGCTATGCTGCAAAGTTTATCATGACCATCTTAGTTCCGCTAGCTCTTATTCATCTTTTATACAAGGGCAAAAGTGACTTCGGAATCTACTTCCCTAAGTTTCTGGATTCCTTCAAACTTTCTATACGCGGATATGCCATTGGAGGTCCGGCAGGTGCGGCTTTTTTATTAATTGGTGTTCTAGGATTGGGGTTTCAAGATTGGTTGGGTTCACTCATATTGAGTGTGGTATATCTTGTGGTATTCTTCTTTATTCCGAAGGTAACCAAAAGCCTCCCCACAAGAACTCATATTGTCACGCCAAACAACACCATCCTTGTGTTTTGTATGTTGAGCATCCTTACAGTGATTATCGCCTATTTCACCTATGAATATGTCCCTGTCATTTCAAAAATTCTGTATTATATTTTTATTGTAGGGCTTGGAGAAGAACTCTTATTTAGGGGGTGTTTGCAATCTGCCTTCAATAGATATTTTGGAAAGCCATTTCGCATCGGAAATGTCCAGTTTGGTTGGGGTTTATTTCTTGCCGCGCTACTCTTTGGATTGATTCACGCATTGGTTGTGGCACCTCCCACATGGCCTTGGGCAATGTTTACTATGGTCATTGGGCTAACACTAGGTTTTATAAGGGAGAAGGATGGTTCTATTCTCGCCGCCGTACTGCTTCATGCGCTATTCGATATGCCGCTCGTGTTTTTTACCGTGTAATGATTTGTAAGCACGTTAGAACGGGCGATGAAATACCAATCCATTTATAAATACGTTAAAAAATCAGCTCTCGAAATCTCCCGAGCGCCCATGCTTTCCAAATGATCGTTATGGATTTGGCAGTCTATCAATCCATACCCTTTTTCTTTAAGTAGATCTACCAAAAAGCAGAATCCTACCTTGGAAGCATCACTTCTGGTGCTAAACATACTTTCGCCACAAAACACCTTTCTATCTGGCAAGTCAACACCGTATAGACCTCCCACCAATTGTTTATCCTGCCACACTTCAATAGAAATTGCATGCCCCAAAGCGTGTAACTCACAATAAGCTTCTAACATCTCCTGCGTGATCCATGTGCCCTCCTGCCCTTTGCGCTTGCGTTGTGCACATTGTGTAATCACTTCTTTAAAAGAGGTGTTATAAGTGACCCGAAATAACTCCTTTTTAATTGTTTTCTGAAGACTCTTAGACACTTTTAATTCTGAAGGAAATAATACCATTCTTGGGTCTGGACTCCACCATAAAATAGGATCTCCGGCCGAATACCATGGGAAAATTCCACTGTGGTACGCGAGCACCAATCGTTTAGGCGAAAGGTCTCCCCCTAGCGCTAACAACCCTTCCTCAGTTGCTTCTTCAGCCTCAGGAAACCATAGTATATTTGAGAGATAATGCATTGTGTTTCAAAAGTAAAGAATGTTAAAAACGTCTATTCCGTTTGAAATATGAAGTTTTTTTTAAATCTTTAGGGTGCTTTATGGCCCTGATTTTGTTCATCATTGTTATTTGAGTTGGTCATTAAAGTAAACCTTAACCAAAAACTAACCTCGTTTATTGCTGAATTTATTCGGTAGGCTACGGGGTTTTTTTCTACAGCAACAGCAGTCCCACTAAAAATACCACACATCCAATTCCCATAACTAGAAGTGTATAAGGTAGTATTTCTTTTGCTTTCAGTTTGGTAATTCCCAACAAAGGTAAGGCCCAAAAAGGCTGAAGCATATTTGTAATCTGATCTCCATAAGACATTGCCATAACCGCTTTGGGGAGTGGCACTCCCAATTGTAAGGCAGACTCTATAACAATAGGTCCTTGGACCGCCCATTGACCTCCTCCACTTGGCACAAAAATATTGACCAAACCTGCGCTAAAAAAGGTGTAAATGGGGAGTGTGGTTTCGTTGGCAATGGATACAAAAAAATCGGAGATTTGTAGTACCATTCCGCTTTCCCTCATAATTCCCATGATACCAAAATAGAGAGGAAACTGTATCAATATTCCTGCAGCCCCTTTGATGGCTTCTTCTAACGCACTTAGAAAACTAGAGAAACTTCCATGGAGTAATAATGCCAATCCCAGCATAAAGAAATTAAGCAAATTGGGGCTGATGGCAGATTGGGTAAGGGCTCCAAAGTACTGATAGAAAAAGGCAATCAAGATTAGTGCTCCAAATCCAATGCCAAATATCTTTGATTTATCAATGCGTTCTGCCCCTTTGATGAACTTCATATTGTTCTCGGGTCTCTTGTAAATAGGAAGGTCTATGGGAGTGGTAGTGGTTCTTTTTCCAATAAAAAACAAGGCCAACGGAACCAGCACCAACAGGGTCCCAAAAATGATAATATAGGAACTGCTAAATACGGTTTGAGAAAAGGGAATGAAATCTGGAATTTGATTTAGAAATTGGGTATCGGTAATCCCCGACATAATTCCAGCCAGATGACCGCTCTCCGAAACTTTTAAAGGTGCCGAACCGCTAATGCCACCGTGCCAGATCATAAGACCTACATAACCCGAGGCACCTACCAGCGGATAATTAATCTTAAAATTACGCAGTTGCGCTGCCTCGGCTACTTTGCGCGCCATAATTGCCCCAAAAATAAGTCCTAATCCCCAATTGAAAAAAGAAACCAGCATGGTACACACGCTTACAAGCACTACTGCATTGGCCGTATTGCTCGTAAGATTAGTGAGCTTTTCAATCAAAAAATTCATGGGCTTACTTAGTACCAGAATATGGCCTAAGACCAGAATGAGCATCATTTGATACCCAAAAACCAGAAGATCGTTATTCCAAACACCCGATTCCCAATACGAAAGGATCGCCAATAGATGAGGCTCTCCCTCTGGAGCTTCTGTAAAAAAATAAGCCAGCAGTATGGTTAGTAACGTAAGTAATACGGCAATGGCAAACGGGGAAGGTAAAAACCGTTTAAAGAGGGTCTCAATGGTTTGGGTAATCTTCATACTATAAAAGTAAAAAACCTGATGAGATTCTGAAATAAATTCAGAATAGCCTCTTCAGGTTTCGTATGTGCGTGCTTCTTAGAAAGGTAGATCGTCGTGATCTTCTTCGCTAAAATCGGTAGCAGGTTCAAAGGCGTCTGCCGGAGGAATTGGAGGCATGTCTTGACCACCTGCTTGATCCATATTCTCAACGCGCCATCCAGTGATGGAGTTGAAATATTTAGTTTCGCCCTGTGGATTCACCCACTCGCGACCTCTAAGATTGATACTAATTTTCACATTTTGTCCAACTTGGTAGCTATTCATTAACTCCGTTTTGTCCTGAACAAATTCAATTAAAATGTGCTGTGGATATTGCTCTTCGGTAGTGATGACTACCTCACGCTTTCTAAAACCATTGGTTCCATAGGTTTTAGTTTCATCTATCATTTTGATCTTTCCTTGTACTTCCATTGTGTCTTAACTATTTATTAATTCTTACTTTGCTAATAAAAGCTTCCAGGCTTCGGAAACATGTCCGTTTTCTATTAATTCCTGTGCTTTTCTATGTATTTCTTGTCTATTTTCTGAAGCGATCAGCGCTCGATATTCTGTATGGGAACGGATGAATTCCTGCACTTCTTCTTGAGATGGCGCCACTTCTACATTTCCTAACATCCCGAGATCATTTCCTGTTAGAATGCTACTCATTCTTATTTCTTTCGGAAGCGCATCTACACCCATCCCAAGAGTAGACAAAGGTTTAGGCACCTCAAACATGCCTGTTTTTGATCTACTATACCAATTGCCTCCCATACGAGCAACGGTATCAATTTTAGCAGGGTCTATACGTCCATTTTCATCTAAAATGTTTTCGGAAATATGAAGTTTAACAACCTCACAGATTACTAGATTTCCGGCACCACCTTCTTGCCCTAATTCAATCACATCATTCACCTTACATTCAAACTGAGCCAAGGCTTCGTTTACCCTTGGTGGTTCTACAATTTCCGAAGCTATTTCTGTAAATCCTGCCTTTACAAATTCATTAACTCCTTGTGCATATTCTGTTGAAGACAGCGACATTTGTTGCACCATATGATGGCTCACAATGTTAATAACTACCTCCTTTGTTTCCAAGACATTGGCCAAGGTATGCTTGGTGGTATTATCTCGAACTCTACGCGCTGGAGAAAATATCATAATAGGCGGTTTGGCACTAAAAACATTAAAAAAACTATAGGGTGATAAATTCACATTTCCCGCGCCATCCACAGTACTCGCAAAGCAGATAGGTCTTGGGGAAACCGCCCCTAGAAGATACCCGTGTAATTGGCCTGTACTAATATCTTTTGGACTCATTGAAATCATGACCACAAATGTACCCAAACTAAGAACGATGCAAAAATATGCGCGCACAATAATATTAACATATTTCCCTTATATTTAATCCCGCTCCTTCTGTGGGAGTTCATTGAATCAATATATGCACTATGCAAAACAGAACCGCTCTCACGCGTTGGTTATTTAGTCTAATTTCGATCTTCATTATTAGTCTTATTCTATGGAATACATATTCTTTTTTCAACCAGTTAAAAGAAAACGAACGTAGTAAGATGAAGATCTGGGCCACGGCTCAGCAAGAAAACACTTCTAGTGATCTCACGGAGGGAAATAGCAATCTGGCATTGACCATTATACAAAGTAATAATACCACTCCCATGATTCTTCATAGTATTAGGGAGGACGTATATATTGGAAAGAATATTGATTCTTTAGATCTTGAAAACCCAGAGCGAAGAGACCGTCTTATTAAACGCTTTTCAACAGAATACAAACCTATTCCTATAGAATTTGAAGGAGAACAATTGCAAACCATTTACTATGGTAATTCTCCCATTATTAATAAGATCAAATATTACCCAGCGGCACTTATATTGATCATTATTCTATTTGTTCTTGCTTTGTATTTCTTTTACAAAACATCTAAATCTTCTGAACAAAACAAACTATGGGCGGGCATGGCCAAAGAAACGGCTCATCAAATAGGGACACCCCTTTCTTCTTTGGTAGGTTGGACTGAAATTTTGAAAATTGAAAATGTAAATCCGGAGTATATTCTGGAAATGGGAAAGGACATCGACCGCTTAGAGACTATTACCGAACGTTTCTCTAAAATAGGCTCCATTCCCAAGCTTGAGAAAAAAGACATTGTGCTAGAAACGCAAATGGCATTTGATTATTTGAAAAGACGGAGTTCAAAACTGATTATCTTCGAATTGAAAGTTCCAGACCATCCCATTTCTGTTAATTTAAATCCGCAACTATACAGTTGGACCATTGAGAACTTGGTTAAAAATGGTATTGATGCCATGAAAGGCAAAGGTACCATCTCCATTAATATTGTTCCCACAATCAAATCGGTTTCTATTCAAATTGCAGATACTGGAAAAGGAATTTCTAAGCGAAACTTTAAAAAAGTATTCAACCCTGGTTATACCACTAAAAAGAGAGGTTGGGGCTTAGGGCTTTCTTTGGCAAAACGAATTATAGGTGAATATCACGACGGTAAAATACGAGTACTTAAGAGCGGGAATGATACGGGTACTACTATGGAAATAGTACTGAGACGCCAACCAGAATAGGTTACATATTGCTTTGAATTTCTTGAGCCAGCGCTACAAACTCCTCTGGAGACAGAGAAACCTTGTGTGCAAAGGTCATTTCTTTCATATCATTAAGCGGAATAAGGTGCACATGTACATGAGGTACTTCTAGACCAATAACGGACATTCCTACACGTTTACATGGGACTGTTTTTTCAAGTGCGTGAGCCACCTTTTTAGAAAACTGCATCAAGGCAAGGTAGGTTTCATCATCTAGGTCAAATACTTTATTCACTTCTTTTTTAGGAACACAAAGAGTATGTCCTTTTGCGTTGGGATTGATATCCAAAAAAGCAATGAAATTTGCATCCTCTGCTACTTTGTAACAGGGAATTTCACCCGTGATAATCTTTGTAAAAATGGAGGCCATAGTTAGTCTCTAGAGATTTCAATTATTTCAAATTTTATCGTGCCATTTGGCACTTGTATTTCTGCAACATCTCCAATTTCCTTTCCTAAGAGTCCTTTTCCAATGGGAGAATCTACAGAGATTTTTCCCGTTTTGAGGTCTGCCTCACTTTGCGCTACCAATTTATATTGCATTTCCATTCCATTGGCCACGTTTTTGATTTTCACATTTGAGTGAACCAATACTTTCGAAGTATCCAATTGAGATTCGTCAATCAATCGAGCGTTTGCAACGGTTTCTTCTAATCGTGAAATACGCATTTCAAGCATGCCTTGTGCCTCTTTGGCCGCATCGTATTCCGCATTTTCGCTCAAATCTCCTTTGTCTCGAGCTTCAGCAATGGCTTGTGACGCTTTGGGGCGTTCTATGTCCTTAAGTTGACTTAATTCCTTTCTTAATTTCTTTAATCCTTCTGCGGTGTAGTAAGATACTTTACTCATAACTTCAACGTTTGTCTATGTACACAGGTTATTCTTATTTTTTTGCTTGATCCTGTAAAGATTCAGGCCAAGTTTTCTAAAACGCAAAAAAATCCCAGTAAGTGTCGGGATTTTGCCTTACAAAGATACTAAAAAATAACTTGTTGGGTATTTTATTGTAATTTTGGTAAAAAAATAATTAGTACTATGAAGTTTAAAATTATTCCTTTCTTACTTGCACTAACATTATTGAGTTGCAACAAAGACGATGGCCCTAACGATAACAATCCATTTTTGATCACACCCATTGTCAACGTTTCACTCAATCTTAACTTGCCCCAATTCAATGCCTTATTATTTCCGGGTAGTAGCGTTGAGCTTACTCAACAAGGAGTTCGTGGTATTATAGTATATAACGTGAACAACAGCCTGTATACGGCTTTCGACCTCAGTGATCCCAATCACATTCCCAACGAATGCTCCAGGATGGAAGTAGAAGGAATCCTAGCTAGCTGCCCTTGTGAGAGCGATAACAATGTGTATGACATTGTCACTGGACAGCATAACTCAGACCCCACTCTTTTTCCGTTGCAACAATACCGCGCTGAGCGTATTGGAGACAATATTGTGATAAGCAACTAGATTTTTATCGTAGCTCCCAGTAAAAAGTTAATGGTCGCCTGTGGATAAAGCCCTGCACCTTCTATTGTGGTAATGGTTCCTGGGTTGCTAAAATCATCATCAAACGTAAAGAAATATCCGTTGGAAACGTATTCCACATTAAAAATGTTATTTACCAATCCCGTGAGTACCACAGATTGTACAAACGGCACCTTATCTAAGGTGTAAATGATATTGAGGTCGTTGATAAAATAGCTATCCAACTTAGACACATTACTATCAATATTACCCATATACTGTTCTCCTACA
>Ga0316205_10000239_pt1 | contig 115329 bp, 99 predicted proteins | sample 3monthpyrite_MG_FD_204941 | JGI IMG/M metagenome (GOLD analysis project Ga0316205, IMG submission 204941) | Microbial mat bacterial communities from mineral coupon in-situ incubated in ocean water Damariscotta River, Maine, United States -... | ecosystem: Environmental > Aquatic > Marine >... | reverse complement strand
CATTGCATTTTGGTTGTAGTCATAAGATATAAATTTTGGCATTTACATGACTCCGTTTATGTTGAGTCATTGTAACAATTATGGAGATAAAAAAGTAATGATTTGGGGTTTTTCTGCAGTCTCAACGTTTTCATAACCGGCCAATAACAGGGACGGCTAGTATTTATTGTGTTGATGAGTATGTCACTTTGAACAGAGTAATTCAACTAAACTGTTATTGGTCGGGTTGATGTATTTGTTAGAATTGAAACCGATTTAAAGGGATGGTAATGCATAAAACTAGCAGAACTGGCTTTTCTACAAAACTTATACATTGCATAAATATTACACAGTATTTGATAATGATTCTGATGCTTACCAAGTAACATGAAAAATTTAATACATGATGGCTTTGTGTGACCGGTAAATTGAGCTTTACACTTCAATGCTACACTACAAGTTGATTACATTTACACGAAGCCTCTAACCTGCTGACAAAAAACCAAACTAATAAACAAAGTAATTAATTAGCACATGACGTAACGCAGTGAAGTGATGTGCACAGATAAATAATGACAATTAATGTTTAACTTTATAAAGCCCTTAAAATTCTAACGCTGAGTTCAGCTGACCGTAACAGTTTTTGGCTTTTGTGGCAATATGAGCGAAGCGAGCCGCAAAAGGCAAGAACTGTTACGGGTCAGGCTGCAACGATTTGTTATGCCTTGGTTCATAAACCAGGTAATAAATTTGAAAATGTAGCATCTTTTGTTAATAAGCCAAGGGCAACAAGAAGTAGTGTTAATAAGCCTAGTATGTATGGAAAGCCCATAGTTAATATTTTTTTATAGCCTATAGCAGGATGGTTTTGTTCTCTGCATAACTTCAGTATTCCTTTCATTTTTATTGCAGTTGGTAGCCACGCACCGAATACAAAAACAAGTGACCATGTAGCAAATAATACGGGATCTTTCATGCCCATAGATGTATAAGCTAAACCCAGACCAAAGAACCCGAATAGATTATTATTAAAATCGAGCCAGTCATTAACCTTGGAATTAATTGTATCTTGAATATATTGACTATCTTTGTCATGTGTCATTTTATTTCCTTATTTTTTAGGCATAACGCCCAGGTAAGGGGCCAATGACCCGGTAGTGAGCTTTCTTATTGTAGTGTTTAGTAGTATAAATTAACTGAGACATAGAAGCTAAGGGTTATTGGTCCCGCTTGACCGCCTTGTTATGTTTTTGCATTTATAAACACTGCAGCAACTGTAAGTATTATGATAATTGATACTACACCATATTTAATAAATGTATTTTTTAATTTATTTAACGTTTCTTTAGCTTCAATGCTTTCAATGTCGTTATAAAATTCAGCTATATCTACAGGGTTTTTAATTGTATATGTATTGTCTTTTATGAAATTGATGGCATCATTGTGTTGTGAGTTTATATATATCCATACTTCATTTCCTTCAGGAATGTGTGTACCCCTGTTTTGCAACCCGTTTTCACTTACTCTAGATGGAATGCCGACTTCTTCAAGAAGCGCTACAAGTTTATTGGCTTCATTTATGTCATTGTAGCTTTGGATTAATTTCATATTTTTTTAAACATAACGCTCTTATAACCGGCCAATAACAGAGGACGGCTAGTTTTTAATGTGTTGATTAGTATTACACTTAAAACAGGGCTATTCAAGCGAACTGTTATTGGTCTGGTTTATATACTTGTTAGAAGCTTAACCTATTTTTACTAAAAAACGTAATACTGATTCCAGGCATAACAGAGGGCAAAGTGGGCTGTTTCAGTAAACATGAAAAACCGGGTTACTAAAAACTTAACCCAGCATCAGCTGCATAACTCTAAACCCGAATGAGCTTTTCAGCTGATTTTGTAATTGCGGCTTTCAAGCCAGAAAAAACTAAACGCTTATTTTGTGTTAGCCGTTTCAGTTGTAATATTTATGGCAACACAATTATTGTTTTCAGAACTAATACACTTAAACTTGTTTTTGTCTTTAAAATTTCTAACGCCTAATTAAGTGGCCGCTGCTGTTTAGCGGTCCAAGCGCGTTTTTTGCGCGAGCTTGAATGTCTTGTTATGTTTTTTGTTTTCACTTAATATCAGCAATTATTTTGTTTCTAATAAGTTCAACTGAGTCTCTGTCAGAACCGGCTACTGCAACCCATAATAAACTGTTTTTATCTTTAGGTAGGCACTTTATAACTATTCGATTAGTTTGAAATGTGCCATAAACACCATGTTCATTTTGTATGATGTTTTTGATGCCGATTTTATCTAGTATAAATGAGCTTTGAATTTTACATGCTTCAGATGATTTATTCATGTCTTTAAACCAAGACCATAGTTCTGGTGGTTTATTCGATTCATGTGCAAATACAGAAAACGGAAGTAGTAATAGTATTAGTAATTTATTCATCTTTTCTCTTATTGTTTTTAAACATAACATTGAATTAGGCGAACGCCGTCTATTCCAATATACACGAACGCCGCCTAATTATTTTTTATTATTGACAATGTCAATCATACACATCTAGTCTGTGCATGTGGAGTTTTTTAATAAATGGATATATTATATGAGCGATTCTATTACCCGCTTCTGGGACAAATACATTGAAAAATCAACCGCCTATGGCCTGAAGGAGCATGTGATACGTTGGTATGTGATTCGTGCCGAGGCTTATATAAAGGCGCATCCTGATACAAAGTTAAAATCACATAGCGCGGAGTTTGTGACCGAATATCTTCAAACGATAGGCGGCCGGGAAAAATTGCTTAATTGGCAATTTAAACAACAGGTCAATTCTTTACGCATCCTGTTTGTTGATATTGTTAAAGCGCCCTGGTCGGTTGCTTTTCCCTGGGATGACTGGATCGCCCAGTCAGACGAACTTCCAGATCACCACGTCACTATTGCCAGAAGCCAAAAATTTGATTCTAATTATAGTGTTAATGCTAAGGACAATTTACAGAGCAAGAAAATACAGGCTTTGTTTCCTGAGCTTTTTAACAGGTTAATTACTGAAATACGCGTACGACATTACTCGATTCGAACTGAGCAGGTATATGTAAACTGGGCGATGCGTTTTATTGCCTTTAATGATATGCAAAACCCTGTTGATTTAAATGAAACCCACATTACAAATTACCTTGAATATCTTGCGGTTAAACGTGGCGTTTCAGGTAGCACCCAAAATCAGGCGTTAAATGCATTGGTTTTTCTCTATAAAAAATCTCTAAATATTGAGCTGAATGACTTTAGCAATTTTGCACGCGCGACAAAACCTAAACGCTTACCCGTGGTACTTACAAGAGATGAAATCCAAGAACTTCTTAATGCGATTGAACATGATGTCTATCATTTAATTGCAAGCTTGATGTATGGTTGTGGTTTGAGGTTATTGGAATGTGCTCGCTTGCGGCTTTTGGATATCGATTTTAATTACCATCAAATCATTATTCGCGAAGCTAAGGGCAAAAAAGATCGTGTTGTTCCCCTTCCTGCAAAACTGGTTAAGCGGATAAAGTATCAGGCCAATATTGTTGCACAATTGCATCAGGAAGATTTACAGCAGGGTTATGGTGAGGTTTATTTACCGGATGCTTTAGCACGTAAGTATAAAAATGCCGCCAGGGAGCTTAAGTGGCATTACCTGTTTCCAGCAACCAGACCTTCAACAGATCCACGAACTTTAAAAACACGCCGTCATCATTTACATGAGCGTGGCATTCAAAAAAATATTAAAAATGCTGCCTCTAAAGCCAACATAATGAAAAAAGTCAGCTCACATACCTTAAGACACTCATTTGCTACACACCTGCTGGAGTCAGGCTATGATATTAGAACGGTTCAGGAGCTGCTGGGGCATGCTGATGTTTCTACGACGATGATTTACACTCATGTACTTAATAAACCGGGCGTGAGTGTTAAGAGCCCGTATGATAGTTTATTTTAACAAAAACAAATTCAAGCTAAGACCTTTTTTGCACTTGCGTTGAGATCTGTTTTTTATTGTGTGATTACTGTTTATATATATTGATTCCCACGTGTGAAAAATTCTATGTTTTATCTAAAAAACCTTGGCCTTTTAAACAATCTCTGTGCTAGAGTTTGGAGGATTATTTTTATGGCGAATCGCAAAGCGACAGCCCCGTATGTTTTAAAAGTATGTCGGGGATGTCACTACGACTTTACGCATTAACAACGTAGATGATTGGCCAATAAAATAATTTTGAGAAAACAATTAAAAACTAACCAATATTTACAGAGGAGTAGCTTACTATGAAACCAATAAACTAAACCAGGAATGTGAATCGCTGACCTAAGGTGCTCTACACACCAATAAGCCAGCTAACCACTTCAACCTAATCAGGAGGTCAAAATGGCTAGAAAATATTCTACGCTACGAACCCGCTTTGTCCAAAGAAAATTAGTAGCGAAAACAAACTTTTTTACACCATCGGCTCAAAACCCGGCACTAAACTCTGGGCAGCCAGCATCTATATTAGAACTTAAGTCTGATTCACCAGATAGTGGTTTTAACGCTGTGCAATCCTCGCCCACACTTTCAACGCTGCTTAACGATAGTCTTCCCGCCACAATGGAAACCCTGCGCTCGCATGTTAATTACCTGCTGAGTCTGCCTTTACCCGTGGGTGAGAAGAATCGCTTGTTGTTGAAGTACTGGGCGATGGAGTGTCGGCTTGAGGCGGTGCGTTTGTTGCTTGATGAGGCGCAGGCCAGTGGGGTTGGGTTGGGAGAGGATGGGGTTGACCTGTCTTGCTTTGATCTTACTGCATTTGGATTACCTGGGTTTGATTGGGCGGGTGAATTTTAGTTTTGTGGTTACGTTTGCTGGGGAAATTTAGGTTGGTTACTCGGTGCCTTTGGGTGCCGGGTTTCCTTTTGGGTTTTCGGGGATTTGAAATGGATACATTAGCTGAAGTCGCTGGATCCCCGATAGAAGCGTTCGGGGATGACGGCAATTTATGCGGGTAGATTTTTATGTTTACTGAGGGGTTTAGGGGTGAGTTGAGTGCTGTTTGATTTTTACATTAGCTTAACCGCTGGATTCACGACAGAAGTGTTCGAAGATGAGGGGAAGTGTTGCTGCTCCCCTCTTTGTAAAAGAGGGAATACATATATTTTTATTACTATCAGTTTGAGAGTGTTGAATATTAATGTTACGGGGAGATTTGAATGATTCAGGCTATTTCGCAGTATTTATTTAGTTACTATAACTGAACGTTTTTAAATTCCCCTCATTAGCATGTTTTATTAATAGTGTGATCTTGAACTTTCTCTACATTATTTGTACTCCCGTTTTCCAAAGGGGGAGGCATAGTAGCTTAACTTACACATACAGTTACAGGCTGGTTTTTTTATTTGCAGTGACGTGCATGGATGCACTAATTCAGCGTGCGCATGGATGCGCAGGAGCTGTCATTAGCGGTGTTTTTTTCTTTTACGTTTTTTGTTTTTACGTTTGTATTTATATAAAATTTAATAAGGATTAAGTATGAATCAGAATAAGGGGTCACTTAAAGATCGGTTGATTGAAGCTATTGTTTCCGGTGAGTTGGGTGTTATTGAAGACCGTGGTATTGTGTTTACGTTAAAAGAATTTAAATCAGTTTTCCATGATATTAAAACCGATTACATTAATTCTTTTTTACCCGCCGCCACCATCGAACCGGGGCGGGAAACTATGACCCGCACAAAGTTTTTGTTTCGAGTGCGCAAGGGGGTGTACCGGGTTCACCCGGATTTGCTGAGTGATTCTGAAAAAAAGTTTCGCTCGGATGGGCTGATTAACTAAAAGCTCTAATTTTTTAAAAAGCTTTGTCGGCCTACTGTTTGTGAAGATGGCGTAGATTTTATCTACCGCCACCTCTACCGCCGCCACCTGCTCCACTACCTGCACCTGCACCAGACCTTTTAGCTGGAATTGGCCTTACGTGGGGTGGCCGATTAATATCCCCAGGACTTTTACCGGCATTTTGTAATTTTCTTTTAAGGTTGCCCGCAGTTGCCGTACCTCTACCGGGCGCTTCTTCTTTGGTTGCTTTTTTTAGCTTAACCTCTGCAGCTTTTTTTTCAGCCGTCGGTTCAGGCATTACAGGCGTTTTAACTTCGACGACATTCGGTTTTACTTTCATTTTTTTAGCGTCGGGTGTTTTTTTGTCGCTAAATTCTACCGCGCCACTTTCATTAACCGTTTTGTATATTTTGTCTGCGAGGGCATCAAAAGAGACTGCAAATGTAATGCACAATGCTAAGAAGAGTTTTATAAATGCCATGAGCTATCTCCATAAATTTTAAACCGAACAAAAACATCTTACGCCCCGTGACTTAATAATCCAGAATGGGTGTGATATTTTTAACTATAACCGTGACCATTGAAATAGCCATATATAGTTTAGTTTATATATGCCGGTTTTGGTTTGACCTATAACGAGCTGAGACGACCTAAGCCGAAACTAATTTGCTACCGCCATACTCCCGCACACCTGTTTAAGTAGCTCTTATCACTTCAACACATCATTAACCCGACTACGCAATACAGGCAGTAATTCAGTTTCAAACCAGGCATTTTTTTTGAGCCAGATATTATTTCTTGGGCTGGGATGCGGCAGGGGTATTATTTCTGATGAATAAGATTTCCAGGCTTTAACTGTTTCGGTTAAATTACGTTGGCTGCTTTCGCCCATGTGCCACTTAATTGCATAATTTCCTATAACTAGTGTGAGTCTTATATTAGGCATCTGCTCCATCACCTGTTCTCTCCAGGCGGTTGCACATTCTTTTCTGGGTGGCAGATCCCCTGTTTTTCCTCGACCGGGATAACAGAAGCCCATTGGCAATAGTGCGATTTTTTTTGCATCGTAAAATATCTTTTCTGATACTCCCATCCATTCACGTAAACGCTCGCCACTAAGGTCATTAAACGGTATTCCGGTTTCGTGAACAATTCGCCCGGGTGCCTGCCCGGCGATTAGTATTGTTGCCTTTTTATCCAGTTGCACAATGGGCCTTGGCTCATGTGCGAAAGCATCCTCACAAATTCTGCATTGTTGGATTTGCGTTATTAGTTTTTTCATACTTTATCTCACTGCTGTCCCGTTAATTATTTAAATCATTCCCTATAAAACTGACACACCAGGTTATGAACATGTTACCCATTGAATAAGACAGGGAATTAACCGTCTGTAAATTCGTCATCTCCGACACAAGCATTCGGGATAAAACCGTATGGAACGGTATTAAACAGGCTTGCCTGGCCCAGAGGGCGAAGGGCAGGAGCCCGTAGTAATGACGGGAATTTTAAGTTAACGGGACAGCAGTGACTTTATCTATTTAATTAAAATATCACTCTGCTAAAAATATTATATGACATTTTTATTTCATGACGTCTTATTAATAAACAGGCCAAAAACAGACAGAGTCTTTAATTTATGCACCTCTGCCTGCTTTCAGTTAGTGGTTGTTTAAGATAGGATAAAATTGCGTAAACACCATATCTTTTTTTGCATTTGCTTTATGGCACCCTGAGCAACTTTCTACCGGTGCTGCACTCGCTGCACTTGTATAGGGTGGCGCATGATGGCCGAAATTAAAAAATCCCCAGCCCTGGGTTTTTTTAAACCGTTTACTGTCTTTAACCATCACGTCCATGCCATTATATTTATCCGCAAAATATCCCCGCCCTGAGGGTGCATCATAAGAGCCATCTTTATGTTTGCCTTTTTTAAGCAGTACCAGCTCTTTTGCTATAACGGTTCCCTCTGGAAATGTACCGGTTTTTTCATACACTGCAAAGGCATCGGGATTTACATACACGTGATGATATTCAGGGAAGCCAGCTTTACCTCCATTTAACCCATGGGGGGTTAATGGCGCGCCGACAAATACCCACTTTCTAAAGCCCTGTGGCTGAAGTAGCTGACCATTATCTTTAAATATTGCTGCACCGATACTTTGCTCTGCATTGACAGATAAACCGCTAAGCATAGTGGTCGCCATAACAGCTGATATTAGTATTCTGTTTAATTTTGATTGCATCTTTCATTCTCCTGATTTTATTTGATTTGGAAGTCAGCAGAATATTGACAGAGCAATTGATACCCATGGTATCATATCGTCTATATAAACCTACTTTAAGTATCAATATGGGTAATAATTCAATGGATGACAGGCTTGAACGGCTTTTGAAATGCTTCGAATTAAAGGCCCAGGTTTTTCAGGCGGGGCCCTTAAATCACCCGGCCAGCTTCCAGTCGAATAGTGATCATGGCTATATACACGTGCTGCGCAAGGGAAAACTTTTACTTAAAAGCAAAGGTAACCCCCCACATTTACTGGATGAGCCCTGTGTATTTTTCTATATGAATACCATAAACCACCAGTTGCTCCCCCAAAATAATGAAGTCGATATTATTTGCGCATCCTTTGAGTTCGGTGCTGCACTTAAAAACCCGTTGATTAAAGCACTTCCGGATATGATTTTTCTTAATCAGAATAAGCTACCGACCCTGCTCAACTCGTTAGCACTTTTATTTGATGAGGCGGGCGAAAATCATTGTGGACGCCAGGCAATACTGGATCGCCTGATTGAAATTATTATTATCCAGTTACTACGCGACCTGATGGACGAAAACCGCTTACAAATTGGCTTGCTCGCGGGTCTTGCCGATACCAGACTTGCAAAAGCCATTAATGCCATGCATGGCGAACCTGCCCGACAATGGTCATTAGAAGACCTTGCGCAGGTAGCTGGAATGTCACGGGCGGGTTTTGCACGAGGGTTTCGTGAGACCGTCGGCTCAACGCCTGGCAACTATCTTGTAGAATGGCGCTTGAGTATGGCTCAGTCGTTATTAAGTCGGGGAAAATCTGTTCAGTTTGTTGCCGATGCGGTTGGTTATGGTAGTGCCAATGCATTTTCAAGGGTATTTACCCTGCGCCAGGGAGTTTCTCCATCGGCGTGGAGAAAACAAACCCTGTAACTAAAAACATAAAATGCAAACCCGACGTATAATTAAACGGGTATTAAATGATATTTTTTACTTATATAACTGGTCGGGGGTGACAGCTTACGTTTAACTACTTAATATTTCAGGCCAACCGCTTCATTCTATACTGGACTTAACAATACATGTTTTTAGATTCACTGAGCCACAATGCTAAGCAACTGCTTTCCCAATTATGGCAACACATTCAGCAGATTCCGCTTTTTTGGGGCAAGCCTATGGTATTTCGCCACTGGTTATTGAGCGCCCATCGTGCACAGATAATTAGCCTGTCGTTATTAATTTTAATTCCTTTTGCCATTATTCCACTCATTGATTTTCTACTCGCGGCGGTTTTTTCTCCGGTAACTGAAGAAAGACTCTTTGGCCTGATACAAACTGAGGAGAAAAATCCTTACATTGATATTATTCAGGCTTTCACTTTCTGGAGTGTCTGGATATTTTCTACTCTCGTCTGTGTAGTGCTTTTTTTGCGACATATCCCTGACACATTTAAATTTGCTGAAGACACAATGCGGGAAAAAATTACGCAGGCAGACAGACTTATTAATTCAAACCCTTCACAAAGTGTGCTGCTATATAATTCAGCGCGTGACTGGAGTCTTAATGATGCAAATGAAAGTCTCCTCGACACTAAAATACAAAGCCTCAACACGGTATTAAAAAACACCGACCAAAAAACCATTGTTGCGCCTGCCGCCACCCTCTTATCTGAAACTGTGCTGGATACAGAAAAGACCATCCTCGCTGAACGATACCGTATTAAAGAACTCATTGGCAGCGGCGCTATGGGCAATGTATATCGTGGGGAGGATATACGGCTAAAACGTGATATCGCACTCAAGCAACTTTCTCCGCGGTTATTACACGATGAACATATCATTGCGCGGTTTCGTCAGGAAGCGCTGGCTCTGGCGCGATTATCACACCCTCATATTGTTCAGGTTTATGATTTTATTGAAGACGAGGGTTTTTTATGGATTGTAATGGAACTGGTAACCGGGGGTGAACTTGAGGAAATAATTTCTGCTACAAATCCGTTATCACAGGAACAGGCATTGCGTTTTGCAGAACAGATGGCATCCGCATTAGGTTATGCACATCAGCAGGGAGTTGTACACCGGGACTTCAAACCTGCCAACGTGCTCATCACAGATAATGGCGATATTAAAATAACCGATTTTGGCATCGCCAAACTGGCCCAGTCGAGCATTCATACACAACTGAACAGCGTAATGGGCACACCCACACACATGAGTCCTGAGCAGGCAAACGGGGAACAGACCGACCTTCGTACTGACATTTATGCGCTGGGTATAGTTCTCTACCAGATGTTAAGCGGAGACCTTCCATTTAATGGAGACTCTCGAACTATACTCGCCCAGCACCTGAGCAAACAGCCACCCAGATTAAGTAAAAACAATAAAGATTTATCACCGGCACTGGATACGGTAATCCAAAAAATGCTGGCTAAAAATCCGGACGATCGATTTCAGTCAATGCAGGAAGTTGCGGAGCAATTAGATGTTTAATATAAGCCAATAAAAAATTTATAAGAGAGAGTTAAATTTTTTGAGCTAAAAATTGCAAGGTGGATTATACCCAGTATATCCACCCTGCAATTTTATTTATTATTTTCTCACTGATAAAATGCAGGGGAAAGTTTTAAAGATTCAACAAACGGCTTGTCGTGTTGAATCCACAATTTTGCATTTAACTTATCGAGCAAATCATCAATCAAAGCAAATGAGTGGACCGTTTCCTTTTTAGTATTAAATACCGGAAAGCCATATTCTTCACGATTTTTCTGGAAGTGGTAAAGATCGCCGGACAGTATAATTGGGCCGGTATCAGGTAAATTAATGTACAACGCCTGATGCCCAGGAGTATGACCCGGCGTAGATATGATTACCACCGATCTATCACCAAACACATCGCGGTGACCATTGAGTTTTATGGTTTCATTTCCCTGCAATACACTATAATCCTGAGGATTAAAAAAGAAGTTTTCTGCTTCCGGACTAAATGCCACTTCATATTCATTTTCCTGAATCAACCATGTTGCATTAAGAAAATAGGCGCTATTCGCGGTATGGTCCAGATGCAAATGTGAAAATGCGATATAGTCGACACTTAATGGATCTACATTAATTTCTTCAAGTTGTGATTTTAAGGTTTTAAATACTTTAAAATTAAATGCGCCGTCGCCTACATCTACACCCTCACTTAAACCAACTAGTGAGTCTGATAACCCTGTATCCCAGAACAACGTACCCTTTGGATGTTTTATCAGGTAACAGGTATTGGCAAACGTAATGTGCTCGCCTTTAGTTAATACGGGGTTAAACAATGACTGATCCCTGACTAAGATTTCACCACAGTCAAACACATAGAGCTTAAGTTCTTCCCGGTGTGCTTTTTTATGATGCTGCGCTTTAATAATATGCTTCAGCTTTAACGACTCATTTGAAGCACTCGCATTAAATGTTACAAATATCAGTAATAGAAAAACATATCTGATAATGCCTTGAATTGAAGTATTTAATTCCTGTTTCATTTTTTAATCCTCTGCTTAAGTTACGGCTCTTCATGCTATCATTCACTTTGTTGACTAAATACGCTAAAAATTGCAGTGCAATATTTCAAATATGGGATGATCTAACAGGAGTAATTATGTGGAGCTATGATGATTTGGCAATTTTTATCAGTGTTGTGGATCGCGGTAGCTTTATTGCCGCAGCTAAAAAAATGAACATGCCCTCCAGCACAGTTAGCCGTCGTTTAAGTCGCCTTGAAGCCGACTTAAATATTAAACTATTAGAAAGAACCTCACGTAAAATTCATTTAACAGAGAAAGGCAAAATATTTTATGCCCAGTGCTCGTCGCTAATAAACCAGCTCAGAGAAAACACCAGAGACTTAACAGAATCAGTCGATGTTATTCATGGTAAATTAAAAGTCACCGCGCCTACTTTTGTAGGCAATGAAATAATGGCTGATTTATTTAGCGAGTTTGTTAAAAAATATACGGAAATTGAACTTGAGCCTTATCTTAGTAATGACGTGGAAGATATTATTGATGAAGAAATAGACCTGGCAATACGCGTCGGCCCTCTGTCCGATTCGAATTTAATCGCACAGCATTTATGGAGCATGAATTATGTAAGCTGTGCGGCACCTGCGTATTTACAGCAGTATGGCGAACCGGAGAAACCTGAAGATTTAGCGGCTCATCATAATTTAATTTTTCGCTCACAACAGGCACCCCTGGCGTTTAAACATAAAAAAACAGATGCTGAAAGTAAAGTGAATGTAAAAAGTCGTTTAATTTCTAATGATATAAAATTTACACTCCATGCAGCCCGCAGGGGGTCGGGGATTGCCTGTCTACCCCGTATGTTTGTTAAACAGGAGTTAGCAACGGGCGCACTGATTGAACTGTTACCCGACTATGAGTTTACTGAAACTAAATCAGTATATGCGGTTTATCCCAGCAAAAATTACCTTCCTAAAAAAACACAGTTGTTAATTCAGTATATTAAGGAAAGGTCATCAGAACTGGCAAAGCTAAACTCAAAGAGCATTGCACAGCACCTATAAGCAACTTCGGCCCGACCAGGAAGTTCTATAACTATCATGCTAACTCAATTAACTTTGCGACAAATCAATGTGAAATTTTTGCTATTAGGAGATGATGCACAGTAGGAGGTGAAGTCATGAATTTCATAAACATAATTGTGGTACTTGCCTTATTCGCAACGGTAGCCACACTGGTTTGGGGCGTAGGCTCAATGGCACATGGCGGCTCATATGATGATGAACATAGCGAACAGCTTATGTCTGTACGCATATGGGTGCAGGGTATAGCATTTGCCCTTGTTTTATTAGCAGTTGCTTATTCATTTTAAGCCGGCGGTACTCTGCTAATTGATTCGACCCCAAGACTTTAGTTTTTACTATTTACCTGTAGCTGGGCGCAGGTTGTGGTAGGCCTGCGCCTGTATATTTCTACCCCTGTTTCGTTAATAATCTCCTCTACATTCGATTTCAATACAGAAATATTAAAACATAGATACACGCCAGAATAATATGCATTATCGCAAAAGGAAAAGCCTTCTTAACAAAGCCAGTAAATGAAAGTGATAGTTTATGCTTATGTATGATGGTGACTGCAACCAGTGTTGATGCACTGCCAATCGGCGTGAGGTTTCCCCCAAGATTTGCACCAAATACAACCGACCACCAAAGGGGAGAACTTTCCGGTGTGCCACCTGCCACCAGTATTTTTGATAGCATAGCAGCCAGGGGTATATTGTCTGTAACAGAGCTTGCTACGGCAGCTGAAACCAGTAACACACTGGTGCCTATCAGACTTAATTCTTCGCCGATAATAACGTTAATACCATTACCGATTAATTCTAAAACTTTAGCATGCTCCATTACGCAGATTGCAACAAACAATGTCATAAAAAAAACAATTAAATCCCAAGGTGCAGGGGCCCATTTTTTTGTGTAAATCTAACCGCATAATTGATAAGTGCAGGATCATTTGACAGGTGATCGGTTAGCGCCATTACCACATCGCGATTCTGCATTGAATGCTGCATAGCATAACCGGCTTCTGGGTGTGGCAAAATAAATACCGCTGAATCAGTTTTTTGAATTAAAACATCAAGATGTTCGCCCAAACTATGCGGGTATTTCCAGGCTTTACTATGCAAATTACGATAGGTATAGATTAAATCAGGTTTAATGCGGTCTACATGAGCCAGTAGCTCAAAGGTCGATGCAAAATCCTGTTTGTTCAAACTAATCCATTTCTCTTCACTAGATTCATTGCTTGCGAAAACCTGTTTAATCTGTTGACAGTGATTTTCGCTTTCCTTTTCATCCAGGTCGTAACCACTAATATTGTATGAAATTTAATTTCACTGTATTCCTATACATCACGAATAGCTGAACGAAACACGCTTTCGAATTGATCAATATTACTCATACTCTATTCCTGATATACAAAGTTACTGGACATTGAAATCAAAATGACAATTATACTAAACTTCTCTGAATTTATTCGCCATCACCCTAAAGTGCTTTCCAAAAATAGTTAACAACTCTTGCTCAGCCGTGACAATTATATTTTCCTCATTTACATCTGATGCACTACGAGTCCAGTTAAAACTACCATTGACTAAAATTTTTGCGTCAAAAATTGAGAATTTGTGATGCATATGGTATGGAGAATTATCTAATATAACCTCGACGCCTTTTTCCGACAGGTAGTTAACATCACTACCCTTATCATTCACCTTGTCGTTATCACTTAGAATAGTAACAGCAACACCACGTTGATGCGCCTCAATAATAGCTTTAGTAATATTATTATCGGATATTGTAAATACACAGATATCAATCGACTTAGTGGCACTTTTTATTAAATTAATTATTTTACTTCTGCAACTATTGCCCGGACTGAAATATGCTTCAGATGCCATAACATTATTGTGTTTTTTAGGCTGAATGGCTTTAACCAGCTTATCAATCCAGTTAAGTACCTTAACGGCTTTTTCACCACCTTCCTGCATATAGGGCCGCCCTAACTCAAACGCTTTATTTCTGATAAAACTTAACTGATCAAACTCAAGCGTTTCAGATAAATCATTAAATAAATATTTTTCTGTTTTATCCAGATTAAAATCTTGTAGACTTTTAATCAGCATTTCTTCCAGTTCCTTTGTTTGCATATTATTTCCTTTTATCGCGTTTCATCCAGTTTGTGAAGGATTATAATTTTTTGCCATATTTTTCTGCTTAAACCCGTTGTTAACGACTCTAGCTCATTAACTGCAGCAAGCACGACAGAATCGTTAAGGTTTTGCGCATACAAGGCTGAAATCTTTCCCGTAAGGGCTAGCATCTCACTACAATAATCCAGATATCGGGTCAACTCAAATGCAGTCATCGTTTTTTTAGGTGATGACGCAGTAGACGTTGCTTTTTTAATTATTTTTCCAGGATCTTTGGTTAACTGATGCATATCGATTACATGTGATATGGCACGTAGTTCATGCAAAGCGGCCAATGCGCGACTTCTTTTTATTCTCATTTCTACTGTCATTAAAAAGAAAATAGCAATACCAATAAAAACAATATCATTAACAACCGATTCAACCAATTGCACAGCATCGCGCAGAACAAACTTATCAGCTTTCACTTCAATAATAGTGGCAGTGTAGATCACTATAAACACCGCTATAAATATAGTCATATAGACACCAGTACGTAATAATATATTAGGCTTTTTAATCCATTCGACTTTATCCTTTGCCTCGTTTGCTATATTGTACAACTCAAGACAAACTGAACCTAAGCCTGAAGATGGAAAACGTTCGAGTATACGATTATGTAGAATAGAGATTGTTTCTACTGTTTTATCTGTATCTAAAATTCTATAACTCATAAGTTTATCCTGCTACCAGTTTATTTTTTATTTCATCTACACAGATATTTTTATCCATCTGCCATACGCCATATGTAAGCGGAAAAACATTAAGTCCTGCTCTAGAAAAAAGGTAATAAGTATTAATATCAAGAAAGCCTTCATACTCTCCTGGAAAGCCAATTAAATCAATTGCCAGGCTTTTATTATTAAGACTACATAATATATCTACGTTTCTCCCGGCAACAGGATATGCTTTACGAGTTAAAATTCCATATTTATTCAACTCATGACAAACTTCATTTTGAAAACTGTCAAAAACTTCAGTTACAGGATAATATTTTTCAGTAAAATTTTTCAGTGATTGCATATACTGCCTGAACAAGTTATCAACGGGCAATAATGCCGGGTCTCCTGATATAAAAACATATTTACGTTGCCTTGCACGGGTAATAGCCACATTGAACATATCTTCTTTATTTAGATAAGCTGCCGCCCGCCTTGACTCATCATCAATTGCAAGCGATAGCAACATATAATCTTTTTCATCCCCCTGAAAACCATAGGGTGTCGCGACACGAATTGCATATTTTTCGATTACATCGATTGATATCTGCCTACTTAACAGTTTTTGTAAATAATTCACCTGTTCCCTAAAGGGCGACAGAATACCTATACCTGGCTTAATAACTCTTTCCTGCGCCTGCTCTATTATTTTTTCCAGTTGATTAATAACTGCCTGAGCTTCAAGTTTATTAACGCCTTTTTTATCTCTGCTTCCTTTAATCTTTATGACTTTAATGTTACCCCTCAGGTATTCATCCGGTCTATGCTGCATTATTTTTAAGCGGCCTTCGTAAAATCTCTGGTTACTAAATGAAATCAGATCAGGTTTGCTACGATAATGTTCATTGAGCATAGTCACCGCACCCTGGCTTTTTATCGCATTTGATATCAAATCAAGAATACTGTTCTTTCTGTAACTATAAGAATCATACTCATTAATATCCAGTCCACTGTTATTAAAGAAATCACGCTCTTTTTTATATGGCAAAAATGACACATGTTTTAACTGCTTACTATCACCTACGATCAAAACCCGCCTGGCTCTTTGCATTACCGGCAAAACACTGGCGATATTGCACTGCGTTGCCTCATCAACAATAACTAGATCAAAGAGGTGTTTTTTTAAAGGTAAAACATGATGCACTATATCCAGACTTGCTAACCAGACAGGAAAGGCTTTAAAAATAATATCATAATCAATTTCATCATGTAGAGACAGCTGTTTTTGTGAAGTTCTGGCACGTATCGCCATGTTAAATTTTGACAGTTGATTTCGATGATTATATAAAAGGTCTTCAATGGAGCTATTGGTGTGTAACTTTAGATAATCCACTGCATTTTTATCGCGTTTTTTTAAAGTGTCCTGCAATTCATTTATCTGTCGCCATAAAACACTACTATTTTTAATTCTCCACAATACAAAACGTTTACGTATATTATTGATAAATGAGGGCTTAATATCATTATTTATCTTTGCTAGGACTTTGCCCCATTTTACACTGCGAGACACACGTTTAAAAAACTGCTTTTCCTGTTCTGTTATTAATTTTTTTGAGGCTTTTAACTTTTTATATGTTGCCTTATATAGTGCCTTATCAGTGTCTTCTACTCCATATTTCAACCAGCTATCCAGCATTACTTTCAATTTTTTAAGAAACTCTTTTTTACCTGCCCGTAGAACAACATCTGTAGCATTAAAATCTGAAGCTAATTTGTCACTGATAACATCTAGAGCCTGGTCTGTTTCACTAACTATCAAAACACGCTCACCCTGTAGCAATCGATCCAATGCAATTGCTGAAATAGTATAGCTTTTACCTGTGCCCGGTGGGCCTGAAACAAGTCCAATAGCATATTCTCTGGCAATATTCAGAGCATCTATCTGCGCATGACTTAATAGGCCCGGAATATTGTCAACATCAATTTTTTTACCCGTGACGTTCTCACTGGAACCAGTAAAAAGTGATTTCAATGGCGCTGAATAATCGTCACTTTCTGACAAGGATTTTAATTCGTGCATAACACCGCGGGATGCTTTTGGACGATCTACAAGCAATAAACTGGCTGCTGGTATTACTCGTAATGACGTTTGATTATTGAATAATAATTTATAATCTTTTTTACTATATATTTTAGGATATCGAAACAACTCAGGCGTCTCTTCTAATATAGTATTATCATCCAACCACTTTACCAGGCTCGACAGTTTGCTATTATTAAACCCCTCCTCCGGCAATGGAAACTCGGGGAGCTCTCCCTTATCAATTTCATTTGTCACTATCTCTGAAAACAATGGTGTGTTTAAGTGCGGATTATTTATATCAATTGAGAAATAATATTTACCTTTTTCCAGCTCAATATCGGCATCATAATAGATTAACGGACTGCAAATATTTCTCTCTGAAACGAACCCACTTAAACCACTTAATTTACCCGTACAAAACAAAACACCATAAACAAGATTTTTTTCTCGGACATGTATTTTCCGCTTTTTATATAATGCTTCTCCCTCTTTTAAAGGCACGGGTAATCTTGGCATTTCACCGCTTGCAAGCTCTTCTATTTCTGAATCGAGCCAATAAGCATCATCTACTTTCAAAACATTCCATATTGACAGATCACGGTTATCTGACCGATAACATTTATGATAAAAATTAATGAATTTTGGTATTTGACTCATACAGCTTAATAATCTTTTTTATCAATTTATCATTATAATAAATATTTTTTTATAGTTTATTGTAATACCGAATATGGATCTTTTGCATTTAGGTACGCTAGTATTATCTCTTTGTTTTCATTTTTATAAATCCAGTCACGTATATTTTTTAACTGTTTATATTCTTTTTCACCTAGCTTATCTACATACCTTTCACTCAGTACTAATTTTGTTTTCTCAACTCTTAACTTACGCTGATATGGCTCTGTAAATAAATTATTAATTATCCTGTGCAGATTGTTTTCTTTTAAATACTCCCATTCACCAGAATCTAACCATACAACCTGACAAGCGCTACAATAATCGACCCGCCGGTCTGATGCATGTCTAATGCGATATTTATGCATGATTATTCCACAGTCACACAATAGTGCTTTTTTTGTATCATCTGCTAATAACAACCCAGATTTTTTAGTCCCAATAGAATCCTCTAGTGGCTCTGATCTTGCCAAATAATTTAAATAATCATTTAGTGAAAATGTTACAGCCCCGCAATTTACACAACTTTTACCCAATAGGTGTCTGGCTAGTTTCTTTTTTTCATACACTCCACTACATGATGGACAATGCATTATCTTTTCCTTATTTAATTTTACGGGTTTTATTTTCTTCCTTTACAACCTTATGTTTCTTTTTGGCGACTATCGCAACACTTTTTTCAAGGCTTGCAATATCTTCACCAACATCTTTTACTCGTTCCCATATATCATGATCCATTTTGAGTTTATGCTCCATGGCGCTGACCACAGGCAGTAATGACGTGGTGATTGCATCACTCATAGAACGCAAAACCCTGTCCATTCCTGGCACCGGTTGGTTAACAACTTCAACATTCATTTCAGCCTGCTCCAGGCTTTTACCTATACGTTTCAACTCTTCAGTAATATATGCTAGCGGCTCAGAAGCAGAGGATTTATTCGCCAGCTCCTGCTGTATCCCCCCAAGGTTCATACTGATTTTAGATACCTGATTAGCGAGTTTAGTTGTGGAGTCCGTATCATCACCACCCATACTCTGTATACGAGCAAAGTCATCTTTAATCTGCTTCCATCTGAGTTTATCTTTTTCGCTTAAGCTTGAGTTTAACTCGCCGAGTTTAAGTAAATTTTCTTCTGCACCAGTGGTTAGTGTTTGCGCTTCACCTACATAGTGATCACGGATTAAATCATTCAGTTCTTCTTCATTCATGATGCCGCTAATTTTTTCTGCCATTTTACTCATGTTACGGTAGCTGCCCTGCAATTTAAATGTTGGTTCAGTTCTGTAGCGATCATCCTGTGCAGCGGATAATATATATTGTTGATTTACTTTTAAGACAACGCTTTGGACTCGCATCAGTTTTTTCATAACGCTAACTATTTCATTAACTTCTGCTCCACTGTAACTATGCTTTAAATCTGTATTGACGACATTCTCACCCTCTGCCATACGTATAAACAAATAAACATCTTCCATATCACGAATGGCAAGGGGTGCTAAAATTGAATTTGCTGTTAAGCAATTTTCCAGATAACTCATGGCAAAAACTTTTTCACGCCCACTTAATACATCGCCTAAATTATATATGTCTGCACGATTTGCTAACATATCAGGCACTTTAAAAGTGTCACCTGATTCAGTGTACGGATTTCCTGCCATAATTACACAAAACTTTTTACCCCGCAGGTCGTAGGTTTTACTCTGGCCTTTCCAGACGCCATCTATTCTCCTTGAACCATCACACAGGGAAATGAATTTCTGCAAAAACTCCGGGTGCGTGTGCTGAATATCGTCTAGATATAGCATCACATTATTACCCATCTCAAAACTTAAATTTATTTTTTCAAGCTCCTGTTTTGCTGTAGCGTTTGGTGCCTGTTCCGGATCAAGTGACTCAACTTTATGACCTAATGACGGGCAATTTATTTTCATAAATATTAAACCCATTCGATTAGCAACATATTCCATTAGTGTTGTTTTGCCATATCCCGGCGGAGAAATTAGCAACAATAGCCCCATTAAATCAGTGCGTTTATCATCGCCTAGTGTTCCCATTTGCTTTGCCAGATTATCCCCAATTAATGGTAGGTATACATCATTAATTAGCTTATTACGAACAAAAGAACTCAGAGGTTTGGCTTTAAACGAATCAAGACTTAGATTTACTCTCTCCTGTTCAACAATACTTTGTCTTATTTTCAGAAACTGGTGATACTCGGGAACCACTTCATTACGATGATGATACAAGCGACTTGTAAACTCATCCAATGCCACCATCATCTGTTGATTTTCTACACGACTATGTTCACCCATTAAGCCTTCAATGTTTTTTTGTAACTCAACCACTCTTGGCTCAATTCGCAATACATGTTTAATTAATATAATTGCACAGGCCTCAGGAATAAATCGTTCTATTTCTTTCTGTTGAGTAAAATCGACAAACCCTTCTAACCAGGTTTCTACCAGTGCCCATTGTTTATCCAGACTGCCGTTTAATTCATCAAGGGTTTTTTGATAGGCCATTAAGTGCTGTATTTTTTTAAGATGTTTCTCCAACCCATCAGCTAGCTCTACTGCATATTTACTACATTTAAATATCAGTTTATCTTCTGTTAACTCCTGTAACAGATATTCAGCTGCTAACTGACAGTCCTGCTTACTGACCTGTAGTTCAAACTCTGCATAATATTTTGTTATATGCGACAACAACTCATCACGAATTTTGTGATATGCATCTTCGCTATTAAATGTTTTCGCTAATAACTTCGCACTTTGAGAACGCGATTGCCAGAGGTATTTCTCGACTTCTTTATCATTGTCCGCATGCTGAGCCCAGAAAATTATTGCCAGTGCACGTGCTTTTGGTGGATAACGTAACAGACCCGAATGTTGCCTTATTTCCAGTAGTGCCTGTAATATTTTTACCGCGTCAAAGTCATGTATGCCTTTTTCATAACCTTCCTGATATCGTGTAGCAATAAATATTTTAACCAGCTTTAGAAGAGACTCATCCGAGTCAGCCGCTTCATTCAGTATTGTCATATCAAGATCATCTTCTCGATTTTCCGCTGAGTGCAGTATACTGGCAGCCAGAAACTCTGCACGATAAACATGGTTAGATTCTGAAATAAATGATTGATTCCAGTAGGATTGTAAATTTATTAATTGCTGATCTTCTATTACATCAAAATAATCTGTACCGGTTAAGTGCAGGGCCAACTCTTCCTCCTTTGGCACTATGGTTAAATCAACACTTTGTGTGTTAACACTAAAACGATGTCGACCTAGCTTAATTGCACTTCCGCCGTCTTCAAATATATCCTGTTTGTCTCGCTGCGAACGCACAGACTGATCTTTTGCAAATTTCAAACGACTATCTATATCATCAGATCGAACAGTATCGCCCAACTCTCGTAACTGAACTGATAAATCCCGACATTTTGTAACCATTGCATCGGATGCAAAGAACGTATTAATTTCGTCTGCTTCTGTAAAGCGTTCTGTGCGCCGGGTTACACCTTCTAGAATACGATCAGCTGCATTCGACAAATTATGAATGCGTCGCTGACGCTCATCTAATAGCGCTTGTTTATGCGACTCGAATGATTCATAAACTTCTTCTCTTTTGCTTAATATATCTGATAGAAATTCATCATGCTCACTAAACCGGCTTTCCAGTTCTTCTAATTGCGACAATAGACGGGTGAGCTGTTCATCACAATTTTCTGGTGTAGTTGATAAACCCAGCGCATTAGTAATACTTTGAATAAACAGGGTAAATTGTGCGGAAAACTCGGATACGGCTTCAGCGGAGCCCAATTTTTTATTGTGATTTCGCGTATGGGCTTTTGTCTGGTTAAGCTTTCCATACACCTCTGATATTGATTCAAGTATCTGCGTACGTACAGTTGCATCTTCTACTTTTAATGTGCCGAGCATTTCTGTTAACAAATCAAGCCCAGCACTCATTTTTTCAAGCTCATCAAGCACCGGAGATAATGCTGCCACTGTTTCTACTGAAGGAATATATTGCTGTATTTCAAGAATACGATGTGTATATTCACTAAAGGCTTTTTCCTGACTTAAAAAATATACCGTTTTTTCACTTAATTTTATCTGTTCTTTTTCAAGCTCAGTATCAAGCTCTGTAATCCGCGCAAGATTAATGTAACGTAATTCTTTAATAGTAACCAGATGGCCACGGTGTGAACGTATTTGATCTAATGCGGATATAAAATCTGCGGGGGATTTCCAGTCAAACTTTCTTATTTCACTGAACAGGCGTTTTTGTTCTAGCTCTGCCTCACGAATCGCTTTATTGGCCTTAGAGCGAATACTCTCAACTTTTTCAAATTCATCCAGAACCAGAGATGCCGTCTTGCGAATTTCTTTAAGCTGCGCGCTTAATGCTTTTAACGCCGTTTCTTCTAACCAGTAATAGGAGTCAAACAGTCGTTCACAATCAGCTATTAACTTTTCGTACAGTAAAGCTGTCGCTGTTTGTTCGTTTATAGATCGCACCAGACTATACATTTCTGATATGGCACGCACTAATTCAGCATTACCAATTTTACCTAAAAATGTCTGGCTTTCAGGCTGTTTACTTGCATAATCCACACTTGCATAGGGTGTTTGCCATATTTGCATAGGATGGTTTCGTGAAGGCTCTTCTGAATCCGCGGTAAATAATATACCGTAACCATTATCAAAAAGACTGAAACCATGTCCATATAATGGCGTTGAAACATCCTTGCGTATCATGTTGTAACTAAACAGGCCAACCTTGCCCTCATCGCTACTATAAAAACGGTACATAACATCCTCTCCATTTGGAGATTTTATTACGCGCTCATAAACCATCCCTGCTGCTTCATCTCCAAATTCTTTATTCTCTCCATTTTGCAAATAATATCCGCCGGGAAATATAATTCCATGGTCTTCCGGCAGTTGGACGCATGCCTGACCTATTGAGTCTATTCGATCTACCTGATTATTGATGGTATTAAAAATCAGATAGCGCCAGTCTTTTTCCCTGTAAGGCAGAACTTTTAGTAAAATCAATGAGCCCAGTTTTGCATATTGCACACTAGCATCCACCAGTGACTGGTTTTTATCTTCTACAGCTTCCTGATAGATCCCTAAACCATCTTCAGTATTATTTTCAACTTTTACAGTGAGATTCCCACCAATGGTTTCAATAAAAATCTCATCTAGAATACTAATGTGTGGATGCCGTCCTTTCACATGATTTTCACGGCTCGTTTCTAACCATTCAAAATCATAACGTGGAGGCGCAGTTAATTCTCTTTCACCACGATCATCAATATATTTAACATCACCATTATTTTCAATAGACCAGCGAAATACCCGAGTATCCACAGCCTTCTCACCAATTTGAAAAAATGCCAGCAAACGGTTATGGGTTTTACGTAGTTTTAATAGATGCGCACTCTTATAATAACTATACAGCTCGTGAAAATCTTTTTTAAACTTAATATCATCTAAAAAACTCCCTTTAATACCTACCGTCTCAACAGAAAACTCTCCCTCATTTTCATCAAGCCGGTACAGACCAAACACATCACTTACTGCAGTTTCTGTTTTTAACCCTATAAAAACATTATAACCAAATAGCAAATAATCACTTACCCGTACAATATCACGGGCATTACAATTATTTTCTGTACGTACCCTTACACGACCCACAACGCCCATTGAAGTTTCACCAAACTCCTTTAGACGCTGTTCATTTAATTTGCGAGACATGCCATCTAACGCACTTGCTTGCCCCACTAAACGCTTACGAATAAGTTCGTAAGCACCACCTTCTGCAACCGCATTTTCAACTTCAGTATTATGATCTGATTTAACGCTAACCACTTTACTTTCCTTATTTTATTCGCATTATAATTAATTCAAGTGAATTTATTTACCATGACTCACCCACCGTTTTCACACAATGCAATTATTTATTTTAATGCAGGCACTATTTTGATACGCCAATGTAGTGATTGAATTCATTTAAATTATCATTACTAAACATGCTCGTAACAAAAAATTATGATGAGATGGTATTCATTAGTTTCTTAACAAGATCCTGTTGCTCATTTGTTCCGCTTTTCATAACCTGAGCTAAAAAGGCAGTGACAGTTAAATTTTGCAGGCTTCCACTTGACGATCCTAGACCGGCTACTATTTCTTTTATATCGCCGACAATACTTTCCTCGCCACTCATGTGACCTTCTATTGCTTTGGATACAATTTTACTTTTATCGGCAACACCATCTATGGATTTACCTACGGCAAGTGAATTAATAAATTTCTCAAGAAAATCACCGTTTCCACCAACAATATCAATATTCGCTTCTGACATGGCTTTACCCAGAACATCCGCCTGCTCCTGGGCTATTTCAACATTTGCATCTATACCCTTCATGGTTTCTGTATGATTAAGATCCAGCCTCATACGGAACTCTTCGTGGTCACGAGTGTTTTCATCCATTTGTTTCATTGCCAGGAATTTCTTCTCAAGCCCTTCGGCTTCAGCTGTATATCGATCTGAAATCTTACTCGCTTCAGCAGAACCAACCGCTTTAATTGCCTGTGCATCTGCTTCTTTTACTCGCGCCGCAGCAACACCAACTTTTTCATCACCAATTGCCTGTGCAAGCATTTTTTCCTCTAAGACTTTAGCTTCTGCAAGTCCCGCTTTTTCATCCGCATCGGCCTGTGACTCCTGCACTCTTGCCTGAGCCAGTCCTGGCGCTGCCTGCACCGCTTCTATGCCTTCTGCTTTTCGCTTATCGGCTTCCGCATCTCGTTCAGCAGCTTTTAGCCTCCCTTCAGATAACACTACATCCTCCTTGGCTTTATGGGTTGCTTTAATTTCATCTGCCTCTGCCGCTTTAATTTCTTTAACCAGTGCCTCCTGTGCTTCAGCTTCCGCATTTATCACTGTCGCTTCTTTTTCACGCTCAGCCTGGGCGACTAAACGCACTTTTTCAATTTCTTCTTCTTCTACCGCAACTGATTTTTCAACCACTACGCGCTCGCGAACTACATCGGCAATATTTTTCTTCTCAACTTCAACCGCTTTTTCCTTTTCTATAACCTGCAACTCAACTGCACGTTCCCGTTCAACAACTTCCAGCTGCTGGGCACGTTTCACTTGCTCAGCCTCTGTCACCACAACCCGCTGACGATTTAAGTTAGCAACTTCAACTTCGCGCTGCTTATTTTCTTCGGCAACCTGTATTTTTTCCTCCGCAGCAATCCTTGCATTTTCTGCTTTTTGACGTTCTTCTTCCTGAATTTTTTTAGTTTCTGATTCCTCACGAGCTACAACCGTAGACACTTCACGTAACTGCCGAGCTTCCGCATCTTTTTCCTGTCGCTCAAGCTCAAGAATTGTTTCCCGGGTTTCCACATCTTTTTTCTTGATTTTCATTTCTTCTTCACGTTCAAAATCATTTGTGCTGATGTGTTCAATTGCAGTTAGCTCTGTTATTTTTCTAATACCCTGTGCATCCAGAATATTATCTCTGTCGAGACTTTCAACTGGTGTCTGCTCGAGATAATCAATCGCAGCATCCTCTAACACGTAACCATTCAGATCTTCTCCTATGACTTTAATTATGTCATCTCGAAACTTATCACGCTCCTGATACAGGTCGATAAACTCTAGACGTTTACCCACGGTTTTTAATGCTTCGGAAAATTTTGCACTGAATAACTCTTCCATTGTTTCCTGATCTGACGCCCTGTCACAACCAATTGCCTGAGCAACCCTTAATACATCCTCAGTGGTTTTATTTACGCGTACAAAAAAAGCGACTTTTATATCTGCACGAATATTATCCATACAAATCAAGCCATCTTTCCCGCGGCGATCTATTTCTATCGTTTTTAGTGAAATATTCATTATTTCTCGGCGATGAATGACCGGTATAACCAGTCTGCCGGTAAAAGTAACATCTGGCTCCGTTCTTAATGTGTTAACAATCATGGCATTACCCTGATCTACTTTTTTATAAAAACTTGCATATAGAAAAAATGCACCAAAAATAATTACTGCTAACACGGCTACTGCTAAAGCGATAAAATACATACGACTACTCCTAGTTATTATTTATATTTCACAGGCAATTCTTTGCTCTTATGATTGCAATGACTGTTCAAATTCTTCGTGTGTTACAACTTGGTAAACATTATCTGATTCCGTATAACTGATAGGCCTGACAATATCTCCTTTTTTAATTTTATTGGGAGACTCTGCACGTATTCTCACAATCAGGCTGGTACCCGTGGTTTGTATTTTTCCCTGCCCAAAAGACTCATCGACATTTAACGAAGTCACCTTACACATGGCACCTAAATAATCTTTATTAGATTTGGCTGTATTTTCTATGGACAATTTTCTTAAAGGACTGACTATTTTTGCGGTGATTGGCAGCGCAATCACAAGTGCACCAACAAGCGTTGCGCTAGCCAGTATGAACTTTAATATTGTTGTGGGAACCAATGGTAAAACATACGCTGAGATTACATAGGTAATTACCCAGGCGATAAAAATTAGTATTGACAGCACTATAGTGAATGGCACACCGGTTAATCCCAGGGTATGCAACAGGCCGACAAACCCGGGAATTTCAACTTCTCCGTCAAAATCTATGTCCGCGTCAAATGATATTATATCAATATCTAGTGCCCCTAGTATGGCAAATAGCCAGAACACCAGTAGTACACCAATCAATATTGTATAAATACCTGTCGGGTAACCGCTAAGCAGTTCAAAGAGTTGATTCAGTTCCATTGTTTACCACCTGATTTTTATAATTTTTTAACTTACAAACCCACTTTATAAATTTTTTGTAAGGTTTTTTAAAGAGATTAACGTGAATAACAAAATCTACAAAGATATTCAACTTCTTTCTCAGAAAATTCTAACCTTACGTTACCAGAATTCAGCAAAACCTGGCTTCTCGACATAATATGTCATTGCGACATATTATGTCAAATCTTATTTTCTCCCTCTGATTATCATCTTGAGAATTATCTGTTTATTTTAATATTTACATCTATAAGCTTAATTTTATACACTTACAATCACGGCCTTGTATTTTTAGAGCCGTCACGTCATTGACTGAACCATCTTGTAAACGCCATGATTCAAACAGGTTAGATGGAATTAACCTGCACAGCTCCAACCTTCGTTTAGGGGTATAAGGTCGAATAAGATTAAGACTCACTAATTTTCTTCAATGCTTTGTCTCTATGAACTCTTGATAAGCAGCACTGAGCTTATACTGAAAATTAAAATTTATTCTGTCAGATTTTTAACAACTGAATGCGACTCTTATTGATTATGTTTAAATCTTGCTGATACAGCACTCAGTATAATAATTGTTAAAAACCCAATGATTGCATAGATTAAAGCAGCCGTAAGTTGTGGGGTTTTAACCAGCAAACCAAGCTGTTGCTCCGCTGCTGTTATCTGGCTGTATTCAGCAGGTAGAACATTATGTTGTATCAATGGATACGCCTTTTCCAACGAAGTTCCGCTATGCTTGTACCAGACTGACAGGGTTTGTTTCCACGGCCATACTTTATTCAATGAACCAATCAGAAAACCCGTTAATAACGCCAGCGTTATCGCCTCATATTTGCTAAACATCCATTTGAGTATTCGAGAAAAACTCAGCAGGCCGGTAATCCCACCCAGTACAAACACCACGAGTGAAAAAGCACTGGCCAGTAACAAAACTGAATCCCCCTGCACCAGAGCATCTACAAGCCCGCTCACCTTACCCAACACTAATTGATAGGCACCTAGAAGCAATAAAATAAAACTGCCCGATATCCCCGGCAGAATCATTGCAATAAAAGCCAGCATACCTGACAGGAACAAATACCACAGGGTGTCCGGGCCGTGTGCGGGTGAAATCTGTGTTATACCAAATGAAATAACCGTCCCTAGAAAAAGTGCTAACAGGGTAATAAAATCCCATTCTTTCACCATTTTTCCTACCAGCCATATTGACGCCATTATTAAGCCAAAGAAAAACGCCCAGATAATTACTGGTTCGTTATCAAGCAAATAGTGAATTAGTTTGGCAAGAGATAAGACACTGATTAGTATTCCTGAAACTAAAAATGATAAAAACTTACCGTTAATCGCATTAAATGCTGCCACTATGCCTTCATTTTTCAGTATCATTAATGTCTTGAAATTGATAGCCGATATCGAATTTATTAATTCCTGATAGATACCTGTAATCAGTGCAATCGTGCCTCCGGACACACCCGGTACAACATCCGCCGCCCCCATGGCAATACCCTTCAGGGAAACATTTAAATAGTGTTTAATATTTTGCATTCCATCCTACTCAAAAAGTGATTGTAATTTAACCACTTGAAATATTAATGTATCAGGCATGTTAATTGATTGACATTTATAAGCAATAAAAAATTTATTATATTTTACTATCTGTAGCAATAAACCATACATGTAAAAAACATAACCACACCAATATCTATCTATTTCTGAACAAACAATTATGTATTTTCTGTAATTTTAAAATAGTATTATTAAAATATATTTTATAACAAGTATTTATTATGAAAGCAATACAGATTAACTTTGGCGTAATCGGGTTTAATAAAATTGATATATATTTAGCTGTAATTTATTTGTAGTAGTTTATATCTGGTCTGACAAATTACATAATGGCTTGAGACCAAATATTACAGTTTGTTTGAAGATTAAAATCTCAATTATTAGGTAAGCGAACTTTTGGCTCCCCTCTTAGAAAAAGAGAGGATAAATATAACACTATAAAATATCAGATCTATAGTAATCACTAATCTAGTAAGGAGGGATTTAACATATGTACGATTACATTTAAGCTAATACAATTTATTTTTTTGATATGTCAATTGGTATATTTATTATACACACATGATGCATAGAAATATTTACATAACTATTATTCAGAAAACAAATCTTCAAAGAGTGATTTAATTATATTCCTATCAAATATCTTTTCTAATGCACCATCAAATCCATTTTCTCTATACTGTAACATTTCTGAACTGCCCGTGTCTCCACTACACACAACGATTTTTGTATTCTTACTCAACTTCCGTATTTTTTTAGATACATCTTTACCACCCAGGCTGCCTGGTATATTTAGATCAAGTATAAAAGCATCTACAGGCTCGCCTTCATCTATTGACTTCTTAAACTTTAAAATAGCCTCATCACTATTATTTGCAGTCATAGTCTTGTAACCTAATCCTTCCAGATTCATAACAAATAAATCCTGTACAGCGACCTCATCGTCCATTATTAATATTGTTTTTTTACGTTTATTATTATTGCTGCTATCAAATTTTATTTCACTAGCTACGGCCTTATTTTCACTGCCTAAATTATTTTCATATTTATCTACAACATCATTAACCATAATCGTTTTAATATCAAACAGGCTACGTATACTTTCTAATAGTGCACGCGAAGTATATGGCTTATATAAGAGACCTTCCTGTAAAGCCTTGTCTACAATGTGCTTTTCATGCTCACCAACGAAGCCACTGGCTAACTGTATTTTTACATTCGGAAATTTATTTTTAACTATTTCTGCCAACTGATACCCATCCATATTTGGCATTATCACATCTGAGAACAGTATATCTACATGATTATTATTTAATACTTCTAGAGCCTTCTCTCCGTTATTCGCATTTAAAACCTTATAACCCTGTGCAGTCAAAATATCTGTTGCCAGTTCAACAAGCGCCTGCTCATCATCTACCACAAGCACTGTTTCCTCTCCCTGCAATTTCGTTTTTTCAGAATTTAATGTCCGCTCTGAAACCACTTCCGATCTGAAGCTTCTAGGAAAATATAGCTCAAATCGTGTACCTTTTTCAGGCGTAGAATAAACCTTCACATCGCCTCCGCTACGTTTAACAAAACCATACACCTGACTCAAACCAAGACCTGTTCCGTGTTCGCCCTTAGTCGAAAAAAATGGATCAAATATTTTTTCCTTAGTCGATTTATCCATTCCTTTTCCAGTATCTTCAATGGATATCACTACATAATCCCCTGGTTTTAAATTTAACAATTGTGAGTCATTGTAACCAAGCTTTATATTTTTCGTATTAAATATTAACTGACCACTTCCTTCAATAGCATGACTGGCATTAATACTCATATTTATAATAGCATCTTCAAGATCACCACTATCCAGCCAGACTGGCCACAAATACTCTGCAAGATCAAGTTTTAATATAACCCTTGCAGTCAGTGTTTTCTCAAGCATTAGCTGTTGTTCTTTTAATAGAGTATTAATATTTAATAATTTTTCATCCGAACTTTTATGTCGCGTAAAGGCAAGTAATTTTTTAGTTAATTTCGACCCTCGTTCAGCTGCACGGCTAATATCATTTGAATATTTTTTAAGCCTGGAATCTTTCTCCAATTTTTCATTTAATAACTCTGCATAACCTTTGATAATTCCTAGCAAATTATTATAATCATGAGCAATACCACCGGTTAATTTACCCAGTGCATCCATTTTTTGACTTCTTCTTAGTTGTTCTTCCTGATTTATTCTGTCTGTAATATCAGTCGATATACTACATACAGCATAAATATTTTCTTCTTCATCATATAATGGAAACTTAATTGATGAATAGAAATGCGCGCCTTCTTCCTGCTGAACCATCTCTTCAACTTCTAGCACATCTCCTGCATCTAAAACTGTTTTGTGGTGACGCTGCATAATCTTTGCAATTTCATCTGGAAAAACATCATGCAATCTTTTTCCTATTACATCCTTTCCATGCATTAAGAAAATATTATTAAACTGTTTATTTACAAAAACAAATTCACCCTGCATATCTTCTACGTATATTGCTGCAGGGGAGTTGTCCATTATTGCCTGCAGGTGACGTTTATTTTTTGCGGCAGCTTCACGTAATTTATATTGCTCAGTGACATCATTAAACACCAGTATCATTCCGAGTATTTCATTTTTAGCATTGCGAATAGGCGCTGCAGAATCTGCTATTTGAAGTTCTCTTCCACTTTTTGATATTAAAGTAGTATGGTTACTTAAAAATACTGTTTCACCCGTTGCAACTACTTCGTTAACCGGATTTTCAATTGGTTTCTGAGTCGTAGTATTAATTATCGGAAAAACGTTACTAAGTGGCTGCCTGTACGCATCATCAAATGTCCAGCCAGTTAACTGTTCAGCAACCGGATTCATTCGTGTTACATTGCCTTTAATATCTGTAACAATTACAGCATCGCCAATACTATTCAGCGTAACCACAAGATCCTGCTCTCTTTCGCTCAAAGCTAGCTCAGCTTCATCTCTAGCTTGTTCACGTTTGTGTATTTGCTCCAACATATCATTGAACGCGCGATTTAAAGTTCCTATTTCATCATTTTTACTTTCACTTTTATATTTCGTCTTTTTTACATCTAATGGAAGCCGTGTTGTGTAATCGCCGTCTTTTGAAATCTTTCGTGCCACTTCTGCCAGATCTAGTATTGGCTTGGATATTATTGCCTGTTGTTTTTGTGCCAGAAAATATGCCACAAGCCCAACAAATGAAATCATGCCTAGAACCAGGGCTATAAAATTAACCAGTCTTTCATTTAATTTTTCCAGGGAAGCTCGAATATATACGGTTCCAATAATTTCATCTTCTAATATTATTGGCTGGTACAATTCAAAGTTATCTTTCCAAAATCGATATTTATCATTATTGGGCTTTTCAGGACATGGCTCGGTTATTCCTTTTCCGTATCGTGCGAATAACATTTTCGACTGATCATAAATACAACCAAGCATAACTGACGTTTCATGATCGAGTGCGGAAAGAACCTCTGTAGCCACTTTTTGATCGTTGAAACTTAATGCTGCTGTACTTCTATCTGCGATTATATGACTTACTGTTAACAACTTATCTGTCATTGATTGTTTAGCTAAATATCTGTCACTAACAATTAATACTGACCCCACCAGTAACAGACTAAATATGACTATTGACATAATTATGATAATCAATTTATGTTTTATTTTTATATTTCTCATAAAATTCTTCATGGAGTTTCCTCCATTTCAAGCCCTTTCACCAGTGTTGAAACTTCCAGCAATTTAGAGCTGAGCATCACGCCATTATTTTTTGATGCCATCACATTTATTTCTATACCGATTCTTCTTTGTTTTTTCACAAAACCAATTATCCCGCCGCGCTTTGCAAAATCATCTATATCACTTACACTCAATACGGAATGTTTTTTTAGTGTTAAAAGAATTTTATTTAGATTATTTTCTAAGGACTGGCTGACAAATACAACATGACAATCTTTAACTTTCTCAGATGTGATTAAATACTTTACCTTTAAACTACGATTCTGGGATGATCGACTGGGAAAGTCATCGAGCGTTTCATCAAATGGGTTGTCACCTAATACACAAATAACTATCGGGCTATCATTGTTGTCAAATGAGGCATCAGGCCAGTTAGTGAATTTGGTAAACTGATAAATATAGGCCGCTTTTAATTTATAGTCAGCACTACTTGCCCCTGCATTTATCGTACATGCAATTAAACATGCAAAGATAATTGATTGCATCAATAACATAGAATGTTTATATCGGTTAAAAATTAACGATATAAAAATATGGACAAAATTTTGCGACAAGCAACAGATTCCTTTAACAATTTTTGTAATGCATTTTTAGCTTTTTTATTTGTAGCGTAAATTTCCTAGATTTATATGTTATACCTTAATGACAGAGTGACGCTTTTAGCTTCTATTTCATCGGGTAATGCTTTATATCTAACGTTATTTTTGTACAACTAGCCCCACATATTTCAAAGATACTCTAACCAGGTTAAATTAATTTGTGCACTTTTTTTGCTCTACTTCTATGCCAACTTAATCAGAGCATCCTCGCTCACCACAAATATACTTAGATAGAGTGTAGTAGAATGACAACATAATGGGTTAACCACCTTGATATATCACTACTATATAGCTGGTTTCAAGCATTATTAAGAGATTCGTGCCGAATGAATTATAGTTTATTACCATATGGCAGATTGAACAGGAATTCAGGAAGGGTTATTTATTATTTCAGATTTGTTTATTGATATGTTTTCTGGCGACATACATCAGCGCCAGAAAACATATCTTTTAAAACACGACTAGGGACAGACGCTTAAGCTGTTGATCCAGTCCGCAACAACCTGTGTACCCGGATCAACCAGCACACTTCCAAGTGGCGGCATTTTATCCACCGGATCACATCCATTTACATCATCTCGACAGATCATACGACGATACATTGTTGAGTCCATCGCATTAGCTGGTGTCATGATTGAGCTGGCAGTACCAATTGGATAAATCGGATTAACATTACAGGCATCCATATCAACATCGGCCGTCGTAATATTAAAATCCATACCCGCAATGGTGGGTCCGCCTGCACGGTGACACTGGGAGCAGTTGGTATGTAAATAGGCCCGCGCGCGATCGTGTAATGATGCGCCTGTATCCGTTGGATCTGTCAGCCTGGGCAGATTAGCCGGCACATCGCCCAATGCGCTTGAGAAGTAACCAATCGTTTCCAGCGTTGCTAGCTGGTTGGCCGTTATGCCGGTGCTGACATAGGTGTGATCACGATTTAACTGTCCGGTCTCCGGACCCAGTACAATATTGGTGACTGTGGTGTGGCATTTAAAACAGTCTGAACTACTTGGATAAATGTACGTTTGTGCACCTTTAACCGTGATTTTACCATTTAATAGCAGGTTGGCATCGGTTTCCTCATCATTCCATTCGTAACTGTACCCCCCCCAGTCGCCATCTGCATGGCGCACTAACAAACGGGTTTCAATACGCGTGCCATTGAGATTAAAGTTTTTCACCAGCACGGAATTAACGGGGAAGGTCCAGTCATTATCGGCTTCTATGGTAATGGTGGCACCATCGGGCAACGCCATCCAGCGGTCTTTTACCACCCCATCCGACCAGAATGGCGCATTGATTTCATAGGGCACTAAGCCCGCCGCCATCTGTAAAGGGGTGGCCCCATCAATACAGCCGGTTTCGGATAGCAGGTCCGGGAAGTTGCCCGTGCCACCGCCAGTTGCCGGATCGATACGGTAAATCTGGCCATTATTAAATCCCACCACATATATTTCACCGTTAGCATCTTCTGCAAAAGAACTGATCTGGAAATTGGTTGATATAAGCGAAGCGTTCACCGGGCTGGCACCCGTTGGGTCCGACAGAGTCCAGATAGGCCCTGGGTAGAAATCGGTATATATATATGAACCATAGAGTGCTGGAATTGCGCTTCCTCTGTATACGAAGCCACCGGTAATTGATTGCCCAACACCTCGACCATAGTCATAGATTGGATCAACATATGTGTTTTGGGGAGCACAACCGGCCGTGTTAAAGCTCGCGAAACCTTCATAACAGCGCCAACCATAATTGCCGCCATTTGTTATAATATCTATTTCTTCGCGATTGCTCTGCCCCACATCCCCCAGCATCAAATTGCCATTCAACCGGTCAAAGCTCCAGCGCCATGGGTTACGCAAGCCTGTCGCATAAATTTCATCCAGCCCGCTAACACCAACATAGGGGTTATCTCCCGGGCTGCTGTAATTATTTCCATTCGCCGGATTATCCACATCAATACGCAACATTTTCCCCAGCAAGCTGGAATTATTTTGTGCATAGTTATCCGGGTCGCCTCCAGAGCCTCCATCGCCCATGCCGATATACAGGTAGCCATCGTTACCAAAAACCATGTTTCCGCCATTGTGATTTTCATATGGCTGATCAATGCGCATTATTTCAAGCCGGGACGTCAGGTTCAGTGATGTATCGCTTGTGGCGGTAAAGCGCGCAATTACCGACTGATGATCTACCGCTGCACCACCGCTTATTTTAGTCGCCGAGTAATAGACAAAAACATATTTATTTATTGCATAGTTCGGGTGAAAAGCCACACCCAGTAAGCCCGCTTCATTTCTAAAAGCGTCTGAAGCAAGAAGCGAGCTTAAATCGGCAAATGTAGTTGTTGCACTGTCGCCACTTAAAAAGGTTTTTATCTGGCCGCTGAACTGTTCAGCCACATACCATCGATCCGTATTGACCGGCGACTGCAACAACACCGTTGGTAGACCAAAACTTAAGCTATTAAACACCCGGGTTAACTGAATAGAAGATGACAACACCGGCGCATCCGCAATTTCACAGGTCGAATTAGCGGGACGCGATGGCAGCCCGGAGATTTGCTCGTTAAGATCGTTAACCGTCACAGTCATCATCTGGTTAACCGCATTTGCTCCATCTCCTACGTTCACCTGCACCTCATAAACATTATTAGCACCACTGTCTACCGGCGCTTCAAAATCCGGGGGCACCGCAAAACTGAGGGCACCGCTGCTGGCATTAATCGTAAAGCGCGCCTGATCGGCACCCCCATTCAGCGTATAATTCAGGGTATTGTTATCCGCATCCGTGGCATTAACGGTGATGACAGCAGTGGTATTTTCATTCACCGATACACTCGCCGGTGATGTAAACTCCGGGGCATTGTCATTTTGATTTTCTACATTCACGGTAATTAACTGGTTTGTTGTGCTCTGCCCATCACTCACAAAAACCTGTACAAGATAGCTGTTATTAGTGTTGCTATCGGTCGGCATTTCATAATCCGGGGCCGTATTAAAACTGAGTGCACCACTGCTGGTATTAATACTAAAAAGCGCCTGATCCGCCCCGCTGTTGATGCCAAAAGTGAGCGTATCAGCATCCACATCATTCGCCGTGACGGTCAGTACATTCGTCACATTTTCCTGCAACGTAACATTGGCAACGGAGGTAATTGTGGGTGCTGTATTGGGGTTATCAGCTACATCATTTACGCTAACTGAAATTAACTGATCCTGTGGGCTTACGCCATCGCTCACGCGCACCTGTACAAGATAAACGTTATTGGTATCACTGTCCGTGGGCACTTCAAAATCGGGGGACACAATAAAATCCAGTGCTCCACTGCTGGCATTAATTGTAAAGCGCGCCTGATCTGCACCCCCATTTACCGTATAATTCAGGGTGTTGTTATCAGCATCCGTCGCACTAACGGTGATAACAGTGGTGGTATTCTCATTCACCGATACACTTGCCGGTGACGTGAACAGCGGTGCATTATCATTTTGATTATTTACATTCACGGTAATTAACTGGTTTGTCGTGCTCAGCCCGTCATTCACAAAAACCTGCACAAGATAGCTGTTATTAGCATTGCTATCCGTCGGCACTTCATAGTCCGGGGCCGTATTAAAACTGAGCGCACCGCTGTTAGCATCAATGCTAAACAGTGCCTGATCCACTCCACTGTTTATACCATACGTGAGTGAATTGCCATCGGCATCCGTAGCGTTAACGGTGACGACAGCGGTGGTGTTTTCATTCACCGACAGATTCGCCGGTGACGTAAACACCGGTGCATTATCATTTTGATTATTTACATTCACGATTATTAACTGGTTTGTTGTGCTCTGCCCATCATTCACAAAAACCTGCACAAGATAGCTGTTATTGGTGTTGCTATCGGTCGGCATTTCATAATCCGGGGCCATATTAAAGCTGAGCGCACCGCTGCTGGGATTAATGCTAAAACGGGCCTGATCTGCACCGCTATTGATGCCATAAGTGAGCGTATCATCGTCCACGTCATTCGCGGTTACGGTAATTACATTCGTAGCATTTTCCGGCACTGTAACATTGGCTGATGAGGTAATTGTGGGTGCGGTATTCGGGTTATCACTGACATCATTTACGCTCACTGAAATCAACTGGTCCTGTGGGCTTACACCATCGCTCACGCGCACCTGTACAAGATAAACGTTATTCGTATCACTGTCCGTGGGCACTTCAAAATCAGGGGAGCTGATAAAACTTAGCACACCGGTATTACTCGCAATAAGAAATAAACCCTGATCCACACCTCCACTCAGGCTATAGGTTAGAGCGTCACCATCATCATCTGTCGCGGTTACCGTTGTTGCGATAGAGATATTTTCATCAATGCTGGCGGATGGGGCGGAGGTAATTAGTGGTGGTGAGTTTTCAACTGGGGATTCTCCGTCACCGGTTGAACCTTCACAGGCATACATACTGAAACAGAGGGATGCGATACCAAAAATCTGAGCTGATTTTTGCATTGCGATGAATGATCTGCAAGAAAATAGGTTAATCATTTGATACTCACACGAATCTATAATTTTAGAGACAGGCTGTAATTAATTTCAGCTTATTTTAACTCAATATAAACCAGGCTGAACAAATCTTTTGTTAATTAGCCCAGGGTTTAAGCAAATAACCCACCAGCCGATAAAACTCACATCATTTCATGGAGTTAAAAACTCATCAATTTGTAATATATTTATTACAGGCCCTTGTTAAAACAATTCTGTCATCGCATAATTCATAGCAATTCGTTTCTATCGATTCAACCATTAGAAACCAGCCAGTTCTCCCAACCAGATACGATAAATGGATATTATGATGAAACTATTGTTTAAACTAGGCGCTTTTTCTTTCCTGTTATTACTCTCTTACAGCAACACTTATGCAGCAGAAGAATCGGCGCAGATTCAGCCATTAATTTTTTCCGCCATTCCAGATCAAAACCAGTCGCAATTAAAACAGCGCTTCAATAAAATTGCCATCTACCTTTCCAAAGCGCTAAACGTCCCTGTTAAGTATGTGCCAGTTAAATCTTATGCGGCAGCCATTACGGCTTTTCGCAACAACCAGATACAACTTGGCTGGTTTGGTGGTTTATCCGGAGTCAGAGCACGCGCATTAGTGCCAGGCTCACAAGCTATTGCACAGGGCGCAGAAGACACCGAATTCAAAACATATTTTATCGCCCACCACAGCACAGAACTTAAGCCAACAGAAAAGTTTCCTGCAGCCATTGCCGGTAAAAATTTCACATTTGGCTCAAAAGGCTCAACCTCTGGCCGGTTAATGCCTGAGTTTTATATTCGAAAACATTTAAAAAACTCACCTAATCATATTTTTTCACGCGTCGGTTTTAGCGGCAATCATTCACGTACCATTGCACTGGTTCAAAGTGGCGCATATCAAATTGGCGCAGTAAACTTTAAAGTATGGCAACGTGACCTGGAAGCTGGAAAAATCGACGGCAGTAAAGTAAGCGTTATATGGGAAACACCCACTTACCCTGACTACCAGTGGTCAATTCGCGGCGATGTTGATAGCACCTGGGGAAAAGGATTTAAGCAGAAAGTTAGGCAGGTATTGCTAGACATGAAAGATCCTGCTTTACTGAGCGCATTTCCTCGTAGCGCATTTATAAGTGCAGATAATGATGATTACCTACCCATTTTAAATACCGCAAGAGAAATTGGTTTGATTGATTAATTAATTGCGAAATGTTTAATTTAAAGTCCGCCAGTGTAAACTATGAAGGCAAAGTTATACTTCAGGATATTAACCTGCATATTAATGCCGGAGAAATTCTCGCCCTTGTTGGACATAGCGGATCTGGAAAATCATCCCTTTTAAAACTACTTTATGATAAACAAAAACTCGACAGCGCTTTAATACCGCAGGAATACGGACTGGTACAAAATCTGTCAGTTTTTCATAATGTTTTTATGGGACAGCTTGGACAAAACTCTGTTTGGTACAACCTGCTCAATCTGATTAAGCCCCTCAGCGAACCGGTTTCAAAAGTCAAAAACAAACTTCAACAACTACAGCTTGAAGAAAAAATATTCGAACCAGTAGCAAAACTTTCTGGTGGTCAGCAGCAACGTACAGCCATTGCCAGAGCATTATTTCATGACGGTAAAATATTACTCGCTGATGAGCCGATTTCTTCTCTCGATGAAACCCAGTCTCAGCAAGTCATGTCACTTTTATGTCATCAGTTTGAAACTATAGTTTTTTCACTTCATGACGTGGATCTCGCACTTAAATATTGCGATCGCATCATCGGTTTGGATCACGGAAAAATCGTAATTAATGCCCCTGCCAAAGATTTAAACCGTGCTGAACTATTAAAGCTTTATGCATAAAGCTGCAATCATTTTTAAACACTCAAACCGCTGGAAATTAAGTTGGCTCTTTGTTGCAATTGCAATTCTCTGCCTTTTCTTTGCTGATCTTCGCATTAACACATATGATCCCACGGCAGAATTTTCACGCATGCTATCGGGTTTATTACATCCGTCATTAATGTCAGTGAGCGACCCCATTGATGCTTTTTTACAAACCGTCGCTTTTGCAATTCTAGGTGTTGCTCTGGGTTGCATTAGTGGTTTTTTTCTAGCCTTACTGTTTCGCTTTAAACTACTAAGAATATGCTGTGCACTACTTCGTTCAGTACATGAATTGTTCTGGGCACTTATTTTTTTACAAATATTCGGACTACATCCCATCACCGGGTTGCTCGCATTAGCTATACCCTATGCTGCAACCTTTGCAAAAGTATTTGCTGAAATCATTGAAGAGGGTGATCACCGAGCTTATAACACAATTCGTAACCATACAGATTTTGTTTCTGCTTTTTTTTATGCGCAACTTCCCGACCTGTGGAATCATTTTTTAACCTACACCAGCTACCGTCTGGAATGTGGTTTACGCTCAAGCGCCGTGCTCGGTTTTGTAGGTCTGCCTACACTGGGCTATTATCTAAACACTGCATTTTTGGAAGGTGAGTACTCTGAAGTCTGGGCATTGCTAATTTTATTTTATATTTTAATCGCCAGTATTCGGTACTGGGTTCGTCCAAAGTTGCTGCCGATATATTTAATAACAGCCCCATTTATCATCTCCAACGATAGTCTAATCACATTTGAAAATATTGGCCGATTTTTTACACATGATATTATTCCATCACCGCTGCGTCAGAACGAGCCTATTGTATCTCTCTGGCATTGGTTTTCAGAGTTATTTATTAATGAAGCGCTGCCGGGCATTTTCAACACTCTGGTATTATCTCAACTCGCATTAGTACTAACTGGTGTGGTTGCACTACTCTGGTTTCCATTAATTTCGAAATTATTCTTCAAGGGTTTTGGCCGCGCCTCTGGAAATAGTTTTTTAATTATTATGCGCTCTACTCCAGAATATATTCTGGCTTTTATTTTATTAATTTTATGGGGGCCATCAATGTTACCGGCGATAATTGCTCTTACCCTGCATAACGCGGCAATCATCGCACATTTAATGGGCCGCTATAGCAACAACCTTAAACTCAGACAGGATGCAAGCCGTGGAATTAGCCTTTATTTATTTGAAATGCTACCGCGCATTTACGGCCAATTTCTGGCATTTTTATTTTATCGCTGGGAAATTATAATACGCGAAACGGCTATTCTGGGAATTTTGGGAATTGCGACTCTGGGATTTTATATAGACAGTGCAATCGCAGATATTCGATTTGATAAAGCGATGGTTTTAATTGCGATTACCGCCTTACTGAATGTTGCAGTGGATATACTGGCACGCTACATTCGCAATCGATTACGATTAAAAACAACGGCTGAATGCGCCTGAATAACAGGCACACACCATTAACACTTCAAATTTTTTTAACTACTGTACGGCTCTAACAATACACTTTTACCCAGCATTTCAGGTGGCTGTTGTAGCCCCATTAATTCTAAAATCGTGGGCGCAACGCTGCTTAAACCCATACCGGTATTTAGGCGCCAGTTTTCAGAATCAATGATCATGCAGGGCACCGGATAAACGGTATGCTGCGTGTGGGGCTCACCGGTGACCGGGTCAACCATTTCATCACAGTTACCGTGATCGGCAGTTAAAAATACTGAATACTCTTCTTCAACAGCGACATCCAGTAAACGCCCAACTTGCGTATCCATTGCTTCAACGGCTGCAATCACCGCATCGCGTTTTGCGGTGTGACCCACCATATCGCCGTTGGCGAAGTTAACCACCAGGAATCCATGCTCATGAGATTTGATTGCCTTTATCATTGCATCCGCAACTTCTTTGGCACTCATTTCTGGGCACATATCGTAGGTCGCTACCTGAGGTGACGGGATCATTACTCGCTCTTCACCGGCCCAGGTTTCTTCTCGACCACCGTTAAAGAAAAAGGTCACGTGTGCATATTTTTCAGTTTCCGAACAATGAAACTGCTTAAAACCTGCACGGCTCACCACGGATGCTAACGTTGTCGTTGGACGCTGGGGTGCAAATGCAATGGGCAGTAGAAAATGTGGGTCGTATTCAGTTAAACAGGTGACCGTAACCGGCTCATAGTCACCACGCTCAAAACCTTCAAACTCATTTTGACTAAGTGCTGCGCTAAGCTGGCGTGGACGATCATTTCTGAAATTAAAGAAAATCACATTATCGTCTACAGAAATTTTTTCTGCTTCAGGTAAAATGCACGGCATAATAAATTCATCTGTGATTTCATTATTGTAAGATGACTCAATCGCATAATGCGCGGCTTCGTGCTGCTCACCCTCAAGATTTGCCATGGCTTTAAAGGCAATTTCAGTTCTGTCCCAACGATTATCCCGGTCCATCGCATAATAACGACCGCAAATTGTGGCAATCGCACCCCCCGCATCTTCAAGGGCATCTTCCATATTCTGCAAGTAACCCATTGCAGCCATTGGTGCAGTGTCACGGCCATCGGTGATCATGTGTACCAGAGGCTTCACCTTATAGTCGCCGCACATTTTAATGAGCGCACAAAGATGTTTGGTGTGACTGTGCACACCACCATCGGATACAAGCCCCACCAGGTGCATAGGGCGTTCATGTTTCACCGCATCCTCCATGGCAGCTACTAGCGCAGCATTTTCAAAAAACTCACCGCTTTCTATAGAGTCGTCAATGCGCACCAGATCCTGCCTCATAATTGTGCCGCAACCCAGAGTGAGGTGACCAACTTCAGAGTTACCCATTTGACCCGAAGGTAAACCCACGGATAATCCGGATGCATCCAGTGTGATATGGGTGTTTTTTGAAAAATATTCGTCCAGTCGCGGAGTATTGGCTTCGACAACCGCATTATTGATGCGGCTCGGATTAACACCAAAACCATCTAATATAACCAGGACCGTGGGACGGCGGGGGACACTACGCTTGCGCTTTTCAGACATTGTTTTGTCTATTCTCTCTACAGGTGGGATTTTTAGCTTAATTTCGGCGCACATTATACCTGATTATGTGAGACTTGTGGTGATGATTATTTGTGATGGAGCGGGAGATTTTGCAGATTTAATCAAATCCCCTCTCCCAGAAGCTGGGGCAAAAAGCCATTCTCATACTACAGTTTTGGCCCACTATCTTCTTCAGCATCTGCCCTGTCCAGCTCTGCTTCCATGTCTGCTTCCGTTAATGCCTGGTATTCACCTTCGTCTTCCTCGTCTTTCTTTTTAAGCACGCGGGAAAACAATAATCCAAGCTCGAACAAAAGCCACATGGGTATTGCCAGCATAACCTGCGATGCCGGGTCTGGCGGTGTCAGTAACATGCCAAATATAAACGCACCAACAATAATATAAGGTCGTTTTTCAGATAAACTCTGGGGGGTTGTCACCCCGCCCAGCACTAATAAAATAGTTGCAATAGGAACTTCAAAGGCAATGCCGAATGCAAAAAACATCTTCAGGGTAAAGTCGAGATAGTAGGTAATATCCGGCGCATGGGTTACACCATCAATCGCCATGGACATCATAAATGTAAACACATTGGGCAGCACAATAAAGTAGGCAAATACAATACCGACATAAAATAAAATTGCGCTGGAAATAACTAATGGAACGGCTAACTTTTTTTCGTGCTTGTACAAGCCCGGCGCAATAAATGCCCATGCCTGAAAAATAATATATGGAAACGCTGCGAAGATGGACATAATAAACGCCAGTTTAATTGGCGTTAAAAAAGGTGTGATAACTCCCGTGGCAATCATCGAACCACCTTCCGGCAAATTACTCACCAGCGGCAGGGCTAAAATATGATAGATATCATTGGCAAACGGAAAGGCACCTAAAAAGATAACAATAACGACTATGACACTGCGCAATAACCGGTCACGCAATTCAATCAGGTGCCCAATAAAACCTGTTTGCTGATTTTCATTGTTTCCCAGTTGGTTATCTTCTGACTGATTTTCTTCTGACTGACTTTCCCCCTTATTTTCACGGGTACTATTATCCGTAGACGATTCACTCATCAGGCTTTATCACTCGCGGATTTCTCTGAGGGTTGGCCCTGTTCTTTTTCACTTACAGTACTATCGTCTTCAGCCAATAATTGATCATCACTTTCATCGCCCCAGCTACCATCATCTTCTTCTATTATGTCATATTGTGGGCCGTTGGAATTTGAGCCCGATGTAGACTGTGCCGCCGCCTCTTCGTGGGAAGACCCTGGGTCATCATCATCGAAATCGGTTTCAAAGTGGTTATTTATTTCGTTGTTTATTTCGTTATTAATGTCATTACTTATAGTATCACCAGATTCGGTAATTTTATTTTGCAATTCTTTTATCTGCACTTCCTGGTTATGCAACAGGCGCTTTACTTCAGAGCTATCAAACTCGGCTTCAACCTGAGATTTCATACCCTCCACATAACGTCGTGCCTTACCAAACCAGTAACCAATTTTTTGTGCGGCTTGCGGCAGACGCTCGGGACCGAGCACCAACAAACCCAGCACCATAATAACAGCCAGCTCTAAAAAACCTACATCGAACATTTAATATAATCTTTCAGTTTAGGCCTGGTCTTTATCTTTATTGCTAACTTCAGCATCGATAACATTGCCTTCTTTACCTTCCAGCTTGCTATCAAGACTTTTGTCCGCATCTTTCTCGCCATCTTTCATGGCTTTTTTAAAACTGTTAATTGCGGAACCCATATCACCACCGATATTACGCAATTTTTTTGTTCCAAATAATAAAATAACAATACCTAAAACTATGGCTAACTGCCAGATACTAAAACCCATCTCTAATTCCTCTATTACAAAATTTATTTAATTAAATTTCATTGATTTATTTTTCAGAACGCGAAGCTTTTTCTTCAAGCCCGGATAAACCAAAACGTCTGTCTAATTCATTTAATACATCATCAGGACCTAAGCCCTGTTGTGCGAGTAACACCATTGTGTGAAACCATAAATCGGCAGTTTCATAAATGATTTGCTCGGTATTTCCATCTTTTGCTGCCATGACGGTTTCGGTAGCTTCTTCCCCAATTTTTTTCAAAATCGAATCGAGGCCTTTACTGTATAGTTTTGCTACATAGGATGAATCCGCATCCGCCTGTTTGCGCTCTTCAAGCACCGCTGCCAGCTTTGTTAGTACATCACTCATGAGTCTAATATATATCTTCTGGTTCTTTAATGACTTGATCAATGGTAACCCATTCACCATTTTGAAATTCCCGGTAAAAGCAGCTTTCACGTCCTGTATGACAGGCAATACCACCGGTTTGTTCGATTTTCATGGTAATTACATCACCATCGCAATCCAGCCGCAGGGACTTTACCTTTTGTGTATGGCCGGACTCTTCACCTTTATGCCAGAGCTTTTGCCGTGAGCGGGAGAAGTAAACCGCTTCACCCTTCTCTACTGTCAGCTCCAGAGACTCTCGGTTCATCCATGCAAACATTAGCACACGGCCACTTTCAGCATCCTGCGCTATCGCGGGCACCAGCCCGTCGTCAGTCCACTTTATCTGGTTTAACCAATCATCATTCATCAGGGTATTTTAACATAGCTGGAGGAAAATTATGGCTTTAGTATCTTCGCGGCACACGGGCATGCAAAGATTTGCTACCTTATCTTTAATTAGCTCCTTGCGTGCATCATATATTTGCCAGATTCACAGGGTTTTGCACCCCTATTTAAAGGCGGACCTCTATGCCCTTTGATGCCATATGCTCCTTCGCCTCGTGTACTGAATATTCTGCGAAGTGAAAAATACTTGCCGCCAGTACCGCATCCGCTTTGCCTTTGGTCACCCCATCCGCAAGGTGGTCTAAATCACCAACACCGCCAGACGCAATCACCGGAACGCTGACTGCATCACTGATCGCCGCTGTCAATTCCAGATCAAACCCAATTTTTGTGCCATCGCGATCCATGCTGGTGAGTAAAATTTCACCGGCACCATAATCTGCCATTTTAATTGCCCACTCAATGGCATCAATACCCGTGGGTTTGCGCCCCCCGTGAGTAAAAATTTCCCAGCGATTTGCTTCGCCTTCGCCACTGACTTTTTTTGCATCGATTGCGACAACAATACATTGTGAACCCACTCGCTCACTGGCTTCTTTAACGAACTCCGGGTTAAACACTGCCGCGGTATTTATCGCCACTTTATCTGCACCGGCAATTAACATGCGCCGCACATCTTTTACTTCGCGTATCCCACCGCCAACGGTCAGGGGGATAAATACTTCTTCCGCCACTTTTTCAACCACATGCACAATGGTCTCCCGATCATCGGAACTGGCAGTAATATCTAAAAAAGTAATTTCATCCGCGCCTTCTCGATCATAACGTCGAGCAACTTCAACCGGATCTCCCGCATCGCGAATATCAACAAACTGCACGCCTTTCACAACGCGACCATTTTTAACATCCAGGCAGGGAATTATTCTTTTTGCTAATGACATGAATTTCTCTATTTATTCGCCCGCAGTTGAATCTGCAGGCTAACGATCAGGGACTAATAACGATTAACTGTCTTCTTCGTGTTCATCGCACCATTTTTGCGCCGCGCCAAAATCCAGTGTGCCTTCGTAAATAGCGCGACCGGTAATCGCCCCCATAATGCCTTCGTCTTCAACTTTTGACAATGCAATGACATCATCCATATTGGTAATGCCGCCGGAGGCAACCACCGGAATATGAATCGCCTGAGCGAGTTTTACAGTGGCCTCAACATTCACACCCTGCATCATTCCATCGCGAGAAATATCTGTGTAAATAATGGATTCAACGCCGTCTTCTTCAAATCGCTGTGCCATGTCAATAACATCATGGCGCGAAACTTTTGACCACCCCTCTGTGGCTACCTTTCCATCTTTCGCATCCAGGCCAACAATAATATGCCCGGGAAATCCTGCACAGATTTCACTGATAAAATGCGGATCGGTTACCGCTTTGGTGCCAATAATTACGTAACGTACACCCGCATCCAGATAGGCCTCAATAGTTTTTTCATCTCGAATCCCACCACCAATCTGCACCGGAACATCCGGATAGGCTTCTACGATTTGATGCACAACATCTGCATTTACAGGCTTTCCTTCAAATGCACCGTTTAAATCGACCAGATGCAAACGGCGGCAGCCCGCCTCCACCCACTTGCCGGCCATAGCTACCGGGTCTTCAGAAAAAACCGTATTGTCTTCCATAATTCCCTGGCGTAAACGTACACAGTGTCCGTCTTTTAAGTCTATGGCGGGTATTAATAGCATGTTTATTTTTACCTTAAATAATTAACGATTGAATACAACGACACTGGGCACAGGTTTTTTAAAAATCTACTCTGTATACACCAGCCTTTACATCTAGTTTTTATTTTCCATCCCACTGGGTGAAATTTTTCAATAACTGTAAGCCATCCTGCGCACTTTTTTCTGGGTGAAACTGCACTGCAAACACATTGTCTTTTGCAATTGCAGTAACAAACCTAATTCCGTAATCTGTATTTGCGGCCACCAGATTATCATCCTGCGGATCCATATAATAGCTGTGTACAAAATAAAATCGAGCCTGATTTTTTATATTTTTCCACAATGGATGGTCAATCGTTTGATTCACTTCATTCCATCCCATGTGGGGTATTTTTAGTTTTTCACCCGCAGCATTTTTTAAATTTTTACCAAAAAAACGCACATTGCCTTTATACAAACCCAGACACTCTATGCCATTATTTTCTTCACTATGATTTAGTAAAATCTGCATGCCCATGCAAATACCCAGAAAGGGTTTTTCTTTTGCCGCATTTAAAACCACGTCAGTTAAATTGCGATCCCGCAATTCACGCATACAATCGCGGGCCGCTCCCTGCCCTGGAAAAACCACCCGTTCTGCATTGGCGATTTCACTGGCATCTGATGAAATAATCACACTTTGACCGGGAGCCACATGCTCGATAGCTTTTGCTACCGAGCGCAGGTTTCCCATACCGTAATCAATCACTACAATTTGCGACACTACAGGCTACCTTTAGTGGAAGGCATCACCCCTTGCATTCTTGGATCCTCTTCCAGTGCCATACGCAAAGCACGGCCGAAAGCTTTGAAAATTGTTTCCGCAACATGGTGTGCATTGCGACCTCGAATAGAATCTATGTGCAGGGTCACTTTGGCATGATTTGAAAAGCCCTGAAAAAATTCGAAAAACAGATCCACATCAAATCCGCCGATACTGGCACGGGGAAAGTCTACCGGCATTTCTAAACCGGGACGCCCGGAGAAATCTATAACCACCCGGGACAGAGCCTCATCTAACGGAACATAAGCATGGCCATATCGACGAATACCTTTTTTATCGCCTACCGCTTTATCAAAAGCCTGGCCCAGTGTAATACCAATATCTTCTACCGTGTGATGCGCATCGATATGCAAATCACCTTTGGCCTGTATATTTAAATCAATCAGGCCGTGGCGCGCTACTTGATCGAGCATATGATCGAGGAAGGGAACGCCTGTATTAAATTCAGATTGCCCACTGCCATCTAGATTGATTTCAGCTGTAATTTGGGTTTCCAGGGTGTCGCGAGCGATTTTCGCAGTGCGATCAGTCATTTACTTAAATCTCCGGTAGAGTCAATTCTTGTGTCGTATAGGATACACTGTAATAAAGGCGGGGAAAATAATTTATTAAAGCTCCTAAACGAATAAGGCCGAACCCTCTCGGGCCCGGCCTTATTTTGTTGATTTAAGTAAAACTATTTAGCCGTGTTATTCATATTGTATTTCAGACGCGAAAAGTAGCAATTCAAAAAAGTCGAAGCGGAAAATGCAAGCCACAAAAACAGAAAGGTAAACGCATATGCCTGAATACGGAATACACCTTCATCAACATCAAGCATCATGGCAATGGCAATTTCAGCAGGATCTATAAACGTAAACACCAGAAATACCAGCGCACCAACCACTAATGCATTGGTCCAGAGAAAAGAAATCACGCATTTACAACTTGGTGCATCACTCATAGTAAAACTCCCCTTACGAACTCCCGGGAATCATCCCGGTTGAGATTAGATCAATTATTAAGAACATCCAGGCTCTAACTAACACCCCGTATGGGTCATTTTAAGGCAGGACGATATTTAACAGATAAGCCACTTAATCTTGATTAAACTTCAAACCCTATTGAGCTGTCAAGCATGTATTTTTTAATTATTCAATTTATATATGTAATTCACATGATTTACATCAAATAAACACATTTAATGAAACAACTTACTTAATACAATTACTTTATAGCTCGACATGAAAGTATTTGCGCATATTACATGCCATGTTGAAAAAACTATAAATAAACATTAACTTACAGAAATTGATGATTTTTCATTTAGATAATATAAAAATTCTCTTTCTATTTTAGCGTTGAATCCTGGTATAAAACCGGCCAATCAGACTAAAAATTTGCCAATATACCGATTAAAATATTTTATACCTGAAGCCAGAAGGTAACCGGGCCATTATTCAATAAACTGACTTGCATATCGGCCCCAAATTTACCCAACTGTATTTCCCCCAGTGTCGATTTACATTTTTTTGCTGCATAATTAAACCAGAATTCACCTTTTTCCGGAGGAGCCGCCTGTGAAAATCCCGGACGCATACCACTTTTTGTGTCGGCCGCCAGGGTGAACTGGGGCACCAGCAACACTTCACCCTTAACATCCTGCACACTTAGATTCATTTTTCCCTGCGGGTCTTCAAATACCCTATAACCCAGCATTCGGTGAATCAATTTATCTGCCTTAACTTCGTCATCTGTCTTTTCAACACCAAGCAACACCAGTAACCCCGTATCAATTTGCGCAATTTGCTCACCTGACACCACTACACTTGCCTGGCTCACTCGCTGAATCAGTGCAATCATGTAAGTTTATCGCTCATTTCTTCGGTAATTTGCAGCAGAGCCGTGGTAATTCCCGACTCAACAATGGCATGTCCCGCATCGCCGATAATGGATAATTTTGCCTCAGGCCAGGCAGTTGCCAGCTCCCACGCCTGCTCAACCGGGCAAATTACGTCGTATCTGCCCTGCACAATATAACCAGGAATATGGCGAATTTTGTCTATATTATTGATTAACTGGTTGGGCTCCAGCCAGCAGTGATTCATAAAATAGTGGCATTCGATGCGCGCCACGCTCAGTGCGGTGTGCGAATTGGAGAAACTGCTCACCACGTCCTGATCGGTTTGCAAGGTAGCCGTTACACCCTCCCAGATTGACCACGCCTTCGCTGCCCGTAGCTGCTGTATTTCATTATCACCAGTTAGTTGCCGATGATAGGCCGCCACCATATCGCCTCGCTCGTCCTCTGCAATGGGCTCAATAAATTTTTGCCAGTGATCTGGAAATAAGCGGCTAGTTCCTTCCTGATAAAACCATTTCACATCCTTATCTCGAGCCAGAAAAATACCCCGCAAAATCAGGCCACTCACTCTGTCCGGGTGGGTTTGTGCATATAAAAGCCCCAGCGTAGAACCCCAGGAACCGCCGAATACCACCCATTTATCAATATTAAGGTGTGTTCGAATCAGTTCAATATCTGCCACCAGATGCCTGCTGGTGTTTTCTTCAAGACTTGCGTGGGGGGTTGATTTTCCGCAACCGCGCTGATCAAATAAAATTATTCGATAAATATTTGGATCAAAATATCGGCGGTGATAGGGAGCGCAACCCGCCCCCGGCCCACCATGCAAAAACACCACCGGCAAACCCGCCGGGCTCCCACACTCCTCTATATACAGGGTATGCAGGTCATCCACCTGCAAATGATGACTGACATACGGCTTGATAGTATTAAACAATTTCTTCATGTAATTTTCACCGTGTAGGATTTTCCCTACATAAGTTGCGTAAAAAAACTGACGTTAAGCACCTGAATCAACTGATAGCAACGCTCAGTGCTATTGTCCATAATACACACATGGACACAAGGACATGGCAATAACAGGGACACACGGAGCAGTTAGGAAGTAGCGGATAAGGACATACATGGATACGGAATCCACGGAAGATAAGTAAGTTATACAGGAGTATAAGAAAAAATGGATCATGCTACAACGCCATAATCAATCACCAGGGCAGTGGAAGTCCAAAACCCGGCACGGAACGCCGGGTTTTTTATTGCCTGTAATAAATTATTTTTTAAATTTTTTTCTTTATTAGTTTACTCAAAGACAATACATCCCTTATTTCAGCGCCAGTATATCCCCACACCAACACACACGCCTGTTAGATCGATAAGACCCGTACAACCATTCACTTGACATGTAAATGCGAATCATTACCATTAGCAAAAACTAATCTAATGAGCACAGTATGAATATCTTAAAACAAAAAAACCTGACCTTTTTACTGCTTTCAACTAGCCTTATTGCCTGCAACAATTCCCAGAACTCAAATACCACTTCACTTTCACAAACAGGGCAACTAGGCAAACAGTTATTTTTTGATCCCAACCTGTCAACCCCAGTCGGCCAGTCCTGTTCCAGCTGTCACCAGCCGAGTGCAGGCTTTGCAGACCCTGATCGGGAAATTCCCGTATCACGTGGCGCACATCCGGATCGTTTCGGAAATCGAAACACACCTTCTGTCGCTTATGCAGCCTTCAGCCCAGAGTTTTACTTTGACACGAATGAAGGCATATTCTTTGGGGGGCAGTTTCTCGATGGACGCGCCGCCACACTCGAAGAACAGGCCAAACAACCCCTTCTAAATCCAGTTGAAATGGGCAACCCGGATAAATTCAGTGTGGTAGAAAAAGTTAGCCACGCCGAATATGCTACTGACTTTAAAGCCGTTTATGGCGACAACATATTTAATGATACCGAATTAGCCTTTGAAAAAATTGCCGAAGCAATTGCAGACTTTGAAAGATCTAAAGAGGTATCTGCATTTTCTTCCAGATTTGACGCCTTTAATGCGGGCAAAATAAACTTAAGTCCGCAGGAAATGCGTGGTCTGGATTTATTCAACAGGGAAGACAAAGGTAACTGTGCCGCCTGCCACCCGAGTACTCGTCAAACGCCGCTCACCCCCGCGCTCTTTACTGATTTTAGTTACGACAACCTGGGCGTACCCGCCAACCCCAAATCTCCTTTTCTAAGCCAAAGTCTGGAATTTAACCCGGATGGTAGCAACTATATTGATCTGGGGCTGGGTGCCGAATTAGCGGATAGCGCGCAAAATGGAAAGTTTAAAGTACCGGGTTTGCGCAACATAAGTTTAACCCCACCCTACATGCATAACGGTGTATTTAATACGCTTCAGGAAGTGCTCGATTTTTATAGCGACCGGGATAAAAATGCGACGACTGCGGAAGTTGCTGAAAATGTTAATTTTGATGAGCTGGGAAACTTAGGCTTAAGCGAAAATGAAAAAGCCGATATCATCGCATTTTTAAAAACCTTAAATGATGGATTTACTTATGAGTAACATACAATTACATTTTTAAACTTAATCATTTTTTAAAAGTGTATCACGCGCCCTGTTAATTTGCCGGGCCAGATAATCCGACCCCCCGCGATCAGGGTGTAGCTTTTGCATGAGATGTTTATGCGCTTTAATTATCTGTTTTTTTCCGGCATCTTCGGATAAGCCCAGTATATCCCTGGCTTGTTTCTGACTCATTACCGTATCAGAATCCGGCCCATACCCTGCACTTTCAGAGCCGGCATGCCCATAGGAGTCAGCCTTTTCCTTTCTCCAACCTGTATGCTCTCGATCCATGTAAGCCATCAGTAAGGCAGCTGATTGTGCATCATGTTGCTGGCAAAACGCTAAAAGTCGGACAAGTTGCTCTACAGGCATCACCTGTAATTTCTGCCCTGCAAACTCCCCCTCCAGCACCTCACCCTGCAGGACACCACTCAACATATCTATCTGCAGATTTACAATACGCGAGTGCATGCTCGACTGACGATTCTGTTGATAACGTTGAAAAAAAGGCCGGATAGACGGCCAGGCTCCAATAAAAAATCGGCCCATTCTAGGCAGCAAGGGCAACAGCCCACCAACAACCGCGATCACCCAGTTAAGCCTTCCGGTAAATAACAGACCAAACAATACGGCAAAGAACGCAAACAGCACTAAAACTCGAATAGCTTTTTTTTGCTTTTCGACTGCAAGCTGGCGATAACGATAAAACAGGTATGCAACAAGCCCTGAAAGTAAAAGCAATACAATTAAACGTGCCAAAATTTATCCTTTTTGCAACAAAGATTTAAATACGCTCGCACTTTTTATTCAAAACGACACTCACATGCTTTGAACACAAATTTCTGCGTTAGCGGCGATAATTTATAATAATTGTCACCCTGTCACCGGGATAAATCAAATCGGGATTTTTTATTTTGCTTAACCTTGCCAGCTCAGGATATTTCCAGGGATTATTAACGTAACGTTTCGCAATGTGCCATAGCGTGTCACCTTTCACAACCAGGTGAATATACTTTTTACTTGCAGGCCTCGCGTTCTTAGCAGGTGCAGGCTTTATGCCTTTATTTGTTATATTTTCTGCAATTACAGTTGGGGTTTCTTCGGCGTTTTTTTGCTGATTTTTCGGTAATACATCCTTGCTTTCAACACCCTTATTCATAATGTCAGATGTTCTATTTTCAGATACCTGAATACTCACTTCATTTAAATTTTTCTGTTCTATTATGTCAACAACGACTTCTTCAGATTTATCATGCTCATTATCCGATTCAACTGCATCAGTATTTTTTTCAACCAGAACCGGTGCCGCCTCCCAAACACCGATATCCGCATCTGCTTTCATCATACTTTTTTCAGGCTCGGATAAAACCGCAGGAGTCACTTCGCTACTTTCATCCTGTATAATCATCGTCGACACATCATTACTACCAACATCCATATCAGGCTTTTTGTTGTCACCTTCTCCATCCGGTGAACCTGCATCATTAATTACAATTAAAACCCCGTCATCATTTTTTGAAATATCAACATCACCCTCTTCTTTCAAATATACATTCTTATCTAATTCCAACTGTTCAACCTGTTGATCTGTCTGCTTTTTTTCATGATTTAAAGTTTCAGGCTCAGAAACAATCTCTTCTGTTTCTACTTCTGTTTCTACTTCTGTTTCTACCTCTGTTTCTATTTCTGTTTCTATTTCTGTTTCCGTCTCTACTACAACTTCTGCTTTGGATTCTGACTCCACCACCATATCTTGTGGGCTTTTCACATAATTACTTTTAACCAGCTTCTTAGGCACAGGCTGCTTTTCAGCGTCATTAATCAAGGTAACCAAAAAACAAACCAAGACCATAAAAACAATAACAAAACCTGATTTAATAAAAAACCCGCTAGCATCTGTTTTATCCGAAATCGTTTTAACACCCGCTTTATTGACATTGACGGAACTTTCACTCACAGATATATCAGAAGGTATTTTATTTTCAGTGCTAGTTTTAGAATAATTATAATCAACTGAATCTCCTGGCCCATTGTTTATTAAAACAGGTTTGGGACGAAGTTTTTCTTTTTCGTATTTCACCGAACTTAAATCAGTATTAAGTGACTTTGTTTTATCCGTATTTTTAACTTCAGCCTCTCTGTTGCCGGCTGGACTATTACGATCTGGCTTATTAATATTTAATTTATTTTCAGTTAAGACACCATCAGTAAGCTTGTCACTAGAGGCAACACTGTAATATTTATCTTTTTTTATGGCTGGCGAATCACTAGTACTAGCTACTGCATTTGTTTTATCTACATTGGAAATATTTTTTTTATTAAGTTGATGAACCTTCTGCTTTATATGCTCATCACCACTACTATCTTGCGACACCAGATCTGTATCAACCTTCGAATCTCTAGCATAAAAAGCGCCCTGCTTCTGAGCATCACTCAACTCCCCTTTCTTAGTTCGATTACCCGTCGCACTAATTTGAGCGTGATCCCCAGTTAATTTTTTTTCAGCAGCCTTGATCATTTCAATGTGCTTACGTAAATAACCCGTTGCTTTAAATCCATCTAGCTGTTCAAAATCTGCATATAGACGAATATTACTTTTCTGTACCAGCGTTTTAGTAAAAACATTACGTGGAATATACGCAGGAACCTGTGACCATCCTGTTCCAGGAAAACTAATCACATCTTCAATTTCATCAACCCAGAAACCCGCATGTCCACCCTCCACTTCAACAATGACAATTCGGCCCGGATCAGAAAATTCATCTTCATCCACACCAAATCTCACTCGCAAATCAACTATTCGCACCATGCCATGAATTGATTTAAATACTCCAGGCTCCGCAACGCTCGCACCCGGCGGCACAGTAATCTTGGGGGGCACTACTACGGCCTCAACCGGCATCGTTGGCGAGCACACCCGAATCGGCCCTACCCGGTAGAGCAACAATGCATTGGAATCATTTAGATTAAGAATCGACAAAATCTATTCCATATACTTTTCTTGCCAGTTTTTATATAACTGCCAGGTATACTCAGTGAACTCTTCTTTTGATTTGAACTGCGCTGGATCTATCGCATCAAACAGATAATAATTTGCTGTACTGTTTTCTGTGTTTAAAAAGTGATAAATTTTATCAAGCAAAGTATGCGGGCTACGCCACTCAAAATCGTCCTGTGCTTCGTAGTGCAAGAATACGGGTAAAATCGGCACCCCGGTTTTCATAGACACATCAAAAGCACCGTAACGAAATGATTCAAAAATACGTTTACCCTTACAGCCGCCTTCAGGATATAAAGCAATATTTTTTCCGCTTTCTATTTCTCGGCGTATGGTTTGTGCCGCCACATTTCTTGACTCTTTTGATTCACGCTTAACATATAAATTACCCGCTGCAGTTGAAATACGTCCCATCATCCACCAGTCTTTCACTTCAATTTTTGCCAACGAATAGACTTCAAATAAGGCCGGAATTCCTATATCTTCGAAGGCAGAGGGGTGATTGGCTATCAGGATATAATTCGCGGGTATTTTATATAAATTCTTTTGATGTAATTTTAAATCAACATCCAGCGCCCGGACAAAAGACCGACACCATACTCTGAACATACGGAAATACCAGTAGCCTAGAAGCCTACCTGGTAGCCACGACAATCCATACAACAACAATGTCAACACCAGAAAATCAAGCCACATTGCTATCATTTTAATTATTCTAATGCTGTAGTAAAACAAAACGCCCCCTTAATGTTATTACATACATTTACCCGATATTCCAATTATAGCTCAATAAATAGTTAAGCTTTTGATTGACCTTGCACATAGCTATTGCTAACTTGCACGCATATCAAAAATCATCAGAAAAATGAACTTAACATACTTTAATCACCTTATTTTACTTGCCTCTGTCATTTTGTCCGGTTGCGCCAGCGTGAGTGGCCAACCTGATCCCCGCGACCCACTAGAAAGCTACAATCGCGTAGCATTTGAATTTAATGATGGGTTCGACCGCTATTTACTCAAACCTGTTTCTGAGGGTTACAATGCCATCACCCCGGATCCAGTTATCACTGGCATCAATAATTTTTTTAGCAACCTGGATGATGTCATTGTTATTTTTAATGACTTACTTCAACTTAAACCCCTGCAGTTCGCATCGGATACGGGAAGGTTTATCGTTAATAGCACACTGGGCCTTGCGGGTTTGATCGACTGGGCGACTGATTTGAACATGCCAAAACACCAGGAAGACTTTGGTCAAACTCTAGGCTACTGGGGTGTGCCTCAAGGTCCTTATTTCGTGATTCCCTTCTGGGGCCCCAGCACTATTCGAGACGGCGCAGGACTGCTGGTTGATAGCCGTTTTGCCGACCCGATATGGCAGGAACTGGAAAACGGCTTCCCACCTGAGCACCGTGAAAGAAAAGTCTCGCTGCTTTTATCAAGTTTAAAACTCGTTGATAAACGTGCATCACTACTAAAAGCGGAAAACATTCTTAATGAAGCTGCGCTAGATCGTTACACCTTCATTAGAGAGTTTTATATACAGCATCGAAAAAATCTGGTTTACGATGGCAACCCTCCAGAGGAACCGGTTGAATTTAACGAAGATGAATTATTTGATTTTGACGAACCAGAAAAGGCGCAGCCTGTTGATCACCCCCAGAATAAACCTGCTTCTGAAATTAAACCTGAAGCTAAAGATTAAATTATGAGTGAGTTTATTCGCCCACCTAAAACATTGCTGCGCCAAACTGGCCGTGCCTTAATGGATTTTAAAATGATTCATGAAGGCGATCGGGTTTTGCTCGGCCTGTCTGGTGGTAAGGATTCCCTGGCACTATTACATATACTCAATCATTTTCAGCGCCACGCCCCGATCAAATTTGAATTTGCTGCTATGACCGTTGACCCTATGGCGGGCGATTTTGATCCATCACCAATGATTCCTTACCTGGAAACTCTGGGTGTAGAATATCATTACCGGCGTGAGCCCATTATGGATATCGCAAAAGAACACATGGGCAAGCCATCCTATTGTGCATTTTGCTCGCGCATTAAACGCGGCATTATGTATAACACTGCCAGAAAGCATGGTTTTAATGTCATTGCACTGGCACAGCATCTAGATGATCTGGCAGAAAGTTTTATGATGTCGGCTTTTCACGGAGGCCAGCTGAAAACCATGAAAGCTAATTACATCATTGATGAGGGTGATCTTCGGGTAATACGCCCGCTGGTTTATGCGCGTGAAAGGCAAACCCGTGAATTTTCTATTAGTGCCGAGCTACCGGTCATTGCTGACTCCTGCCCCGCCTGTTTTTCTATGCCGACACAGCGCCAGCACTTTAAGGAACTGTTAGCGGCGGAAGAGCTGCAAAACAAAACCCTGTTTAAAAGTTTATTGACAACAATGAAGCCGCTGATGAGCGTTGGCTGCCCTCAAAGTTCTGACAACAACTAAACTTTTTAATAAAGCTTAGACTGACCATCAGGGCGGGTTTTAAATAATTTCATGGTCCAGAAATACTGCGCAGGACATAGCCGAATAATTTCTTCCAGCGACTGATTCATTGCCAGTGTGTCAGAATAATCATCCCCGGTTGGAAAATCTTTCAAGGGCGGTAATACATTAATAACATAACGATGTTTTTTTTCATCGTAACATGCCATACAGGGTAGCACGTCCGCCTTACAGGATTTTGCCAGCCGACCTAACACCGGCACACTGGCTTTTTCTACGCCGAAAAACGGCGCGAAAATTGAGCGATCCGCACCTAGATCTTCATCGGGTAAATAGAACATGGTATAGCCGCCGCGCACGTCCTTTATTATTGGCCGCAAACCCGCTTCGCGGGTATATAAAATCCCGCCGTGACGTGATCGCCCCCTGGCAACAAGCCAGTCCACCAGTTTATTTTTCATCGGATTAAATGGACCTGAAGATGGATAGTCCATTGTTGCAGCAGCAACCGCAGCTTCTAAACCCAGACTATGGGCCGCCATAAAAATAACCGCACGATTGTTATTTAATGACGCTTCAACATTTTCCTGGCCCTTAAACACAATTCTTTTTCTAAGAATAAATTTTGGTGCCCACCAGATTATTCCGTAATATAAAATACTTCGCGCCTGATGACGAAAATTATTTCTAATTAGCTGTTTCTTTTCATCCTGACCTAATTCAGCAAAGCATAAATCAATATTTACCCGTGCAATTCTGCGACGCTTTTTATTTATATTTCTAATTAAATCACCCAGTCTGTTCGCTATTGCATCAATAACAAAGCCTGGCAGCAAAGATAATATAAACAATAATAACAGGGCTAACCATGTACCAAAATACATTGGTTTCAAATAAGCCAGTTTAAAACGCGTGTCATAGACCAGTGAACTTTTATTTTTTTTCTGATTCATTTTTTTGCTACAAAATAAGTTAAACCCTGCCTGGCATTTTCTCCCGTAGCACTCTCATCGTCTTCCCGATAAAACAATAACTGCATATCGGAAAAAACACCCAGCAATTCATTTTTTCTTAATCTAAAACTTTCCCTTGATGGCCCTTGCCCATTAACCGGCAAACCGCTAAATGTTTGATAGAACAATAAACCATTTTTTTTTAATACATCATATAAATAACGTAAGGTTTCACGATGCAAAAAACAACTCACTACGACAAGATCAAATTTATTTTTAATCTGTGGAACATTATTTTCAAGATCATAACATGCAGCTTGAATATCCAGTTCATGAATTTTCGCATATGTATTTATTTTATCTACAGCTGTTTCGGACAAATCCCATGCGCTCACCTGATATCCTTTGGCAGCCAGATAAGTGCCGTTGCCGGCCAGACCACTTGCATAATCCAGTGCATTTCCACCTGTCGACAACAAATGATCATTGATAGTTAACACCTCGGCGGGTGTAGCATTCGTCACTGTTTTTTCTGCATACACCGCATTCCAGTCAGGCACTATTTTCTCCAGAAAGCAGGTGTCAGTAAAACCAGCAAGGTAAATATTTCGAGCCGACCTAATATCATGCCAAAACTTAAAACCCATTTTGCAAAATCATTAATGTCTGCATAGTTTGCTGCAACATCTCCTAAGCCGGGCCCCAAATTGTTAAGGGTTGCAGCCACAGCTGAAAAAGAAGTAATCTGATCAAGACCACTTGCCATGAGTAGCAGCATCATAACCACAAATACCGCAACATAAATTGCAAAAAAACCCCACACCGCATCGATAACGGCATCAGCAACCGGATTTTTTCCTATCTTTACGATTATCACAGCATTGGGGTGAATTAACCTTTGCAGTTCACGCATACCCTGTTTGAGAATTAACGTAACCCGAATAACTTTCATTCCACCACCCGTTGACCCGGCACAGCCACCAATAAAACTGGTGAACAATAAGAGTACCGGCAAAAAACTTGGCCACAAGTGAAACTCGGTGGCGGTAAATCCGGTAGTGGTTGCAATCGAAACCACGTGAAATAAACCTGATAATACTGATTCAGAAAAATTTTCAGCGGTATTTGTGAATTGCAAAAAAACAATGGCGATGACTGAAACCAAAAACAAAACCTGAAAATAAACCTTAAACTCCGTATCCTGAATATATGCCTTAAAATTCCAGTTACGAAATGCCACAAAATGCAGGGCAAAATTCACTCCGCCTAAAAACATAAATACAATCGCAACCATTTTAATTGCAGCACTATCGAAATACCCCAGGCTCTCGTCGTGGGTTGAAAACCCGCCAATCGCCACGGTTGAAAAGCTATGCGATACTGCATCAAATAAATTCATTCCAGCCATCCAGTAAGCGGCTGTGCAAGACAGGGTTAAGGTTAAATAGATATACCAGAGCGCTTTAGCCGTTTCCGTGATACGCGGCGTGAGCTTATTATCTTTTATCGGGCCAGGGGTTTCAGCTTTATAAAGTTGCATACCACCAATACCTAACATAGGTAAAACCGCAACGGCCAGAACAATTATACCCATGCCACCGAGCCACTGTAGCTCTTGCCGATAAAACAAAATCGAATGGGGCAAACTATCGAGATTCGTAAGCACCGTTGCACCGGTTGTTGTCAAACCGGAAATTGATTCAAAAAAAGCATCAGTTGCTGAAATTTTAAGCGGCTCATAAAGCATGAGCGGCAAAGTTCCCGATACACTTAAAATAAACCAGAACAGTACAACAACAATAAACCCATCTCTAAGGCGCAGGTCTGTTTTAGAATTTTTTACGGGTAGCCATAAAAGGAAACCGGTAGCAAGTAATGCTAGAAAAGATTTTAAAAAAGCATCCGCAGAATTTTCCTGGTAGATGAAATCAATTATCACCGGTGGAATTAATGTGAAACTGAACAGCATTATTAAAATGCCTGAGATTCGCTGAATGACGGTAAAGTGCAAAGTTTAATAATCCGAATCTAGATAAAAGTAACGCCCACCTGAAACAGGTGTTCAACGTCGTGAATTTTTTTCTTGTTAACCAGAAACATAATCACGTGATCTTCAGCTTCAATCACTGTGTCATGATGGGCAATAATTACCTCTTCACCACGCACTATAGCTCCGATGGCTGTACCCTCTGGTAGATCAATTTCTTCAACTAAACAGCCCACGACTTTTGAATTACTCGTGTCGCCGTGAGCAATGACTTCTATCGCTTCAGCAGCACCACGACGCAATGAATGCACCGCAACGATATCGCCTCTGCGCACATGGGTGAGCAATGCGCCGATAGTGACCTGCTCCGGTGAAATCGCCACATCTATGGCTTCCTGGTTTTCCATTAGATCCACATAAGCCGGGCGATTTATTAATGACATGGTTTTACGGGTGCCCAGCCTTTTGGCCAACATGGCGGACAAGATATTGGCTTCATCATCATTGGTGACTGATATAAACACATCCATGCTATCAATGTTTTCTTCCAGCAATAATTCTTTATCTGCTGAGTCACCCAGTAACACCACGGATTTATTAAGTGTCTGGGAAAGATGAAATGCCCGGTCGGGATTACGTTCAACAATTTTTACCTGATGACGTTTTTCTAATCGTTCAGCCAGGCGCTTGCCAATATTTCCACCGCCTGCAATCATGATGCGCTTGTTACGTTTATCGAGCTTACGCAACTCACGAATAACCACGCGAATATCCCCCCGTGCAGCAATAAAAAATACTTCATCTCCGGCTTCAATAACCGTATGCCCGCGGGGAATTATCGCCCGCCCGCGTCGATAAATGGCAGCCACCCGAGTGTCGGTTCCCGGAGTATGTTTGGGCAATTCACTTAGCTGGTGCCCTACTAACGGACCACCATAATATGCACGCAAACCCACCAGCACTACTTTACCATCGGCAAAATCCAGCACCTGAAGTGCCCCGGGATATTCAATAATATTGAAAATATAATTTGTGACAATTTCTTCGGGGCTGATAATAACGTCTATGGGAACCGCATTACCGAGGAACAATTCATTATGTTTTAGATATTGTATGGAGCGAATGCGGGCAATTTTAGTCGGCGTGTGATGCAGGGTCCAGGCCACCTGGCAAGCAATCATATTGACTTCATCAGAATTTGTGACCGCAATGAGCATATCCACATCTTCGATACCCGCCTGCTCTAGAATATTCGGATGCGCTGCATTGCCGACGACGGTTTGAATATCTAGTCGATCACGTAACTCATTGAGCACTTCAACACGGTGATCAATCAGGGTGATATCATTAGCTTCAGATGCAAGATTTGCAGCCACTGATGAGCCGACCTGACCGGCACCTAAAATCAGAATTTTCATATCGGAATTTTCACATCAAAACATCAACGTAGGTATAGTCGCGAAGTTTACGCCATTGTGGATGTTTTACCAGTGAAACGTGGCGTTCTTTCAATTATTTAATGTATTAAGATAGCACTAAAAATTCAACTGGCCGCATTGAATTCAACCAGCTTTCATTGAATGACCAGGTGTCGTTTTTATTTTTCTTTTATAGTGACTTTTTTACACCCGCCTATTCATCAACTTTTTTAAGTAGCGTATAATAAAATCCATCTGTCACGCCACTCACGGGAAACAGTTGCACACCTGTTTTCAGATCAGCACGACTTTCAATTTGGGTTATACATTCTGGCAAGCTTTCCACCTTCGCATCATCCACATTATTCAAAAACCATTCCATCTGCTCTTCATTTTCAGCTTTAAATAATGAGCAGGTGGCATATAAAAGCTGCCCACCGGGTTTCAATAACGCCCAGTTTTTAAGTAAGATTTCCCGCTGTAATTTTACCAGTGAAACAATATCTTCCTGTCGGCGCAGGTGCTTGATATCCGGGTGACGACGTATCACCCCGGTTGCAGAACAGGGTACGTCGAGTAGTATTTTATCGAAAGCCTCTCCCGTCCACCAATCGGTAACAGCGGTGGCATCTGCGGTAATAAGCACCGGTTTAAAACCCAGTCGTTGACAGTTTTCTTCTACCCGCTGCAGACGGGTTTGGGAAATATCCAGAGCAGTAATTTTAATGTCCGGTTGTTGCTCAAAAAGATGTGCGGTTTTTCCGCCGGGTGCGGCACAGGCATCTAAAATATTATCTCCAGCGACAGGCTGTAAAATTTGAGCGGCTAACTGCGCACCGGCATCCTGCACAGAGAACCAGCCTTCAGCAAAACCGGGCAACTGCTTTACATCACGCGCCTGTTCTAAAATTAATGCAGAGGGCAGGCCCGCTACTTTTTGCGCCGTTAATTCAAAATTTTCTTGCAGTTCGGCTGCATATTTATCCACATTAATTTGCTGCTGATTAATGCGCAATGTCATTGGGGCCTGCCGATTATTCGCTTCGAGAATTGATCTCCAGTTTATTGAGCCAGCCATCGAGTCTGTTACTGGCCAGTCCTGTTTTAAACGATCTATTATCCATTGCGGATGCGAATAAAGCGCTTCTTCCGATTTTAAATTTGCAATAATTTCCCCGGGCTCTTTTCCTTCAATTTCCCGAAGAAAACTACGCAATACTCCGTTCACCATATTGGCGGCCCATTTCTTTTTTGATTTACGCACCTGCTTCACCGCACTATCAACAAGCGCAAATTCTGGCACCCGGGTATGCACAATTTGATACAGCGCCATTAACATCACTAGCTGTACGTCCAGGTCTTTTGATTTAAGTGGCTTTTTTATAAATGGCTTTAGCAACGCCTGCAGTTGCTGATAGAAGCGCAGCACACCAAAGCTTAACATGCGCGCAAACGCCGCATCTCTGGGCTCTAAATTTTCGGTTAAGTGGCTTAAAGACGATAGTGAATGCCCATCATCGCGTAACACGGATAACAGAATATTTAATGCCGCTTTGCGGGATGCAATTGATGTATCGCCGTGTTGATTTTTACCTGTCATGTTTTATTACTTATTATATTTTGATTGTCTTGCAGGTATCCGAAGCTAAGCATTTCTAAGTAGCAAACTCAACCCAGCACCATTGCAGTAATATCATGTGCATTGACAAATGCCGGTACATCCATGCTTTTTTTACCCGGCATCTGGATCTCTAACAGGCGTAAAACACCTTCTCCGGTGGCCACATCTATACCTTGTTTTTCACAACTGATAACGGTGCCAGGGTGATCATCTGTAGAACGATCAATCGCCTGTGCTCGCCAAATTCTTAACATCTGCTTTTTACCCTTTACTTCTATCGGGGTTTGCGCCACCGGCCAGGCATTAAAGGCGTTAACCTGTCGCTGTATATCAATAGCCGATTTGTTCCAGTCGATAAGAGCTTCAGATTTCTGTAACTTGTGGGCGTAATTAGCCTGTGCATCATTTTGTTTTTCAGCGTGTGTCGTCTGATTAATAATGGCGGGTAGTGCCGCCATTAATGCTTCGGCACCCATCAGCGCTAATTTGTCATGCAGGCTTGAGCCGGTATCATCACCCGCAATATCACACTGGCTTTTTAGCAGCATATTACCGGTGTCCAGCCACTCATCCATTTGCATAATGGTAATGCCGGTTTGTGTGTCACCCGCTAATATAGCCCGCTGAATCGGCGCCGCACCCCGCCAGCGAGGTAGCAATGAGGCATGAATGTTAATGCAGCCCAGACGCGGAGCATTGAGTATCTCACGGGGTAATATAATACCGTAGGCCACCACCACCATTAAATCTGCGTTAAGATCAATTAATGGTTGCTGATCATCTGCACTTTTTAATTTTTCCGGCTGATAAACTTTAATACCGTGCTCCAGTGCACAGGCTTTTACCGGACTCGGGGTTAATTTTCGCCCACGTCCCGCGGGCCGATCGGGTTGCGTGTAAACAGCCACAACTTCATGTTGTGACGCTATTAAGGCCTTTAATGGTGCCACGGAAAAATCCGGTGTGCCGGCAAAAATAATTTTCAGTTTTTCTTCACTCACTACATATCCGCCGTTTTCTGATGCTTTTCAAGCTTCTTTTTTATGCGATTACGCTTCAGTGGTGACAGATAGTCTACAAACAGTTTACCTTCGAGATGGTCCAGCTCATGTTGCACACAGACCGCCAGTAAACCATCGGCTTCCATATCAAACGCTTCACCCTCGCGGTTTAATGCACTAAATTTTATGTGCTCCGCCCGCTCAACTTTTTCGTATACACCCGGTACCGACAGGCAGCCCTCTTCATGCTGCTCAATCCCGTCTTTTGCAGTGACAACCGGGTTTATCAGACACAGGGGCGCATCCTTGTTTTCCGACACATCAATTACAACAATTCGTTGATGCACATTAACCTGAGTGGCTGCAAGCCCGATCCCCGGGGCTGCATACATAGTTTCAAACATGTCATCAACACATTGTTTTACCGTGTCGTCTACTGCATCTACCGGCCTGGCCTTGGTGCGTAAACGATCATCAGGAAACTTTAAAATCTCCAACAGGGACATAACTTTTACCTTTATTCCTACTTATACTTATCGGCCTGCATATGGCCAATAAATAAACTATTGTTAATTACTGAACAAACTTACTTCATTAATTCAAGTTTATCAGCTAAACTCTTGAAAACCACGGATAAATATGGGGATTCATACCTTGGATATTAAAGCACTCATGGCCAACTATGGACGCTTTGCACTTTTAATTGCATCAGCAACACTCTTTTCTGCCTGTTCCAGCACGCCGACAACTTCTGACGAAGCCTCCGAGGAGCCTGCGCCATTCGAGCCTCAAACTGGCATTATCGAAACCACCGTTGAGCCTGTGCAGGCAAATGAAAATAACGCCGTACAGACACAAAGCATCCAGCTCGCTGACAACCACCCCCGAGAGTATATCGTGAAAAAGGGCGACACGCTCTGGGATATTGCCAGCCTGTTTTTACGTGATCCCTGGTACTGGCCGGAAATCTGGCAGCGTAACCCGCAAGTTGAAAACCCCCACCTGATTTTTCCTGGCGACATTCTAACCCTGACCTATGTGAATGGAATGCCCCAGATACAGGTAGCCCGCGGTGAAGATGGTGTTGTCCGACGCGAGAGTAGCGATGGCGGCCGTAAAGTTGTTAAACTTAGTCCATCCATTCATCGTCAAACATTAAATGAAGCCATCCCCAGTATTCCTGCAGATGCGATTCGCCAGTTTCTAACGCGCCCCCGTGTAGTCTCCCAGGAGTTATGGGCTGCTGCCCCCTACATTGTTGGCAGTGATGATGCACATCTGGTGCTTGCAGCCAATAACAAGGTTTACATCCGCGGCCAGCTGGATAATGAACGCAGCCGATATAGCATCTTCCGCGAAGGCAACCGCCTGGTAGACCCGGAAACAAACAGGCTACTTGGCTTTGAAGTCATTTATGCCGGTGAAGTTAAGATTGAAAAATATGCGACACCTTCCACCGGCCTGTTACTTAAAACATCACGTGAGGTTCTGATAGGTGATCGTTTACTACCGACGGATAAAGCGGCTATCGATCAGCAATATTTCCCTCGCCTGCCGGACGATTACATTGATGGAAAAGTCATTTCTTTATTTGATGCGATCTCTTCAATTGCCAAGTATCAGGTTGCCGTCATAAACCGGGGCACCAACCACGACCTTGAAGTAGGTCATCTGCTGGCCACCTATCAGGCGGGTGGTATAGCCCGGGACCGTTTCCTTGACCGCACCAGCCGGGACCGTGGTGATGAGGATAAGCTGGAAATTGTATTGCCTGATGAACGCAGCGGTATTATGATGTTATTCAAGGTGTTTGATGATGTGAGTTATGGGCTGATACTTAAGTCCACCCGCTCAATCAGTAAATTAGACCGGGTAGATAAGCCGCGATAATTTTAAGGAATTATAACGACAGTGCGTAAAACTTGAACTGGCTGCCTAATGATTAGGGGCCAGTTTTTATTTTAATTAATCTCCAAATTAACCTCATTTTTTACCTGTCCGGGTTTGCCTTTCTAAATTAATTGCCCTTAAACTAGTGAACCTCTATTTCTGAGACAGGCAATACCATGGCAGCAATATCAACGGATGAGTTACGCAACCGGCTTAAGCTGGTGCGCTGCAACCTGCAACCAACAACACTTAATATATTACTAGGTCAATTTTCCAGCGCTGCTGCTATTTTTCAGGCATCCACCAACCAGCTCAAAGCAGTTCAGCTCAACGATAACCAGATAAAGCGAATTCAAGACCTCGATGCCAGCGAAGTTGATCGCGACCTGGCCTGGCTTGAGCACAGCGATCACGGAATTTTATTTTATGACGAAGCAGCCTACCCCAAACTACTGCGGGAAATCAGTGAGCCACCCTACGCCCTGTTTTATATCGGGGACATCGACTATCTACAGCAACCCCAGCTCGCCATGGTTGGCAGCCGCACCCCCACGACAGCCGGTAAACAAATTGCCGAAAATTTTGCCCACCATCTCTCAGATGCTGGCATAACCATTACCAGTGGATTGGCCCATGGTATCGATGCAGCCTGTCACCAGGGGGCACTAAAAGGCATCGCAGGCAGTGTAGCGGTGGTTGCCAATGGCCTGCACACAATTTACCCAAAAGCAAATACCAAACTGGCAGAAGCGATCTCACAAAATGGCTGCATTATCAGCGAAGCACCGGTTGGGGCTGACCCACACAAAGGCATGTTCCCCCGCCGCAATCGCATCATCAGTGGACTAAGCATTGGCACTCTGGTTACCGAAGCGGCCATCAATAGTGGCTCACTCATTACCTCCCGCCACGCCATGGAACAGGGCCGAGAAATTTTTGCGATTCCCGGCTCGATACATAATCCGCTTGCAAAGGGTTGCCATAATCTGATTAAATCCGGTGCAAAGCTGGTAGAAAGTGCTGCGGATATACTTGAAGAGTTGTTACCACTGGTAAATTCCAGCCCAATTCGCCATACTAGCGCCGCACAAACACCTCAATCTGCATCGCCTGGTCAGCCGATTGAAAGCACTGAGGAGCTGGATTCCAGCTACCAAACCCTGTTAGGTTATATGGAGTTTGAGCCAGTGGGTATTGACGAACTGGTAGAACGCAGTACCCTGAAATCATCTGAAATAGCCTCTATGCTCTTAATACTTGAGTTACAGGGCCAGGTGGTTTCACAAAATGGGCTATATACGCGGGCATAAATTATGTGCCGCATGAAACAAGGGGTTATATGCAGATCAAGGTATAACCTGAAATTAAAATCACTGAAATTATTTTACGGCGCTTAACTTGCCGCTGGGTTTAAGAGAGAAAGAATGAAACAAAATGTTGTTGATGTTTTAATGTATCTGTTTGAAAACATCATTACGGATGAAAATCCGGTTTTTCCAGAGAACGAACACATGTTTGATCGACTGGAAGATCTGGGCTTTCCCCATCACGATATCCTTCTAGCCTTTGACTGGCTGGAAGATCTGGCTGAAATTCACACTGAATTACTGTCTTCATCGACTAACAGCAACAGGCTGGCCATTAATACCGGTTCAGTACGAATATATAGCGAGCTTGAAAAAATATTGCTCGACCAGGATTGCGTCAGCTTTTTAATACAGCTTGAGCAAAACCAGGTAGTTACACCTCTTAGCCGAGAAGTAATTCTTGACCGGGTTATTGCACTCGATGTTGAACTAGAGTTAGAACAACTTAAGTGGATTATCATGATTGTTTTATACAGCCAGCCAGGTGAAGAAAACGCCTATGCCTGGATGGAAAATCTGATTTTCGAAACTAGTCAGGGTACTTACCTGAATTAAATTTATAAAAAATCCCGCAATGTTAGACAATATTGACTAACATAAAATAACATTAAAAATCATGAGTATTACATGAGTAACAGTCTGCTAATTGTAGAGTCACCGGCAAAAGCCAAAACCATAAAAAAATATTTGGGCAAAGGATTTCATGTACTCGCCTCCTATGGGCATGTACGGGATCTGATTCCTAAAACCGGTGCAATAGATCCGGCCAATGACTTCAGCATGAAATATCAGCTCATTGAAAAAAATGAAAAACATGTTCAAGCTATAAAAAAAGCCTTAAAAAAAGCTGACACTCTCTATCTCGCGACCGATCTCGACCGCGAGGGGGAAGCCATTTCATGGCACCTCTATGAAATTTTAAAAGAAGACGGCGACCTGAAGGACAAAACTGTTCACCGCATTGCGTTTAACGAAATCACCAAACGCGCATTAAAAGAAGCGGTCGACTCTCCCCGTGAATTATCCATGCCAATGGTTAACGCACAGCAGGCACGGCGCGCGCTTGATTATTTAGTGGGCTTTAACCTGTCGCCATTATTATGGAAAAAAGTTCAACGCGGCCTATCTGCTGGCCGGGTACAAAGCCCCGCACTGCGTATGATTGTGAGTCGTGAAGAAGAAATTGAAGCCTTCGATTCAAAAGAATACTGGACGATTTTTGCCGATACCGAAAAAGACAACAAAACTATTTCCAGTAAGTTGCGTATTTATAATAATGACAAGGTTTCTCAGTTTACTATCAATAACACCGAGCTTGCCGAGGCAGCACAAAAAACGTTAACCGCCGCCGCCAATGGCAAACTCACGGTTAGCAAAATAACCAAAAAGCAAACCAAAAAGAATCCGGCAGCCCCATTTACAACTTCAACATTGCAACAGGAAGCCTCGCGAAAACTAGGCTTTTCTGCACAACGTACCATGCGCACCGCACAACAATTATACGAGGGCATTGATATTGGCGATGGTGAAACGGTTGGCTTAATCAGTTATATGCGTACCGATTCTTTGATGCTGTCTCAGGATGCATTAGCGGAAATTCGCGACTTAATTGTTAACCGTTACGGTAAAGATAATTTACCCGACGAGCCCCGGATATTTAAAAACAAATCAAAAAATGCACAGGAAGCTCACGAAGCGATTCGCCCAACTTCAGCTAATCATATTCCGGATCAAATCAAAGCGGCTTTAAAGCCCGACCAGTTTAAACTCTACGAATTAATCTGGAAGCGTACCGTTGCATGCCAGATGGTACAGGCCACATTAGATACCGTTGCTGTAGATTTAAGCTGTGGTGATGCACATCAGTTTCGTGCCAATGGCTCAACCATTAAACACCCTGGCTTCATGTCTGTTTATATGGAAGATCAGGATGACAAAGAGGACGATGGTGACGAGGACGACAGAAAAAAAGATGATGATGAAAAATTCCTGCCGGCTTTAGAAGAAGGTGAAGAATTAAAATTATTAAACATCATTACCAATCAGCATTTTACCAAGCCACCCCCACGATACACGGAGGCCAGTCTGGTAAAAGCATTGGAAGAATACGGTATAGGTCGCCCGTCAACTTATGCGAGTATTATTTCTACTTTGCAAAATCGTGAATATGTAGAAAATGAAAATCGCCGTTTTACACCAACCGACATGGGACGAATTGTTAATTCATTTTTAACCCAGTATTTTACCGATTATGTAGATTACGACTTCACCGCAAAGCTCGAAGATGAACTCGACGCCATCTCCCGCGATGAAGAAGAGTGGCTGCCCTTAATGCAAAAATTCTGGACGCCGTTCATAGAAAAAGTTGAAGACATCGATGAAAACGTCAGCCGTGCCGATGTGGCTCAAAGTCGAGATGTGGGTGTAGACAAGGAAAGCGGAAAACCCATCACGGTGCGCATGGGGCCCTATGGTGCCTTTGCTCAGATTGGCGATAAAGACGATGAGGACAAGCCACGTTTTGCCAGCTTAAAACCCGGCCAGAAAATGAATGACATTACCATGGATAATGTCTACGACTTGTTTGTTTTGCCAAGAGTACTCGGTGAAACGGATGAGGGTGAAGAGGTCTCCAGTAATGTTGGTCGCTTTGGCCCCTATGTAAAGTTCGGCAAGTTCTTTGTGTCGATTCGCAAGGAGTTCCAGGAAAAGGGAATTGATCCATATAATATTGACTTTGAAACCGCGATGATTTTAGTGCGCGAAAAGAAAGAATTCGAAGCCAATAAATATATCAAAACCTTTGATGACTCTGATATTCAGGTTTTAAATGGCAGATACGGCCCGTATATTACCGATGGCAACAAAAATGCCAAAATACCGAAAGACAAAGAGCCTGCCAGTTTAACCCTGGCTGAATGCGAAGCGCTAATTGAGGCAGCACCAGAGCGCAAAGGCAAAAAGAAAAAAGTCGCTAAAAAGAAAACAGCGAAGAAAAAGACCGTGAAGAAAAAAACAGCTAAAAAGAAATCCGTAAAGAAAAAAACGGTGAAAAAGAAAAGCGTAAAAAAGAAATAGTTTCGAAAAGTTTTTTATGGGGAAGCCGGTTATAGCTGAAGCTAAATCCCCCTCATTCCCCCTTTTTCTAAGGGGGAGGCCTTTATTATATTTTTATGCTGCATATTAAATCCCAAAGAAGTATATAAAAAATGCGCACAAATAAATCATTCCAGCAAGCCGCAAATATAATTCGAAACAGCGGCATTATCTCTTATCCAACAGAATCCGTCTTTGGCCTGGGATGCGACCCCTTATCTGAAAATGCGGTACAGCGAATTCTTGAATTAAAACAACGCCCGGTTGAGAAGGGATTGATTATTGTGGCGGGTAAACTTGAACAGCTAATGCCCTATATCGAGATATCAGATAAAGAAAGACAAACCATACTTAGTACAAAAGAGCCAACAACCTGGCTGGTTAACAAGTCAACTCTCACACCGAGCTGGGTTAGTGGTTCACATAAAAAAATTGCTGTACGGATTTCTCACCATCCACTGGTTATAAGTTTATGTGCAGTATTAAATCATCCGATTATCTCTACCAGCGCTAATCCAGCGGGTAAACAACCAGCGCTAAGCAGCCTGCAAAGCGAAACCTATTTTTCTAATCATGTTGATTTATATCTGGACGACCCGACTAAAATTAGTGGCCAACCAACGCCAATTAAAGATATAGAAACAGGACAGCTTTTACGTTAAACCTTAATCTCAAGGCACTCCGATTTACCTGGAAATCAACTGCATTAATTCGCATCATCTTTAAAATCGACACTCCAGTGAGTGCCATCGCAGTAAGGTTTATTTTTTGAAGCTCCACAGCGACACAATGTATATTGCTGCTGCGAGGCATTTTCACGCCAATTTGCACCTTCAAGATCTGGACAACCTGACACAACATAAGGCCCATTGGGTGCAATAAAAATTGCCGATTCATTCTGCTGTTTTACTATCTCACCATCCGATAATTTATAACTTAATGCACCTGAAGGGCAACTATCAACAACCTCAATAATCTTATCGACCTCTGCCGCATCCGGATCTATCCAGGGCTCCTGCTTCATTCTGAAAACCAGTGCTAGGTTATCCGTACAAACACCCGCATGTGCACAAATACTACGATTATCGTAAATAGTTATTTTTCGCCCCGCATATTCATCGCGTTTATTTTCTAATTGCGATTCATTATTTTCACTGGTGAAATTTGCCTCGACATGCGCACCATCACAAAAGGGTTTATTGGCAGAGTGACCGCAGCGACATAACGCTATTGTTGGTTCAATTTCTATTGAACCTTTCTGGTTGGATAATTGCTTTAGATTTTTAACAATATACGGCCCGTCGGGTGCCGGACTAATCGTCGGGTTTTCGTTTTTACTCATATATTTCACCTCAAATAAGTTGGAGAATTAAATAATGAAAAACAAGATATAACCACTTTTTCTAAACGATTTATCTTATCGATTCCAGCGAGTTGAATCACTAATTGTTTCAAGCTCCTGCCTGATCCAGCCTTCAACTTTTTCCTTAACTTCTTCGGGCTCCATACCTAAGGCATTTACAGCTTCACCAATTGACACCGTAATTGTCCCGGGATATTTTATAAAGCTATGCTTTGGCCAGAATTCACCCGCATTGTGCGCCAATGGCAAAACTGGATGTGTTATGCGGGTCGCAAAAATAAAACCTCCTTTCTTATATTTGCTTTTTTTGGCGGGTGAAATACGGGTTCCTTCCGGAAAGATAATAACCCAACGACCGGCATTTAATTTTTGCTCGCCCTGCTCAACAATTTGATCTATGGCTTTTTTCCCAGCACTCCGATCTATAGCTATCGGGCTCATTAATGCCAGTCCCCAGCCAAAAATCGGGATACGAAATAATTCTTTTTTCATCACCCATAACTGATTCGGTAAAAAATCCTGGAATGCCAATGTTTCCCACGTTGATTGATGATTGGAAACAACCAGACTGGCCTCATCTGGAATATTTTCTTTACCTTTTATTTCATAATCAAGATTACAGAACCAGCGTAAAAAATGCATATTCATTTTTGCCCAACTTGAGCCAATCGCGTATCGCTGATTAACCGGCAGCCAGAAACAAACCAGTACTGCAGTTACGACAATTACCATGCTAATAAAATGCACTAGCCAGAACAGGCCGGAACGAATATATAGTTCTGCTTGAGAGTATTGTCTCGTTTTCTTCATTTAAATCCTTCAAAAAATATTTCGTTATTCCAGAAACTTTCTATCAAGAATGACAGTAATTCACATATTTATATTTCTACGACTGTAAGCGTGATAAATCAGCCGCTTTCATAAATAAATTATGTAGCTGACTTAACATTGCCAGACGATTATTTTTCAACGCTTCATCTTCAGACATTACCATCACCTTATCAAAAAATGCATCGATCGGATTACGCAACGCAGCCAGTTGGTGTAATGCCTCTGAATAGTTACCCGCTTCAAATATTGGGGCAACTTTTGTTGACATGGCCTGCAGTTTTTCGTTTAGATTTTTTTCTTCAGTTTCCTTCAATAGCTTTTCATCTATCGATGATGGACAATCACCTTTTAGTTTTTTTAAAATATTACCAATTCGCTTATTAGCCGCCGCTAAACTTTCTGCCTCATCCAGTTTTCTAAAATCATTAACCGCATGAATTCGCCTGTCGAAATCAAGTGGTCGCGTTGGTCTTAGGGCAATCACCGCATCATAAACATCTACACCGATTTTTTGACTGGTATAGTAAACCTTTAAACGATCCAACATAAAGCCAATTACTTCATCTATCGACTTACTACTATCTACCTGATTGGTGTAGGCTTTTGCCGCATATGATAGCAATACTTTTAAATCAAGATCCAGTTTACATTCGATTAAAATACGTAGCACCCCCAGTGCGGCACGACGCAATGCAAACGGATCTTTTTCACCGGTGGGTTTCTGTCCGATGGCAAATATACCGAGAAGCGTATCCAACTTATCCGCAAGTGAGACTATTTGTCCGGTTTTTCCATTGGGTAAATTATCACCGGCAAATCTCGGCATGTATTGTTCATCTAATGCATCAGCAACTTCAGCCGGCTCACCATCATTGATCGCATAATAGCGCCCCATAATGCCCTGTAAATCTGAAAATTCGCAAACCATTTCGGTCATTAAATCGCACTTACTTAAAAGCCCAGCTCGTTTTGCATATTCTGTATTTTCATTTAAATCTTTTGCAATAGCTTCTGCAATACTCGCAACCCTTAATGATTTATCACCAACTGATCCGAGTTTATTTTGAAACACAACCTTGTTAAGCGATTCGATATGATCTTCGAGATTCTTTTTATTGTCCTGTTCCCAGAAAAATTTCGCATCGCCCAGACGCGGTCGAATGACCCGCTCGTTACCTTCTTTCACTTTATGTGGGTTTTTACTTTCGATATTGCTGATGGTAATAAAGTGCGGTAGCAATTTGCCTTTTTTATCTACCACTGGAAAATACTTCTGATGATCCTGCATTGAAGATATTAAGCTTTCCGCAGGCACACTTAGAAACTCTTTATCAAAATCGCCTGACACGGCAACAGGCCACTCAACCAGCGCACTGACTTCCTGCAATAATTCATCATCAATTAATGCCTGCCCACCCAGCTTTTTTGCTGCGTCTTCTGCCTGCTTTCTTACGAGCGCCATGCGCTTTTCACGATCGACCATTACATAACCCGGCGATTTCATGCGGGATACATAATCAACCGGCGATTGTAAATTTATCACTTCAGGATGATGGAAGCGGTGACCGCGTGAATTTCTCCCTGATCGAACGCCTAAAATTTCAGCATCAATTACATCATGCCCAAACAACATAACAACCCAGTGAACCGGTCGCACAAATTCGGCGGTACTATCACCCCAACGCATGCGTTTTGGTATCGGTAATTTCGCTAGAGACTGGCTAACAATGTCCGGCATAATATCTGCAGTGGACTTACCAATTTCTTCAACTCTGAAAACCAGCCGTTCACCCTTATCGGTTTGGGTCGTTGCAAGCTCAGACACTTCAACTCCGCAACCACGCGCAAAACCCTGTGCGGCTTTGCTCGGCTTGCCATCTTTATCGTAAGCTGCTTTTACATTGGGGCCAAGTTTTTCTATTTCTCGATCCGCCTGCGCTTCATCAACCCCATCAATTAAAACGGCAAGTCTGCGTGGCGAAGCATAGATGTTTATTTTTTTAAAATTAACTCCCGCTTCCTTTAAGCCATTTTCAATACCGCTGGCAAATGCATCAGCTAATTTATTAAGTGCCTTTGGAGGTAATTCTTCTGTACCAATTTCAACTAAAAGATCACGGCTGCTCATTATTTTTCTCCCCCTGTAGCATTCTTTCCAATAGGGAAACCTAAGGCTTCACGTGCCTCATAATAAGAGCTTGCCACTGCACGGGATAAAGTGCGCACGCGCAAAATAAATCGCTGGCGTTCGGTAACTGAAATTGCGTGGCGTGCATCCAATAAATTAAATGTATGAGAGGCTTTTAAAGCCTGCTCATAGGCGGGCAATGGTAGGCCTGCTTCAATCAGGCGTGCACTTTCTTTCTCACAGGTGTCAAACCAGGCGAATAATGATTCGGTATCCGCGTGTTCAAAATTATAGGCCGACTGTTCCACTTCATTCTGATGAAACACATCACCATAGCTCACTTCTCCCTGCGGGCCTCTGGTCCAGACTAAATCAAAAATACTTTTGGCATTTTGGATGTACATAGCAAGACGTTCCAGGCCGTAGGTAATTTCACCGGTCACCGGGCGACACTCTAATCCACCTACCTGCTGGAAATAGGTAAACTGAGTTACTTCCATTCCGTTCAACCAGACTTCCCAGCCCAGCCCCCAGGCACCTAACGTTGGAGACTCCCAGTTGTCCTCTACAAAGCGGATATCGTGCTCTAATGGATCGAAACCGAGCATTTTTAGTGAGTCGAGATACAGTTCCTGAATATTGTCCGGGTTTGGCTTTAGTGTCACCTGAAACTGGTAATAGTGTTGCAAACGGTTGGGGTTTTCACCGTAGCGGCCATCTGTGGGTCGTCTACAGGGCTGCACATAACATCCACGCCAGGGCTCCGGCCCAATGGATCGCAAAAATGTTGCCGGGTGAAAAGTGCCCGCACCCACTTCCATGTCCAGTGGCTGAATGATTGCGCAGCCATGTTGTGCCCAGAAATCCTGTAGAGCACTAATCATGCCCTGAAATGTTGATACGTCGTGTGCCATTTAAATTTTTTCTGTCTTATTTTTAAAGCAAGCTAGTATACCGAATGTGGCACTAAATGACCTGCCTGTTTTTATGTTTATTCCCTCTCTTTAACCACGTGGCGCTGGTTAGGATTTTATTTTTCACATAAGCATACAAATCACCCTCCACTTTAATTTCATCAAGGGGCCTTAACAGCCACATCAACTCAGCCCTACTATTTCTACCCGCTTTAACGGATAATACGCCTCCTTATTTATTCGCTGATACTCCATGTCTGAAAACAACGTCTCCTTGCCTGAACTTGCTAGCTGGTTAAACGATAGTACTCGCCCCGCCAACACCCTCAACTTCGATCAGCTACTGGGCTTTTTATTTGCCATAAACTGTACTCCGACTGTACTTAAAGACAGTGACTGGATGCCCGCGGTTTTTGGCGATCAACTAAGTGCTGTTCGCACTGCGAATGAATATTTAGATACCATTATTCGTGTAAAAAATCACATTACGCAGGATATTGATGATTTTATGGTCAGCCTGCCAAAGCCTTGCCAGCTCACCGAACCTTTTGAAGCTAACTTCGAAACCAATGCATTACACCACTGGGGCAAGGGATTTGAGCTGGGCCTGACACTCACCGAGCATTTCTGGGACGATTGCAAGGAAGAGGCCCAGCCACAATCTTTCTGGATGATGCTGAGCTTCTTTTCTAATTTGCAAAATGCCCAGCAACTTACTGCTAAATTTCAAAATGGTGCCCTGCCAATTGAAACTGTCACCCGCCATATTTTCAGCGAATTTAGTAAAATGATGCAGGGCTATGCAGACCTGGCTAAAAAACATCGCCAACAGAGTAAGCCCGCTAAAATAAATATCACCTCCAGTGCGGTCAAAAACTCTGCCGGTATTCCGGTAATGGGAGCATCACAACCGGGGCAGGATGCCAGCCAACTCATTCAACAGGCATGGGCGGCGGATAACCCGCTCGAAAAAGTGCAGCTGGCGCATCAGGTGCTGGAGCAGGACCCGGATAATATCAATGCCCTCATGCTACTCGCACAGTGGGATGCTGCCAATTCTATTGAAAGGCGCGATTTACTAAAGCGCGCCGTCGAAGGCTGTGAGCGTGTCCTCGGTACCGAGTTCTTCGAAAAAAATACCGGCCGCTTCTGGTTAATTCGTGAAACACGCACCTTTATGGAAGCCCTCACCAACCTCGCCAGTACCTATGCACATCTCAAAGATTTCGGCCATGCCATTGCCTGCTACGAAAGAGGCATCACGTTGAATCCAGCGGATAACCAGTTTAATCGTTACCCCTTGAGTAACTGTTATATTCAAAGTGAACAGTTTGAAAAAGCCCATCAACTGGCGCAGCAATTTCAACATGATAAGGGTGCTTTCTTTTTATTTGACCAGGCTTTAATCAGCTTCATTGAATCAGGAGATAACCCTCAAAGCAAAGCACTCAAAAAACAGGCTTTAGCACACAACAAATACGTATCGAAAATTTTATCGGGAAAAATCAAAATGCCGAAGCGCATGCCGGAGAGATTAAGCTCGGGAGATAAAGATGAGGCGGTACTGTATGGAGCACAGAACCTGCAGCTGTGGCGCTCAGTGCCTGGGTCTATTCCATGGTTAATGAAGAAATAGTTTTATACGAATAAATTCGAAGCTACAGAGGTTTAGCCAATTCAGCAATCCAGAGCTGAAGATTTGCCATGTTGCAGCTATCAGTATCAAGCAGTTTCATTAAAAATCCATAGGCGACTTTTCCTTCAACCACAACCGATAACCATTCATACGTAAAAATACATCGGTGGCGAAAAGACGACGCGTTTATTCCCGTCAATAATAAGGATCATTGTTAATTAAAGGCTCAAATAATGCTGCCGCCATTTCAAACAGGGTTAAATAATAACCCGTCTGTGGTCGATACAACGCACTTTCCAGCAAACCTAAACACGCACTCCGGCAGCACCCCCAAATCGCTTAATTAGAATAGAGTGCATTTTCAGCACCTCATCATGTGTTAGAAATTGACAGAACCTGACATGTCAATCTGCTTGAGGTATCTGTGCACAAGCACATCACTACAGAGGACGGAATGCCAAATGGTGGTATCACTCCCCGATGCAGACGCACCATAACAGGCTAGTTACTTATGGCGGTAACTGATAAAATAGACGATTCAGTTTCAAATTTCATCAGGTTCCCCCACATGTCCCAACAACGCAAAGCCGTCGCCCTTATTTCCGGCGGCCTCGATTCCCTACTCGCCGCCAAAGCCATGCTCGAACAGGGCATCCATGTGGAAGGTATCAATTTTTTCACCGGCTTTTGCGTTGAAGGCCATACCCATGCCATTCGTAAAAAAGATAAATCCAGACCCAAACGCAATAACGCTTTGTGGTCGGCCGAACAGCTGGGCATCAAACTGCACATTATCGATATCGTTGAAGAATATAAAGATGTGCTGCTCAACCCAAAACACGGCTACGGCAAAAACATGAACCCCTGTTTGGATTGCAAAATTTTTATGGTCAACAAGGCCAAGCAATGGGCGGAAGAAAATGGCTTTGATTTTATTATTACCGGCGAAGTGATTGGCCAACGCCCCATGTCGCAACGCAAAGATACGATGCCGGTTATTTCAAAAGAGTCCGGTGCAGATGACCGTTTACTGCGTCCGCTTTGCGCTCAAAATTTGCCCGAAACTCTGCCGGAAAAAGAAGGCTGGGTAAACCGTGAAGAATTGTTTGGTTTCTCCGGTCGCAATCGTAAGCCACAAATGGAGCTTGCAAAAAAATTCGGCTTTGAAGATTATGCAAAACCCGCGGGGGGCTGCTGCTTTTTAACCGATGAAAACTATTCTGCCAAGCTCGTAGACTTATGGGATGCCCGAGGTAGCCGTGAATATGAAATGGATGATGTAATGTTACTCAAAGTCGGGCGCCACATTCGCCCGGTACCCCACTACAAATTAATTATCGGCCGTGAAGACGGTGAGAATAAATTTTTGCAGGGCTATAAAAACAATTTCATTACTTTTAAAACCATGGATTGCCCTGGCCCGCTGACCTTGCTCGACGGTGTCGCCAGTGATGCTGACCTGGAATTTGCCGCACAAATTTGCGCCCGTTATTCTCAGGGGCGTAACGCAGAAACGGTTACCATTGAAGCCCGGCGCACCAACGGGGACACGACAACTCTGGTCGTTAAACCCATGCCCTCTTCTGAAATCAGCCCGCAGTGGTACGTATAATGGCGCATTATGAATTAGACGCCCGCCGTATGTTTTGCCCGATGCCAGTCATTCGCACACAGGACAAAATAAAAGAACTGAAAGTGGGCGACACATTAGAGATAGTTTCAACTGATCCCGGTGCGCTAAATGACATTCCGGCATGGAGCCGAATTAATGGACACAAGGTTTTAGAAACCCGTGAAACCGATGATGAGGTTTTTGTTGTAGTCGAAGTGTGTGACAACTAATAGCGTTAAATCAGGCGGCTGCCTGAATTATACGTTTCGGCGCTTTATCTTCTTTATGCTGCACCACCACACTATATTTTAATTCTCCCGCATTGCTGTTATACCATTGTGAGCATGCGTCTAGCGCTTCATTGATTGAACGGAAATAAGACAGTACATGACCGGCTTCGGTCATTAATACAACGGTATTTTCACTCCATTCTCGTATGCAAAATTTCATCTTCTTTTCCTCATAAAGTTAGATTAATCGCAAACCAATTATCGAGAGGAAAGTTGACAGATTTATTACAAAGACATGAACAGACAGTGAATTATTTACTGTGTCGCTAGAGAAAGGAAAATGACTTTAAAAAAATAAAAAAAGACCACGAATAACGGGGGATTATTCGTGGTCTTTTTTAATGCTTTATACCGAACTAAAAGTGTAAGAATGCTCCCAGCATCAATCCACTAAATTCCAGGTCACTGGAAACACCACCAACATCATCAAGCACCACTGTGCTGCTTTTAAAACCCGCTTCAAAACCAATCACTCCCAACTCATACATGGCTCGTAAGCGAATATCACGGTATTCACTGCCGTCATAATTAATAATATTAATATCGCCACCCACCGAAAAACCAGTCAATGGTAGATCAAACTGGGCTGATGCATATAGCATTGGAATGGTTTCTGAAATAGACACTTTCTCGGTTGCAATAATAAAATCACCATCGAGTGAGCGCACATTGAGCCCTAAGTCCAGGCTAACCCAGTTATCCAGTAAACGGTAATACAGAATTGCATCTGTGGTATCCAGGCTGATAGAGGCCGGTCCGGTTAGTGAAACACCATTACCAAAATCCAGTCCACTTGCAGCTCCATCCGAGCTTATACTAGCCGTCTCAATTCGAATATTAGGGATAATTGGTACAAAGTGTTCAAACGCTGCCCATAAATAGGCATCTTGCTCACCGCCAAAATTTAAATCGGATTCCACGTCAATCACATCATCACCGACCGTACCAAAGGTGCCGGAGGGATCATAATCCCACATACCGCCACCCACGAAGAACCCCAAAGCATCGGCATTTGCAGCACTGCTAAAGGCACCTGAGAAGATTGATAAAGCCAGAACTAAAGGGGTTGAAAATTTACGCATATCTGAAAATCCTACATTAAAACAATAATATTAGTTTAGTTTTATACGCCGCATCAAACTGTGAAGCAGGTAAATATATTATATTCTTAATTTACTTAATTAATACGGGTTATGTAGATTAATCTTTTCGGAAAACAAATCAACACATCACACTTGCAAGCGCCGGCGCAAGACAGGACAATAGCGCACTCATAAATTTTCGGTATTTTCGCCCGTGGAACTAGACAACAATCAACGCAAAAAGGCCATGGACAAAGCCACCTGGTGGGGGCTAATAGTTAATTTACTCCTGTCGGTGGGCAAACTGCTGTTCGGCTATATAGGTCACTCACAGGCATTGATTGCTGATGGATTACACTCGTTATCCGACCTGGTGTCCGATGCCATGGTATTACTGGCTACTCATCACTCTAATATAGATGCGGACGATGACCACCCCTATGGCCATGCGCGTTATGAAACTTTTGCCACCATCACCCTTGCAGTATTGCTCACCGTAGTGGGTGTCGGCATCGGCATAGACGCAATTAATCGTCTGATGGATTACCAGAGCATCGCCACGCCAACGTATCTCACCCTGGTTGTAGCGGGACTTTCAATACTGAGCAAAGAGGCGTTATATCAATACACCATGATTGTAGCGCGACGGGTTAAATCCAAACTGCTGGAGGCCAACGCCTGGCACCATCGTAGTGACGCCATATCGTCCATTGTGGTATTTGTGGGCATTGCCGGTGCCATCCTCGGTTACCCGTTGCTCGATTCGGTAGCGGCAATTGTGGTGGCATTGATGATTTGTAAAATTGCCTGGGATCTGGGTCATCAGAGCTTTCAGGAGCTGGTGGATACGGGGCTAGAGCAGGAAACATTACAAGCAATGGAAGCCACCATACTGGGTGTTGACGGGGTTGAGCAGATGCACATGCTGCGCACTCGGCGCATGGGGCATAGCGCCCTGGCGGATGTGCATATTCTTGTTTCTCCCAGGCTCAGTGTATCCGAGGGCCACCAGATTTCAGAAGCCGTAGAAATGGCGTTAATCGACCAGTTTGACGAAATTAACGACATTACAGTACACATTGACCCGGAAGATGATGAACTTACAGATAACAGCTGTAAACACTTACCTTTACGAGCTGATGTTTTGAAATTTCTGGAAGAACACTGGCGCAATATCCCGGAAACCCGCGAATTGCTCCACACGACACTGCATTATCTGGATGGGGCGGTTAATATCGAATTAGTGTTGCCATTAACTATTATCGAATCTGGCAAAAACGCTGAGCAAATTAAACAGCAAATTAAAGACGCTTGCAAAAAGCTGGAATGCATTGGCACTGTGGATATTCTATACAAATAAGCACCGCTTTAGTGCGCCTAAATGGGTGTTGCTCTATATTGGTGCAAAAAGAAGACAGACAAGGCTTGAAACCCCCTATAAAACGGTTTTACAAGTGGCATATTTTGTGCAAAATAGTCCGCTGAGGTTTGTGCGCAAGGGACCTGTCGCATTTGAGTGAATCGGCTCGGGCATTTAACTCTGGCTGAGCACTTAAATCCGACAAGTTTCAGTTACACATTTTTTATTATTTGAAATCAGACGTTTTTTTGAACTGATTTTATAACATGATTTTTTAAGATCAAACATTTGGAGACAACACAATGTCAGATATGTCAGTAAGTGACGTACTAAAAATGATGAAAGACAACGACGTTAAATTCGTTGATTTTCGTTTCACAGATCCACGCGGTAAAGAACAGCACGTTTCTGTGCCTTCACACACCGTTGATGAAAACACATTTGAAGAAGGCAAAATGTTTGACGGCTCTTCAATTGAAGGCTGGAAGGGCATAAACGAATCAGACATGATTATGATGCCTGATGCCTCAACTACAGTTATGGATCCGTTCTGCGAAGAAGCAACTATGAACATCAGCTGTGACATCATCGAACCAGCCACCATGCAAGGCTATGAGCGTGACCCACGTTCAATCGCCAAGCGTGCTGAAGAATACATGAAGTCTACAGGCATTGCTGATACAGCTTACTTCGGTCCTGAAAACGAATTTTTCGTTTTCGATTCTGTTACCTGGGAAAATTCCATGGGTTCAGTGAGCTACAAAATCGGCTCAGAAGAAGCAGAATGGAGCAAAGGCATCCAGACTGAAACCGGTAACCTGGGTCATCGCCCTGGCGTTAAGGGTGGTTATTTCCCCGTACCTCCAGTTGACTCATTACAGGACCTGCGTTCTGCCATGTGTTTAGTAATGGAAGACATGGGTGTTGAAACTGAAGTTCACCACCACGAAGTTGCAACCGCTGGACAATGTGAAATTGGTGCCCTGTTCAACACATTAGTTAAAAAAGCAGACGAAGTTCAGAAACTGAAATATGCTATTCACAATGTGGCCCACGCTTATGGCAAAACGGCCACATTTATGCCCAAGCCATTAGTTGGCGACAACGGTAACGGCATGCACGTTCACCAGTCTCTTTCTAAAGATGGTAACAACCTGTTTACTGGCGACCTGTACGGCGGCCTGTCTGAAATGGCACTGTTCTACATCGGCGGCATTATCAAACACGCTCAAGCGTTAAATGCATTTGCTAATGCATCAACTAACTCTTACAAGCGCTTAGTTCCAGGCTTTGAAGCACCCGTTATGCTGGCATACTCTGCACGTAACCGTTCAGCATCTATCCGAATTCCTTTTATCTCTAACCCTAAAGGTCGTCGTATCGAAGTTCGCTTCGGTGACAACACTGCGAACCCATACCTTTGCTTTGCGGCAATGTTAATGGCTGGCCTTGATGGTATTGAAAACAAGATCCACCCAGGGGATGCGATGGATAAGAACCTGTATGACCTGCCTCCTGAAGAAGAAGCAGCCATTCCACAGGTTGCCCATTCATTTGATCAGGCACTGGCTGCGCTAGATTCAGACCGTGCATTCCTGACTAAAGGCGGTGTATTTACGGATGATCAGATCGATGGTTATATCGAACTGAAGAACGAAGAAGTACAACGATTACGTCAGGCAACCCATCCGGTTGAGTTCGACATGTACTACTCTCTGTAAGCAGCCGTTAACGCTTAATCTTAATAGAGAATAAAAAAAGCCCCGATAATCGGGGCTTTTTTTACACTGCCTTTAGGCAATGCCCACAAATCCTATCAAATGTTTTGCACAGCCGCTTAAATACCACTAATATTCAGACATGATTAAATTTAAACTTTTAGCTTTTTTTCTCTGCACACTCTTCAGTTACTCAAGTGCATTCGCACAAATGTACAAATGGGTCGATAAAGAAGGCAATATCAGCTATTCGGATCAGCCTCCTTATAAAGGCGCCGAGCAACTGGACGCCCCCGCATTGTCTACCGTGAGCCGAACCAGAGCGACTCCCCAGCAATCTGCAGACAATACTGAGCCTGCAGAAGATGATAAAAAAGAAGTTACAAAGTACACGGAATTAAAAATTACGTCACCAATGAACGATGAAACCATACGGGACAATTCCGGCAATTTTTCCATTTCATTCACGGTAAAACCCGCACTGGATACTAATTTTAAGCACACTTTTAGCGTAAGTATGAACGGCAAAGTCGTTAAAAATAACCTCACCTCTGGCTCCGCTAGCTTCAGTAACATTGACAGGGGTACTCACAGCATCAGCGTTTCGGTAAAAGACAAAAGCGGTAAAACACTGCGTAAATCAAAATCCGTTACAATACATCTTCACCGTCAGTCTGTTCTACGCAGACAAGCCAGATAATCTCCTGTTGTTTGCCCAGAACCATTCTTTCTAAACAACTCTTCACCATTAACGCCATTCGGCTTCGCACCAACATAGTGCGACTTTAGATTTTTTATAGTATCCTTAATGACAGTATATAAAACACTGGCGCTTAATTGCTATTTTTAGCACACCAGAATCTTTCCAAGCTATTGTTTTATATGATTTTATTTGAACATGATCAGTAAATAATTATATTCAATACACTTGGTTCACTTCTTGCACTGCAACTTGTTATGGTCGATACAAACAATTATAAGCCTAGTTATCAGCATAATATTCTTGATAATCTGAGCACAGCAGTTGTACTTCTCAATGCCGAACTGGTTATTGAATATATCAATCCCGCCAGTGAAAACCTGTTTCAAATCTCCAGTCGACAAGCAACCGGTTGCGGGCTCAATAAAGTTATGCAGGTTAATGATGACTTTATCAGTCGCCTGAAAGATGCATTAATCAATTCTCACCCGATTACAGAACATGAAGCCGCTATCCAGCTTACCGATGGGCGAGAAATAATTATTGATTACCACCTTAACCCATTGCAACTTGCAGATCAGGAAATGCAACTGATTCTGGAAATATCACATATGGATCGGCACATTCGTATTGCCCGTGAAGAGAAGTTACTTAACGAACAAAATGCCACTCGCAATCTGGTACGAGGCATGGCCCATGAAATTAAAAACCCGCTGGGCGGCTTACGTGGTGCAGCGCAATTACTTGAGCGAGAATTACCCAATGCAGAACTAAAAGAGTATACACAAATAATAATTGGCGAAGCAGACCGCCTACAGTCTCTCGTTGACCGAGTACTTGGGCCTAATAATGTGCCGAAAAAACACAATGTAAATATTCACCAGATCCTGGAACATGTCAGGCAGCTTGTACAGGTCGAACTCTGTGAAGATGCCTATATCCATTTTAATCTGGACTATGACCCCAGCTTGCCTGACATAATGGCAGACTCGGACATGATGATCCAAACCATTCTAAATATCACTCAAAATGCGGTACAGGCTTTAGCAGGAAGTGGAGAGATCACCTATAGAACTCGCCCCCTGCGCCACTTCACCATTGGACACACTCACCACCGGCTAGTTTTACAGGCTGACATTATTGATAATGGTCCGGGGATTCCTGAAAGCTTGCAGGAGCAGATATTTTATCCAATGGTAACTGGCAGGGCTGATGGCACGGGGCTGGGCCTGTCTATTGCCCAGTCACTTATCAATCAGCATGGTGGATTGATTAAAATGAACAGTCGACCGGGTAAAACCATTTTTACGCTCTACCTACCCCTGTCTAATGCACCTGCCAAAAGCAAAGCCAATAGCTCGACCAATAAACATGGAAAAGCTGCATAATGGAGAAAATAAATGAGCGAACATAATGTATGGGTAATTGATGACGACCCGTCTATTCGCTGGGTACTCGAAAAAGCCCTGAAGTCGGCCAGTTTTGTAGTCAGCAGCTTTGAAACTGCGGATGCTGCTCTGGAGCTTCTAAAAGATTCACAGCCTGATGTGATTATTACCGATATTCGCATGCCGGGCATGGATGGCTTTGAATTTTTAAATATCCTGAATGAACAATTTCCGAAAATTCCAGCCATTATTATGACTGCCCACTCCGATCTGGATAGTGCGGTTTCCGCCTATCAGGGGGGTGCATTTGAATACCTGCCCAAGCCATTTGACATAGATGATGCGGTGGATTTAACCCAGCGCGCCTGCAAGAAAAGTGACGAGTACACACACAAACAAGCCTCGCAGGTTATTGCCACCCCGGACATAATTGGCGAAGCACCTTCTATGCAGGAAGTATTTCGAGCGATTGGGCGGCTATCAAAGTCCAATATTACCGTCTTAATCAATGGTGAATCCGGCACAGGTAAAGAGCTGGTGGCCAGTGCATTACACAAACACAGCCCACGGGCTGACCGACCTTTCATTGCAATTAATACCGCAGCCATTCCAAAAGATTTACTGGAATCTGAACTGTTTGGCCATGAGCGTGGCGCCTTCACGGGTGCCACAGCACAACGTCGCGGGCGCTTTGAGCAAGCCGACGGGGGCACCCTGTTTCTGGATGAGATTGGAGATATGCCCGCAGATTTACAAACTCGCCTGTTAAGGGTGCTCGCGGATGGACAGTTTTACAGGGTGGGTGGACACACACCTGTTAAATCCAATGTGCGCATCATAACCGCTACCCATCAGGACTTACAGCAACGGGTGAAAGAAGGCCTGTTCCGCGAAGACTTATACCATCGGCTTAATGTCATCCGCATCCATATTCCGCCACTGCGTGAACGCAAAGAAGATATACCTGCACTATTAGCTTTATTTTTAAAACAGGCCGCTGAAGAAATTCAGGTGGAGGCCAAAATATTACTTAGCGATGTAGAGGCTTATTTATCCAGTCTGGACTGGCCCGGTAATGTGAGGCAACTTGAGAATAGCTGTCGCTGGATAACCGTGATGGCTTCAAGCCGTGAAATTCACATGTCGGATCTGCCACCAGAACTATCCCCCGAAAGCCAGAACACAACAAGCAAGCCTACACAAAACTGGGAAGACAGTTTACAAAGCTGGGCAGAAACCCAGTTAAACATCGGCAAAGGGCATTTACTGGATGAGGCTCAACCCAGATTTGAGCAGATACTGATTAATGCCGCTCTCAGCAAAACCAATGGCAAACGCCAGGAAGCGGCAAAACTACTGGGCTGGGGGAGGAATACCCTGACCCGAAAAATTAAGGAACTGGGTATCAGTTAAATTACAGGACAATTTTTCATAAAAAAGGCCTGCGCTTGCAGGCCTTTTTTATCGATGGGATCCAGCACTTTTCTATAGCTTTTTGCACACCGTCAAGTTGGTTGCGTTCTGGTCATAGGTTGCAGAGTTAACCGTTTGTCTAAACTCACCCGCGCCCCCATCCCCATCATCAATCTGCCTATCAATTATTTCCGCAATTTTGCCTGGCATATTAACCATGCAAATAACCGTACCGTTAATACTCGCACCGTTTTGCTGCACCTGAATATTCCCACCAAACGCATGGGTTGGGTTATTAGTGCCGGTACCCGCTACCAGGCCTGATTGACGCAGATGATCCCATACATCCGGACGCTCTCCATTATTGATAATACCATTGCCATCACCGCCGGTAACAGAACCACCCCAGCGATCATCCGCATTCGGATCATCACCGGGAAATGCAGAGTAGCGATCAAGATATGAAAATATCGCTGCTGAAATGCCATTAAAATCATTCGATACACGCTTTATCTTTGCATTGGTCATCATTTCCTGACCCTTCAATACACCACCGAGCAATAAACCGATAATTACCAATACGATGGCTATTTCAATTAATGTAAAACCCGCTTGTTTTTTCATAACAGTGTCTCCATGAGAAATTCCTTTAAAATTAAAATGTTTATTTGATTTTATGATTATTTTGCACAAGTAATGCCAGAAACATAATGCCCCTGACGTTCAACAACTTAGCAGACGCCATTCAACATTGGCAATATTTTTTGTGGGATTTTCAACATATTAAATCGATATTCTGTTGAGATTTCAACAGGTGACAGAATTTAAACTAAACTTAACAGCAAGAATATTCAATTTTTCGGAGCAGTTAGATCCATGTTACGTCTACCAGAACTGCTAATTAGAATATCCGGCCCCCGTTTTGAATTGATTAACCTTGGTTTCATGCTGTTACTTCTAAACCTTGCACTTAATCAAGCGACTGTTAACCAATATCTAACATCGTCTTTATTAATTTCACACATGGGGTTTTTTCTGCTCTGGTATCCGGCAGTAAATGGCTCTGAAAAGGTTCGTCTCAAAAATATATTTTTTATTTTTATTATAAGTACACTTTTGTATTTATTTTTTGGCAACGGGTTAATTGCCCTGTGGATTATTCTATTAACCGGCCTGACCAGTGGGAGCGCACTGGTTAATGGTGTTCAACGAACGTTATATGCACTTGCCACCATTGTGCTAATTTTACTATTATGCCTGGTTATTACACCTCGTATATTTCACTTTCAGAATTTTAGCCTTGAAATACAGGAGATTGTTTTCTATCTGATTTCACTATGCTGTCTTATCATTATTATATTTCCTATTAAGCAACAAAAACTATGGCTTGATAAAAAACCATCTATTCGCAGCATACAGGTTGACTATCTACATAGCATCTTAATCAGTTTTGGCCTTTTCAGCTTTTACACTACCAGCATTATCATTAGCTTTACAACACACATTCACTATCTCCAGTCATTTTTAATTACTGCTTTCTCACTTGGTATTTTTATAATTATTTTAAACACAAGATTACTGCCTCGACATGGAATTGCAGGTTTAAGTCAACTCTGGGAACAACATGTGCTTAATATTGGTAACCCATTTGAAAACTGGGTAAAGCAAACTTCACTACTTGGTGAGAACAATAAAATCACCCCTGATTTATTTTTAGAACAAAGTATCGAGCACCTTATCTCTCTGCCGTGGATAAGCGGAGTCCATTGGTCAGATGAAAAAGTAGAAAAATTATTTGGTAGCATCAGCAACCAACAAAGTATATTTGAAAACCATAACATTAAAATAACACTTTACAGCCAGGTTCCCATGGGGTCGGCGCTGAAAATCCATGCGCAGTTATTAATGCACTTAATGTGTTTTTTTTATCAATCAAAACTTCGTGAAATATCCTTAAAAAATCAGATTCATTTAAAAGCCATTTATGAAACCGGCTCAAAACTCACCCATGACATTAAAAATATTTTACAATCTCTGAATGCATTAACCGGCGTTGTTAACTCTTGCGATGACCCCGTTGAAGGTTATCAGTTAATTGGAAAGCAACTGCCGATATTAACTCAGCGCTTACAGAATACACTGGACAAGTTACAATCCAAAACTAATACGGGCAAAAGCTTTAAACGAGTTGATACCTGGTGGAGTGAATTACAAAGCCGTTATCATGGTAGGGACATTTTATTCACCGGAAAAATAAATGCAGATATATCTATAGATACCGATGTATTTGATACTATATTAGAAAACTTACTGGAAAATTCCAGAAACAAACGACGGACTCAACCGGATACGTCAATTACTACAGATATAAAAATGATTAATAATAAAATTACACTTTCCGTATGCGATAGTGGCGAACCAATTTCTGCATCAATAGTAGACGGGGTATTCAAACACATACTGCCATCGAAAAATGGCTATGGTATTGGACTTTATCAGTCTGCCCAGATTGCTGAAAAAAATGGTTTACATCTTAAATTAATAAAAAATGAAAAATCAGGGGTTTGCTTTCTATTGTCTCAGACTTAAACAAACTTTTGAGCTGAAGAAGTCAGGCTAGAATATCAGGTATAAGTTCATTTTCAACTTTAACAATCAGTTCTTTGAGTTTCAATTTACGTTTTTTTAAGCGTTGTATCTGCATTTGCTCCATGCCGCCGGTCATATGAAACCGATGAATAACATCATCCAGATCACGATGCTCAAGACGAAGCTCATCTAACTTTTTACGTAACAACTCTTTATTAAGATCAGACATATTAAGCCTATATGTTATTCACGTACGTAACTGTTTTTTACAATCTAATGATTATAGCGCCTATCACATTGTCCAGACAATACATATCCTTCAATAATAAGATCACATATTATCCACCGCCGCTTTTAAAATCCAGACAAACTGAGTTTATACAAAATCGTAAACCCGTCGGCTGTGGCCCATCTTCAAACACGTGTCCTAAATGCGCGTCACATTCAGCACATCGCACTTCTGTCCTGAGCATACCCAGAGTAACGTCTTTTATCTCAGTTATACAGTTTATATTAATCGGCTGCCAGAAGCTTGGCCAGCCACTTCCCGAATCATATTTTTCCTGCGAACTAAACAGCTCTGCATTACAACATATGCAGTGATATACACCGGTATCATTATTTTGATAATATTGCCCGCTAAAGGGTGCTTCTGTACCCTGTTGCCTGCTAACCCGATATGCTTCGTCACTGAGCTGTGATTTCCATTGCTCATCTGTTGTATTGTTTTTTTTCATTTTGTTTTGTATTACACTTAGTTTTGATTAAAAAATTACTCTATACCTTTAAAATTTTTCCCTTAACATTGTTCCCATGGCAATCCGCGATAGCGCCATCCCCCAACAGAGCTGCGATGATACTTTGCATCGCGATCACCTTCAAAGCCTTCAGTCACATGGCATACATTATGGAATCCGGCTTTTAAAAGTACATTCCCCGCATCAATAGATCGTTTTCCACTGCGACATATAAGAACAATTGGCGGTGCATTTTCACCCTGTTCACAGATACCACCCAACATTAACTGCCTGATTTCTTTTTCAAAATCTGGATTTACACACCAGTCAGGCTCATCTATCCACGGAACATGTAAGGCACCTTTAGGGTGTCCCACAAAAAGAAACTCCATATTCGAACGGATATCAATAAGTAACGCACTGGGTACCTGTTGTAATATCTCAGCAGCTTCCTGTGGTGACAGGTGATTTAAGCTTTCAAGCTCTAGTTGTTTTTTTTCGCTCATTAGATTTATTCGAAATGTTATGGTTGATCATTTTTTGTTATTTTAAACGAACGACTCTCTGACTCTTATAAATTTTCATAAAGCATCAATGCTATCATTCGCTTACCTGACGAACTTGCTGAAAAACATCTTTAAAGACATTAACCCATTTTTCATTAAACTGTGTTCCTGCCTTTTGACCCAACTCAATTGCCGCTCTTAGCAGAGGTCTTTTTAATAACGTCGCATAGGCTCGTTCATGTGTTCTTGCATCGACTGCATCTACAATGGAAAGTATTTTTGCACCATCACATATATCTTTATCACTCAGACCATAGGGATAACCACTGCCATCTACTTTTTCATGATGCTGTAATACAATAAAGGATGCTTCACGCCAGGTTTTCATATAACGCATTAATTCATAACCAACCACCGGATGCTTTTGAATTTGTTCAAGTTGCTCCTGGGTAAATTTTTCTTTACTGTTGATAACTTCTAATGGAAGTAAAGCCATGCCAGCGTCGTGCATATATACAGCCGCGGCTAACTGGTTTGGATTTACCGGACGGCCAGCCTGATCATTCATTTTCAATGCCAGTCGTAACATGCGATGCGAGCGACCACACCAGTAATTAGCCCTACTTTCCAGCGGCTCTGATAGTGCTCGAAAGAAGATAAAGTCATCACTTTCTTCTACGCCGTAGGCGGCAAGCTCTTCTTCATTTGGCATTTCTTTTGAAAACAAATTTATCAAAGAATCGCTACGACTAATACTGGTTTCAATAATCTCAATGCTGGGGTCTAGTAGTAGCAGTGCATCTTTTATAATGCCACTGCGACTTCGTTCATTTGCAGTGCCAATGGCATCAATACTTTCACAAATTCGCGGTAAACGATTTAATAAAACACACCTGTCTTCGCCATCAATTATTTTTTCCATCACGACTTTTATATCGTTAATCGCCAGCAATATTAAATCACTTATTACCGTTTCGAAGTGTAGATGTTTTAATTGGACTTGTTGTAACAGTGAGTTAAGACTAGCAGTGAGCGGTTCAATCTTCTCTAAACCTACATCCTTCAACGATTGCTGAATAAATGATATCTCCTGCTGTAGATCCTTAACCAGCGCATCCTCTTCAGGTGACATTTCAAGCATCAAAATAGACTGTTCAATTCGTTGTTTAGATGAGGAGAAACTGACAAAAAACTTCGCCAGTGCATTGGCACCGATACTTTCTAATTGTTGATTGGCATTATGCTTAGACATTTATCGCTCCCAAATTGAAGACAGCATCCTACTGAGGCTCAGGAATATCTGTTTATTATAGAGAATTAGATTTTTAGCTCGCTACTATTCTGACTAACGGACTATTTCACAAGCTGAAGCACATAAATGACTTATCAGCTCAGTTACAGACCGGATAAAGCTTCCAGCTCCTCACTTTTTAATAACCAGTTTTCTTCAGTCTCTTCAAGCTGAGCGGCTAACTCACCCCGGCGCTTAGACATCGCTTCCATTTGTTCACGGTTTTCTGCCTGATACATCTCGGGCCTGGCCAGTTCGATTTCTATCATGCTCACTTCACGCTCCATATCTGCCATTTTATTTTCCAGCGCTGTTACTTCTTTTTTTAATGGATTCAGTCGTTTACGCTGTTCGGCCAGTTGTTGACGCTGGACTTTTTTATTAATGGTCTTTGATCCATCATCAATAGTATTTTTTTCACTCAGCGCTCCTTTTGGCTGCATCAACCAGTTTCGATAGGCATCAAGATCATCATTAAATGGCTTAACCCCACCCTCATCAACCAGCAAAAACTGATCCGTAACTGAACGCAACAGGTGACGATCATGGGAAACGAGTACCATGGCGCCTTCGTATTCCTGCAACGCCATAGCCAGTGCATGGCGCATTTCCAGATCCAGATGATTGGTTGGCTCATCTAGTAATAACAAATTCGGCTTTTGATAAATAAGCAACGCTAATACCAGGCGCGCTTTTTCACCTCCAGAAAAGGGGGCCACTGCCTCAAGAACCCGATCACCATGAAAATTGAAACCGCCAAGGTAATTTCTAATTTGCTGCTCGCTTAATTTTTCATCGAGGCGCTGTAAGTGCAATAATGCACTGGCTTCCAAATCCAGTTGTTCAAGCTGATGCTGGGCAAAGTAGCCAATTTTTAATTCAGATGACTGCTCGAAATCACCCAGCAGTGGTTTTAATTCTCCCGCGAGACATTTTATTAAAGTCGATTTACCCGCACCGTTATGCCCCAGCAGCGCAACCCTGTCACCAGGTAAAATACTCATACTGGCATTTTTTATTATTTTCACATCGCCATATCCCAAACTGATATCATCGAGTCGCATAAGTGGGTGTGGGAGTTTTTCCGGTTTAAAAAAAGAAAAATTAAAGGCTGAGTCTATATGCGCAGCCGAGATCAACTCCATTCTTTGCAGCGCTTTAACTCTGCCCTGAGCCTGTTTGGCTTTACTGGCTTTAGCTTTGAAGCGACGGATAAAACTTTCAATATGTGCCACTTCGCGCTGTTGTTTTTCAAACTGGGATTGTTGTAACGCTAATTTTTCCGCACGTAATTTCTCAAATGCGCTGTAGTTTCCGCTATAAAGATTCACCTCCTGCTGTTCAATATGCACGATATGACTGGTGACCTTATCGAGAAAGTCCCGGTCATGGGAAATCAGTAACATGGTTCCCGCATATCCGAGCAACCATTGTTCGAGCCAGATAACCGCATCTAAATCCAGATGATTAGTTGGCTCGTCCAACAACAATAAATCAGAACGGCACATCAAAGCCTGTGCCAGATTTAAGCGCATTCGCCAGCCACCAGAAAAACTGATTACAGGATTATTTATCTGTTCGGGTTTAAAGCTTAAACCTAATAATAATTTTCCGGCTCTTGACTCAGCTGAATATGCATCAATTTCTTCAAGCCGACTGTGACATTCAGACTGTACAGCCCCATCATTATCTTTCTCTGCGGCTACAAGTTTTTGTTGCTCATTTCGTAATTCAACATCACCGTCTAACACATAATCGATTGCGGTTTTTTCTGTGGCTGGCGTTTCCTGTGCTACATGCGCAATTATGGTTTTTACGGGAAGTGTTAACTCACCTGCATCACTTTGTATTTCATTTAAAATTAATGCAAAAAAACTCGACTTGCCACAACCATTAGCACCGGTAATACCCACTCGGTTACCCCGGTGAATTTTAAAACTCGCCTTTTCAAATAAAACTTTAGTACCACGTCGGATGGCGAGATTGGAGAGGGTTAGCATTACTTTTTGGAATTACATCCTGATAAGTTAAAAAAATTTTCATCGTCAATAAAAACGAGCGGACTACACCCGCTTTCTTTGACTAACGACTTTTGTCTATCTTTTCAAAGCCTGTGCCAGTGCATCTGCCATCGCTGAATTAGCTACATTTCCGGCTGCCTGGTTTTGCTGTTTTTGCTTATGCGGGCGCTTCTGCTGACGTACCTTATCACGCGGCATGTCTTTAACCTGGTCTCGGCTGTCATCATCCAGTCGCATACTCAGTGCAATTCGTTTGCGATGCACATCAACTTCCATCACCTTTACTTTCACTACATCCCCGGCTTTTACAACTTCACGAGGATCTTTTATAAATGTATTAGATAATGCAGAAATATGCACCAGGCCATCCTGATGCACACCAATATCAATAAAAGCACCAAAGTTGGTGACATTGGTTACTACGCCTTCAAGAATCATATCCGCCGATAAATCTTTTAACTCTTCAACGCCTTCTTTAAATTCTGCCGTTTTAAATTCAGGGCGAGGATCACGACCGGGTTTTTCCATTTCACTTATAACATCTTTTACCGTTGGCAAACCATATTGTTCATCAACAAAATCATTAGCACTTAATTTTTTAAGAAATGGTGCATCGCCGATAATCGCATTAATAGATTTACCCGACTGTTCAATAATCTTTTCAACTAGTGGATAGGCTTCCGGGTGTACAGACGAACCATCTAATGGGTTTTCACCTTTTAATATACGTAAAAAACCTGCAGACTGTTCATAGGCTTTGGGTCCGAGGCGTGGCACTTTTAATAATTGTTTTCTATTCTTATATGCACCATTTTCATCACGAAACTGCACGATGTTTTCCGCCATGCTCACACTTAAACCCGATACCTGTGTTAACAATGGAACCGAAGCCATATTGATATCTACACCGACAGCATTTACACAGTCTTCAATAACAGCGTCTAATTGACGAGCCAGTTTTACCTGACTCACATCGTGTTGATATTGCCCTACACCTATCGCTTTTGGCTCTATTTTCACAAGTTCGGCCAACGGGTCTTGCAGACGACGTGCGATAGACACCGCACCTCGAATAGACACATCTAAATCTGGAAACTCTTTTGACGCCAACTCTGATGCTGAGTAAACCGAAGCGCCCGCTTCAGAAACTACAATAGAAGACATTTTTAATTCGGGATATTTCTGAATAAGTTCTTTGGCGAGTTTATCGGTTTCACGGGACGCAGTACCATTACCAATACTAATTAATTTAACATTGTGTTTTTTGCACAAAGCCGCTAAAACTGCAATAGACTGATCCCACTGATTTTTAGGAACATGGGGATAAATGGTTGTGTAATCCACCATTTTTCCTGTTTCATTAACCACAGCCACTTTTACACCGGTTCGAAGCCCCGGATCTAACCCCAATGTAGCTTTTGGTCCAGCGGGTGCCGCCAGTAACAGATCATTCAGGTTTGAAGCAAAAACTTTTATGGCCTCTTCTTCTGCGGCTTCTTTTAATTTCATTTTTAGCTCGACATCAAGATGGCTGAATATTTTTATTTTCCATGCCCATCGCACTGTATCCTGTAGCCACTTGTCTGCGGGCCTTCCCTGATTTTCCAGTTTAAAATAATTTGAAATTTTCGATTCACAAGGATGCGTATCTAACTCATCTTCACCGGGCACTTTTAAATTCATTTGTAAAATAGATTCATTGCGCCCACGAAACAATGCCAGTGCCCGGTGCGACGGAATCTTTATTACCGCTTCTTCATATTCAAAATAATCTGCAAACTTTTCACCTTCCGCTTCTTTGCCTGCAACCACATTTGATTCTATTACTCCCTGTGCCCATAAATATTCTCGCAGGCTCTGCAGTAAATCTGCTTCTTCTGCAAACTGCTCCATTAAGATTTGCCGTGCACCATCCAGTGCTGCTTTAATATCAGCCACACCTTTTTCCACATCAATAAATTTTTCTGCTTCGCTTTCTGGTTGTAAAGTCGGATCTGAGAATAATGTTTCCGCTAACGGTGCAAGTCCGGCTTCTTTGGCAATTTGCGCTTTGGTACGACGTTTTTGTTTGTAAGGTAGATATAAGTCTTCAAGACGATTTTTTGTGTCTGCCTGCATAATTGAGGCTTTTAATTCCGGGGTCAGTTTTTCCTGTTCATCAATACTTTTTAAAATGGAAATTCTACGTTCATCTAGCTCGCGCAAATAGCGAAGTCGCTCTTCCAGCTCACGCAATTGAATATCATCTAAACCACCGGTGACTTCTTTTCGATAACGAGCAATAAAGGGTACGGTTGCGCCCTCATCTAATAGCTCAATTGCAGCAACAACCTGCTTTACATTAACCTGACTTTGATTTAAAGATAATTCTTCGGCGATACGTTGTGAGATGGACAGCATGAAACATTAAAACCCTGAAATTTATACAGCCCATATTGTACCTAATACAAGGGGCAAGTACCTGATTTTTTCAGTTACTGACTGTGCTATTGATCTGATTTCAGAATAATAGTCTGTTAGAATTTCTGGCTATTATTTAGGCGATTGAAGATGGTTTCTAGCATAGCACCAGAAACCACAGCTCTCAGGATTTGGCAGAAGAAAACAGGCTCACAAGTTCTAACTGAATTTGATTACTGGCTTCTCTGAATGTTCCCTTCAATATTTTTTCAGCGTTTAATTTATCGCCTTTTTCAAACTCAACAAGAACCTTACCCGCACAAAGATGAAAATCCGCATGTATTTTTCTTAAGGCTTCATATTCTGGCAAATGTGAATAATTTTTTTTGCCTGGTCCATACAGCCATTTACCCAACACGCACAATGTATCCTGAGATACGGTGGCCACATCATAACGCTCGGTACTTGTACCGTTTAGTGTGCTGGTTAATTTCTCTTTCCAGGCCATATGTGCGCCCAGCACCTCCTGAAGATTTAACCCCGATAGTTGCGCCTCTTCCGGACTTAGATCCAGCTCTGCAGAATTATCCCCTGCTAATTTTTTCATAAGCCAGCTTTTCAATGACATCTTTAATTTCCTGTATAGTCTGTTACATGGGTATTCTAACAGTTTTTAATTCTAGTTAAGCCATCTATTCGGGTTAACTATTTAATCGTTTTCGAAGGTGTAGTATGACCTTATTTAAACCAAGTTTTAAGCTTCTATCCGCATAATCAATAAGTGGTAAAACTTTTCGCATTGCCGTTGACAGTTGCTCATTGCTAACGCTAGCTGCCTGTTCTGATAACTGCTGCAACATCTCTTCAATATTAACGTCTACATCAGAAAGATTCTCGAGCGGTGGTTTTTCTTCAGGTGTTTTTGCAGATTTATACCTAACAATATTGCCGCTATTGTCACTCTCGGTACTCTTTCCAATGGCTTTCTTAAGCGCACTTTCTGCCTGCTTTAATATATCTGTAAACTTTTCATCAGAATCATCTAACACCGGAGATGTTATACCCGTGTTAAACTTAATGTTAAAAACATCTTTTCCCATTTTCAGTTTTAAAGAGGCTACCCTTTGACATATTCTGCCTACCACCAACTCTGCTCCCTGGGGATCTGAGCTGGGTAACAATAAAGCAAATCTTGCAACCCCAAGTCGAGCAGCAATATCTTCCGTGCGCTTCCCTTCATTAATAATAGACGCTACTTTTGTCAGTATTTGCTCGGCAATATCTTTGCCATACTTCACAAACATTTCTGCAAAATACTCAAGGTCAAATCGCACCACACTCATTTCTGTACAGTGGCGCTTTGCATAGGCTAAAGCCTGCTCACCCTGCAACTTAAATGACGCTTCGGTTGAAAGCCCTGTTAGCTGGTCAAGTGCAGCGGCTTTTTCCAGGCTCTGCACTTCATTTCGATAATTAATATGTGCTGAAGCTCTGGACTTTAATGAAATTGAATCAAATGGCTTGCTAATAAAATCAGTTGCCCCAAGCGCAATAACTTTTTCTTTTGTGCCATCGGTTTCCTCAGCGCCAGTAATAATTATGACTGGAAGTTTTGCCACAATCGAATCGGGTGCTTTACGTATTTTTTCTAATAACTCGAAGCCATCCATATTTGGCATACCCAGGTCACTGAATACGACGGATATTCTTGGATTCTTGTTCAGTTCATTCCAGGCGTCTGCACCGTCTTCGGCTTCTACAACTTTAAAATCTTTTTCTAATACCTTTACCGCAGCTCTGCGAATGACACGTGAGTCGTCTACGACGAGTATCTGGTTTTCTTTATTATTTTCTGACACGGATGCTTGCACTCATACATTAATCATACTTCATGAGTTTAGCTGTATTGATGACGGTTTGCTTTGAACACCTGAAGAGTGCAGAAACCTGTTAGTTGGCACAAGCTAGAGCTCGCCCCTGCGCACAGAGCACGAGCTAGCTTTAATGCTCAGTCAGACAGAATGACTATGCCTTAGCTGAACGAGAATTTCGCTTGCGCTCATTTTCAGTTAACATTTTCTTTCGAGTACGAATATGATTAGGTGTTACTTCAACCAGCTCATCATCATCAATGAATTCCAGAGCTTGCTCAAGGGTCATTTTGATGGGTGGCGTTAGGGTTAGCGCTTCATCTGTTCCAGATGCACGTACGTTTGTTAGCTGCTTACCTTTAAGGGGGTTAACCACCAGATCATTATCACGGGCATGAATTCCCACTAGCATGCCTTCATAAACTTCATCGCCATGATCCAGAAGCATTTTGCCTCGCTCCTGCAGGTTATAAATTGAGAATGAAAGCGCTTTTCCGGTACCATTTGAAATCAAAACGCCTTTACTGCGCTGGCCGATTTCAACGTCAAGTTTAGGGCCGTAACTGTCAAATACGTTATACATTAAGCCATTACCTTGAGTCGCCGTCAGGAACTCGGTACGAAAACCAATTAGCCCTCGGGTGGGGATAATGTAATCTAAACGTACGCGGCCTTTACCGTCGGGCACCATGTCTTTGAGCTCGCCTTTACGAATACCCAATGCTTCCATGATCGAACCCTGGGAAGATTCCGGTACATCCACGGTGAGCTGCTCATATGGCTCTAACTTTTTCCCGTCAATTTCCTTGATAACCACTTCTGGGCGGCCCACACAAAGCTCGAAACCTTCACGGCGCATCGACTCAATTAATACCGACAGGTGTAGCTCACCACGACCAGAAACACGGAAGCTATCACCTGACTCACCGGGCTCAACTTTCAGTGCTACGTTGTGAATCAGCTCCTGATCCAGACGATCAGAAATATTTCGTGAAGTTACAAACTTGCCGTCCTGACCCGCAAACGGGCCATTATTAACGCGGAAGGTCATACTTAGCGTAGGCTCATCCACTGATAGTGGCGTCATCGCAACAACATTTTCAGGGTCGCAGATAGTGTCAGATATATTCAGTTTGTCGATGCCGTTAAAGCAGATGATGTCACCCGCCTGCGCCACATCCACTTCTACACGCTCTAAGCCGTGAAAGCCCAGAATTTGCTGCATACGAATGCCGGTACGGATATTGCCTTCGCGATCAATCAGGCTGAGCGCCTGATTACGTCTAATTTTGCCCTGCTTGATGCGACCAATACCAATTACACCGACATAGGAGTTGAAGTCCAGCGCGCTCACCTGCATCTGAAAAGGCGCGTCAATATCAACATCCGGTGCGGGAACGTGCTCAAGAATAGCTTCCAGCAATGGCGTCATATCACCTTCCGTTGCCTTGTCATCTAAACTTGCAAAGCCGCTCAGGCCTGAGGCATAGATAACCGGGAAGTCCAGCTGTTCGTCAGTTGCACCCAGTTGGTCAAATAATTCAAATGTCTGGTCTAAAGCCCAGTCAACGCGTGCTGCTGGCTTATCAACCTTGTTAATTACCACAATTGGTTTAAAGCCCATGTTGAAGGCTTTTTGAGTAACAAAACGGGTTTGTGGCATGGGCCCTTCCTGCGCATCAACCAATAATAAGACCGAATCAACCATCGACAGTACTCGCTCAACTTCGCCACCGAAGTCAGCGTGACCCGGTGTATCTACGATATTGATACGGTGATCATTCCAGGTAATCGCGGTGTTTTTAGCCAGAATGGTAATGCCCCGCTCTTTTTCCTGATCATTGGAATCCATCACACAGGTTTCCATCTCACCACGGGTTTCAACCGTACCAGACTGTTTTAACAGTTCATCAACCAGCGTTGTTTTACCGTGGTCAACGTGGGCAATAATTGCGACATTACGTAATTTCATGTTTGCTTCGAGCTCCTGGCCAAAATCATAGTGCTAATGGGCCAGTGTGTCCGGCCAATCAAAAAGGGTGGCATATCATACAGCATATTAGGGATTGGTGATGGGTTAAGAATGCATTAATTCAAATTAATTTGGCAAATATGTATTTAAGCCACCTATTAAGGTTAGTTTATTTAATCCATCAGTGATTTTTTGTGTAATACCAGAGGTACCGGACAAGGATAGAACACCAGAGTCATTACTGCATGGGGACATTTATTGTTTAAATTTAAAAACGCTGTAGCTTGAGTCGATTCATATTCTTAAGCAAAGACCGACTTAAAATAATGCCAATTTAAATTCAAGCTTATTTTCAAACTACAATGTAAGATTTTCCTGATAGATCTGTCAGGCCCACACAATAATCTATAAACGGCATAGCCGTATTGTCTTGATTGTGATATAAATCACGCAATTAGTTCAAATCTGATCTATAAATACCTGCTCAGATATATATGATAAACGAAACCAAATGACTCCAAAGGATAATCATGGAAAACAAGACTTACATAATTGGTCGCCATGGCACTATTCAGCTTTTTGATAAAACCACAAGCTCACGCCATGCAGAACTGGTTGTGCTAAATGACCAGATTTATTTAACTGACCTTGACTCAACCAATGGCACATATTTGATGAACCATGGTAAACGCAAACGCTTTAAAGAGGGCTACCTTAGCCTGGAGCAAACGCTTTCATTTGGTGAACAGGTCTGCACCGTGAGAGAACTTATCGCTCGCGCCGCTATAGCTCACTAGAAAGAGCCCAGTAAAGACAGCAAAACAAATTATAAATGGCATTTTCTGTCTTTTTTTGGCTTTTGCTAGAATTTTCTCCATAACTGAGCCATTATCATAATTAGAAATCTATACACCCGCCAGCCCATGGGTGACTTTTGTCACCGCACAAATAGGGAAAAAAATGGTTCGCAAGCCTGAAGACCTTGTAAAAGGAGTCGTTAAACTTATTTCATTACCTGAAATTTATATACGCGTCTCTCAGATTCTCGAAGACCCAAACCACAATGCCAAACAACTTGGCGAAATTATAAGCCACGACCCAGCACTCACCGCACGAATTTTACGCATCGTAAACAGTGCATATTATTCATTAGCAGCCAAAATAGAACTCGTTAGCCGCGCAGTGTCGGTGGTGGGGGAAGATGATTTACGTAACCTGGTGCTTGCCACATCGGCTGTGGACACCTTTAAGCGCATCCCGAACCAGCTCATCGATATCGATCTGTTCTGGCGTCACAGCGTGCATACGGGCATCGTTTCCCGGCTGTTATCCAAACGTTGCAATATTCTGCACGGTGAGCGCCTGTTTATAGCTGGTATGCTGCATGACATTGGTAAGCTTGTTTTATACTTCAAAGAACCCGAACTCTCCCAGGAAGTACTTATAGCCGCTGCCAACACTGATGGGCAGCTATTTCGGGCAGAAAAAGAAATAATCGGTTTTACCCACGGTGATGTTGGTGCTGCACTAATAGACGCCTGGAAACTATCAGACACACTGAAAGAGGTCGTTGCCTTTCACCACACGCCACTAAAAGCCAAAAAATTCCGTATGGAGGCCTCAATTGTGCATATTGCCAACTGTATTGTTAACGCACTCGAACCGGACATTGAAATCAATGAACACATTCTTGATGACTTTCCGGGATTTGAACCAAAATCACTAGAAATTACCGGCCTGGATTTGAAAATACTCCCTGAGATTATGAATCAGGCATGGGAACAGGCGGGTGAAGTGCTGGATATTATATGCCCCAGAATATAGGCATATTTCATATAAATACTGAATTTTGCACTTTTATCCCCCCTCCTCAATTGACCACTCATCGCATAAACATGAAACAATGTCCATTTCAGCTATTAATTAGCTTATAACCAGCTAGAATTTTAACTGAAGCAAAAGTAATTACGGAGCGATCCCAGCTTCCTGGATTGTGATAAAAAAAATCCCGGTGGGTTCATTAAAACCTCTAAAGCACATATGGTGATTAGTTTTTATTCCATAGTCACCTCAAATGTTAAAAGCATCCGAAGGGTTTCCCTTCTATAGAAGATGCGCACTAACGCTAAGGCCCAGGATTATTCCTGCAACTTTTTGTTCATGGGCTTTAATTTTCAGGGTATGAAATTCAAGCTTAGAACCTATAGTGCTATTCTGTAATTAACTTTCCTTTTTGGATAGATACATGAGTGCAATTATTCATCAATTTAAAAACTCAAACAGCTCAGGCGGGCAGGATTCTGGTGAGAAACTTAACGTTTTAATAAGCCAGATTGCAAGCTGCCTGAATGAAGAGCTTTCTGAATTAATCGGACGCATGTTTGATGGTGCTGACGATATGCTATTTCAGTTAGCAGAAAATGCTGATTCAAACGAAGATCAAAACCAGTACTTTGACACCATGCGCATGCTGCGCACCGAACGCAAACATATCGGTCAGAACTTTGCTGCTAACCTTAAAGTTTATTTACAGACGACCAGCAAAAAAAGCCCCGAAAAATCCGATATTCTTGAAGATGAATTAAGCCTTGTTGATCAGGATGAAATGGAAGAAATGGTTGCTGTTTCAGCAATGCACTCAAAGGCCATGCACCTATATGGTGAAGCCGTCAACCACCTTGAAGCAAGAATTGAATTTTTAGCACTTAAATCTACTGGCATATTTAATAAAGATGCTCTGGCACCTAAAAATATTTGTGAATCATTTAAAGACGCATTAATTGATATTGAATTATCCACCAACAACAAACTGGTTCTTTATAAATTATTTGACCAGGAAGTCATCCTTCACCTGGAACCTCTGTATTTAAAATTAAATCAAATTTTTATAGACCAGGGAATTCTTCCGCAAATAAAATTAGGCAACACAGCACAACCATCCAAGTCAAACTCGCCTTCACCCGTTATTGAAAATGAACTCCGTGCCGAAACTGATGCAGTATACAGAGAAAACCCAACATATAATCCGGGACAAACTCCCACCTATAACAGCAGCATGCAACAGCAGCCCACTAACAACACTCCACAGGGCACTGGACACAATACAGGCACAGTAGCAGGCAATATTAATGACTCGTATGCCAATACGGGGGCAACAGCTTATTCTAACTCAACACAATCAAATGCTAGCACAAACAACACCACTTCAAGCGGCACACATCATCCAGTGCACCAGGTTGTTAGTCAATTTATTAATGGCGAGTTAACTGCGGCCGGTCCAGGTATTCCTCAATCATTTACTACCGCCAATAATGCGTCTGCATCCAGCGGCGCACAATATTATGACCGCCGTGATGTCATGCATGCGCTGTCTAATTTACAACACAATGTAGCTCAGTCCAGCGAAGCCTTAGGACAATTTGACGCAGCTGATTTTAAACATGCATTACTAGCTGACATGGGTAGCCGCAATGGTGGCGCCATTACCAAACAGGTCAATCAGGTTGATGAGAAAACTATTGATTTTATTGAGATGTTATTCGATGCCATAATTGAAGACACCAGCATTTCAGAACCGGTTACAAATTTGCTACTGCGCTTACAGATCCCCGTTATTAAAGTAGCCATGTTAGATAAAAACTTTTTTGCCGATGGTGACCACCCCTGCAGAGTTACTTTAAATTTAATCGCTCACTTAGGTCGTGGACTGTCCTCAACTGAAGATGCACTTTTTTCAGAATTAACCTCTGTCGTTGAAACAATACTCAGTGATTTCGATATTGATAACAGCAGTTTTGAAGCTGCTGAAGCCCAGCTAGAAAAAATTGAACTTGATGAGATTCATAAAACTGCTGAAAAAGAAAGAGCTACACAAAAAACCGTGCTACATACTCATGCACGAGAAGTAGTACTAGCTGAATTACAATATCATGTAATGGATAAAGTGTTACCTAAAGTCGCACAGAACCTGATACTCAAAAACTGGTCGACTCTCATGTTTCATCGTTATATAAAATATGGAAAAAATAGTGATGACTGGCGTGATTCAGTCACCACAGTTAATAAGATGATTAAGTTATTGCAACCCATTGAATCAACCCATGCCTATAATCGACTGAGCACGGAAAAAGACGACACGCTTGGGTTAATACACAGCAACCTGCTCGACACTAAACAAAACCCGGTTGAGATTGAAACTGAAGTCAACAATGTGCTTTTAAACTTCGAAGAAACATTAGAAAATAGTTCTTTTAATCCTGCCAATATTACAGACAATAGCTATTTTATATCAGTTGATGAAAACACCGACAACTTCGATTCAACTCAAGACCCGATACCTGATGAGCCGCTTCTTGAAATCGAAGAAGAAATCATTGATCCATTACTCGAGCAGGTAAATATTGCCCGGGAAAAAATTGCAAACCTTCCCCGTGAAGTACGCCCCGGCGTCTGGTTCAAAGTATTTAATGGTGAAGACTCTGCCGCTCGACGTGTAAAGCTATCAGTTATTATCATAGAAGAAGCTAAACTTATATTTGTTGACAGATTAGGCATTAAAGTTATTGAAAAAGACGCGGAACTGTTTACCCAGGAACTGGCATCTGGGACATCACTAATTATTGCTGATCACTCAGCATTTGATCATGCTCTTGGCCTGGTTATTAACTCACTATCTACCACTGCTGAAGTTTAATTTTTATACTATAAATGCGCAAATGTGAAGACTGGATAGTTATATATCCAGCATTAGTAAGACAGGAAAATGCCTGTCTTTTTTACATGCCCATTTACTGGTGTGGACGTTATCCATAAACATCAATGAGCATTAATCTACTGAGGACTTTTTAAGTCTTTGCAATTCTTTGGCGGCTATGGATTATGATTGACAAACAATCTGAATTTATTGAGAGTTTATTCAATACAATCAGCAACGACCCCACAATGTCTGCCGATCTAAAAATTGCTTTATTGCGACTGCAACTCCCTATACACAAACTAAGCCTGTCAGATCCACATTTTATTTCGAACCCCAAACACCCTGCTCGTAACGTCCTTTCAATTTCAAAAAAAATTTCTGTTCTTGCAAAAAACAATGCTACTGTTATTAAGAAAACGGTGTACATATTATCTGAGCTCTTTAATAGTGCGCCTAACATAAATAAATTTTCTGCGACTAACCAGCAGCTTGAAAAACTAGCCGCATCATTGCATATAAAATCACCGGACATATCGAGCAGCAATCCAAGCAACACTTCCGACTATAAGCAAATAATAGCCGTTAGAATAAAACACTGCATTCAGGGATATGACATACCTTCACCCTGTCAGGACCTTGTTCTAAAATTATGGCCTGTTGCACTGTTCCAGTTACTGAAAGCACATGGTGAAGGCAGTAAACAATGGTGCAGTTCTATTAATCTATACTGTGAATTGTTAGATTCTATACAAACAGTCTCTGATTCAAATCAATATGTCAGACTCAAAGAGAACTTTATAAAAATAGCCCGTAAAAACAACAACTTTTTACTTCTTTACAATCAGAATGAACCCGTGGAAATCGCCATAAAATCGCTGATAATCCACTTCAATAACTTACTAAAAGCTTCAGACTTTTGTGACTCCAACACCATTAAAACAGACAGAAAAAGCGTGCTCAACAAAATATCATCACTACCTGCCGCTATTAAACCAGGCGTCTGGTGTGAAATTTATATCGATGACATTACGCCCCACAGACGCCTGCGCCTGTCTTTTATAAACATGGATACGGGCAGACTTGTTTTTGTTAACAGAAAGGGTATTAAAAAACTAGAGAAAGATGCTGCCGACTTCACTGCAGAACTTAATCGTGGCCTATCCAAGCTATACAAACATGACACTTTATTTACCAAACCCAGCAACAAAACTGAATTTAAAAAAATTGGTTAAAAATTTACTACATTAAATATCTACAACTAATTAATTGTATTGATTATTTACAATTTTTCTTGATATATTTTTTCAGTTCCGCAGTAGATTTTTTTCTCTCCTTATCGGAGAGGGTCACCCTATTTCCTTCTTTATCCAGACTATACAATGATCTGGCTCGATCATAGGTCCTCATATAATCCTTAGCCTGCGCACAATCTCTCTGCCTTTTTTTCTTCTGCTTCTTTTGTTTTTCTTTTTCTTTATTTTCACGGCTTTGATCCTGATTATATGCATCTAATAATTTTTGACGATTTTTTTCTCGTGTATCACTAATTTTTACATTACCTTTATCCGTGACATCCACTTGCACTTCATTCGAATCGACAACCGGTTTATCACCATAATTAATATTTCCCTGCTCATCAACCCATTTATATATTTCCGCACTGACATAGACAGAGTAGAAGTTTATTAAGATCAGTAAAATAATATTTTTTAACATAAAGCGTTTTGCACCTAAGTTAGCAATCATGCTTATTTTATACCAAAAAAAAGCCGGTGCAATGCACCGGCTTTGACCACACAAACCAGCAGGAGTCAACTCTACTGGCATTTACCAACCACGCTATTTGGTTGTAAATTCAGGGTAGGCTTCCATACCACAGTCAACAAGATCCATACCTTCGTATTCATCTTCTTCACTTACACGCAGCCCCATAACAACTTTAAGCGCCATCCAGACTACAAAGCTTGCGCCAAATACCCAAATGAAGATCGTTGCTGCACCAATTAACTGTCCTGAGAAAGAAGATCCGTCATTGGTTAATGGAACCAGTAATAGACCTAATAGACCGCAGGTACCGTGTACGGAAATAGCACCAACGGGATCATCAATCTTCAGCTTATCCAGTAATGTGATACTGAATACAACCAGTACACCACCAATCGCACCAAACAGAGTTGCCTGTAATGCAGTTGGTGTAGATGGCTCAGCTGTAATTGCAACTAATCCGGCAAGCGCACCATTTAGTAGCATGGTTAAATCCGCTTTACCAAAACGTAAACGCGCCACAATTAACGCTGCAATGGCACCGCCTGCTGCAGCTGCATTAGTATTTAAAAATACCATTGCCACTGAGTTTGCATTTGCGATATCTCCCAGTTTTAAAACTGAACCACCGTTAAAGCCAAACCAGCCCATCCATAAAATAAATGTACCTAAGGTAGCCAGGGGAAGATTGGCACCGGGAATCGGGTTAATCTGTCCATTTGCACCATATTTACCTTTACGTGCACCCAGCAATATCACACCCGCTAATGCAGCTGATGCACCGGCCATATGTACAATACCAGAACCCGCAAAATCTGAGAATCCAAGATCACCTAAGGTATACATGCCAAATACTGAAGCACCACCCCATGTCCATGAACCTTCAAGTGGGTAGATTACGCCAGTCATAGCAACAGCAAACGCCAGGAATGCCCATAGCTTCATACGCTCTGCAACGGCACCGGATACGATCGACATTGCTGTAGCGACGAAAACGACCTGGAAGAAGAAGTCAGAAGCGCCGGAGTAAATTGCACCGCCAGCAAAATCGTGCTGACCTTTAAGGTCACCCTCTTCAACAACACGTCCCGCAAAATCCCCAAGTACAGAATTTACGTCAACGGTTTGAATACCGTTAAGAAAGATAGCACCCTCATACATAATTGCATAACCACAAACCATATACATAATGCATGAAATCGCAAATAACGCGACATTCTTAGTCAGTATTTCTGTTGTATTTTTTGAACGAACCAGACCCGCTTCTAACATTGCGAAGCCTGCGGCCATCCACATTACTAATGCACCGCACACCAAGAAGTAAAAGGTGTCCATTGCATATTGAAGTTCGAAAATTTGATTTTCCACTTTGTTACCCCCAATAAAAATTAAAGTGCTTCAGGACCGCTTTCGCCGGTACGGATACGAATAACCTGCTCAACCGGATAAACAAATATTTTGCCATCTCCAATTTTGCCTGTGTTCGCTGCATTTCGAATTGATTCAATTACCTGATCTACTATGCCCTCATCGACTGCCACATCCAGTTTTACTTTAGGCAGGAAATCAACAACATATTCAGCACCGCGATATAACTCGGTGTGGCCCTTTTGACGACCAAAGCCTTTAACTTCAGTCACGGTAATACCTTGAACGCCGATTTCTGATAGTGCTTCACGCACATCGTCCAGCTTGAAGGGTTTAATAATTGCAGAAATTAATTTCATTAATCATCTCCAGAAAAAGCCTGTATCACAGGCAAAAAATAGCAGGCAATTGCTCACCTGCTACTGAAAAATTAAAGTTCGAATTCTTTGCCCCATGAAACGACTGCGCGCATATCATCATCGCCAGTAATATCATTTGCCTGTAGTGCAAAAGAAAAATCGCCTTTAGCTAGAGAAATAGAATAATGGCTATAATCTTCTACGGCATCATCGTCAAATGCATAGTTACCGTATAACAGGCCTAAGTTCAGCTCATTACCTAAATCAAATGTGTAGGCAACAGATGCATAAAGATTTGAATCATCGCCACCTGCATCGGTATCTATGGTTAATGCCAGGTCAATTTCAAAACCTGCTACATCAATTCCGCCGTAAATTTCAGAGAAGTCGAGGTCTTCATCCAGTGGATACATGTAAAGAATATAACCAACATCATAAGCAACTGAACCCGCTTCACCACCATAACCAAAATAAAGGTCTAACTCATAAGAGCCATTTGACTCTGCTGTATTATCACCAAAATCAGTATTAGATACCCAGGTTCCCGCATAAAGACCTGTTTCATGTGAATAATCTAGGCCACCACTAATTGCAGCCTGGTCATCAGTTTGTGTTACACCACGCCACATGTAGTTATTTGATAAACCAATATTTCCGGTAAAGTCAGCTGCTGCTGTACCGCTTAATAATGCACCCGCTACAGCTGCACTAACTGCTAAAACGTTTAGCTTTTTCATAGAATAACCTCTGATTAATATTTATAAAATGTGACAGAGTACACAGCAGCAGACGTGCCAACTACAATAAAACCATTTAAAACATGCACTTACATGAATTTCTAATATACTTATTATTATTTTTTCATCACCATTTCGCACCAAATTTGCTCGCACATACTCATTACGCCCCATTTTAGTGCCTTGTTTTGCACAAAGCAGGTGCGCAGTAATTGATGTACACTTAAACCCGCTTCTATGATGGGAAAATCAATGATTAATAATCAAAACATAACTGATCTGGTGGATAAACTTTCCGCCGCATTACCTGATGGTATTAAAACACTGCAGGCAGATGCTAAAAACAATATCCGAGCCGTACTTGAATCCAGCCTGCGCCAGATGAATCTGGTAAGCAGAGAAGAGTTTGATGTACAAAGTGCCCTGCTTGCGCGTACACTGGAAAAGCTGGATGAACTGGAAAAACAGCTGGAAAAACTCAAGTAGCACCGATGCAATCATCAGTTATACCAGCCAGGCGATGTCATTATAAAAACCAGGTTAACTCTGACTAAGTATGACTAGGGCCACACCTGATCAGTGGACCGCTTAATGTTTATAGAATTAATTGAAAGGAACGGAATCCATGTCATACGCCTCTATCAACACCCAGGCCCTTAACGGCGTCACTGCACTGCCGGTCAGTGTTGAAGTGCATATTTCCAGCGGCCTGCCCTCCCTGTCCATTGTTGGCCTGCCCGAAGCAGCGGTGCGTGAAAGCAAGGACCGGGTACGTGCTGCTATTATAAACTCTGGTTTTGACTTCCCCATGCAGCGCATCACCATTAACCTGGCACCCGCAGATTTACCCAAAGATGGTGGTCGCTACGACCTGCCCATTGCCATCGGCATTCTTGCAGCTTCAAATCAGATTCCCGATGACAATTTAGCCTCATTAGAATTTCATGGTGAACTTGCACTCAGTGGTGAATTGCGGCCAGTGAGTGGTGCCTTGCCAGTTGCTCTGGGGGCTAAAAAATTAATTCACACTTTAATCCTTCCCGAAAACTCAGCGGTTCTCGCCGCACTCATTAAAAAGGCCGATGTTTTGCAGGCAACCCATTTAATGGACATCTGCCGCTTTCTACATCAGCAGGAAGATTTACAACGCCCAAAACTTAAGCCACCCCTTGAAATTAAACATTCACTCGATATGAGCGATGTAAAAGGCCAGCACAGGGCAAAGCGCGCTCTGGAAATTTCAGCTGCGGGCCGCCACAATATGTTGATGGTTGGTCCACCCGGCACCGGCAAAACCATGCTCGCCTCTCGCCTGTCCGGTTTGCTTCCCGGATTAACCGAACAGCAATCCATCGACACAGCCGCGATTCGTTCAATCAGTCACCAGGGATTTGATATAGAAGAATGGGGGCAGCGCCCGTTTCGCGCACCGCACCACACCGCATCCGGCGTAGCTTTAGTTGGCGGCGGCTCAAACCCGAAACCTGGAGAAATCTCTCTGGCGCACAATGGCGTACTGTTTTTAGATGAGCTCACCGAATTTGATCGCCACACCTTAGATGTATTACGCGAACCCCTGGAAACCGGCAGCATTACTATTTCTAGAGCGGCCCGACAGGCAGAATTCCCCGCACGCTTTCAGTTAATTGCCGCAATGAATCCGTGCCCGCAGGGCTATAACTGTGACGGAAAGTCATTATGCCAGTGCACCCACGAGCAACAGTTAAAACACCGCTCAAGAATTTCCGCACCGCTACTCGATCGCATTGATATACACATTGAAGTTCCCGCCATTGATCGTAAAGCATTAACTGACAATAATGAAACCGCAGAAACCAGTGACGAAATTAAAAAACGCGTCCAACAGGCATTTAAAAAACAAATGCAACGCTGTGGAAAAACCAATGCCGAACTGAGCAGTCGTGAAACTGAAAAATATTGTTCGTTAAAAAATGCTGAAGTTGAATTGCTTGATCAAGCGATGGAAAAATTAAAATTATCTGCAAGGGCTTACCACAGAATTTTACGCATGAGTCGCACCATTGCAGATTTAGATAATGCAGATGATATTGAAGCCAGACATCTGAGCGAAGCTATTTCTTATCGTTCGCTGGACCGGTTTATGTCGTAGTTTTTTTTACCTCGCCAAGGCACATCGCCATCGGGGACAGATTTTAAAAGACAAGATCTGTCCCCGAGGACGATGTGCCTTAGCAGGGTAACTTCACCGGCACACTAAAATCAAAGACTATCAATCACCGCATTCAAACTCGCACTCGGACGCATCACAACCGATGCCTTTGTTTTATCTGAATGATAATAACCGCCAATATCCGCTGGTTTACCCTGTACCGCATTTAACTCTTCGACAATTTTATTTTCATTATCAGTTAACTGTTTTGCAATTGGCTTAAATTTTTCCTGCAATGCTTTGTCATCCGTTTGTTCGGCCAGTGCTTGTGCCCAGTACATGCATAAGTAGAAGTGACTGCCGCGGGTATCAAGCTCACCGACTTTACGCGATGGTGATTTATTATTATTTAAAAATAAACTGTTGGCTTTATTTAAAGCTTCTGCCAGTACTTTTACACTTGAATCTTTTGTTTTTTCTGCGAGGTCTTCCAGTGAAACCGCAATCGCTAAAAACTCACCCAGTGAATCCCAACGTAAATGGTTTTGCTCTAGCACCTGCTGCACATGTTTAGGCGCTGACCCTCCTGCACCTGTTTCAAATAATCCACCGCCAGCTAATAATGGCACAATGGATAACATTTTTGCACTGGTGCCTAATTCTAAAATAGGAAATAAATCCGTTAAATAATCGCGCAATACATTGCCTGTAACAGAAATCGTATTTTCACCGGCTCTTACTCGCTCTAATGTATAGCGTATTGCATCCACTGGTGACATGATTTTTATTTGCAATCCTGAAGTGTCGTGATCTTTTAAATAAGTTTCAGCTTTTTTAATAATATTAGCATCGTGAGCACGATTTTTATCCAGCCAGAATATCGCCGGCTGGCCAGTGGCTTTTGCACGATTTACTGCCAGCTTAACCCAGTCCCGAATGGGTAAATCTTTTGTCTGACACATGCGCCAGATGTCACCTGTTTCAACTTTATGTTCTAATAAAACATTACCGGCAGCACCACTCACTTTTACTGTGCCATTCGCGGGTATTTGAAACGTTTTATCATGAGAGCCATACTCTTGCGCTTTTTGAGCCATTAACCCCACATTACTTACGTTACCCATTGTTGTCACATCAAAGGCACCGTGTTTTTTACAATTTACAAATACTTCCTGATAAATTCCTGCGTAACACCGATCGGGAATCATGGCTTTGGTATCGTGCAACTGATTATCCATTCCCCACATTTTTCCAGAAGAACGTAAAGCCGCCGGCATAGATGCATCCACAATCACATCACTTGGCACATGTAAATTGGTAATACCTTTATCGGAATTTACCATTGCCAGTTCCGGGCGAGTTTTATAAACCGCTAAAATATCATCTTCAATTTCTTTACGTTGATTATTTTCCAGGTCGGCAATTTTTGTACAAACATCGCCTAAACCATTTCGAGTATCGACGCCAATTTTTTCAAATGTTGTTGCGTGTTTTTCAAACACATCTTTAAAATAAACACTCACCGCGTGGCCAAATATAATCGGGTCGGATACTTTCATCATGGTGGCTTTCATGTGCAATGAAAGTAATACGCCCTGAGCTTTTGCATCTTCAATTTGCTCTTCAAAAAATGTTCGCAGTGCTTTGCAACTCATGACCGAAGCATCAATCACTTCACCTGCTAACAGCGGCGTCTTTTCTTTTAATACAGTGCAACGGCCATCCTCTGCAAATAATTCAATTTTTACATCGCCTGCGGTTTCGATCACCGCCGATTGTTCGCTGCCATAAAAATCACCCGAGGCCATTGAAGCCACATGGGATTTTGAATCATGGCTCCACTCACCCATTGAGTGCGGGTGTTTTTGTGCATATTCTTTAACTGGTGCAGCTACTCGTCGATCTGAATTCCCTTCACGTAATACCGGGTTTACTGCACTGCCGAGCACTTTTGCGTAGCGAGCCTTAATGCTCTGTTGCGCATCGTTTTGCGGATTTTCCGGATAGTCCGGCACCGCATATCCCTGTGACTGCAATTCTTTAATTGCTTCGTTTAATTGTGGAATAGAGGCACTGATATTGGGTAATTTAATAATATTGGCATCCGGTGTTTTAGCCAGCTCACCCAGTTCAGCTAATGCATCGCTCTGTTTTTGCTCATCTTTCAAATTATCCGGAAAGTTAGCAATGATTCGACCCGCCAGTGAAATATCACGGGTTTGCACCTCCACACCCGCCGCTTGCGTAAACGCTTGCACGATGGGCAGCAATGAATAGGTTGCTAGTGCAGGGGCTTCGTCGGTTTCGGTATAGATAATTTTTGAGCTTGGCATGGCAAGGGTCTCTGGATATTTGTTTTTATAAAGGCTGCACATTATATTTCAGATTGCCCGTGGGTGCACGGGGTCATCCATGGCTTATTTTGACATTAAAAAACCCGCTAAGTAGCGGGTTTTCTGCTGTGGATTGAAAGACAGAAAAAATTTTAGCGCAAAATCATGTACGCTTTCAGCGCAGATCTTTAGGCCTGTGATTTGCGCCTGGCAACACCCGCCAAACCTAAAAGCCCGGAAGCAAACAACCAGACCGCCGCGGGTACCGGAACTGGCGCCAGATGCATATAGGTTGCGCGGGTGAAATCTTCGCCATTAAAGATGGTATCGGTTGCTGTAAAGTTGGTCGTTGTACCAAATACTCCGCCGTCTACATAAGCAAATGATGCGGTTATTTCATTCGTTCCCGTATCGAGGCGACTCAGGGTCAGGGCAATTTGATCATGGTTTAGATCCAGCGCAATTGCCTCTAAATCGAAAAAGGTAAATGCGGTTTGATCATAGGTATGAAAGACAACATCAAGCTGGGTGTCAGAGGTTCTCATAACCGAAACACCAACGCTGTCATTTCTTGCGGTTGAGCCACCATCCGTTAAACGCACACCATATCGTTCACGTACGCCGCTAACACTGGTTAAATCAAACAGTCCAGTTACTGAAAAGGTGTCATCGGTACGCAAGCCCTTTGTCGGGCTATCCGGACTTGTATTAGTTTGAACTCTGCCACCCTGTCGAGTCATATCTCCCGCATCTGGGCGAACAACGGGCTCACCTGAATTTGCATTCAGCGTTAATTTGCCACCTTCCTCAACCCCCAGTGGGCCACCAAAAACTCTGTAAGACTGGGTATTACCGCCGGCATCACCCGGTGGAATACCATTATCAAAGGTATCCTGAAAAATAACATTGGTGTTTTTTACAATGCTAAAGTCATCAATCAGTACGCTGGCCGCACTGGCATTGCCCGAGGCGACAATAACGCCTGCTAAAAGTAGTAATTTCATAACATTTATCCCTGCACATTTTATTATTTAGGTGATTTTCCATACAGATAAGTCTGTAAAGCAGCAGAATATCGATTTATTTTTACCCTGTAAAGACGATCCGCCGCGTTAGGCGCATATGCATATAAGGTAAAGAATTAAGATTTAAATGTGTTTGCGAGAGTAGTAAATTAAAAATACGGGTAATTCAGGTTTTCGACAGATGCTTATATATTATTCTGGTATACTCCGTCGCCTGCGCGCCCTTAGCTCAGCTGGATAGAGTGCCACCCTCCGGAGGTGGAAGTCAGAGGTTCGAATCCTCTA